>Ga0210144_1000568_pt1 | contig 18328 bp, 17 predicted proteins | sample Muzzi_PWA_D2_FD_185532 | JGI IMG/M metagenome (GOLD analysis project Ga0210144, IMG submission 185532) | Wetland microbial communities from San Francisco Bay, California, USA, that impact long-term carbon sequestration - Muzzi_PWA_D2 (SPAdes) | ecosystem: Environmental > Aquatic > Marine >...
GCCACTCTACCGCCACAATAGCAACGCGTTCCGTTACGTCATCCGCGAGTGCCACAGGCCGAGTGCCGTACTTCACGCCGGCGATACCCTCCGCGAGCGTGATGCACGCGCCGCGAAGGGCGGTAATCGTTACCACGTCGGTGTCGGCGGTCCTCAGCTGGCGACGCACCTTGTTGACCCGGCCACGGAAGAACGGCACCTTCTGCTCGACGTCCCTGGCGACTCTGGTGAGCGGGTCACGGGCGTCCATGCCGATACTCAGGGCCGCATTGGGGCGGACGCCCAGGACGTTCAGATCGTGGAAGCTCTGGCGCGCCCACGACTTTTTCCTGCCATGGCAGACGTAGATCGGGACGAACTCATGCTTGGTGTCCGGCTCGACGTTGGCCGCCTCGAAGCGTGCGGCCAGCTGGGTTTCGCCATCAATCGCTATCAATCGCTTGTCGTAGGGGACCTGGATGAACCCGAGCCCAGATTCATCGACAGCAGACCTAAGGCGATCTTCTGAGTACAGGATGATCGGAGGCGTCATGCCTTCGGACCGGCCTGTACCCACTTCGACGATGTAGTGTGCATAGGGCGGAACATTCCGTGCCTTCGCCCCCGCGAAGAGACGCTGCACCTCCTCACGGATATCGCGAAGGTCCTGCAGTTCCTTGCTGGCCTCGACCTTGCGCCTGTCTTCGGCGTCCCGCGGATTGGGGGCGATCTGAAACAGCTGCACGGCCTTAATCCGGCCGAGGAACATGTGGTCGCTGATCTCGACGCCGGCCACCATGTGGCCGTCGGTCGGGTTGAGCTTGGTATCGAGAACCTCGTTCATTTTCACCTCGTCAGCTTCGGTTTACGAACAAAGGCTCTTGAGCTATCTTCACGCGTTCCAAAGGTGGCTCGATAGCTCTCGAGCCCCAGAATCGCCCGGTCAGATCTCGAGTCGGCCGGGCGATTCGCTTTTATGGTTAACGAACTCGGCTGTCAAGACCCGAGATCGGAGAAACGTTATCTCGAGATAAATTTTCTGCGTCCGACAATGACCCGAGGCGAGTTGGGCTGGGCTCGGGTCCTTAAGACTGTCGATTTGAGGTTTCGACACGGGCGGGTGGTGACCCCGGCAGGATTCGAACCTGCGACCTGCGGATTAGGAATCCGCCGCTCTATCCGACTGAGCTACGGGGCCGCCATAACGGTGCCTATACGGTACTCGACTCCACCCGGCAGGGCTCAAGCGCCTGACCCGAATACGTTTCCTCTCCCTTCGCCCCAGGATTAGGAATCCTGTGCTCTATCCGACTGAGCTACGGGCGCTCCTGGCCGCGATGGCGATACCTGGCGGTTATACACCCTGCCGGCCGGTCGATCCAAAGGGCGCCGGCGCTGGCGACCGGGGCCTGCGCGGCCCTGACGCGCCCGCCCCGCCGGCCGGCGACCCGGGCCCGCGCTACTGGCCGAACAGGCTGCCGATCGGGATGGCGTAGTAGGCGCCGACGATCTCGGTTCCCGGGTTGCGGCTGCCGGTGCCGGCGTTGGAGATGTGGCTGAACGCCAGGCTGAAGCGCGAGAGGTCGTCGAAGCGGTAGCCGATCTCGATCTGCGTGCGGAACTCCAGCGTACCGCCCAGGTCCTTGCCGCCGCCGTTGGCGTAGGCGCCGACACCGGCGCTGGGCGTCAGCACGAAATGCTCGCCCAGGTGGACGTCGACCAGCAATCCGGCCAGGCCGAAGACCGCGCCGTCGCTGGTCGCCTCGATTCCGGCCCAGGGCTTGAAGATCCACAGCTTCTGGTCGTGCCGGTACTCGAGGCGGAAGTCGGCCGCCTGCGCGTCCTGCTTGTTCATGTCGTACCAGCCGGCGCCGAGCGCGATATAGGCCGGGTCGCCGTCGTCGGCCGCGCGCGCCGCCGGCGCGGCGCCGAGCCAGCCGCCGAGAACGACGGCGAGCAGCCCCGCCGCCAGCCCCGCCGCCCGTCCCGCCTTGGCCGCGGGCCTCGGGCCCGCGCGCCGTCCGTCCTTGCCGTCGTTCCGCCGATCGCTCACGGATGCGTCCCCCGATTGTCCCGCGCCGGTTCCCGCGGCCCCCCGGCCGCGACTCGGCCGCGCGCCCCGGCCGAGGCGGCATGATACGCCATGACCGGCGCCGCGCAACACGGGGCCGCATACCGGGGCATGAGAGAGTTATCTTGCTCAGGCCCACTGGCTTGGACGCGCGCCGGCCCGTTCCGCCACCCGGCCACCCGAAGTCTGCGCTGTCGTGGGCGGCCGCGTGGGGGCGCGTGCCGGAGCCGCAGCTCCCACCGGCACCCTCAGGCCCCCGTCGGGTCAGGCCCGTCAGGCCACGCCCCCGTCAGGCCACGCCCCCGTCAGGCCACGCCCCCGTCAGGCCACGCCCCCGTCAGGTCAGGCCCCGTCAGGTCACGCCCTTGAAGCGCTCGGTGGCGGCGATCAGCGCCTTACGCACGCCGGGCTCCATGGCGGAGTGGCCGGCGTCCGGCACGACCTCGTATTCCGCCTCGGGCCAGGCGCGGTGCAGCTCGTCGGCGGTGGCGATCGGGCAGACCACGTCGTAGCGCCCCTGCACGATGGCGCCGGGGATCTCGCGCAGCGGCCCGACGCCGTCGAGCAGCGCGCCGTCCGCCATGAAGATGTCGTTGACGAAGTAGTGCGCCTCGATGCGCGCCAGGCCGAGCGCCATGGTGTCCTGGCCGAAGGCCGCCACGGTTTCCGGGCTCGGCAGCAGGGTCGAGCAGGCGCCCTCGTAGGTGCTCCAGGCGCGCGCCGCCGGCATGTGCACCGCCGGGTCCGGGTCGACCAGGCGGCGGTGGTAGTTGTGCAGCAGGTCGCCGCGCTCGTCCTCGGGCACGTGCTCGGCGAAGCGCCGCCAGGTCTCGGGATAGATCCAGCGCATGCCGTAGAGGAACCAGTCGATCTCCGAGCGCCGGCACAGGAAGATGCCGCGCAGCACCAGGCCGGTCACGCGCTCGGGGTGCGCCTCGGCGTAGGCCAGCGACAGGGTCGAGCCCCAGGACCCGCCGAACACCAGCCAACGATCGACGCCGAGGTGCTCGCGCAGCGCCTCGACGTCGGCGACCAGGTGCTGCGTGGTGTTGGCCTCGATCGCGCCGAGCGGCGTCGAGCGCCCCGCGCCGCGCTGGTCGAACACCACGATGCGGTAGTGCGCCGGGTCGAAGAAGCGCCGGTGGTCGGGCGAGGCGCCGGCCCCGGGCCCACCGTGCAGGAAGACCACGGGCTGGCCGTCCCGCTTGCCGCAGAGCTCGTAATAGAGCTCGTGCGGCGGGTCGCGCCGCAGGCGGCCGGTCTCGTAGGGCTCGATGGGCGGGAAGAGGTCCTGCGTCATGGGCAATCCTGCGTGGTCGAAGGGGGGGAGGGCGCCGGTGCCCCTATATGACATCGCCGCCCGCCGCTTGCCAACGTTCCCCGCCAACACCGGCGCAGGGAACGGAGCGCGGCCCGCGTTCGGGTTGGCCCGTTCGGGTTGGCGGGTTCGCGTTAGACTGGCGCCATGGCCGAGACGCCCCGCCACCTCTCGCCCGGTCTCCGCCCGCCCGGCCCGCTCGCGTCCCGCGCCGCCGCGGCGCTGCTCGCGCTCTGCCTCGCCGCCGGGTCTGACACCGCAGCCGCCGCGGAGATCCCGGCCGCGCTGGAGCCCGGCGGCAGCGCCGAGGTCATCGCGGTGATCGACGGCGACACCCTGGTGCTCGACGACGGGCGCGAAGTCCGCCTGGTCGGGCTGCAGGCGCCCAAGCTGCCGCTCGGCCGGCCCGGCTTCGAGGCCTGGCCGCTCGCCGCCGAGGCCAAGGCCGCGCTCGCCGGTCTGACCCTGGGGCGGCGGGTGACACTGGCCTACGGCGGCCGGCGCGGCGACCGCTACGGCCGCCTGCTGGCGCACCTCTTCGACGCCGAGAGCGGCGCCTGGGTCCAGGGCGCCTTGCTCGCCGCCGGCATGGCGCGGGTCTACAGCTTCGCCGACAACCGCGCGCGGGTCGCCGAGATGCTGGCGCTCGAGCGCGCCGCCCGCGCGGCCGGCCGCGGCATCTGGGGCGATCCCTTCTACGCGCCGCGCAGCGCCGCCGAGGCGGGTGCGCACCTGGGCGGCTTCGAGCTCGTCGAGGGCCGCGTGCTGACGGCCGCCGCGGTGCGCGGCACGGTCTATCTCAACTTCGGCGCCGACTGGCGCAGCGACTTCACCGTCGCGATCCGGCGCGCGGCGCGGGAGACCTTCGCCGCCGCCGGCGTCGACCCGCTGGCCTACGCCGGGCGCTTGATTCGCGTGCGCGGCTGGCTCAAATCCTACAACGGGCCGATGATCGAGGCGACGCATCCGGAGCAGATCGAGGTGCTGGAATGACGCGAGGCCAGTCCGCCGTTCGGCGCGCCCTGCGCGTTGCGCTGCCCGGCGCGCTGCCGCTCCTGGCGGCCGTTGCGCTGCTCGCCGCCTGCGCCACCGCGCCGGGCACCGGGCGCAGCTTTTTCACCGGCGGCCTGTCGCAGGGGGACGAGGCGAAGCTCGGCGCCGAGGAGCACGACAAGATCGTCGCCGAGTTCGGCGGCGTCTACCGGGACGCCGCGCTCGCGCGCTACGTCTCCAGCATCGGCGACCTCCTGGTGCGCACCTCGGAAACGCCGGAGCAGAAATTCACCTTCACCGTGCTCAACACGCCGATCGTCAACGCCTTCGCGCTGCCCGGCGGCTACGTCTACGTGACCCGCGGGCTCATCGCCCTGGCCGACGACGAGGCCGAGCTGGCCGGCGTGATCGCGCACGAGATCGGCCACGTGACGGCGCGCCACACCGCCGAGCGCTACGGCCAGGCGATGGCGGCGAAGATCGGGCAGATCGGCCTCGGCCTGCTGTTCGGCGGCGAGGCGGCGAATGCCTTCGGCTCGGTCAGCGCGCTGGCGCTGCGCTCGTTCTCGCGCGACCAGGAGCACGAGGCCGATGGGCTCGGCGTGCGCTACATGAGCCGGGCCGGCTACGACCCCGGGGCGATGGCCTCCTTCCTGACCCAGCTGCAGGCCGACAGCGCGCTGCAGGCCGCGCTGCTCGGCCAACCCGGCAAGGCCGACGAGTTCAACATCATGCAGACCCACCCGCGCACCGCCGAGCGCATCGCGCGCACCGTCCAGGAGGCGCAGGCGCGCAGCGTGCGCGACCCGATGCGCGGGCGCGACGTCTATCTCGACAAGATCGACGGGCTGCTCTACGACGACGACCCGGCGCAGGGCTTCGTGCGCGGCCGGCGCTTCCTGCACCCCGAGCTGCGCTTCGGCTTCGAGGTGCCGGAGGGCTTCCGGCCGGTCAACGGCCGGGCGGCGGTGACGGCGCGCGGGCCGGACGGCGCGGCGATCCTGTTCGACCGCGCGAAGACGCCGTGGCGCGGCGCGATGACCGATTACCTGACGCGGGTCTGGGCCGAGGGCGTGCGGCTCGAGGACGTCGCGGCGCTCAGCGTCAACGGCCTGGCCGCCGCGACCGGGCGGGTCGAGGGCCGCACCGGCAGCGGGCCGGTCGTGCTCCGCCTGGTCGCCTTCCGCCACCCCGACGGGGCGATCTACCGCATGCTGTTCGTCGCGCCCGCCGCACAGGCCGCGGCGTTCTCGGTGCCGTTCCGCCGCACCACCTACAGCTTCCGGGTGCTCTCCGCCGGCGAGGCCGCGGCGCTGCGCCCGCACCGCCTGCGCGTCGTTACCGTGCGCCCGGGCGACACCGTCGCAAGGCTGGCCGCGCGGCTGCCCTATGCGGACGACCGCGAGGCGCGCTTCCGCGCCCTCAACGGCCTGGCGCCCGGCGCCCGCCTGCAGCCCGGCCGGCGGGTCAAGACCATCGTGGAGTGATCGCGGCGGCCGCAGCGGCGGGTTACGGGGCGACCTCGACCCGGTCGGCGATGGCGCCGTCGGACGTGAAGCAGGCGGCGATCAGCGTGCCGCCGAAGCCGCAGCCGCCGTCGAGCGTCGCCGTGTAGTCGGTCACCGCAAAGCCGGCGTGGCTCGGGTCGAAGCCGCGCACGATGCGCCGGAACGGCCCGTAGGCCTCGGCGATGCGGTGGAACTTGCCGCTGCTCCACCAGAAGCTGTCGCTCTGCGCCTCGAGCGGACGCGAGGGGTCGAGCCCGGTGTTGACGAACAGCAGGCTGCCGTCGTCGGTGTAGGCGGCGCGGCGCAGTACGCCCATCAGCGGATAGTGCCCCGATGCTGCCTGAATGATGCCGCGCAGGCGCCCCGTCCAGCGGGTCAGGCCGACGGTGCCCGAGGCCGCCTCGCGCAGCGCGTCCTGCACCGAAACGCCGTAGGACTCCAGCGTCGCGCCGACGCCCTGCTCGATCATCCACTTGAGAATCCCGCGCGGATCCGTGGCGAACTGGAGCTGCAGCAGCTTCTGCCACATCTCCTCCTGGCTGCCGCGCAGGTAGACGACGTCCTCGGCGTCGGCGTGCGGCTTGGCGATCACCGCGCGGCGGAAGCGCAGCAGCTCGTCGAGCGTCTCGCGCGCCGCCGGGCCGCGGCCGATCATGTTGCCGAGATAGACGACGCGGTCGCACAGCTCCAGGCGCGGCCACAGCACCTCGTGCAGGGCGGCCGCCTGCACCGCCTCGCCGTGGATCGCCCCGATCGCCCAGACCCGCCGGGCGGCGCGCAGGACCGCGAATTTCTGGCGATCGGTCATGCCGTCGGACGCTGTCTCCCGTAAAAAAACCATGGCGCCCGCCGCGGCACCGGCGACGCCCCGGTCCGGCAGGCAAGACTGACGACGGCATGCGTCCGGCCGCCGCTGCCGGCGGCCGGGACACGCAGGGTGGCCAGCTTAGGCCGCCGTGAGGAGTTCTTCCAGCTTATGCGCCGCGGCCAGCTCGTCGATCTTCTCGACCGCCGCCAGCTCGCGCGCCAGACGATCGAGCGCCGCCTGGTACATCTGGCGCTCGCTGTAGGACTGGTCCGGCTGGTCGGCGCCGCGGTGCAGGTCGCGCACCACCTCGGCGATCGACACCGGGTCGCCGGAGTTGATCTTGGCCTCGTATTCCTGGGCGCGCCGGCTCCACATCGTGCGGCGCACGCGGCTGCGGCCGCGCAGGGTGGCCAGGGCGGTGTCCATCATCTTGCGGCTCGACAGCTTGCGCAGGCCGGACTCCTTGGCCTTGGGCACCGGCACGCGCAGGGTCATGCGGTCCTTCTCGAACTTGATCGAGATGAGCTGCAGGCGCTCGCCGACGATCTCCTGCACCTGGACGCCGAGCACGCGCCCGACGCCGTGGGTCGGATAGACGACGTAGTCGCCGGCCTCGAACTCGACCGGCTCGATCTTGGGCTCCTGCGGCTTGGGCGGCTGCGGCTTGGCGGCCGGCTTCGCCGCGGCGGGCGCCGGGCTCTTGGCGGCCGGACTCTTGGCTTCCGGCTTCACCTTGACCGGGGCTTTCACCGGGGCTTTCGCCAGAGCTTTCACCGGGGCTTTCACCGGGGCTTTTGCGGCGGCCTTGCCCTCGGGCTTCGCCTTCGCTGCTGCTTTCACAGGGGCCTTCGCCGCTGCTTTCACCGGTGCCTTGGCGTCGCCCTTCGCCTTGACCGGCGCCTTCGCTGCCGTGGTCTTGGGCTTGGCCGCCTTGCTCGGCTTCGGCGCCGTCTTGCTCTTTACGTCGGCCGTGCTCCTCGCGGCCTTTGGCGCGGCCGTCCGGCCGCCCGCCTTGGCGGAACTCTTGGCCCGGGTCTTGGCCGCGCTCCTGGCCGCGCTCTTCGCTGGGGCGGCCTTGGCCTTCGCCTTGGCTTTGGCCGGCGCCTTGGTCTTGGCGGCGGCTTTGGCGGCCGGCTTCTTGCTCTCGTTCTTGCGTACCGTGCTTGTCACTCTTTTTTGCCCTTTGGACTGCGGCCGGGCCGCGGAGGGCGTCTTCCGCGCCGCGCGTACCGCCGACTGTTTTCCCGCTCGTTTCGTCCGGCCGCCCGCGGCGGCGCTCGTCGTGCGCGCCGTACGCTTGGCCGGGGCCTTCCTCTTGGTGCTGCCCGAAGCCTTCTTGTTCGAGGTCGCCGACTTTTTCTGCGCGGACCGATTCGTACTCGTACGGGTCCGTGCCGTCTTCGGCTTGGCCACCTTTGCCGTCTTCTTCGCCGTCCTGGCCTTCTTGGCGGTGGTCTTCTCCTTCTTCTTGCGCTTTGCCGCTGCCATGGCGTCTTGCCCTGTTCCTGCTTCGCACTCCTTCGAAGCGTCGCCGACCGCGCCGGCGACGCCAGGCGGGGGCATCCCGCCAAAACGAAAGCGCCGTAGACATCACACTACGGCACCCCCTGCGTCGTCTCGCGGCCCCGATTCTGGCGGGGTCCGTTTATGTACCGGTACCCCTCGCGCCAAGCGGACGGGCCCGATTTATTAACACCTTAATATATACACGAATTTCGCCGCCAGTTCAAGCGACCGCACCGCACAATGCGGGGCGCCGGGGCAGCCATAGGACCACAGACCTGTACGTGACGTACGCCCCCGCTCAGCCGTCGGTCGAGCCGGGCTCCGCCGAGAAGTATTTGTCGAATTTCCCGCCTTCGTCCTTGTGCTCGTCGGCGTCCGCCGGCGGCTCCCCCTTGCGGGTGATGTTGGGCCAGCGTCCGTCGCTGTAGTCCTTGTTGATCTCGAGCCACTTCTCGGCCTCCGGGTCGGTGTCCGGCAGGATCGCCTCGGGCGGGCATTCCGGCTCGCAGACGCCGCAGTCGATGCACTCGTCCGGGTGAATGACCAGCATGTTCTCGCCTTCGTAGAAGCAGTCGACGGGGCAGACCTCCACGCAGTCCATGTATTTGCACCGAATGCAGGCTTCGGTGACGATGTAGGTCATCTTCGCGCTCTCCTCATCGCCGGCCGGACCGGCCACCCGGATGTAAGGGCTCGCGGCGGCCGTGCCAAGCTCATCTAAACGTCGGAATCCTCGAGACCCAGTTCCTCCAGGGCGCGTTTCCGGGCGGCGCCGCTCGCGCGGTCGGGCACATGCAGCAGGCCGGCGAGGCGCCGCATCAGGCTGGCCTCGTAGTCGTGCAGCCGGCCGTCGGCATAGACCACCTCCCACAGCATCTGCATGAGCGCAATGCGCTCCTCGGCGTCGAAGGATCCTTTGACGACGCGCGTGAAGCTCTGCAGGTGTCCCGCCTCGGCGAGCCGCGCCTCGGCCGCGGCGATCAGGGACTGTACCGAGTCCTCCGACAGCCCGAAGCGGCGCGCCAGCAAGCCGACGATCATCTGCCGCTCCTCGGGAGCGAAATCGTCATCCAGTCCGGCCGCCTCGACCATCAAGGCGGTCGTCGCCAGCTGCAACTCGTCGAATTCGGTGCTGTTGCCAGGGTCGCCCGCAGCTTCGCGGAACAGAGCCTTCAAACGCTTGATCACGACGTTGCGTATCACGCGCTCGCAGACCTGCGCAACCCTCGGAAAGTTGCGGATTTCGGGAGCCTGCCATGCGCTTGTGCCCTGACCCGGGTTGCCCGCGCGCGCGCCTTCGGCTAAGTCTGCGGCCATGCCGAAAACCTCTTCGTACGACCGCGCGGACCCGGATCGGGACGTTCGGCTCTACGCGCCGGCAACGCAGCGCAACCGGGTGCCGATCCTCGAGGTGCTCGAGCGCGTCCTGCCGCCCAGCGGCACGGTCCTCGAGGTCGCCAGCGGGAGCGGCGAGCATGCCGTCTGGTTCGCGCAGCACCTGCGGCCGCTGATCTGGCAGCCGAGCGATCCCGACCCGGCGTGCCGGCGCAGCATCGCGGCGTACGCCGCGGCGGCCGGCTGCGCCACGCTCGAGCCGCCGCTCGACCTCGACGTGACGGCGGCCGCGTGGCCGCTCGAACGGGCCGAGGCGATCGTCTGCATCAACCTCGTGCACATCGTGCCGTGGTCGGCGGCGGAGGGCCTCTTCGCCGGTGCGGGGCGCCTTCTGCCGCCCGCCGGCGTGCTCTATCTCTACGGCCCGTTCCTCCGGGCCGACACGGAGACCGCGCCCTCCAACCTGGCCTTCGACCGCGACCTGCGGGCGCGCGACGCCGCCTGGGGCCTGCGCGACGTGGCCGACGTGACGGCGCTGGGCGAAGCGCAGGGCCTGCGCCTCGACGAGGTCGTCGAGATGCCGGCGAACAACCTCTCGCTGGTTTTCCGGCCGGCGTGAACCGCAAGAACCGAACGACATGACGACCGAGATCGCGTCCCGCCACGCCGACTCCTACTACCTCGCCACCGCGGTCGACCTCGTGGACCGGCCCACCCTGCGCGGCGAGGTCGCCTGCGACATCTGCGTCGTCGGCGGCGGCTATACCGGGCTCGCCGCGGCGTTGCACCTCACCGAGCGCGGCTACGATACGGTGCTGCTTGAGGCCGAGCGCCTCGGCTGGGGCGCCTCGGGCCGCAACGGCGGCCAGCTCTGCACCGGGTTGCGCATGTCGCAGCGCGAAATCGAGCAGCTGGTCGGGAGCGACGACGCGCGGCGTCTCTGGGACATGGCCGAGGAGGCCAAGGCGATCGTCAAGGAGCGCGTGCGCCGGCACGACATCCGCTGCGCGCTCAAGCCCGGCCTCGTCAACGCCGCCTGGAAGCCGGCGCACCTGCCGGCCATGGCGAAGGGCGCGGACCACCTGCGCGAGGTCTACGGCTATCCGCACATCCGCGTGCTGGGACGCGACGAACTCGCCGCCGCCGTCGGCACCGAGGTCTATCACGGCGGCACGCTCGACAGCGGCGCCGGCCATCTGCACCCGCTCAACTACGCGTTGGGACTGGCGCGCGCGGCCGAGGCGGCCGGCGCCCGGCTGTTCGAAAACTCCCGCGTGACGGCGCTGAACCGCGAGGGGAGACCCGGGGCGACGACGGCCGCAGGGGCCGTCCGGGCGCGGCATCTGGTGATCGCCTGCAACGGTTATCTCGGCCGGCTCGAGCCGCGCCTCGACGGCCAGATGATGCCGATCAACAATTTCGTCCTGGCGACCGAGCCGCTGGGCGAGGCCCGCGCGCGCGCGCTCATCCGCGACGACGTCGCCGTGTCGAACACGAAGTTCGTCCTCGACTACTACCGTCTGTCGTCCGACGGCCGCCTGCTGTTCGGCGGCGGCGAGAACTATCGCCCGGGCTTTCCGGCCGACCTGAAGGCCTTCGTGCGCCGCTACATGCTGCGCATCTATCCGCAGCTCGCCGACGCGCGCATCGACTACGCCTGGGGCGGTACGCTGGCCATCACCCTGAACCGCCTACCGTGCTTCGGCCGGCTCGATCCCGAGATCTACTACGCGCACGGATTTTCCGGGCAGGGCGTGGCCCTGACCTCGTTGGCCGGCAAGCTGATCGCCGAGGCGGTCGCCGGCACGGCCGAGCGCTTCGACGTCTTCGCGCGCCTGCCGCATCGGCACTTCCCGGGCGGGCCGCTGCTGCGCTGGCCCGCCACGGTGCTGGGCCTGATGTACTACGGCTTGCGCGACCGCCTGTAATCAGGGACGGCCTGTCGTCGCGACGGCTGCCCTGGCGGCGGTCACTCCGGTTCGCGCAGTCTGTCCAGCGCGCGGCGCTCGCGCTTGGTCGGGCGGCCGCCGCCGGGGGGGCGCGCCGCCGGGGCGGGCATGCGGCTTTCGCGGCTCGGCGGCTTGAGATCCTCGTAGAGCGCTTGCGCTTCGCTCGCCGGGCCGCGGCGCTCGGCCAGCGCGCAGACCCGAACCACGCGCACGTGCCGCCCCTGCGGAAAGGTCAGCACGTCGCCCGGCCGCACGGTGTGGTGCGCCTTGGCGACGATCTCGCCGCCGATGCGCAATCCTCCGGCGTTGCACACGCGCGTCGCCAGGCTACGAGTCTTGAAGAAGCGTGCATGCCACAGCCATTTGTCGAGGCGCTGACCGCCGGCCGACGCGGCGTTCGCGGTGCTCATTCGCCGGGGGTCAGTTCGCGCAGCTTGGCGAAGGGCGAGTCGGCGCGCCGGGCCGCGGGCTCCGCCGGGCGGCGGGGCCTACGCTTTGCCGCCGCCTTGCGCCGGCCCGGCCGCAGCACGAAGGCCGCGCTGTCGCCCGCCGCCTCGCGCCCGAAGCCGATCGCCTCCAGCACCACGGCGAGGTCGGGCTCGCTGCAGCCGGTCGGCCGCTTCAGCTCCGGCGTCACCGTGAACGGCCCCTGTGCGGCGCACTTGCGCGCGGCCGCGGCGAGCCGCTCGAGGGCATCGGCGCGCAGGGCGACCGCCGGCATCCGGCGGTGCCGCGCGAAGCGGCGGTAGCCGAGCGCCTGGCACAGGCCGTCCTCGAAATCCGGCCCGGCGGCGAAGGACAGCGCGCCGGGCGGCGGCAGCGCCGGCAGGTCGCGATCGCGGTGCACCGCCCACAGCAGGGCGGCGAGCCGCGCCCGCGCCGGTTTCAGAAGGGCGGGCAGGAAGAGGCTCTCGCGCCCCAGCCGCACTCCGGCCGCCGCCAGCCGCCGCCGGTCGCCGCGGACCAGGCCGTCGAGCTGCGGCGCCACCTCGGCGCGCGGCAGCAGGCCAAGGGCCTCGACCAGCTGGAACATCACGCCGCGCAGCGCCGGGTTGAGGTCGCGGGCATCCTGGGCGCGCTCCAGCGCGCTCAGCGGCGCCAGGCGGCGCGCGATGTCGCGGTGCAGCCAGTCGCTCAGCCGGCGCCGCACGCGGTCGCGCGTCCGGCCGTCCAGGAATTCGCTTGCCAGCGGCTCGACGGCCGGGCGCAAGGCGGCGCCGCCCGGTGTCAGGCGGGCCACCACCTCGCCGCGCCAGGCGATGCGCCCCGCCGCGTCGAGCGCGAAGGCGTCGTCGGGCTCGGCTTCGATGCGGCCGACCCGGGCCGGCACCTCGCCGGCCAGGACGCGGCGCGCGGCGGTCAGCAGCGGCTTGGCGTCCTCGCCGGCCACGCCCTCGTCGAGGCGGAAGCGGAATCCCTCCAGGCGGCCGACGCGCTCGCCCTCGACCACGACGTCGCCCGCCTTGGTGACGGCGGCCAGCAGTTCGTCGCCGGACCGCAGGCGGCGCACCAGGGTGGCCGCGCGCCGGTCGACGAAGCGCTGGGTCAGGCGGTCGTGCAGCGCATCCGACAGCCGGTCCTCGATCTCGCGGGCGCGCGCCTGCCAGTGCGCGGAATCCGCCAGCCAGTCGGCGCGGTGCGACACGTAGGTCCAGGTCCGCACCTGGGCGATGCGCGCGACCAGCGAGTCGATGTCGCCGTCGGCGCGGTCGATGCGGTCGATCTGCCGCGCCACCCAATCCTCGGGCAGGCGCCCCGCCGGCGCCATGAGGTAGCGGTATATGCGGCCGAGCAGCCGCGCATGCTGGTCCGACAGGGTCTTCTGGAAATCGGGCACCTGGCAGATCTCCCACAGCAGGCGCACCGGGCCCGGGCCGCTGGCCAGCGCCGTGACCTCGGCGTCGCGCATCTGCGCGGCCAGCATGGCGACGTCTTCGGCACTGCGCACGCGGACCAGCTCCGGCCGCGGCGGGCGTGCCTCCAGGCTGTTGAGCAGCGCCCTGGGCGAGCGGAAATCGAGGTCGGCATTGCGCCAGAACACGCTGCGCAAGGGGTCGAAGCGATGGGCCTCGACCGATTCGACAATCTCCGGCGCGAGCTGGCCGGCCGCCCCGGTGGTGCCGAAAGTGCCGTCCGCCATGTGCCGCCCGGCGCGGCCGGCGATCTGCGCGACCTCGGGCGCGCGCAGGCGGCGCATGACCCGGCCGTCGAACTTGGTGAGCCGGGCGAAGGCGACGTGGTCGAGGTTGAGGTTGAGCCCCATGCCGATCGCGTCGGTCGCCACCAGGTAGTCGACCTCGCCGGATTCGAACATGCCGACCTGGGCGTTGCGCGTGCGCGGGCTGAGCGCCCCCATGACCACGGCGGTGCCGCCGCGCTGGCGGCGCATCAGCTCGGCCGTCGCGTAGACCTCGGCGGCGGAGAACGCGACCACGGCCGAGCGCGGCGCCAGCCGGGTCAGCTTGCGCGCGCCACTGTAGCTGAGCGTCGAGAAGCGCGGCCGCGACACCAGCTCCGCCTCCGGCGCCAGGCGGCGCAGCACGGGGCGGATGGTCTCGGCCCCCAGGAACATGGTCTCCTCCAGGCCGCGCGCGTGCAGCAGGCGGTCGGTGAAGACGTGGCCGCGCTCCGGGTCGGCGCAGAGCTGGATCTCGTCGACCGCCAGGAAAGCGACCGGCCGGTCGACCGGCATGGATTCGACGGTGCAGAGGAAATAGCGCGCGCCCGGCGGCAGGATCTTCTCCTCGCCGGTCACCAGGGCGACCTTCCCGGCCCCCTTGATGCGCGCCACGCGGTCGTAATTCTCCCGCGCCAGCAGGCGCAGCGGAAAGCCGATCATGCCGCTGCGGTGGCCGAGCATGCGCTCGATGGCCAGATAGGTCTTGCCCGTGTTGGTGGGGCCCAGGATGGCCGTCACCCGGCAGCGCGCGAATCGGCTCATACCCCAAAGGATCGGATGGGCCGCCGCCCGGCGCAAGCCTCGATCCGCCGTCGACCGCCGGCCCGGCGGGTGGCCGGCCGGTCATCGCGTGTCAAGGTGGCGTTCATAACAGGGCAACAAATGTTACACATTCGGCGACCGGCCGACCGGCGCACGAGACGAAGATCCTATATTTGTCAATAAATTAACGGACACCCGGCGATTGGCACGCGGATTGCTGCGCCTTCGAAGGACATGTCGTGCGGAACCGGAGGAGCAGCAATGGCGACGGGGCGAGGCGAGCCTTTGCGGGAGTCGGCGCGGTGAGGCGCCGGCGGCTGTCCGGGGCGGGCCCGTGCCGCCGCGTCTTCCTTGGCGTTTGCGCGCTGCTGGGGGGCCTGGCGATCCTGGCGCGGAGCGCGCCCGCCCGGGCGCAAGGACCGTCGTGGTGGCCGACGGCGGCGGTCGCCGCGGGTTCGGCCCAGGGCGGCGAGGTGCCGCGCGGCGTCGCGGCCCCCGTGCCCTTCGCCGATCGTCCGGTCACGAAGGAGCAACTGAATCAGGCGCGGGGCGCCGGGCTCGCGAGCGAGCTGCCCGGGTCGCTCGGCGTCGAAACCGAGACCGCGGTCATCCTGTGGGACGAATTGAAACCTAGGAAGAGCGGCGGAAGCTTCGGGACGGAAAGTGCGCCGTCCGGCGGCGCGGTCACGCTGTCCAGCATGCACTAGACGAAGCCCTTCCGGCGTCCGATCCGAACCTGCCGCCGCTCAGCGCCCTGTGCCGTGTAAAGATTTCTGACAGGCCGCACGGCGCCGTGATCGAACGGCGGAGGCGGTCGGCGGCAAGGATCCGGGCGCGCCGCGTTCCAGCGCCGCGAACCCGACAATTCGGCATCGAAGGCTGCGGTCGCGAAGGTCGCCCCGACGGCCCGCTTCACGCTCCGTCGCGCGGCCCCGTGTCCGCGGTTCGTCATGGCGCATGTAACGCCTGATTGACACCGCGCCGCACGCGAACGGCGTTGCGTGCGTCGATCTCTCGGGGACGCCCAGGCATTTCCGAGGTTTTTTGGCCGCGTCGGTCCGCTGGCACGCTCCTTGCTGAATCCTCGACGTGCAGCGAGGCGCCGGCCGCGAGATTGCATGGCGTCTCCGGGTATCAACCGAAACGGATCAACACGAAAGGGGATCTGAAGATGAGAAAACACCTTCTCGCCGGATTGTCGGCATTCGCGCTGGTCACGGCTCTCTCGGGCGCCGCCTGGGCCGCCGGGACGGAAGTGAACAACAGCAATCCCGGATCCGCCGCGGGCGTGAACGACTCGGAGATCGAGGGTATCGGCGGCGGCAGCACATTCGGCGCCAGTGATGCGCTGGCCGTCAATGCGCTCAGCCAAGTCTCGGCCAGCGCCCTAGCCGGTTCCACGACCGCTGACGTCAGCGGCAACATGGCCGGCGACATGAGCTACAGCGATCACGCGTTCCAGAACGAGACCGCCAGCCAGAACAACTTCGCCTCCGCGATCAATGCCACCCAGCAGGGTGCGGTAGCGATCGCCGGTACGGTCAGCAACCACTAGCAGCAGTCCGTGTGATGCGTGCCCGGTTTTCACCGGGCGACACGGATCGGAAAACGAGATTATAGGAGACGAAACCATGAAGAAGCTATTTCTCGCCGGAATTTCGGCCATTGCGCTTGCCGCGGGTCTTTCGAGCGCCGCCTGGGCCGATGGCGTCACCATCAACGATGCCAGCACACTCGGTGCGGCTTCGGGCCTCGACAACAGCGAAGTCAAAGGCATCGGCGGCGGCAGCACGTTCGGCGACAGTGATGCGCTGGCCATCAATGCCTTGAGTCAGGTCTCGGCCAGTACCTTGGCCGGCACTGATATTCCCAGTGGGGTTTCCGGCACAATGGCGGACCGGATGGACTTCAGCAATCACGCCTTCCAGAACGAAACGGCAAGCCAGAACAACTTCGCATCCGGGATCAATGCGGCGCAACAGGGTGCCGTAGCGATCGCCGGTGCGGTCAGCAACCACTAGAGCGCGGTCTCGGTGGCCGGCGAGCGTACCGCGCCCGCCGGCCGCCTGCGGCCCGGTGATGGCATTTCCGACCAGGGAGACCAGCCCATGCGCCATCTTCCACGTTTCTGCGCCGCCGTCGCTTTGTGCCTCTGCGCGGCGGGCCTTGCCGCCCAAAGCAGGGCGGGGGAACCCGGCAACAAGTCCGATGCGTTCGGCGCGCTCACGCCGCTCTCGCCGCGCCAGCTCGCCTCGCAAAGGGCGATGGGCGAATCCGTCGCGACCAACGACCTGACGCAGACGGTCGGCAACACGCTGACGGGAACGACGGTGACCGGTGGCGACATCACCGCGTCGGGCAGCGCCTTCGCGAACTCGGCCCTGTCGGTCAACATGCTCAACACCGGCAACAACGCCGTCCTTCAGGCCTCGTCGTCGATCATCGTGAATATCACGCCGTGAAAACGGCGGAACGAACGAAGACTCTCGCTCGCCAACGCTTGAAACGAGGACGACTGAACATGCGATTTTTCGGCCATCGCAGCCGAGCATTGTTGTGCAGCGCGCTGCTGGCGCTTCCGGTTTCTGCGCCGGCCTTCGCCGGGCAGGCGACCGTCGTCGCAGGCGGCGGCGCGGTCTTCTCCGTGCCCTTGACCAGCGTGCGGGAAGCCCGCTTCAAGACGGTCGTACGACAGCAGTACGACTTCAGCTGCGGCTCCGCCGCGATCGCGACCTTGCTGACCTACCACTACGACCGGCCGACGGCCGAGCAGGAGGTCTTCAAGGCGATGTTCGATGCCGGCGATCAGGAGGCGATCAAGACCAAGGGCTTCTCGCTGCTCGACATGAAGAATTATCTTGAGAACATCGGCTTTCATGCCGACGGCTACAGGGCGGGCCTTGCCAAGCTCGCCAAGGTCGGGATCCCGGCCATCGTGCTGATCGAGATCAGGGGCTACCGGCATTTCGTGGTCGTGAAGGGCGTCCGCGACGGCGAGGTGGTCGTCGGCGACCCGGCCCTCGGCGTCAGGATCTATCCGCGCGCGGACTTCGAGAAACTCATGGTCAATCACATCATCTTCGTGATCCGTGACGAGGTCGAGGTCGCGCGGCGGAACTTCAACGCCGATCGGGATTGGGCCGTGCGTGCGAAGGCGCCGTTCGGAACGGCGTTCGGCGGCAACAGCCTGGCCAGCTTCACGCTGCTCATGCCGGGGCCGAACGCGCTTTGAGGAGTAGGATCCATGAAACCCTCCATTGGGCGGGCGGCGGCGCGGCTATCGACGGGCATCAGGCTCATCGGCCTGGTCGGGACCGTGCTGATCGCCGGCATGGCGCGCAGCGCACCCGCGGCGGCGGCGATGCCGACATCCGCCGACCCCTTCGCCGGCCTGACGCCGCTCAGCCGGGCCGAGCTCGGCAAGCTTCGCGGCGGGCTTCGCATCGACGGCGCGCTGATCAGCTTCGGCGGCCGCATCACGGCGAGCCGGGACGGCGTGCCGATCTTCGAGACCCTGCTCAACTTTCCAGCCGACGGTCCGATACCGGCGCCGAGCTTCGACCAGACGGGCACGGCCAGCGTGACGCGGTCCGCCAGCGGCGACATGACGATCGTCTACAGCGGATCGACTTCGCACGGCGCCGTCGGCGGTTTGGACAACACGCCTTCGGGCGGAACGACGAGCGTGGTGAACGGCGTGACCGTCACGAATTTCGGGCCGGAAACACCGAACGTCACGGCGCTCTCGAGCAGCCCGGGCGGCGTCAGGCTCAGCCTCGGCGACGGCGTGACCGACCCCGGGATCGCAGCGACCTTCCCGACGGGGAACGTCGATATCGCCAATACCATCAACAACGCCGCGGTGACCGTGAACGACACCGTCGAAGTTACGGTCTCGAACGCGGCGTCGCTGTTGGCCG
>Ga0210144_1000569_pt1 | contig 18318 bp, 17 predicted proteins | sample Muzzi_PWA_D2_FD_185532 | JGI IMG/M metagenome (GOLD analysis project Ga0210144, IMG submission 185532) | Wetland microbial communities from San Francisco Bay, California, USA, that impact long-term carbon sequestration - Muzzi_PWA_D2 (SPAdes) | ecosystem: Environmental > Aquatic > Marine >...
CCCAACATCGTGAGTGTCGAAGTCGGAATTGCTTGCCCAACGCAGGGCGTCTTCCAAGTCGATGCGAGGAGCGTGGCCCAACAGTGTAGGCAAGAGAACTTTGACAAAGCCATATGCATCGAACCGATTCCACTCTGATTTCGGCAGCGAGATCGTGGATCCGCCGATGCCTTGGCGGCGGGCCTTCGCGGCTTCTCGCAGGTCGATCCACCAGGCGGAGTCCACATCAGGATCGTAGACAACGCCTATTGTCGTCAGTCCGTGCTTGGCCCAGAAGTTCAAGTGCGCTTGGCTAGCCACGAAGCTGCAGTTGTGCAACGTGCAAAAGCTACGTCCGGCCTTGATTTGCAGCGCAATCTCGACCGGGGTGACTTCTTCGTCGTCTACCAACAGGACGAAGGCATCATGACCGTAGTCGCTCGCGCGATCTATCTCCTTGAAAACGCAGTTGGAGTCTTCCACGACGCCACGCACATACGCCACTCCCTTTCGCTCAACGGCATTGGATCGCTTGCGGACGGGATAGGGGCGGTCCGATCCAGCGCGGTTTGGGCTTGGGCGGCGCGACATTCGAGAAGATCCCCGATATTGCATCTTCCAGATCAGGGCGGAGGGCAGGCAACGAATTCTGCAGGGAGTATATTCTGATTGTGCAATCAGGGCGCAATATATCGGCGTTTGTGTCCCCTAAAGATGGAAACGGCCGCTCAGATGTGGAGGCTGGTCTTCCGAGTGAGGACCGCTTATCCAATAGGGACTCAAACTGGTGCGATCGATCGAGCGAAAATCCGCAATCATTTCAACGAGCCAAAGCTCCGTGTCTTTTGGTCAAACACCAGAGCTTTGGAGAAAAACCGCGAAGAGAGGGCGTCGAACCCGGCAGGGCCTCCGTTGGAGGTGCAGAGCCCTATTCGAAAGAGCGCGGAACTCCAGGGCTTTTCTTGATGTGATCGCGGCTTGGAGATGGGTTCGCCCTGATGGGATTGGTAGCGGAGGAGGGACTTGAACCCCCGACACGCGGATTATGATTCCGCTGCTCTAACCAACTGAGCTACTCCGCCATCCTTCACGTGTGCGGTGCTGCGGCCGGCTGCACCCGTTCACCCGCACGATCCGGAGCGCGTGGAAAGAACGCTCCGAACAAGCGAGAAGCGATGCATCGCCGCTTGGCCTTCGACGGCGAGGAAAATATGAAAGCTTGCAGTTGCGCGCAAGAGGAACCCGCGCCGGAGGACCGGGCGCCGGAATATCGACGGCGGGGGTGCCTCATTCATGTCGTGAAAACAATCAGTTGCACCGCTGCGCCTTGGAGTGTGAGGAGGCGCGGCAGGCGTCGTGGCTGGAGTCGTTCGCCGAGATTCTTCCGCTCGAGATTGGCCGGCGGTGGGCGTCGGCGGCCCCGCGCCCGTCCGGCAGATCCGCCTGCCGCGCGGGCTCTTTGCCGGTGCCGTGGGAGGATGACCGCGCCGCCGGCGAACTGGCGGATTCTTCCTGCGTCCGACCGGAAAGCGGTCAACGGACGACGGCGTGCCGGAGGGGTGGCGGCATCGCCCCATGCCGGACCTGGGCCGGCGTCTTCACTCTCGGGAGGGGGGCAGCGGAATATTCCTGTTTTTCAATCGGTTGTGCGCTTGCTCGCGGCATGTTTCGGCGATTCGTCATTTTTCAACGCCAATCCGCTACGATCGCGCTAAGAGAAGGCCCCGGTGGACGCGAGGAGCACGATGACGGGGAAGTATTTCGGCACCGACGGCATCCGCGGCAGGGCAAACCGCCCGCCGATCACAGCGGATATCGCGCTGAAGGTCGGCATGGCCTCCGGCCTTGTCTTCAAGAAAGGCGATCACCGGCATCGCGTGGTGATCGGCAAGGACACGCGGCTGTCGAGCTATATGATCGAGAACGCCCTGACTGCAGGCTTCCTGGCGGTGGGCATCGACGTGATGCTTACCGGGCCAGTGCCGACGCCGGGCATCGCCATGCTGACGCGGTCCATGCGCTGCGACCTCGGCGTGATGATCTCCGCTTCGCATAACCCCTATGACGACAACGGCATCAAGCTGTTCGGCCCGGACGGCGCCAAGCTGTCGGATCAGACCGAGGCCGAGATCGAGGCGCTGATCGACGCGGATCTTGGCGGCCGGCTTGCCGGGCCCACCCAACTCGGCCGCGCCCGGCGGATCGACGGCGTGACCGACCGCTATATCGAATATGCCAAGCGGACGCTGCCGCGCAGCCTGTCCCTCGACGGGCTCCGGGTGGTGGTCGATTGCGCCAACGGCGCCGGCTACCGCGTCGCCCCCGAGGCGTTGTGGGAGCTCGGCGCCGAGGTGTTTCCGCTCGGCGTCGATCCCGACGGCTTCAACATCAATCGCGATGTCGGCTCGACGTCGCCGGCGGCGCTCGCGGCGAAGGTGCACGAGGTGCGCGCCGACATCGGCATCGCCCTCGACGGTGACGCCGACCGGGTGGTCATCGTCGACGAGCGGGGCCGGATCATCGACGGCGACCAGATGATGGCCGCGATCGCCACCTCATGGGCGGAGGAGGGGCTGCTGGCGAAGCCGGGTATCGTGGTCACCGTGATGTCCAATCTCGGCCTGGAACGCTATCTCGCCGGCATCGGCCTTGGGCTGGTACGAACGCCGGTCGGCGACCGCCACGTTGCCGAGACGATGCGGCTCGAAGGCTACAATCTCGGCGGCGAACAATCCGGCCACATCATCCTCTCCGACTACACGACGACCGGCGACGGCTTGGTCGCGGCGCTGCAGCTGCTCGCCGTCGTGCACAAGCTCGGACGGCCGGTCAGCGAGGTGTGCCACCTGTTCGAGCCGCTGCCGCAGGTGCTGAAGAGCGTGCGCACGGGGGGGCGGCGGCCGCTGGACAACGGCGAGGTCCGCAAGATGATCGACGAGCTCAATGCCAGGCTCGGCGCCAACGGCCGGCTTCTGGTGCGCGCCTCCGGCACCGAGCCGGTGATCCGCGTGATGGCGGAAGGCGATGATTCGCAGATGATCACCGAGATCGTCGACGATGTGGTTGCCGCGCTGACCGATGCCGCCGCCTAGGTGCGCCAAGCGGATGACCGGAGCATGATTGCCGCGGACCCCGACGATCCAAGAGGGATCGTGTGGATCGCGTCCTATCCGAAGTCGGGCAACACCTGGGTGCGGGTGTTCCTCCACCATCTCATCCGGCAGGCCGCCGGTCGTCCGCTCGAGGAGCATGATATCGACGAGCTGAGCCGCACCAGCCGCAGCGCAGCGGGCCGGGTCGATCTCTTCGAGCGGGTTCTCGGCAAGCCGGTCACCGAGGCCGACGCCTTCGAGATCGCCAACGCCCGCCCCAAGGTGCAGCAGGCGATCATGGAGGGGGGGAACGGGCTGGTCTTCGCCAAGACGCATTCCTTCCTCGGTCGGGTGTTCAACGTCCCGCTGATCAACCGCTCGGTGTCGGCCGGCGGTGTCTATGTGGTGCGCAATCCGCTCGATATCGCCGTGTCGCTGGCGTTTCATCTCGACGTCTCCTACGACGGTGCCATCCGCTCCATGGGAGCTACGCTCAACGCCTCGGTCGGCTCCGAGATCGCCGTGCCGGAAATCTGGGGCTCGTGGACCGAGAACGTCGCGAGCTGGACAGTCGATCCGCCGCCGGTGATCCTTGTCGTGCGGTACGAGGATCTGCTTGCCGATCCGCGCCAGACGTTCACCGAGATTGTCGAGCACATGCGCCTCGAGGCGACACCCGAGCAGATCGACGAGGCGATCGCCCTTGCATCGTTCGATCGGCTGCAGGCCGAAGAGGAGACCAGAGGCTTCGCCGAGCGACTGGAAAACACCGGCCGCTTCTTCCGTGTGGGCAGGGCCGGGCAGTGGCGGGAAGAGCTGAGCGCCGAGCAGGTGGAGCAGATCGTCGCCGACCACGGCGAGCAGATGCGCCGTTTCGGCTATCTGCCGGTCAACTGAGCGGCGGGTCGCTCCAACAGACGTGCGGGCAGCAGCGCGATGATCATCCTCAACAAGACCCGCCCGCGTGGCATCGTCTGGATCGCTTCCTACCCGCGTTCGGGCAACACGTGGACGCGCGCCTTCATCCACGCGCTGGTCAACGTCGTGCGCGATCCGGAGTTCAGCGACCTCGATATCAACCGCATCGAGGAGTATTCAGCGTCGGAAAGCGCCGCCGAGCAGTATCGCAAATACCTCGGCAAGCCGCCCTTCCGTGCCGCGCCGGCGGAAATCGCGGCGGCGCGGCCCAAGGTGCAAGCCGACATCGTCGCCCGCCTCAACCGCCTGGTGTTCATCAAGACGCACAATGCCAGCGCCCTCGACTACGGCCATCCGCTCATCAACATGGCGGTCAGCGCCGGGGCGATCTACATCCTCCGCAATCCCCTCGACGTGGCGATCTCCTTCGCTCATTTTCGCGGCGTGCCGATCGACCAGGTGATCGACGACATGGCGACGCCGGGATTCGGTGTGGCGACGAATCGCCAGAACGTCCGGGTCGTCACCGGGTCATGGTCGGAGCATGTGAAGAGCTGGACCGATCGTCCTCATCCGGTCGTGCTGGTACAGCGCTACGAGGACCTGGTGGACAAGCCGAAGGAGAGCTTCGCGGCGGTCGCCCGTCATCTTCTCATCACGCCGACCCCGGAACAGCTCGACAAGGCGATCGCCCTGGCGCACTTCGACCGGCTGCGCGAGAAGGAGGCGGCCGCCGGTTTCGTCGAGAAGCCGGAGACCTCCGCCGAGCCGTTCTTCCGGGCCGGCCGTCCCGGCCAGTGGCGCGAGGTGCTGACGTCCGCCCAGGTCGAGCGGATCGTCTCCGCCCACCGGCCGGTGATGAAGAAGTTCGGCTACCTGCCGGAAGGGATGGGTTAGCGGACCTTGCCGGCGGCGGCGATCATCGTCGCCACCGACTGCGGTCTCGTAATCAGCCGCTCATATTCCGGCGGCCGCAGCTCGCCGCCCATGTGGACGTCGGCACGGCGGAACCGCATGCCGCTGGCAGCCGGGCTCAGGGCGGCGAAATGGATCTCGCGGGCGCCGGTGATCGCGACGATGCGTCCGACATTCTTGGCGGTGATGCCGCCGCCGGGCATGACGATAATGCGGTCGCCGGCGGCGCGGATGAGCTCGCCGATCAGTTCGGCGCCCTCATAGGCGGTCGGTTCCTGGCCGGAGGTCAGCACCCGGTCGACGCCGAGCTCGATCAGCGTGCGGAGCGCCACGAACGGGTCGGGAGTCATGTCGAAAGCGCGGTGGAAGGTCACCGAGGCGGGCCTCGCCCGGGCGATCAGCCGCTGGGTCATGGCGCGGTCGACGTTGCCGTCGGCGTCGAGCGCGCCAAAGACGAAGCCGTCGACGCCGGCTGACTTGGCGGTGGCGATGTCGGTCTCCATCGCCACCAGCTCTTCGGCGCCGTAGAGGAAATCGCCGCCGCGCGGGCGGATCATCATGTGAACGGCGATGTCGCGGATCTCGCGGGCGACGAGCACCATGCCGAGGCTCGGGGTGGTGCCGCCCTCGATCAGGCCGGAGCACAGCTCGACGCGGTGGGCGCCGCCGTCGCGCGCGGCGACGATGCCGCGGATCGAATCGACGCAGACTTCGAAGCGAAGCTCACTCACAGGCGGACGACCTTTCCGGTCCTCACCGACTCGTCGGCGGCGAGCACGATGCGCAGGCTCTTGATGGCGTCCTCCATATGGTCGGTGAGGTCGATGTCCTCGTCGATCGCCTTGAGCAGGAAGCGCTGCTCGCGCTCGCAGAGGTCGTCGTGGCTCGGCTCGTCGCTGGTCGAGATGCGCTCGTCGTCCTTCGCCAGCGTGCCGTCGGCGGCGAGGTCGGCGTGATGGAAGAGGATCTGGTTGGTCTTGGTGTGGGTGTTGATGTCGGCGGAGCGCGGCGCCGGACCGCCGCCTTCGGCCACGACGATCGACACCGAGCCGCGCGGGCCGATGGCGTCTTTCACGAAGAATGCGGTCTCGCTCATCATCGGTCCCCAGCCGGCTTCGTACCAGCCCACCGAGCCGTCGGCAAACGTCACTTCGAAATGGCCGTAATTGTACATGGCCGGCGCGATATCGTCGGTGAGCCGGGCGCCCACCCCGTGGACGGTCACCGGGTCGGCGCGGGTGATCTGGCACCAGACGTCGATATAGTGGACGCCGCAGTCGACGATCGGCGACAGCGTCTGCAAGAGCCGCTTGTGGGTCTCCCACTCCTTGCCGGCGGACTGCTGGTTGAGGTTCATGCGAAAGACCATCGGCGTGCCGAGGGTGCGGGCGAGCTCGATGAACTTCTGCCACGAGGGATGGTGACGGAGGATATAGCCGATCACCAGCTTCTTGCCGGTGCGCTTGGCGGTGTCGACAACGCGGGTAGCGTCGGCAACGGTCTCGGCGAGCGGCTTCTCGACGAAGACATGGGCGCCGGCCTCCATCGCCTTCACCGCGTAGTCGGCGTGGGTGTCCGACCAGGTGTTGATGGAGACAATGGCGGGCCGGGTGGCCGTCAGGGCGTCGTCGAAGCTGGCGAATTTGGCGGCACTGTCGAGCGCGGGGGGAAGAGTCCGCTCGGCGATGCGTCGCTCGCAGACACCGACCACGTCGAAGCCGTCGATCCGCGTATAGGCGAGCGCATGGCTCATGCCCATGTTGCCGAGGCCGATGACGAGTACCCGCTTCGCGCTTGTCATTCCCTTTCCTCAATGCTTTGGGGGCGCACAAGCTCGTATCGTCGCTCCCCGTTCGGCAGTGCGCCGGCAATGATCCAGCCTCGTCGTTCGTAGTAGCGAGCCGCCCGCGATTGCGGATCGGTCGTCAGCCACAAGCGCTCGGCACCGTCGTCCCATAGCCACTCCTCGGCATATTTCAGCAGCCGCGTGCCCAGCCCTCGGCCCTCATGGCCGGGAAGAACGAACAGGGCGAAGATGGAGCGGGATCGGCGATCCGCAATCGAAAAGGCGATAATTTCGCCGTCCCGTTCGGCGACCCAGCCTTTCGAGGCTGCGGCAAAGGAAGCAGCGACGCTTTCGTTGGTGATGCCACGGCGCGCCAGGCTTTCCGGCATCGCCGCATTCTCCTTCACCGAGAGGCGTACCGTCGAAATGCCCGGCATGTCGGCGGCGGTTGCCTCGCGAAAAGTGATCGTCTCGGTATTCATGGCCCGGCTGAGGAAATCCCGTCGATCCAGGTTTGCCGGACTTTCAGGTCGTCGTCGAGCAGCACGAGGTTCGCCCGGTAGCCGGGGGCGATGCGGCCGAGCTCGCCGTCGAGACCGAGGAACTCGGCCGGCGCGCGCGAGGCCATGTGCAGCGCCGCCTCGAGCGGCAGCCCCAAACCGGTCACCGTATTCCGCACTGCGCTCGCCATGTCGAGGTCGGAGCCGGCGATCGTGCCGTCCTCGGTGGTGAGCTTGCCGTCGCTCCGCGTGATCGTCCGCTCGTGAAGAACGAAACTGTCGAGGGGCGAGCCAACGGAGGGCATGGCGTCGGTCACCAGCATCATCCGCTCCCAGCCCTTGGCGGCGATGGCGATGCGGAGGCTCGGCGCGGAGACGTGGATGAGGTCGACGATCAGCCCGCACCAGCAGTCGGGGTCGTCGAGGGCGGCGCCGACCGGACCGGGCTCGCGGCCGGCCAGCGGCGGCATGGCGTTGAAGAGATGAGTGAAGCCGGTGAGGCCGGCAGCCCGCGCCGCCCGGATGGTGTCGTAGGACGCCTTGGTGTGGCCGGCGGAGAGGATGATGCCGGCGGTGGCCAGCCGGGCGATTATCTGGGTCGACACCATCTCGGGCGCGAGCGTCACGAGGGTGCGGCCCTGCTCCAGGGACGTGATGCGCGCGACGTCGTCCTCCTCGATCTCGCGCATGAATTTCGGCTGGTGGACGCCCTTGCGCTCCGGATTGAGGAAGGGGCCCTCGAGGTGGATGCCGAGCAATCCCGGCACGCTCGCCGCCAGCGCGTCCCTCGTCGCGGCAACGGCCTCGGCCATCGCTTCTCGCGTGTCGGTGATCAGCGTCGGCAGGAAGCCGGTGGTGCCGAACGGACGGTGGGCGGCGCCAATCGCCGCAATGCCCTCGACGGTGCGCGCCTTGTTGAAGAGCACGCCGCCGCCACCGTTCACCTGAACGTCGATAAAGCCGGGGGCGATCAGGCCCTCGAGCTCCCGCCGTTCCGCATCGGGGGGAACATCGTCGTCGGCGACGACCTCGGCGATGCGCCCGTCCTCGATCAGGACGGCCTCACGGTCGCGGATTTGCGCGCCGTCGAAGATGCGGGCGCCGGTGAGCGCGACCCGGCTCATCGGCACGTCCCCGCGATGTCGCGATTTGCCCTATCGCGGGGATCGGCGAAAGCCCGGGCGCTCATCACCGCGTCTCCGTGACCTTGCTCAGGTGAGGCGGGCGATCGGGGTCGCGGCCGCGTGCGCGCGACAGCATCTCCGCCAGCGGGTAGAAGCTCTGGATCAGGGTGAGCGGCTGGGCAAAGGGGTGGATGCCGCTGGCCGAGGGCAGGGTGAGCGCGCCGGGAAAGCCGGCCGGGCCGGCGGCGATCACCGGCACGCCGCTTGCCGCCAGCTCCGTGCCGGTGTCGGTCAGTCCGGCGAGTGCCTCGTCCCGCTGGCTGAACAGGACGACCGGGAACTCCGGGCCGGCAAGCGCCAACGGTCCGTGCTTCAGTTCCGCCGCGCTCAGCGCTTCGGCATGAAGGCCGCAGGTCTCCTTCATCTTCAGGGCCGCCTCCTGGGCGGCAGCGTAGCCGGGCCCGCGGCCGATGACGTAGAGGCTTCGCGTCGCGGTGAGTTTCGGCAGTGCGCCCCGCCAGTCCCGGCCGAGGGCGTCGTTGAGATCGTCAGGAAGACGGCGGACCGCCGCGCCGAGCATGGCGTCGCCGCTCCAGTGGGCGGCGAGCTGGAGGATGGCGGCGAGGGAGGCGATGTAGGACTTGGTGGCGGCGACGCTGCGCTCCGGCCCGGCATGCAGCGGCAGCACTATTTCGCAAAGCCCGGCGAGCGGCGAGTCGGTGTCGTTGACCGCGGCGACCGTCAGGGCGCCGTCGTTCCGCGCCGCTTCGGCGAGGGTGAGCAGGTCGGGGCTCTGGCCCGATTGCGAGATGGAGAGGAAGAGCGCGTCGCCCATCTTGGGCCGCCGGCCGTAGATCGAGGAGACCGACGGGCCGACGGAGGCGACGACGGTGCCGAGATGCAGCTCGAACAGATACTTGGCGTAGGTCGCCGCGCTGTCGGAGGAACCGCGGGCACAGGTAACCGCGAAATGCGGCGGGCGCTCGCGCAGTCGCGCGCCGAGGGCGCGGCACGTCGCATCATTGGCGTCGATCAGCCGGGCGACGACGTCGGGCGCCTCGGCGGTCTCGCGCAGCATCATCGTCGGCGGATCGGTCGAGGCGCGGGCCGGCTCGCTCATCGCTCATGCTCGCCAAGCGACAGCTCGGCGACGAAATCGTAGGCGTCGCCGCGATAGTAGGAGCAGGTGAACTCGATGGCCTCGCCGTTTTCGAGGAACGAGCGCCGCTCGATGTAAAGCGCCGGGCTTGCCGGCGGCACGTTGAGAAGCTTCGTCTGCTCGGGGCTGAGCAGCACCGCGTGCAGACGCTGAAGGGCGCGCCGCGGTATGTGGCCGCGCGCCTCGAGGGCGGCGTAGAGCGAGCCATCGACCAGATCCGGGTCGGGCAGAAAGCGCGTCGGCACGACGGCGTGCTCGATCGCCATCGCGATGCCGCCGGCGAGGCGGAGACGCTGAAGCCGGCTCACAGGCTGTCCGGGCGACAGGCCGAGCGCCATCGATTCATCCGGCGAGGAGGGGCCGAGCGAGCGTTCGAGCACGACCGCGGCCGGCACCAGGCCGCGCGCCTTCATGTCCTCGGTGAAGCTCGACAGACGCGACAGCGCCTGCTCGACATGCATCGCCGGGGCGATAAAGGTTCCCGATCCCCAGCGCTGGACGAGAATGCCCTTCTCGACCAGGCCGGCGAGCGCCTTGCGCACGGTGACGCGGGAGATGCCGAGCTGGCGGGCGAGATCGCGCTCGCTGGGCAGCGCCTCGTCGGACTTCAGCTTGCCGGCGCCGACCGCGCTTTCGATCAAATGCTGCAGCTGCAGATAGAGCGGCGTCGGACTGGTCTCGTCCAGCGCGCCCGCCGCGCCCGCTTCGTCGATCTCGCCGAGCATGGTCATGCCGTTTGCCGTGCCGCCAGCGCCCGCTCCGCCATCAGAATGGCGCCGTCGGTCGCGTCCCGCTCGGGCTCGACGCAGACTGCGCGATAGGGCGGTGCGAGCCAGGGAAGGATCTTGGGAAAAAGCCCGCCGATCATGGCGACCGAGGGGGCGCCCACCTCGAGCAACCGCGCGATCACCCGCGAGGTGTCGTGGGCGGCTTCCTCGAGGATGGGGATCGCCAGCGCATCGCGGCGCTCGGCGTGGTCGAAGACGAGCGGCGCGAAGCTGCCGAAGTCGCCGGACGTCGCACGAGCCGCCCACTCGACCGCGGTCGGCGGGTCGCGGTCGAACCGGTCCAGCACCTCTTCGGCGAGCGGCGTCATCGGCGCCATGCCTTCCAGCGCCCACAGCGAGCGGCGGATGGCATTGCGGCCGATCATCATGCCGGAGCCTTCGTCGGCGATGTCGTCGCCCCAGCCGCCGACATTGATGCGTTCGCCCTTGATGACGGCGAGCCCGGCATTGCCGGTGCCGACGATGAGGATCGCGCCGTCCTCGCCGTTGAAGGCGCCCATATAAGCGGCATAGGCATCGGTATCGACGACCAGCGAGGCGAAGGGATGGGGATGGTTGAGAACGTAATCATGGTCCCAGGGCTGCTGCGTGCCGGCGAGCCCGAAGCCGGCATGGATGCGCCCGAGATCAGCTTCGCCGAGCCCCGCCTCGGTCGCGGCCGCCCGGCAGGCCTTGAGGACCTCGGCAATTGCTGCTTCCTTCAGGCGCGCATTGCCCGCGCCGGCGGAACCCTCGCCGAGACAGCGGCCCGCGGCATCGCGCAGCCGGGCGCGGGTGCGTGTCGCGCCGCCATCGACTCCCATGAAGAGGGGCTCTTTCATCGTTCTCCCGCCGGCTCGCCGTCGAAGCAATAGTATAATGCCACTTCAAAGCCAACCGCAAAACGCACTTGTCGATCAAAGCCGTGGATAAGTAAAATCCCAGCCCACAGGCCACAAAGGCGCGCTTGCGGATATGATACCAATGTAATATCACTTTGGTTGAAACGAGGGCCAAGCCTTAGCCTGATGAGCGCCACGGAAACGATCAGCCTGCTCTATGCCGGTCTCGACTCCTGGGACGATATGGCGATTCTCGACGCCTTTCTCGAAGGGCAGGAGCGGGCGGTCGCGGCGGTGAAGGCGGCCCGTCCGGCACTCGCCAGAGCGGCCGATGCGATTGTCGACCGCCTCGGAGAGGCCAGCCGCATCGTCTTCGTCGGCGCCGGCTCGTCCGGTATCATCGCCGCGCTCGACGGCATGGAGCTCACCGGCACCTTCGGCTGGCCGGAGGAGCGCGTCGTCTTCGTGCTCGCAAGCGGCGAGACGATCGCGCCGCTGACCGGTGGACCCGAGGACGACGCCGGTCTCGGCCGGTCGCGGATCGCCGCACTCGACATCAAGCCAGGCGACGTGGTGATCGCCGTCGCCGCGAGCGGCGCGACGCCGTTCACGCTGGCCGCCGTTTCGGCGGCTGGCGAGCGCGGCGCGCTGACCGTCGGCCTTGCCAACAATGCCGAGGCGCCGGTGTTCCGCCTGGTCGACGTGCCGGTCTTCCTCGATTCCGGTCCGGAGGTGATCGTCGGCTCGACGCGGATGGGCGCCGGCACGGCGCAGAAGATCGCGCTCGGCCTGATCTCGAGCCTCGCCATGATCCGCCTCGGCCATGTTTTCGACGGTCTGATGGTGAATCTCAGGATCGACAATGCCAAGCTCAGACGCCGGGCGATCCGGATGCTGGTCCACCTGACCGGTTGCGAGGACGACCAGGCCGCAGCGGCGCTCGATTCCTGCGACGGGCAAGTCAAGACGGCGGCGCTGGTTGCGCGGGGGGTGGCGCCGGGCGAGGCGCGCGACCGGCTCTGCGCGGCGGGAGGGAATTTGCGCAGCGCGCTCGCCGATCTAGCGTGACGGGCGGCTGCGGAAGTATCCGGCGGTCTCCGCCGGGAGGACGAAGAACGAAAAACGGGAGTAGCTCAAAAATGACTGAACCACTTGCAAGGCTGAGAAGCATCGCGGTGACCGGCGGCGTGGCCGTGGCGCTCGCCGCCATGAGCGGCGTTGCCCTGGCGCAGACCACCCTCACCATCGAGAGCTGGCGGAACGACGACGCCGACATCTGGAACAACAAGATCATCCCCGCCTTCGAGAAGGCAAATCCGGACATCCATGTCGTCTTCAATCCGACGGCGCCGACCGAATACAACGCCGCGCTCAACTCGCGGCTCGAGGGCGGCTCCGCCGGCGACCTCATCACCTGCCGGCCGTTCGATGCGTCGCTCGACCTCTACAACAAGGGCTACCTGGTCGGGGTGAACGACCTGGTCGGCGATTTCTCCGACGTCGCCAAGAGCGCCTGGACCACCGATGACGGCTCCACCACCTTCTGCGTGCCGATGGCCTCGGTGATCCACGGCTTCATCTACAACACCGAGATCTTCGACGAGCTCGGCCTTCAGGTGCCAAAGACGATGGACGAGTTCTGGGCCGTCCTCGACAAGATCAAGGCGGACGGCAACTACGTGCCGCTCGACATCGGCACCGCCGACCAGTGGGAATCGGCGACGATGGGCTTCCAGAATGTCGGCCCGAAATACTGGAAGGGCGAGGAAGGCCGCAAGGCGCTGATCGCCGGTACCGGCAAGTTCACCGACCAGCCCTACATCGACACCTGGGCGGAGCTTGCCAAGTGGATCCCTTATCTCGGCGACGGCTACCAGGCGCAGAAATATCCTGACAGCCAGAACCTGTTCACGCTGGGCCGTGCCGCCATCTATCCGGCCGGCTCGTGGGACATCACCACCTTCGAGACCCAGGGCGACGTCAAGTTCGACGCCTTCCCGCCGCCGGTCGTGAAGGCGGGCGACACCTGCTACATCAGCGATCACACCGATATCGGCATCGGCCTCAACGCCGCGTCGAAGAACCAGGACGCCGGCAAGACGTTCCTCGCCTGGGTGGCCTCGCCTGAGTTCGCCGGGCTTTACGCCAACGCGCTGCCCGGCTTCTTCCCGCTGTCCAGCGCGCCGGTGAAGATCGAGGATCCGGTGGCCCAGCAGTTCGTCAGCTGGCGCGAGAACTGCGAGTCGACAATCCGCAACTCGTACCAGATCCTATCGCGCGGCACGCCGAACCTCGAGAACGAGCTGTGGAACGTCAGCGCCCAGGTGCTGAACGGCACGATGACGCCCGAGCAAGCCGGCAAGCAGGTCCAGGATGGACTGGACAGCTGGTACAAGCCGATGGCGCAATAGGCTAGGCATCGACCAACCTTGCGGGCCGCGGTCTGGCCGCGGCCCGCTTCCATCAGGGGCGATTGAAGCTCCACGACTGGCAGCGGGGGCGAGTCAGTGACCGGGAAGGGACGTGCGGAGGCCGGTCAGGGGGCCTCGGATGGCTGACGTAGCAAACGCGGCCCCGGCCGCTCCGGCGGACACCCGCGACCGCGTGCCGTGGACGACCTACATCGTTGTCTTCCTGGCGCCGGCGGCGATCGTCTACACGATCTTCTCGATCTACCCGCTTTTCGACACCATCGGGCTCAGCCTGTTCGAGCAGGACGCCACCGGCGAGGTTCATTTCGTCGGTCTCGGCAACTTCATCACGCTGCTCACCGATCCGCACTGGTCGGGGCCGTTCTGGAACGCCTTCATCAACAACATCGTCTTCTTCATCGTTCACATGCTGGTGCAGAACACGATCGGCCTGGCGCTGGCGGTGCTGCTCAGCCTGCCGGCGCTCACCGGCCGCAACACCTACCGGACGCTGATCTTCCTGCCGACGATGCTGTCGGTGGTGATCATCGGCTTCGTCTGGCAGCTGATTCTCTCGCCGCTCTGGGGCATCTCGAAAGGCTTCCTCTCCGCGCTCGGCCTCGGCAGCTGGTTCGCGCCGTGGCTCGGGCTGGAGAGCACCGCGCTGGTGACGATCTCGCTGATCTCGGTGTGGCAGTTCGTCGGCATTCCGATGATGCTGATCTACGCGGCGCTGCTCAACATTCCCGAAGACCTGATCGACGCCGCCACCGTCGACGGCGCCAACCAGTGGCATGTGTTCTGGTACGTCAAGCTGCCGCTGATCCTGCCGACGCTGGGCGTCGTCGCCATCCTCACCTTCGTCGGCAACTTCAACGCCTTCGACCTGATCTACACGGTCAAAGGGGCGCTCGCCGGGCCGAACTTCGCCACCGACATCCTCGGCACCTTCTTCTACCGAACCTTCTTCGGCTACCAGCTGCAGCCCGGCAGCCCGACCATGGGCGCGGCGGTGGCGACCGTCATGCTGATCATCATTCTGATCGGCGTGCTTCTCTATCTCTTCGGCGTCCAGCGCCGCATGCAGCGGTACTCGTTCTGATGAGGACGGGCGGTTATTTCTGCGGATGCCCCCTCACCCGGCGCAGCGCCTGCGCGCTGCGCCACCCTCTCCCACGAGGGGAGAGGGATTGGTGCCGTCGCCGCCGGGTCAGGTTTGCTCGGTTCGCGCAGCGTGTGCGTCGGACAGGGAAGAGGTTCGGCTCTCTCCCCTCGTGGGAGAGGGTGGTTGCGGCGAAGCTGCAACCGGGTGAGGGGGCTTGCATTCTGGAGGTGGCGGCGTGAACAAGCAGCGCGCGGCCCGGCTTGCCGTTCACGCGGCCCTGATCATCTACACGCTGATCGCGGTCGGCCCGATCCTGCTCATCATCGTGAACTCGTTCAAATCGCGGAAGGCGATCTTCGGGAGCCCGCTCAGCCTGCCCAATTCGGAGACCTTCTCACTGGTCGGCTTCGACTCGGTGCTGGCGAAATCCGATTTCGGGCTCTACTTCGCCAACAGCCTAACCGTCACCCTCGTCTCCCTCGCGCTGGTCCTCTTCCTCGGGGCGATGTGCGCCTGGGCGCTCACCGAATACCGCTTCAAGGGCAACACGCTGCTTACGCTGTTCATGGCGATCGGCATCATGGTGCCGATCCGGCTCGGCAGCGTGTCGATTCTGAGGATGATGGTCGACTTCGGCCTGGTGAACACGCTCACCGCCCTCATCCTCGTCTACACGGCGATGGGGCTGCCGCTGGCGATCTTCATCCTCGCCGAGTTCATCCAGCAGGTGCCGCGCGACCTGCGCGACGCGGCGCGCTGCGACGGGGTGAGCGAGTACCGCATCTTCTACGCCGTTATCCTGCCGCTGATCCGGCCGGCGCTGGCGACCGTCGCCATCTTCACCATGGTGCCGATCTGGAACGACCTGTGGTTCCCGCTGATCCTGGCGCCCGGCCGCAATACCCAGACGGTGACCCTCGGCGTCCAGCAGTTCATCGGGCAATACGTCACCGACTGGAACGCCGTACTTGCTTCGCTGTCGCTGGCGATCGCGCCGATCCTCGTCCTCTATTTGATCTTCTCGCGGAGCCTGATCCGCGGCCTCACCGCCGGAGCAGTGAAATGATCGGCAGGCGCGCTGGATTGGCGCAAATGCGCCCTTCGAGGCTTCGCGTCGCGAAGCACCTCGGGATGAGGAGGTTTGGCATGCTCCATGAGGGTCTGGCGATCTTGCCTCGTTCGCGGGGCCAGGCCCCGGTCCTCATCCTGAGGAGCTCGCCGCGAAGGCGGCGAGCCTCGAAGGACGCATTGACCTTCGCCCTCGGCCGCGGGTCGGACAGGGCTCCTCGATCGGAGAGCAGGCGCCATGTCTGACGTCACGCTCGCCGCCGTCAGGAAATCCTTCGGGGCGACCGAGGTCCTGCACGGCATCGACCTCGAGGTGAAGGACGGCGAGTTCGTCGTCTTTGTCGGGCCGTCCGGCTGCGGAAAGTCGACGTTGTTGCGCATCATCGCCGGTCTGGAGAAGGTCACCCGCGGCGAGATCAGCATCGCCGGCCGCAAGGTGAACGACATGCCGCCGGCGGAGCGCAAGATCGCCATGGTCTTCCAGTCCTACGCGCTCTATCCGCACATGAACGTCTACCGGAACATGGCGTTCGGGCTGAAGTTCACCGAGCTCGGCAAGCAGGAAGCCGACCGGCGCGTCCGTCACGCCGCCGAGATCCTCCAGCTGACGCCCTACCTCAACCGCAAGCCGCGCGACCTTTCCGGCGGCCAGCGCCAGCGTGTCGCCATCGGCCGCGCCATTGTCCGCGAGCCGACCGTGTTCCTGTTCGACGAGCCGCTGTCCAATCTCGACGCGGCGCTCAGGATCAACACCCGCATCGAGATCGCCAAGCTGCACCGCGAGCTGAAGGCAACGACCATCTACGTCACCCACGATCAGGTCGAGGCGATGACGCTGGCCTCCAAGATCGTCGTCATCAACGAGGGGCGCATCGAGCAGGTCGGCGCGCCGCTCGACCTCTACCACCGGCCGGCCAACCTGTTCGTCGCCGGCTTCATCGGCAGTCCCAAGATGAACTTCATCACGGGCAGCGTTGCCGCGGCCGGCCCGGAGGGCGTCACTGTGGCGGCGGCGGATGGTCGGGTCGTTCTCCCGGTCAAAGCAGAGGGCGCGAAGGTGGGCGAGGCGGTCACCGTCGGCATCCGTCCCGAGCATATGCTGGAAGGGGAGGACGAGGGGCTGCGGCTCGTCGGCACCGTCGACGCGGTCGAGCACCTTGGCGAATCGAGCTTCGTCTATCTCCACCTCGACGACGGCACCGACATCATCGTCCGCTCGCCGGGCGACAGCCCGGCTGAGCCCGCCACCCGGTTCATCGGAACCGCTCCGGCGGCTGCGATCCACCTGTTCGATTCGGCGGGACAGGTGTTACTGCGCGCCTAACCCGCCTGTTTCACGGGTCCACGACCCTTCTCGGGACAGTCGCAGGTGAGCCGCAGCATCAGGTCGATGGCCTGATCGTCGGTAAGGCTCTGGTTTCTGACGAGCGTCCACCAGGTGTCGAAGCTGAGCGCCAATGCCAGCGCGGCGTCGATCAGCACTTTGCGGCGGCCCTTCGCAGAAAAGGCGGCCGCCAGCACCTCCGCGGCGCGCCGCCAATGCGCGTGATAGGGCTCCATCAGCGGGTGATCGCGGGCTTCGGCAAGCACCCGCGCCATCATCGCTTCGGTCTCCCGGTGGTAGGCGTAGGTGGCGCGCAAACCCTGTCGCAGCCGCTCGGTGGCATCGTCAATGGCGCACCACGGCTCGGGGTCCGGGAGCGGGTGGCGCTGGAAGTATTGCCCGCTGCAAGCGCCGACCAGAGCCACCTCGTCCGGGAAGTGACGATACACCGTGACCCGTCCCACCTTCGCCCCTTCGGCGACGTCGGCCATCGTCGTGGCCGTGAGCCCCTTGGTCTGGTGCAGGGCGATCGCCGCATCGACGATCTTCTGGCGAGTGCGGTCCTGCCGCTCGGCGCGCTGCCTCAACTGATAAGAACGGGCCATGGAATTCAGGATACACCAGATTTCGCGAAACTTGACAAGGGGGACGAGGAAGCGTACGCCCATTTCGTGAAATGAAATGTTTCATGAAATAGGGAAAGGAAACGAGATGTCGCTGTTAAGCATGGAGAACCCGGTCTTCGTCACCTACATGATCGCCGCCGCGATCATGATCCTGAAGCTGATGGGGCAAGGATGGATGACGGTCTACAGGATGCTGAAAGTCGACGCTGGCTGGGCGACCCCCGAGGATCTCAAAGGCGGGCTGATCAACCGAAAACCGCGCCCCGAGCAGCTTGAACTGAACGACTATGTCGATCGCTCGCGGCGGATGCAGCGCAACGACCTGGAGAATATCCCGGCGTTCCTGGCCGTCGGGCTGATCTTCGTCCTGGCCGCGCCGTCATTGCTGCTGGCAAACGTCCTGATGTACACCTTTGTCGGGGCTCGTCTGGCCCACACTCTGGCCTACGCCACCAAGCAGAGCCACGAAGTCCGCGCGACGTTCTACACGATCGGCTCGGTGGTGGTCGTCGTTATGGCGGTGTACGCCCTAGCAGCGGCGCTGTCCTGAAAGAGTTTCGGCGACGCAGTCGTGGCTAGGTGTGGAGCCTCAACAGGTTGTCCTCGGTTAGAGCGAGTCTGCTGATTGGCGGTTTTGATTTTAGGCTGCCGTGCGGGCGATGCCAGTTGTATCGGTGGAGCCAGACGGGCAGCTCTTCGGCT
>Ga0210144_1000572_pt1 | contig 18242 bp, 19 predicted proteins | sample Muzzi_PWA_D2_FD_185532 | JGI IMG/M metagenome (GOLD analysis project Ga0210144, IMG submission 185532) | Wetland microbial communities from San Francisco Bay, California, USA, that impact long-term carbon sequestration - Muzzi_PWA_D2 (SPAdes) | ecosystem: Environmental > Aquatic > Marine >...
ACCGGGCCGCCTTCGTCGACGAACGGGGCGAGCCGGTGGGGAGCGATCTGGCCACGGCCCTGATCGCCGGCGAGCTCTTGACCCGTCACCCGGGCAAGGCGGTGATCTACGACCTGCGCTCCTCGCGGGCGGTCGCCGAGCACGTGCGCGAAGCCGGCGGCGTGCCGGTGCGCGAACGGGTGGGGCACTCGTTCATGAAGGCGACGCTCCGGGAGAGGGACGGCATCTTCGGCGGCGAGCTGGCCGGCCACTACTACTTCCGGGACAACTACTTCGCCGACTGCGCGGTGCTGGCGGTGATCGAGATGCTCGACATCCTGTGGAAGGAGGGGCGCCCGATGTCCGCGGTGGTGGCACCGCTCCTGCGCTACCACAAGACCCCGGAGATCAACTTCGAGGTCGAGGACAAGCAGGGCAAGATGGACGAGATCGTCTCGAAGTACTCGGATGCGGACATCGACCGCCTGGATGGGATCACGATCAGCTACGACACGTGGTGGGCCAACGTGCGACCGTCGAACACGGAGCCGTACCTGCGGCTGGTGCTCGAGGCGGATACGGCGGAGGAGATGGAGCGGCGGAAGGCGGAGCTGGTGGAGTTGCTGGGGAAGCCTGTGTGACCGAACGATGAGTGCCGGCGCCGTCCGGCGCCGGGCACTCGAGCTTTATTCCGACCGTCAGCGCCGCCCGCCGAGGAGGCCGGCGCGGAGCAGGAAGTAGAGCAGGGTCATCAGGGTCGAGACGACCGCGGCCACATAGGTCAGCGCCGCGGCGTTGAGCACCTTGTCCATGCCCTCGCGCTCCTGGGCGGCGATGATGCCGTACTCGACCGAGAGCCGCTTGGCCCGGTGCGTGGCGTCGAACTCCACCGGCAGGGTCACCACCTGGAACAGCAGCACCGCCGAGAACAGGATGGCGCCGAAGAGCACCACCGTCTGGCCGAGCTGGAAGTTGGCCATGAACATCAGGAACAGGCCGCCCAACATGACGAAGTAGCCGATGCGCGAGCCGATGTTGGCCGTCGGCACCAGCGCCGAGCGCAGCCAGAGCGGCTTGTAGTGGTGGGCGTGCTGGACCGCGTGGCCGGCCTCGTGGCAGGCGACGCCGATGGCGGCGACCGACGGCGAGTCGTAGACCGCCTCGGACAGGGCCAGAGTCTTGTTGGTCGGGTTGTAGTGGTCGGACAGCATGCCGCGGGTGCGGGTGATCTTGACATCGGTCAGCCCGGCCCGGTCGAGCATGACCCGCGCCGCCTGGGCGCCGGTCATGCCGCTCATGGCACGGACGCGGGAGTACTTGTTGAAGGCGGACTTGACCCGCCAGCTCGCCCACAGGGAGAGGGCGAGCGCGGGGAGGATGAAGGCGAGGTAGATGGGATCGAAGAACATGGTCTTGTGTGACTCCTTCCAGCGAATCAAAACCTGAGCGGAGGATCATCAATTCCGGAATCGACGATTCCGCGCTCCAGGCCCGGGAAAGGTTCCCGTCGCTCCCCTCCTACGGGATTCCGGAGCGCGGGTTGCACCGGGTGTACCCTTTCAGCCAGCGCACTTCACTCCGAAACGAGCAAGGACGAAGACGAGGAGGACCTCGATGAGCGAGACGAGAGCTGCGATCGTGACCGGCGGCAGCCGGGGCATCGGCCGCGCCGTCGTCGAGACCCTGGCAGAGGACGGCTGGAGGGTCTACTTCTGCAGCAAGAGCCAGGGCTCCGTCGACGAAGCGCAAGCCCCCTTGGGAGAGCGCTTCGGCGACCGGGTCACCGGGCGCCCGGTCGACGTGCGCGAACAGTCGGCGGTGGACGCGTTCGTCGCCTGGGTGGCGAAGGAGGCGGGCCGGATCGACTGCCTGGTCAACAACGCCGGCCTCGGCCGCTTCGGCGCGGTCGACGAGCTCTCCGGCGACGCCTGGCGCGAGACGCTCCGCACCAATCTGGACGGCTGCTTCTACTTCTTGCACGCCGTGGCGCCGGTGATGAAGACCCACGGAGGAGGCACGATCCTCAACATCGCATCGCTCGCCGCGCGCAATCCGTTCGCCGGCGGCGCGGCGTACAACGCCAGCAAGTTCGGCCTGCTGGGGCTCTCCGACGCGGCGATGCTCGACCTGCGCCACGACGGCATCCGGGTGGCGGCGATCCTGCCGGGGAGCGTGGAGACCGAGTTCCACCGGGAGCGGCGGGACGATACCTCCTGGATGTTGGCGCCGGCAGACGTGGCCCGGGCGTGCGCCGACGTCCTGGCCTATCCCGGCCGGGCCCTCGCCAGCCGCATCGAGCTCCGCCCGTCGAAGCCGCCCAAGAAATAGCATCTCCCAACAGCCTGACCGCGCCCTGGGCGGGGGCGTCCCTTTCCCTCCGGAGGGCGGGAAAGGGACTGATGGATTGGGGGGAGATCCGCTAGAGAACTTGCATCTTGGTGTTGCCGTACAGCACCGTCGGCCCGCTCGGGGCATCGCCGCTCTCGGCCGGCTCCAGGGTGACGGTCGCCGAGCGCATCCGCCCTCCGAGCACCTTGCCATCCTCCAGGATCCCGGGCGGAATCCGGAGGGTCACCCGTCCGTCGACCTGGTCGGCGGTATCGATCACGCCGGCCGAAACCGGGCCGTCCGCCGTGGTCAGCCAGACCTTGTACACCCCGTGGGCGGCCGGCCGCAGGTTCGAAACCACCAGGAACCAGGACTCCTGGCCCGGCGGCATGTAGAGGACCGCGAAGCTGCCCGGCGCCAGCGGCGAATCGCCCACCGGGCGCATGGGGCAGATCTCGACACCGGGGGTGGAGACCACGCTCACCAACCCGCCCAGGCGACCGGCCTGGCTCGCCAGGACCTGCTGGGTCTGGGTCTGCGCCGTCAGGGTGTCGATCAGTTGTCGCTGCTCCTGCTCCAGCCGCGTCAGCGTCGCGCGGGACTGGTCGAGCTGGACCCAGAGGAAGGCCGCCAGGCCGAAGGCCAGCACGGCGAACACCGCGGCCACGAGGCTGGCCCAGTTTCTCCGCGTCGGCGCGCCGGCGGCCGCGGGCACCGCACTCTGAGCCGCGCCGGCCGCCGAGGCTTTCTCTTCCTCGCGCGGACCGAAGGCGACGACCACCGAGGGCTCCTCGGCCTCTTGCGCGACCCCGTCGGCCCGGCCCGGAGTGCCTTCGCCCGCCGCGCTCCCTCCCGGGGTCAGGGCGGCCAAAAGGCGCGCCTTCGATTCCGGGCGGGGAATCGCCGGCTCCGCCTCGTACGCCAGAAGACCGAAGGCCTCCGTGTAGAGACGCCGCAGCGTCTCGTCCGGTCCGCCCGGCGCCGGGGCTTCACCCGACGGCGCACCGAACCCGTCGAAGCCTTCCAAGGCCTCTTCAATGGTGCGGTCTTCGTCGTGGAACCGGTCGTTCACAACAGCTCCCTGATCTCGTCGCGCAATGCGATGCGCAGCTTCTTCATCGCCAGGAGGGTCCGCGTCTTCACCGTGCCGAGTGGGATGCCGGTCTGGTCGGCGATCTCGCGCTGGGTCAGCCCGCCGAAGAAGGCGAGCTCCAGGATCTGACGCTGCTCGTCCGGGATCTGGGCGAGCTCTTGCCGCACCCTCTGGCGGCGTTCGTCATGGAGTACGCGCGAGGCCCCTTCGGCGGATGCATGGGTGGGCGCAGATTCCCGCTGGACCTCGGCGACGGTGCGGTCGCTGACCTTGCGCGACCGGAGCCGGTCGATGGCTCGGCTGCGGGTGATCATGACCAGCCAGGTGGAGACCGAGGAGCGCGACGCGTCGTACTGCGCGGCGCGGTTCCAGGCGTGGACGAGCGCCTCCTGGAGCACCTCTTCGGCGTCCTCCTGGCTCTTGAGCACCTTGCGGGCGAGACCGAGCAGCATGGGAGCGAACCGATCGTAGAGCTCCGCCATCGCCTCCTGGCGGCCGTCGGCCATCTCGGAGACCAGGGTGCGGTCGTCTTTCGTCTGGAGAATCTCGGTGGGGGTCGATGCGTCCATCAGGAAGCTGAGAGGAGCTGGTGGAGATCGGCTCGGTCGCGGATCGTCCCGGTGGGATAGGCGCTACGATACCATGCCACGGTCTGCTGCACGGACCTCCGTGCCGTCCGCCCTCCCCCGATCGACCGCCCAAGAGAGACACCCAGCCGGAGGACCATTCCATGCCCTCGACCACACCGTCCACGAGCCGCGACGACCGGCGCCAGGGACCGGGCCCCAGCCAGCCCGCCATCCGCGTGATCATGATGCCGAAGCACACCAACGCCTACGGCACGATCTTCGGCGGCATCATCCTGTCGCACATCGACCAGGCGGGGGCGGTCGAGGCGCACCGCCACGTCTCCGGGCGTCTGGTCACCGTCGCCATGCGGGAGGTGGAGTTCCTGTCGCCGGTGTTCGTCGGCGACCTGGTGAGCTTCTTCACCGAGACCCTGAAGATCGGCCGGACGTCGGTGACCGTGCGCGTGGCGGTGGAAGCGGAGCGACGCACCGGAGTCGGCAAGGTGCAGGTGACCGAGGCCGAGGTCGTCTACGTCAACGTGGACGAGAGAGGTCAACCGAAGCCGGTGACGCCGCCGGACGCCACCGGAACCGCTCCGGTCGAGGTCTGATCGGCCGTTTCGGACGCCTCTTCGGAGCCTGGGAACTCCTCGTAGCACGCCCGGCAGCGCGCCTCGTAGGCCTCGCCGTCGCCCACCTGGATCTGCTCGCCGCCGCCGGCAGTGCGCTGGCTGTAGTGGGCGGTCGCGCCGCAGCGGACGCACACCGCGTGCATCTTGTCGACGAACTCGGCGCGCGCGAGGAGCTGGGGCATGGGGCCGAACGGCCGCCGCAGGTAGTCCAGGTCCAGGCCGGCGACCACCACGCGCACACCCCGGTCGGCCAGGGTGTCGACCACCTCGACGATCCGCGCGTCGAAGAACTGGGCCTCGTCGATCCCGACCACCTCGACGTCGTCCTCGAGGCGTTCGAGCAGCGCCTCCGGGTCGCCGACGGTCACCGCGGCGAGCTCCCGGTTGTCCCGCGTCACCAGGCGCTCGGCAGGGTTGCGGGTGTCGGTGACCGGCTTGAACACCTGCACGTGCTGGCGGGCGATGGTCGCACGGCGCAGCCGGCGCACGAGCTCCTCGCTCTTGCCGGAGAACATGCCGCCGGTGATCACCTCCACCCGGCCGCGCGGCCGGTCGTCCGATCGAATATTGCTCGACATGGGCGGCGATCTTACCGCAGGCGCTTTGCGAGAGGCCGGAACGACGGAGCGCTCAGGACTCCGGGCCGCGGAGGACGTCGTCGACCGTCAGGTCACCGATCCTGGCGACCACGCGGTCGGCGGCGGCCAGGTCCTCGGGTGGGTAGGTGTGGGCGACGGCCAGGACGGTGAGGCCGGCGCTCCGGGCCGCCTCGACCCCCGCCGCCGTGTCCTCGATCGCCAGGATCTCGTGGGGGTGGAGCAGCCTCTCGGGCAGCGGCGGCACGCTGTTGAGCGCCGCGATCCCCCGGCGGTAGCCCTCCGGGTCGGGCTTGCTTTGGGCGACGTCGTCCGCGCTCACGATCACCTTGAAGCAGTCGTGGAGCGCCTCCTGGCGGAGCGCCCCCTCGACCTCGTCCCGGAGCGCGCCGCTGACGATTCCGAGAGGCAAGCCCGCGGCAGCGAGGCCGCGGACCAGGGCGGCCGCGCCGGGAAAGAAGAGATAGCCCTCGGCGCGGATGAGCGCCTGGTAGTAGCTCGACTTGCGGGCGATCAGCCGGGCCACCCGACCCGCGTCCGGCGAGCGGCCGCCGAGCACCAGGAGCTCCTGGAAGCAGGCGCGGTCGTCGAGGCCGACGAAGTGGCGCCAGTACTCCTCCTCCGGCAGGACCTCGTCCGGGTCGATGCCCTCCTCCTCCAGAACCCGCCGGAAGAGGCGCAGATGCACCGGTTCGTCGTCGACCAGGACACCATTGAAATCGAGCAGGGCGGCGCGCGTCATCGCGCGGGGATGATACCCCGGGCCGCGGAATTGTGACTCGATCAGTGACGTTGTTCCATATAATCCCGAGCACCGGTCATTCCGGTGTACGTTCATGTGATTCAACGCGAGAGTCCCACACTTCGACCGCCAACGAAGGACCCATTCGATGCCAGAGACCACCCAGACCCAACCGTCCGAGCCGATCCAGGCTGACATCGACACCACCCAGGAACCCGCGACCAGCCCCGACGTCCCGGTCGCGCTCAGCCCCAAGGCCGTTCGGATGGTCCAACTGACCCGCGAAGAGGAAGGGCTCGACCCGAGTGCCGGGCTGCGCGTGGCGGTGCGAGGGGGCGGCTGCAGCGGCTTCGAGTACGCCCTCGACTTCGAGACCGAGGCCCGGGAAGACGACTTCATCTACCAGCAGGGCGAGCTGACGATCTACGTCGATTCCCTGAGCGCTCGCTACCTCGAAGGGACGAAGATCGACTACGTGATGGGGGCGCAGGGCGCCGGGTTCAAGTTCGACAACCCGAAGGCCGTCGGAAGCTGCGGCTGCGGGTCGTCGTTCGCCGTCTGAACGTCCGCCCGCGGCGCTACTCCACGAACGGCAGCGCGGCCACCTCCGCCTCGCCGTCGCCGTCCACGTCGAGCCGGGTCCCCGGCTCGGCCGCCTTCTTGTGCACGACCGCCAGGCCGATCGGACCCTCCAGGATCGACGAGATCGCCACGCTCCCCACCTTCCCGACCGGCTTACCCTCGGCGAACAGGTCGGTGCCGGTCTCCGGCGGCTCGTCGCCGTCGAACTCCAGCCCCACCAGCCGGCGGTTGACCCCGCCCCGGTAGTGAATGCGTGCCACAACCTCCTGCCCGAGGTAGCAGCCCTTGGTGAAGTTCAGGGCTTCGTCCGGCCCGACCTCCTGGGGTAGATAGCTCTCGTCGTAGTCCAACCCCCAGAGCGGAATGCCGGCCTCGATCCGGACCGCGTCCAGAGCTTTCATCCCGGCAGGCCGGGCGCCGGCGTCCAGGAGCGCTCGCGCCACCGTGTCGGCGTCCTCCGCCGCCACCCAGAGCGTCCAGGCGTCGACCCCGAGCAGCGGCCGCGATGCCAGGGTGACTGGCACAGAGGCGATCGTGGCGGCACCGTGCCCCCAGCGGCCGTCGGCCGCCGCGGGGAAGTCGTCCCCGAGGAGCTCCCGAAGCAGCCGCTTGGCCTGGCGCCCGGCGACCGCCAGCGGCACCACCACCTCCTCCACCGCGGCCAGCTCGACCCGGTCGGCGAGGATGTAGGTGCGCAGGTGGTCGGCGATCGCCTCGCCGCGGCCCGGAGGCAGCTCCAGGAGGAAGCGGTCCTCGAACGAGAGCAGGGCGAAATCAGCGAGCACACCGCCCTTGCGGCTGGTGAAGAAGCCGTAGACCCCACCCTCGGCCCCGAGCTCGCGGACATCGCAGGTGACCATGCCGGAGAGGAACCGCTCCCGGTCGGCGCCGCGCATCTCGAGCCGGTCGATCGCCGACCGGTCGGTCAGGCAGCACGCCTGTCGGAGCTGCTCGACCTCTTCGGGAAAGGAACCGTAGTCGCCCGGAACAACAGTCCCGAGCCACTCGACGAGGTCGGCGCCGAGCTCCCGGTGGAGGCCGGTCAACCGGCTCTCCCGGACGGCGGTGGGGGTGGCGAGGCTCTCCATCTCGTCCATCGCGAGCAGTCTACCAGCGCCCGGCCGGCGCGACCGCTCGACCCCCGAGACACCGGCCCGGGCCCACCCTTCGCGGCCGAAGCGCGGCTCCCCGCGCTCGCCATCGGCCGGTGCGCTCACGCGCTACACTGCCGCCATGCCGACCCGCGAGCCCTTCGACCTTCCCGGCCCCGTCGCGGGGCGCATCCACGGTTTCATCGACCTGCCGGAAGGCACCGGCCGGCGGCCGACCGTCGTCGTCTGCCACGGCTTCAAGGGCTTCATGGAGTGGGGCTTCTTCCCCGCCCTGGCGGAGCTGCTGACGGCGCGCGGCTTCGTCGTCGTGCGGTTCAACTTCTCCGGCGCCGGCATGGAGCCCGGCGAGGACCGGGTCACCGACCTGGAGAGCTTCCGCGTCCACACCTTCAGCCGGGAACAGGCCGACCTCCACGCGGTGCTCGACGCCGTCGGCTCGACCCTGGCGCCGGACCGGGTGAACCCGCGACGCCTCGGCCTGGTCGGCCACAGCCGGGGCGGCGCCGCCGCGATCCTGACGGCGGGCGCGCCGAAGCGCCGGGAGTCGATCCACGCCCTGGTGACCTGGTCCGCGGTGGCGACGTTCGATCGCATGGGCGAGGAGGAAAAGGAGGCCTGGCGCCGGCAGGGGCAGGTCACGGTGCTCAACAGCCGCACGGGGCAGGAGCTCCCCATGGGGATTGAAGTTCTCGAAGACCTGGAACGCCACCCGGCGGAGCTCGACGTGATCGCCGCCGCGGGGCGCATCGGGGCGCCCTGGCTGATCCTCCACGGCGCGGAGGACGAGACCGTCCCCGTCGCGGAGGCCCGCCGGCTCTACGAGGCGGCCGGCGGCGGCGGCGCGGAGGGGGTTGAGCTCGAGACGATCCCGGGTGCGGGGCACACCTTCGGCGCCGTCCACCCCTTCGCCGGACCGACGCCCCAGCTCACCCGCGTCTTCAACGCGACCCAGACCTGGCTGCGGCGCCACCTGTAGGGGGCGCCACCGCCCGGCGCTCTCGTCGGTCTGGGGCGAAGCCTTAGGGGTTCGTCTGCGTGGCGGGGACGGACGGCCACTGGGTGAGGGCGTCCGCCAGCCCGCGGAGGCTCTCGACCACCCGGTCGGCACCCGCCCGACGGAGCCGATCCGCGGAGGTCCAGCCGGTCGTCACGCCGAGCACCGGCACCCCGTGGGCCCGCGCGCACTCGACGTCCCGGGTGCTGTCGCCGACGATCAGCGCCTCCTCCGCCCCGAACCGCCGTCCCAGCAGAGCTGCCGCCCGCGCGAGAGCCACCGGCGGCAGCTCCGTTCGCTCGATCCCGTCATCGCCGTAGGCGCCGAACCGGAAGAACCGGTCCAGACCGAAGCGCGACAGCTTGATCTCGGCGCCGCGGCGCCAGTTGCCCGTCAGCAAGCCGAGGGCGACCTCCTCCCGCGACGCCAGGTCGAGCAGGAGCTCCTCCACGCCCGGCAAGATCTCCATCCCCATCCGGTCGAGGCGGCGTTCGAGGAAATCCAGGTAGAGAGCGCGCATCCGGGGGAGGGACGCGTGGACCTCCGGCGGCGAGAACCCGGCGCCGGCCAGCAGATCGAGGACGATCTGCTGGTCGGTCTTGCCGGAGAAATCATAGGCGTCGAGGGCGCCGGTGGTGCCGAAGACGGAGACCATCGCCTCGGCGAAAATCGGCCGCACCTGGGGCCCGCACCGGATCAGGGTTCCGTCGACGTCGAAGAGGATCAGGCGCACGGCCGGTATTGTAGTGGGTCGAGCGGGCACGGCCGGGGACGGCGAGGGGCGGTACCATCGGCCAGTGGAACATCCTGCCCCTGCCGATCATCCTCCCGATCCGAAATCCGAGCCGCGCACGGCACCGGAGACCCTCTGGGCGCGGGCGCGCGAGCAGGCCGCCCGGGCACTGGCGACCGGCGCCTTGGCACCGATCGAGACCCGCTCGACGGTGCTGCGCCAGGCCGGGATCCCGTTTTCGGTGCGGATCGTCACGGCCCTGCGGGCGAAAGACGCGGCGACCGCGGGTCCGGACCGGCCCGGAGGCTCAGCGAGCGCCGATCCGTTCGCCCCGCCGGACCCGGCGCTCGTGGTCGGCGCCGTCTCCCCACGCTACCTCGCGGTGCTCAACCGCTTTCCGGTGCTCCGGCACCACCTGCTGCTGGTCACGCGCACGGCCGAAGAGCAGGCGCTGCCGCTCGACCCGGCCGATTTCGACGCCGTCGCCCGGTGCCTGGACGGGATCGACGGGCTGGCCTTCTACAACTCCGGTCCCGCCGCCGGCGCCAGCCAGCGCCACCGTCACCTGCAGCTCGTCCCGTTCCCGCTGGCCGAGCCGCCGGCGCCGACGCCGATCGAACCGGCGCTGAACGAGGTGCTCCAGGACCCGGGGCGCTCAACCCTGCCGGCCTACGACTTCGTCCACGCCGTCGCCCCGCTCCCCGCGACCGCCTGGCAGGTGGCGGACCGAGCCGACCGGCTGGCCCGGGTGACCGGGGCCATGGCCCTGGCCTACCGCGCGCTCGCCGCCCGGACCGGGCTCCGGCTCCGCGCCGAAGGCGCCGACCGGGAGTACAACTTGCTGGTGACCCGTCGCTGGATGCTCCTGGTCCCCCGGAGCCGCGAGCGCTTCGACGGCGTCTCCGTCAACGCCCTCGGCTTCGCCGGATCACTCCTCGTCCGCGACCGCCAGGGCTTCGAGACCGTCCGCAGCCACGGCCCCCTCGGCGTCCTCCGCGAAGTCGCCGTTTCTCACTGAGGAAGATCGTGCAGGGCCTCGCGGTGGCAAGGAGACACCACCTCCCACCCCTCTTCTCCCACCCTCTCGTGATTTGCACGGCGAAGGAGGCGAACGGTTCGCGTGTGGAGCGGGTCGGGAGGCCCCGCTGGAGGGCGTCGAGGAGCGCGCGCGCCATGACCGTGGAGCGGGCAGCCCAGCCCGGCGCGCTAGCCTGCTACCGCCCCTACCGCCAGGTCGGCGGCTTCTTGTGCTCCAGGAAGTGGGCGATGCCGTGCTTGCAGTCGTCGGTCGTGCGGGCCGTGGCGTTGACCTCGGCGGCGCGGTCGAAGGCCTGCTCCAGCGGGCGGCCGACCAGTTCCAGCAGCAGCCCTTTGGTCAGGGCGATCGACTGGGAGCTCGCCCGCGCCAGGATGCCCGTCGCCAGCTCCTCCCCCGCCGCGGCCAGATCCTCCCCCGGCACCACCCGGTTCACCAGCCCGATCTCGAGCGCCCGCCCGGCGTCGAACAGCTCAGGGTTCAGCAAGACCTCGCGAATGTCCGCTCCCTTGAGCCGGAGCGGCAGATAGGTGGCGACGAGCGCGGCGACGAAGCCGATCCGCACCTCGCTGTACATGAACTTGGCGTCCTCGGCCGCGACCACGAAATCGTGGGCGGTGGCCAGGCCACAGCCGCCGGCGATGCAGGCACCGTGGACCAGCGCCACGGTCAGGGCGGGCTGACGCAGGACGGACTCGAACAGGCCGCGGAGTGCCTGACTGTCGCGCCGGTGCCCGTCCTCCGAGGCGCCCTGGAGCGACCGCAGGTGACCCAGGTCGGCACCGGCCGAGAAGTGCTTGCCCTCGCCGTCCAGGAGCACCGCCCGGATGCCCTCGCCCAGGAGATCCTCCCGGTAGAGGGCGGTCAGCTCCACCAGGAGCGGCGGCGACAGGGCGTTGGCCTTGTCCGGGTTGTTCAGGGTCACGAACAGGAGGTCGTCCTGCCGCCGGACCCGGAGCAGCTTGTAGGTGGCGGTGGACGGATCAGCCACGCCCGTCCTCCTCGGCATCCGCCAAGAGCGCGTCCGGCACCTCGATCTCCATCATCAGCAGCCCCTGGCCGTGGGTCTTGCCCTGGGCGTCGGTCAGGAGGCTCTCGGTGCCGCCGCCGCCGAGCGAGTCGTGGAGGATGAAGTTGAGCGCGCCCAGGTTCGGCACCTCGAAACGCTCCACCCGACCGCGGCAGATGGCGGCGAAGTGCTGCTTCACCCGCTCCGGCGTGACCTGGTCGCGGATCGTCTCGTACAGCTCGTGGCGGTCGGCGATCAGGCCGACGTTGCTGGCGTCGCCCTTGTCGCCGCTCCGGGCGTGGGCAATGCGGGAAAGGGGGACTCTAGCCATCACTTCCTCCGGTGGGATGGTGGGCCGGCGCCGCCCGGCGAGAGGACCGGGCCGCGCGCGCCGTGCGGGCCGCCGCCACCCAGCCGACTGCTCCGGCGAGGGCGACGGCCGCCGCCAGGGCGTAGTAGGTCGCGGGGCGCGCGGCGGCCGGAGTGTACAGGGCGGGCCAGACCGCGTGCAGCCCCAGGTCCAGGATCTCCTGGTGGCGGGCGACGAGCCAGGCGAACAGGGCCACCGCCGGGGCGAGCACCGCCGCGACCCGCACCAGGATCCGGGCGCGCGCCGCCGGCCGCCCCCACCAGACCTCCATGCCGCGCCGCAGGGCGAGCGCACAGACGACCGCCGCCGCCAGGGCCCAGAGCGCGAAGATCCAGCGATTGGCCAGCGCGCTGGCCGTGAAGCCGCCGACCAGCACGGGGGTGACGAGAACGAGCAGCGCGGTCCGCCACGCCTTCATCAGGTCAAACCTCTTCGACCGTGACCTCGAGGCGGTTCTCCACCTCGCGGCGGTCGAGGAGCGCCGGCCAGTAGGCCACCACCTCTTGAGGCTTGGGGCGGCCGCCGGCGAAGCCGGTGACGCCGGGCGGACCGGCGGTGACCAGGGGCGCGAGCTCTTTGCCGAAGCGCTCCACCTTGGCGCGGTCGGTGTCGCGCACGGCGAGCCGGAGGACCACCTCGGGCGGCTCCTCCGGGGCTCCCCAGATGCCCGGCAGAACCGAGCCCTGGCCGAGCAGCTCGACGTTGCGGGCGCTCTCTTCGAAGGTGATACCCGAGCGCTCGAGCCGCTTCCAGATGGTCTCCGCGGCCAGCTCCGCCTTCTCTACCGCCCGCGGACCGGAGATCGTGATCTGCCCCGACCCCTTGTAGCCGGCGAGATGGGACGCGGAGATCTTGAGGAACGGCGTCTTGGGACGCCCCTCGATGCCGTGGACCCGCACCCGGTCCTTCCCCACCTGCTCCAGCCGGATCGAAGTGAAGTCCGCGACCACGTCCGGGGTGATGTACTCGCCCGGGTCGCCCATCTCGTACAGAAGCTGCTCGGAGACCGTGTCGACGGTCACCATGCCGCCGGTGCCCTCGTGCTTGGTGACCACGAACTCCCCGTCCTCACGCATCTCGGCGATCGGGTAGCCGATGTTCCAGAGGTCGGGAACCTCCCACCACCGGGTGAAGTTGCCGCCGGTCGACTGGGGCCCGCACTCGAGGATGTGACCGGCAATGGTGCCGGCGGCGAGGTGGTTCCAGTCGTCCTCCGCCCAGCCGAGCGCGTGGATCGCCGGGGCGAGGGCCAGCGCCGTGTCGGTGACCCGGCCACAGAGGACGATCAGCGCGTCCTGCTCCAGGGCCTCGACCACCGGCTGGGCGCCCAGGTAGGCGTTGGCACTGGTGAACTTCTCGAGCAGCGGCTCGATCGGCTCGCCGGTGTCCATGTTGCGCATCTCGTGGCCGCCGGCCACCAGCTCCGGCAGCCGGTCGAGGATGTCGTCGCCCTCGACCACGCCGACGCGCACGCCGGAGACGCCCAGCTCCCGGGCGACCTCGAAGATCTTCTCCCGGCAGGCGTGGGGGTTGAGGCCGCCGGCGTTGGTCAGCACCCGGACGTTCCTCTCCTTGAGCTCCGGCAGCACCCGGCGGATGAAGCCGATGAAGTCCGTGGCGTAGCCGAGCTCGGGGCGCTTGAGCTTCTGGCGCATCATGATCGACAGGGTCACCTCCGCGAGGTAGTCCATGCCGATGTAATCGATGGGACCACCCCGGAGGAGCTCCACCGGAGCGTCCACGTTGTCGCCCCAGAATCCCTGGCCGTTGCCGATGCGTACGGTTTTCATAAGCGCGCAGAGGTTAGCACGGAGCGCCGCAGTGCGGCGCGCACGCGCTTCACGTTTGAAGGACCCCGGTCCTGAACTCCGGGATCTCCGGGTTCATCGCCGCGGCGGCGATCGAGCGGGCCAGCACCGCGCGGGTCTCGGCCGGGTCGATCAGGCCGTCGAGCCACAGGCGCGCCGCGGCGTAGCGCGGGTCCTCGGTCGCCTCGTAGCGGGCCTGGATGTCCGCCAGCCGCTTCTTCTTCTCCTCCTCGGAGACGTCGTCCCGGTTCCTGAGCTGGATAGACAGCAGGGTCTTCGACGCCTGCTCGCCGCCCATGACCGCGATCGTCGCCGACGGCCAGCCCCACGACAGCCGTGCGCCGTAGGCCTTGCCGCACATGGCGTAGTTGCCGGCGCCGAAGGAGTTGCCGGCGAAGAGCGTGATCTTGGGCACTGTCGAGTTGGCCACCGCGTTGACCATCTTGGCGCCGTCCTTGATGATGCCGCCCTGCTCGGCCCGGCTGCCGACCATGAAGCCGGTGACGTCCTGGATGAACACCAGCGGGATCTTCTTCTGGTTGCAGATCTGGACGAAGCGGGCACCCTTGTCGGCGGACTCTGAGTAAAGCACGCCGCCGATCTGGAGCTCCTTGTCGCCCGGGCCGGTGCCGGTCTTCTGCTGGGTGACCGAGCGCTGGTTGGCGACGATCCCCACCGGCCAGCCGCCGATCCAGCCGGTGCCGCAGAGGAGCGTCCGGCCGTAGGTCTCCTTGAACTCGTCGAGCTCGGAGCCGTCGAGGATCCGCGCCAGGATCTCCTTGGTGTCGTAAGGCTTGGCCCGGCTCGTCGGCATGACGCCGTAGAGCTCCTCGGCCGGGTAGAGCGGGTCGACCGGCTCCCGCCGCGCGAACGGCGCCCGCTCCGCCTCGGCGAGCTGGGCAAACTGGCTGCGGATCTTGGCGATGCACGAGGCGTCGTCCGGGTGGCGGTGGTCGACCACCCCAGAGATGTCGGTCTGGACGACGGCACCGCCCAGCGCCTCGTTGTCGATCACCTCGCCGATCGCCGCCTTCACCAGGTGGGCGCCGGCGAGGAAGATCGACCCGGTCCCCTCGACGATGTGGCTCTCGTCGCTCATGATCGGGAGATACGCCCCGCCGGCCACGCACGAGCCCATGATCGCGGCCATCTGGAAGACGCCGGCCGCCGACATGCGGGCGTTGTTGTAGAACACGCGGCCGAAGTGCTCCTTGTCGGGGAAGATGTCCTCCTGCATGGGCAGGAAGACGCCGGCCGAGTCCACCAGGTAGATGATCGGTAGCCGGTTCTCCAGCGACACCTCTTGGGCGCGGAGCACCTTCTTGCAGGTCATGGGGAACCACGCTCCGGCTTTCACCGTCGCGTCGTTGGCGACGATCACCGTGTCCCGCCCTGCGACGGTGCCGATGCCGGCGACCACTCCGGCAGCCGGCGCGCCCCCCCACTCCTTGTACATGTCGTGGGCGGCCCAGAGGCCGATCTCGAGAAACGCCGTCCCGGGATCGCACAGCGCCTCCACCCTCTCACGGGCGAGCATCTTGCCCCGCTCGTGGTGGCGCTTGCGCGACCGCTCGCCGCCGCCGAGCCGGATCTGGTCCTCCTCGGCACGCATCCGCTCCACCTCGCGGCGCCAATGCTCGTCGCGGCGCGCGAAGATGTCGTCCTTCTCGATCTTGCTCTCGATGACTGCCAAGGTGGGGTTCCTCCTGGGCACAGAAAACCGCCCGCCTCGTGACCGCCGAAGCGAGCTTCCCGAATCGTCGATGACACCGCCCCGATCAACCTGGATGATCCACTGGATCTCCCCCCAATCCCTCGATCCCTTTCCCACCCTCCGGGGGGAAAGGGACGCCCCCGCCCACTCGTGTGTTCGGTTGGAGGCGGGACTTGGCGGGAAACGTGCCGCCGGTGGGGCGGGCGGAATCATAGCAGCCGCTCGGGTTAGCATCAGGCCATGAAGATTCGCGTCGTCGCCTTCGCCACCGCAGCCGACGCCCTCGGGGCTCCGGAGGTGGAGCTGGAGGTGCCTGCCGGAACCCGGGTCGCCGCGCTCCGCAAGCACCTGGAAGAGGAGCACCCGGACCTGGCGCCGCTCTGGCCGCGCATCGCGATCGCGGTCGGCGGAGAGATCGCCTCGCCGGAGACGGCGCTCGGCGAGGGCCTGGAGGTGGCGCTCCTGCCGCCGGTCTCCGGCGGACGTCCGGAGGTGGCGGACCGGCCGGCGACCGGGAGCAGCCCGCGCGCCGGCGGCCCGGCCGAGCCGCGCGGCAGGGCGGCGCTCACCGACGGCGCGATCGACGTCGAGCGGGTAACGGCGACCGTCGCCGGCCCGACCCGCGGCGCGGTGCTCGTCTTCCTCGGCACCGTCCGGGACTCCCACCAGGGCCGGCGGGTCGAGCGCCTGACCTACAGCGCCTACCGCCCGATGGCAGAGGAGCGCCTCGGGCGCATCGTCGCCGACCTCGAGGCCGCCTCCGAGGATCTCCGCGCCGCGATCGTCCACCGTCTGGGCGAGGTGCCGGTGGGCGAGGCGAGCGTCGTCATCGCCTGCGCCTCGCCCCACCGGGCCGCGGCCTACGAGGCGAGCCGCACCGCCCTCGAGCGGCTCAAGCGGGAGGTGCCGATCTGGAAACGGGAGCACTACGCGGACGGCGACGCCGCGTGGCGCGAAGAAGAGCCGCTGGCGAAAGACCCTGCACAGTAGAGCGAGCCGAGCCGCAGCCTGCACCCGTCGTGCTCGCGGGCAGTTCCCGTAAGGGGGCACGCCAGGGACGGCCTCCGACGAACCGGCTCGCGGCCTGTCGTGGAGCGCTCAACCGTCGAGCAGACTCTCGAGCCGCGCGCCGATCTCCTCGAGCTCGCCGTCGTCGAGCGTCCTGAGATCGAGGACCACCGCGTCGTCCATCACCCGCGGCAGGATCGCCGGATCGCCGGTGCGTAGCTCCCGGGCAAGCTCGTCCGCCGAGCGCCCCGGCGTCACCACGCGGAGCCCCCAGCTCGGGATCTCCCGGGCCGGCAGGGACCCGCTCCCCGCCTGGGAGTCGCAGGGGACGGCTTCGACCTCCACCCCCGCGCCGTCCGGCCACCGTTTCGTCCAGCGGCGGGCCCACCGCCGGGCGCGCTTCTTCAGCGCGGCCTCGCCTTCGGCCAGGCCGCGGAGCGCCGGAATGCGCGCCAGCGCCTCCTCTTCGCCGGCCTCGTAGATCCGGAGCGTCGCCTCGAGCGCCGTGTAAATCATGCGTCCGGGGCGCAGGGCGCGGAACAGCGGGTGCCGGCGGCAACGCTCCACCGCCTCGGCCTTGCCGACGATGAGCCCGGCCTGGGGGCCGCCCAGGAGCTTGTCGCCGCTGAAGCAGACCAGGTCCGCCCCCGCGGCGACCGAGTCGCGCACCCGGGTCTCGCCGTGTCCGCCCTGTCCCGCCAGCGCCCCCGCGAGATCCACCATGCAGCCCGAGCCCAGGTCGTGGACCACCGGCAGACCGTGCTCGCCGCCGAGGGCGACCAGATCCCCAAGCGTCACCTCGCGGGTGAAGCCGACCACCCGGAAGTTCGAGGTGTGGACCTTGAGCAGCAGGCCGGCCGGCGGCTCGCCCTCCCGACCGGAGCCGGCGATCGCCTGTTCGTAATCGCGGAGGTGGGTCCGGTTGGTGGTGCCGACCCCGTGGAGGATCGCGCCGCTCTCCTCCATGACGTCGGGAATCCGGTACGAGCCGCCGATCTCGACCATCTCGCCCCGGGAGAGGATCACCCGCCGGCCGCGGGCCAGCGCCGCCAGGATCAAGAGCGTCGCCCCGGCGTTGTTGTTGACCACCGTCGCCGCCTCGGCCCCGGTCAGCCGGCAGAGGAGCTCGGCGCAGCCCCGGTCCCGGCCGCCCCGCTCGCCGGAGTCGAGCTCGATCTCCAGCCGCTGGGCGCCCCGGGCGAGCGCCCCCACCGCATCCGCCACCTCCGGGGCGAGCACCGCGCGACCCAGGCCCGTGTGGAGGATCACGCCGGTGGCGTTGATCACCCGCCGGTAGACCGGCCGTTGTCGTCGCTCCAGGCGCCGCGCCAGCCGGGCGGCGACCGCCCGGTCCTCCAGGTCGTCCTCGCCGGCCTCCCCCCGCCGGATCTCCCGGCGCAGGTCGTCGAGCAAGGCGCGGAGCTCCGACAGCACGATCCGACGCGGGTGGGCCGCGAGCAGCGGCGCGAGCGCCGCGCCACCCAGCAGGCGGTCGACCTGGGGCAGGCGGCGCAGGATGTGGCGGTCGTCGGCGGGCATTGGAGGGTAAGGGCTTGTCCGGGAACGTCCCCGGCGAAGCTAGCACACCCCTCGCCGCTCGGGCCCTGTCAGCGCGGTGCAGCAGCGACCCTTGGCTGTTGCTGCCGCCCGTCCTGACCTGAGCTGACCTGCGTTGGGCTGGGCTGAGCCCGGAGCCCGTCGAGCGCGCGCTACTCCTTCGACAGGTCCTTCTTCACCGACTTGATGTACCGGCCGAACGCACGGTCCTTCTTGCGCCGTTCGAAGTAGGACGCCTGGTTGAACGCGGACTCGCTCTCGAGCTTCCGGTAGTTCTCGTACTGCGCCCGGGAGAGCTCGCCGGACTCCAGGGCCTCGAGCACGGCACAGCCCGGCTCGCTGACGTGGGTGCAGTCCCGGAAGCGGCAGCCCGACGCGAG
>Ga0210144_1000573_pt1 | contig 18228 bp, 15 predicted proteins | sample Muzzi_PWA_D2_FD_185532 | JGI IMG/M metagenome (GOLD analysis project Ga0210144, IMG submission 185532) | Wetland microbial communities from San Francisco Bay, California, USA, that impact long-term carbon sequestration - Muzzi_PWA_D2 (SPAdes) | ecosystem: Environmental > Aquatic > Marine >...
CCCGCCGGTGCGGCGCTAGCGGCGCGGGCGGGGTCGGCACCGTGAAGACCGTTGCCCCGGGGCGTCCAATCCCCAATTCTAGGGACATGTTCCGCCGCCTCGTCATGACCTGGGGCCTGGGGGGTCTCCTGGCGCTCTCGCTTGTGCCCGCCCCGGCCCTGGCCGGCTGCACCGATCCGCCCGCGCCCGGGGTCAATTGGCACCGCTGCGTGCAGGACGGCCTGGAATTTCGCGAGGTCGATCTGAGCGGCGCCCGGCTGCGCGGCACCAGCTTTTTCCGCGCCGACCTGACCGGCAGCGACCTCAGCGGGGTAAACGCCTTCGAGGCCAAGTTCGTCAATGCGCTGATGGCCGGCGTCAAGCTGGACGGCGCCAAGCTGTCGGAGGCGGATTTCACCAAGGCCGACCTGAGCAAGGCGTCGCTGGTCGGGGCCGACCTGCGCCGCGCCCGCTTCTTCAGCGCCGTGCTGCGCGGCGCGGACCTGACCGATGCGCGGCTGGGGGGCGCCGACCTGACCCGTGCCGACCTGTCGGGCGCGACCTGGAGCGACGGCACGCACGTCTGCGCCGAGGGCTCGATCGGCCGCTGCAACTGAAGGCCGGCGCCCGAGAACCGAGGCTGCGGCGGCCGGCCCGGCGGCGCGCGAGCGGCCGCTCAGCCCTCGGCCGCCTCCGCCAGCCGCGCCAGGGCTGCGCCGGTCAGGCGATAGGGCAGCCAGTCCGCCAGCTGCGTGAAGCCCAGTTCGCCGTAGAAGCTGCGCGCCGGGTTCCAGTGCAGCACCGAAAGCTCGAAGCGGGCGCAGCCGCGCTCGACGGCGGTCCGCGCCAGCGCGCGCATCAGCGCCCGGCCGACGCCACGGCCCCGCGCGGCGGGGCGCACGTAGATGTCCTCGAGGTAAAGCCCGGCCCGGCCCTTGAAGGTCGAGTAGTTGTGAAAGAACAACGCGAAGCCGACCGGGTCGTCGTCCAGTTCGGCCAGGAGGCACTCGAAGCGCGGCTGCGTGCCGAAGCCGTCGCGGCGGATGTCGGCCTCGGTCGCGCGCACCTCGTGCAGCAGCGTCTCGAACTCGGCGAGCTCGCGGATCAGCCCGAGGATCGTCCCCTCGTCGCCGGGGCGCGTGGCCCGGACGACGGGCCCGCCGGTCACGGCGCCCGCTCCGGCGCATGGCGGGCGAGGGCGGCGAGCGCGCCGTCCTCGATGCGATAGACGCTTTCGCCCGCCGGATGCACCCCGAGGCTGCGATAGAAGGCGCCGGCCGGGGCGCTGTCGCTGCGCACGTTCAGCTCGATGCGCGCCATGCCGCGCCGGCGCGCCTCGGCGGCCGCCGCGCCCATGAGGCAGCGGCCAACGCCCAGGCCGCGCGCCGAATCGGCGACGTAGAGGTTCTCCACCAGGAGGACGGGGCCGCCCTTGAACAGGGAAAAGACCGAATGGAAGGCCAGGTATCCGACCGGCTCGGCACCCCGCTCGGCCAGCAGCGCCTGAAAGACGCGGGTCTCGCCGAAGATCCAGTCGGCCACGGTCTCGGTCGTGACATGCGTCCGGTCGGCCTTGTTTTCGTGGCGCATCAAGGCGCGGATCAGGCCGGCCAGCGCCTCCGCGTCGGCGGGCTCGGCGATGCGCACCGCGATTTCGTCGTCGGGCTCGCTCATGGCGGCAATCTATCCGGCCCCCGGGCGGCGGGACAAGGTCGCCCGGCCCACGCCGCGTCGGGCCTCTATAGGGCCCTTTATGGGGGCCTTTATGGCGGTCGCGGGCGGCCTGTGCTACCACCGCGCCCATGACCGACGACGCCAACCCGGCGAGCGGCCCGGCCGCGTCGCTGCGGCGCGTGAGCCGCAACGTACAGCTCATTCTCTCCGCCCTCGCCGTGATCATCGGCATGGCGGCGGGCCTGGCGGCGATCGGCTTTCGCTACGTCATCGACCTGGTGCAGCGCCTCGGCTTCGGGTTCGGCGGCGAGCGGGTGGCGAGCGGCGCGGCCGAGTTGCCGTGGTGGCAGATCCTCGTGGTGCCCACGGCGGGCGGGCTGGCGGTCGGCCTGTTCATCTATTTCCTGATGCCCGACCGGCGCCCGCACGCCGTGGCCGACGTGATCGAGGCCAACGCCCTGCGCGGCGGGCGGATGTCGCTCACCACCGGGCTCAAGGCGGCGCTGGCCAGCGCCGCCTCGATCGGCGTCGGCGCCTCGGTCGGCCGCGAGGGGCCCGTGGTGCACCTCGGCGCGTCGCTCGGCGCCTGGGTGTCGAAGCGGCTCCATCTGACCCGGGCGCCGTCCCGGACGCTGCTCGGCTGCGGCGTCGCGGCGGCCGTGGCGGCGTCGTTCAACGCGCCGATCGCCGGCACCTTCTTCGCGCTCGAGGTGGTCATCGGCCACTACTCCCTGACCGCCTTCACGCCGGTGGTCATCGCGTCGGTCGTCGGCACCATGGTCAGCCGCATGCATTACGGCGACTACCCCGCCTTCATCCTGCCGCAGACCATATCCATCGTCTCGTTCTGGGAGTTTCCGGCCTTCGCCCTGCTCGGCGCGGTCTCGGCGCTGGCCGCCATCGTCTTCATGCGCTCGGTGCTGTTCACCGAGGACGTGGTGCAGCGCACGCCGCTGCCGCCCTGGGCACGGCCGGCCGTCGCCGGGCTGCTGGTCGGCGGCATGGCCCTGGTCTTCCCGCAGGTGCTCGGCGTCGGCTACGAAGCGACCGACGCGGCGCTCTCCGACCTCTACCCGCTGTGGCTGCTGATCGCGCTGATCGCGTTCAAGACGGCGGCCACGGCGATCTCGCTCGGCTGCGGCTTCGGCGGCGGCGTGTTCTCGCCCTCGCTGTTCATCGGCGCGATGGTCGGCGGCGCCTACGGCGTCGTGGCGACCAGCGTCTTTCCGGAGCTGTCCTCGGGCCACGGCGCCTATACCATCATCGGCATGGGCGCCGTCGCCGGCGCCGTCCTCGGCGCGCCGATCTCGACCATCCTGATGGTGTTTGAGCTGACCAACGACTACGCCATCACCATCGGCATCATGATCGCGACGTCGATCGCCAGCATCATCACGGAGCAGGTCGAGAAGCACTCCTTCTTTACCTGGCAGCTGGCGCGGCGCGGCATATCGGTGAAGGGCGGCCGCGACATCGGCCGGCTGCGCAACATCTGCGTGCGCGACGTCATGAGCGACGACTATCGCGGCATTTCGTCCGACGCGCCCATGGCCAGCGTGCGCGTGAACCTGCAAAACGCCCCCAGGGGCGAGCTGTTCGTGGTCGACGACGCGGCCGGCCTGTGCGGCGTCATCACCTTTGCCGATCTGCACGAGGCGGCCTTCGACACCAGCCACGATTCGGAAATGACCGCGGCCGACGTGCTGCGCAACCGGCCGCCGATGCTCGAGGTCGACGACGACCTGGAAACCGCGGCCCGTGCCTACGAGGGCAGCGGCGAGTCGACGATCGCCGTGGTCGAGAACCGCGAAAGCCGCCGCCTCGTCGGCGTGGCGCACGAGCACAGCGTGGTGCTGGCGTACCACCGGGCGCTCGACCAGGCCCGCGCCGAGGAACGCGGCGAGCTCTGAGCCCGGCCCGACCCGCCTTTGGGCCGTCCGGCGCGTCCTGCGAATGCGCTTGACGGTCGCGCCCGCGGAGACATCGATCAACGTCGGACCGGGCGGGCGGCGCGGCGCTTCGGCGCGCGGCACCGCAACGCGGCCGAGTAGCGCGGCAGACCGAGGGAGCCGACCGGTCGGGCGGCGTCAGTCGTCGAGCAGTGCGCCGGGCTTGCGCCCGGGCAGCGGCTCGCGACCGGCGATCTTGGCGACGATCTCGCCGGGAAAGCGCCACATGCGGTCGCGCAGCGACAGGACGAGGCCGTCGGTTCCCGCGCGGATCTCGCGCGCCGGAGCGGCCGGGTCGCCGGCCGGATCGGTCAGGCGGGCGACGAGGTCGCCTTTGCGGACGGCCTCGCCGAGTGCCACCGCGAAGGTCACGATTCCGTAGCTCGGCGCGCGCAGGTTCTCGCAGGCGTCGAGCTCGGTGGCGTCGCAGAGCGCCTCGGGCAGCGGCCCGGGGTCGCCCGCGACCGCGCCGTGGCGCTGCAGCCCGCGATAGAGCGCCGCGGCGTCCTGCTCGGCCAGCGCGTCGGTCACGTCGGCCTGGCCGCGCAGCTCCAGGGTGGTGGCCAGGCAGGCGGCCGGAATCGGATGGTCCGGGTATTTCGCCGCAAGGCGCGTCCACGGCGTGGAGAAGGCCTCGTCGAAGGAGGCGCCGCCGGAGTCGGCCGCCAGCAGCACGGCGCGGCAGCCCAGCTCGGCGGCGATGTCGGCCGCCAGCGGCCAGTGGTCCGGGATCAGGAACATGTACATCAGCGCCGCCTCGTCGCAGTGCACGTCGAACACCAGGTCGGCGTCGAAGGCGAGGCGCGCCAGCGTCAGGCGCAGGCTGTCCAGCGCGTCGCGGGCCGCGCAGGCGGCGAGGTGCTCGCCCATGGCGGCGCGGATCGCGGCGACGTTCTCGGCCTCCGAATCACCGAGCGCGGCGCCGATGGAGTCGGCGATCGGGGTGAAGAGGTCGGGCCAGTTGCGGTTGAAGTTGCCGCCGCCGCCGAGCTCGTAGCGCCCGATGTGCTCCGAGTTGACGAACTGGCCGAGGCCGATCGGGTTGGCGTAGGGCACCACGACGACTTCGCCGACGATCTCGCCGCGCGCCTCGGCCGCGTCGAGCCGGCGCAGCAGGTGCTGCGCGGTCAGCATGGCCGGCACCTCGTCGGCGTGCAGCGAGGCCTGGAAATAGGCCTTGGGCCGCGCCCCCGGCGTGCCGTAGCGGTGGACCAGGATCTCGCGCCGTCCGCCCGGCGTGACGTGGTCGAGGGGCAGGCGTTCGCTGTGGCGCGGCATGGCGGGTTCGTCTGTCTCGCTTCGGGTGGATCGCTTCGCGTGGCTTGCGGCGGCCATTCATGGGCCGCACGCCCGGCCGGGTCAAGCGGCCGGGCCGAGCGGCCGGTCTCGTGCCGGAGGAGGCCGCGAATCCGGCCGACCGGGCGATCTCGCCGCGAAGGGGTGAGCGGGCCCGACTCCTGCGCTATATAGGAGACAGATGACCCCGACCGAGACCTCAGCGGCGCCCGCTGCGCTGCGCCACCCCTATCTCGCCGAGCTCAACGAGGCGCAGCGCGCCGCGGTGGAGGCACTCGACGGGCCGGTCCTGGTGCTGGCCGGCGCCGGCACCGGCAAGACCCGGGTGCTGACCACGCGCCTGGCGCACCTGCTGACGACGGGCCGCGCCCATCCGGGCCAGATCCTGGCCGTCACCTTCACCAACAAGGCGGCGCGCGAGATGCGCGAGCGCGTCGCCGCGCTGCTGCACCGGCCGGTCGAGGGCTGGTGGCTCGGCACCTTCCACGCCGTCGCCGCGCGCATCCTGCGGGCCCACGCGGAACGCCTCGGCCTGCGCCCCGACTTCGCCATCCTCGATACCGACGACCAGCTCCGCCTGCTCAAGCAGGTGCTCGCGGCCGAGGGCGTCGACGACCGCAAGGCGCCGGCGCGCGGCGTGCTGGGCGCGATCCAGCGCTGGAAGGACCGCGCCCTGACCCCGGACCGGGTCTCGGCGGCCGAGGCCGGCGACGTGGCGGGCGGCCGCGGGCCGCAGATCTACGCCGCCTACCAGGCGCGGCTGCAGGCGCTCAACGCCTGCGACTTCGGCGACCTGGTGCTGCACAACATCACCCTGTTCCAGACGCACCCCGAGGTCCTGGCGAGCTATCAGCAGCGCTTTCGCTATCTGCTGGTGGACGAGTACCAGGACATCAACGTCGGGCAGTACCTCTGGCTGCGCCTGCTCGCCCAGGGCCACCGCAACCTGTGCTGCGTCGGCGACGACGACCAGTCGATCTACGGCTGGCGCGGCGCCGAGGTCGGCAACATCCTGCGCTTCGAGACCGACTTTCCGGGCGCCAAGGTGGTGCGCCTCGAGCGCAACTACCGCTCCACGGGACGCATCCTGGCGGCGGCCTCCGGCCTCATCGCGCACAACAACGGGCGGCTCGGCAAGACGCTGTGGACCGAGGACGAGGCGGGGCCGAAGCTGCGCATCCGCGGGCTGTGGGACGGCGAGGCCGAGGCGCGCTTCGTCGGCGAGGAGATCGAGGCGCTGCAGCGCAAGGGCCACGCGCTCAACGAGATCGCCATCCTGGTGCGCACCGGGGCGCAGACCCGCGAGTTCGAGGAGCGCTTCATCACCCTCGGCCTGCCGTACCGCATCGTCGGCGGCGCGCGCTTCTACGAGCGCCTCGAGGTGCGCGACGCGCTGGCCTACCTGCGGGCGATCGAGACCCCGACGCACGACCTCGCGTTCGAGCGCATCGTCAACAAGCCGAAGCGCGGCCTCGGCAGCGCCACCCTGCGCCTGCTGCACGAGACGGCGCGGGCCGCCGGGGTCCCGCTGCACGAGGCGGCGCGCCGCCTGGTCGAGACCGACGAGCTGCGCCCCGCGGCGCGCCGGGCGCTCGCCGGGCTGCTCGCCGACTTCGCGCGCTGGCGCGACCTGCGCGAGGCCATGCCGCACCCCGAGGTGGCCGAGATCGTGCTGGAGGAATCCGGCTATGTCGACATGTGGCAGGCCGACAAGTCGCCCGAGGCGCCGGGCCGGCTGGAGAACCTGAAGGAGCTGGTCAACGCCATGGCCGAGTTCGACACCCTGGCCGGCTTCCTCGAACACGTCACCCTGGTCATGGAGCTCAACGAGGAGACCGGCCGCGACATGGTCAGCGTGATGACGCTGCACTCGGCCAAGGGCCTGGAATTCGACACGGTCTTCCTGCCGGGCTGGGAGGAGGGGCTGTTCCCCAACCAGCGGGCGCTCGACGAATCCGGCATGCGCGCCCTGGAGGAGGAGCGGCGCCTGGCCTACGTCGGGCTGACGCGGGCGCGCAGGCGCGTGGTCATCAGCTTCGCCGCCAACCGGCGGCTGCACGGCTCCTGGACGCCGGCGCTGCCGTCGCGCTTCGTCGACGAGCTGCCGCGCGAGCACGTCGAATTGGAAAGCGACCAGGGCCTCTACGGTGCGCCGCTCGGCGGCTTCGGCGAGGCCTACGGCGCGCGGGACGACGGCTTCGCCGAGGCGGGCGGCGCGCACTGGAGCCCGGGGATGGCGCGCGCCCGGGCACGCCGCGCCGCCGGCGGGCGCGCGCTCGAGCTCGAGGCCGAGCCGCTCGGCGCGGCCGGGACCGACTACGCCGCCGGGGCCCGCGTGTTCCACCGCAAGTTCGGCTACGGCACGGTGCGCAGCGCCGAGCGCGACAAGCTGGAGATCGATTTCGACAAGGCCGGCGCCAAGAAGGTCATCGCCGGCTTCGTCGTGCCGGCCGACCAGGCGGGCTGACCGGCCGTGAGCGAGTCGCCCGCACCCGCGTGGTGCGTCCGCCTGACGGTGCCGGCGGCGGCGCTGCCGGCCGTCGAGGCGGCGTTCGAGGATCTGCACGGGGCGCTGGCGAGCGACCGGCCGGATGCCGCCGGCTGCGTGCCGGTCGCGCTCTATCTCGCCGCCGCCCCGGCGCGCGAGGACCTGACGGCGCGCCTCGCCGCCGCGGCCCTGGCGGCCGGCGCGGCGGTTCCCGAGTTCGCCGTCGAGCGCCTGCCCGCGACCGATTGGGTGGCCGAGAGCCAGAGGGCGCTGCCCGCGCTCCGCGTCGGACCGTTCTACCTCTACGGCGCGCACGTCGCCGAGGCGCCGCCGGCCGACAGCATCCCGCTGCTCGTCGAGGCCAACGCCGCTTTCGGCACCGGGCGGCACGAGAGCACGCGCGGCTGCCTGCTGGCGCTCGCCGGGCTGGCCGAGGCGCGCGCCTTCGCGCGCCCGCTCGACATGGGCTGCGGCTCCGGGGTGCTCGCCCTGGCGATCGCCAAGCTGTGGGGCGTGCCGGTGCTGGCGGTCGACAACGACGCCGACGCGGTGCGCGTCGCGGCGGAGAACGCGGCGCTCAACGGCGCGGCCGACCTCGTCACGGCGGTGCGCGGCGAGGGCTATGCCTGCCCGCAGGTGGCGGCGCAAGGGCCCTTCGACCTGATCGTCGCCAACATCGTGGCCGAGCCGCTCCGCGTCCTGGCGCCGGACCTGCTGCGCCACCTGGCGCCCGACGGGGTGGCGGTGCTCTCCGGCCTGCTGGCGGCCCAAGCGGAGGCGGTGCTGGCCGCACATCGCGGGCTCGCGGTCCGGCGGCGCTATCCGCTCGGCGAGTGGGAGACTCTGGTGCTGGCCCGCTAGAGCCTTATCCGGCCGGACTGAAGCATTCTGACGGAGCGATTTTGCGACGACGCCAAGTGCAGACGCGACGGGCGTATCGGGAATACGGCCAAGTGGCTGCGCGCCGGGATCAGCGCAAAAGCGCCCGTCCCCCAATAGGGCGTGTCCGGGGGTTTCCGCCTGGCGGGCGCCCGCCGGCGCAAGGCGCTTGGCCGATGCCCCACATCGCCCGGCGCGCCTTTCCCCAACGGGTCGCCCCAATGGATCGTCGGGGCCAGGCGAGAAACAGAATTGAACGATTATCCCCTTGACTCACGTATCCTCAAACCCCATATTGAAGGGGTAGGAGGGACGAGAAATGGCTAAAGCCCCAACGGTTCAACAGTTTTTTCAGCGGTTTCCGACCGACGATGCCTGCCTGGACCACCTTATGAAGGTCCGCTATGGCGAGTCTCTGGATTGTCCCAAGTGCGGCAAGCACGGGAAGTTTCACCGCCTGCACAAGCGCCCGGTCTATAGCTGCCAGTGGTGCGGCCATCAGATCAGCCCGATGGAAGGAACGCCCTTCGAGCGGTCTAGGACGCCGCTCCAGAAGTGGTTCTATGCCATGTATCTGTTCACGACCTCGCGGCATGGCGTGCCGGCGAAGGAACTTCAGCGCCAATTGGGCGTGACGTACAAAACGGCTTGGCGCATGGGCCACGAACTTCGCAAGCATATGGCAATTGTTGACGGCGATCCGCCGCTTGGCGGTCACGTCGAAATCGACGAGACGCTTGTTGGCGGCCGAAACAAACTCGGCACCGGAAAGGGGCCGCTCAATAAGACGATGGTCTTTGGCATGGTCGAACGCGACGGCGACGTTATGACTCGCATTGTCTCCGGGGCCAGCAACAAAATCCTGTACCCCCATGTCCTCGCCAATATCGAACGGGGCTCGACTATCAGTTCCGACGAATGGCGCGGCTATGTCAGCATCGCCCGATTGGGTTACCCTCACGGCACGGTGAACCACGCCATGAAGGAATATGCACGCGGCAAGGTCCACACCAACACTATTGAAGGCTTCTGGTCCATGCTCAAGCGATCGATCCGGGGCACGCATATCCATGTCAGCCGTCGCCATCTTTCGAAGTACCTCGGCGAATTCGAGTTCCGCTGGAATTCGCGCCACGCGCCCGAGATGATGTTCGCACGGCTTCTGATGTCGTTTTAGCCTTCGGGCCCGCGAAGGCATCCATCAGCCGGTCAAATTCCTGCCAGTCGCCTTCCGTGGGATGTTCCTTGCAGAACTGGTCCAGCCGTTCCAAGCGGCGGGCTTCTTCAAGGCTGAGATATTTGCCTCGGGCCATATTCTGTATCCATGACGAAGTGGGACCGCGCATACTTGTAGAGATAGGAAGCGCATGGTCCTGTTTGGTTATTTTCAAGAAACACGGCAACGGAAAAGTACGCCAAAATCTTTAACGTACGCCAATGGTCATCTGTTGCGTCCAAAGTCTTTTTTGCGGGCAATGCCCAATGTTCATATTGTTTGGCTACGTTATTCCAAAAATCTACCAACGTCTGTCTTTCTTTGTGAAAGGCTCTATGCTCTTCCCGGTCGTCGAAGAATGAAATATGTCTTGTTCTGCCGCTTCTAACTTCTTCAATCTCGCGACAAAACGCACGAACAAATGTCCACCCCTCATTGGGATAGGCTTCAATATTCGCTCTGGCAATTTTGCTTAAATCATTGGTCCTGCCATCCAACCAAGCCGGATATTCAATCTGATCAATAAGGTCATTATGATTCTCCGGAAGTCCCTGCCTCCCCGCCCGAAAATGCTCATATGCTTTTCCAAGATGCTCAAAAAAATCGCTTCTGGTAGCACCCAGATTGGAAAGTTCATTGCACAGAGAATCGTAAGCTCGCTGGCGGGCGCGAAGCCAAAGGATCGGTCTAATGAAATACGCGACAAAAATGACTCCCGCTAAAAAACTCAACAATGTTGGGTAAGCAACATTCTCTATCAAAAACAAGTCGATCTCTGTCAGAGCTTCTCTCATGAGCCGCTCTAACACTGGCGATTCGCCTGTAATGGCGAAGATAACGGCAGCGCTAATGACGCTGATGCCGATAAAAAGCCTACCCATACTCCCAATATTACGCCACGCCACCTACGTGACGAAAGGGGATAATCGCGCAGAATTGCTCCAGTCCGGTCGGATAAGGCTCTAGCGCGCGAGGTCCGAGAAATAGCTCCGGCAGAAGGCGAGAAAGGCCTCGATCAGGCGCGTGGGGCGCGCCTGGGCGAGGCGCGCCACCACGATGCGGCCGGGCTCCGAGGGCTCGAGGATCGGCCGGCAGGCGAGCGGCCGCCCGTCGTAGCTGAGGTCGCCGGCCGGCCGCGTGACCAGCAGCGAATAGCCCAGCCCGTTGGCCACCATGCCGCGCACGGTCTCGAAGGAGGGCGTGCGGAAGCCGATCCTGGGCTCGACCGCGAGCGGCCGGAACAGGCCGGCGAAGTAGTCGCGGCTCGGCGGCACGTCGAGCAGGATCAGCGGCTGGGCCGCCAGCTCGCGCAGCGACACCCCGGCCTGCCGGTGGCACGCCATGGGGTGCGCGTCGGGCAGCAGGGCGTAGGGCGGCAGCTCTATGAGGGGCTCCTGGGTGAGCCCGGGGCCGAGCCCGATGTCGTAGAGCAGCGCCAGGTCGATCCGGCCGGTCTCCAGGTCGTCCACGAGGCCGTCCTGCGGCGCCTCGTGCAGCTGAATCTCGACGTCCGGGTAGTCGGCCGCGAAGCGGGTCAGCAGGCCCGGCAGGTAGAGCGGCGCGAAGGACAGGAAGCAGCCGACGTCGAGCCGCCCGCGCAGCGTCCGGCCCAGGCCCTGGGCGCGGTCGCTCAGCTCCTCGGCGTAGGCCAGCAGGCTGCGCGCCTCGGCCACCAGGCGGCGCCCGGCCGAGGTCAGGCTGACCCCCTGGGCGTGGTGGCGCAGGAAGAGCTGCACCCCGAACAGGTCCTCGAGCTTGTGGATCGCGCTCGACACCGAGGGCTGGGCCACGTTCAGGCGGCGCGCCGCCTCGGCGACGCTGCCGCCCTCGGCGGTGGCCACGAAATAGCTGAGCTGGCGCAGGGTGTAGTCGGCCAAGATTTTTCCTATTCAATCTATAGAATAATAATATTTTGCCTATCAAAGAGGATCAAGCAGAATGCGACCAATTCGCGGCAGCGAACCGCGATCCGGTGGGAAGGAGAGACGGCATGCTCAGGACCGGCGCAGAGTACCGGGACTCGATCCGCGACGGGCGCGAGATCCACGTCAACGGCGAGCGCGTGGCCGACGTCACGGCGCACCCGATGTTCAAGCCGCTGGTCGATATCCGCGCCCGGATCTACGACATGCAGCACGACCCGGCGACCCGGGACGTCATGACCTACCAGGAGGACGGCGAAGACTTCGCCGTTGGCCTCAAGCTGCCGCACAGCCAGCAGGACTGGCGGGACAAGATGCGCGCCACCGACGCGGTGTTCGAGGACGTCGGCGGCGTGGTCACGCGGGTCGGCGACGAGACGGTCGGCGAGATGTGGTCGCTCTACGACGGCCAGGACGTGCTCAACGAGGTCGACCCGCAGTTCTCCAAGAACATCAAGGCCCACATCGACAAGGTCATCAAGGCCGACCCGTTCCACGTCTCCGCCAACACCGATCCCAAGGGCGACCGCTCCAAGCGGCCGCAGGACCAGGATCCCGACATGCTGCTGCACGTCGTGAAGGAGACCGACGCCGGCATCGTCGTGCGCGGCGCCAAGTACGAGACCGCCGCGGCCTACGCCAACCAGGCCTTCACCAAGCCGACCATCGCCAACTGGGGCGACGCCAAGCTGTCGGACTACGCGGTCGGCTTCGTCAGCGAGCTCAACGTGCCGGGCATCAGGCACATCTGCCGCACCGGCTTCGCCGGGCGCGCGCCGATCGAGGACTACCCGCTGGCCAACCGCTTCGACGAGGTCGACACGCTGGTGATCTTCGACAACGTGCTGGTGCCCTGGGAGAACGTGCTGTTCTACCGCCATACCAAGGCGGCCGCCTTCATCCGCCAGACGCTGCACCGCTACAGCGCCTTCGCCTTCGTGCAGCGCAACCTCAAGGTCGCCGACATGATGATCGGCGCGGCGCTCTACAACGTGCGCCAGACCGGCCTCGACAAGCAGCAGGCGGTGCAGGAGAAGCTGGCCCAGCTCGCGTGCTACCGCGAAGGCATCCGCGCCCACCTGACCGGCGCCGTTGCGCTGGCCGAGGAGAGCCCGGCCGGCCTGCTCATGCCGAACCAGTCGCTGCTGTTCACCGGCCGCGTGCTGGCCTGCACGCAGCTTCCGGCCATGATGCACCTGGCGCGCGAGCTCTGCGGCGGTCAGATCTGCGTCACGCCGGACTACGCCTGCTTCAAGGACCCGGAGACCGGCAAGTGGATGGAGAAGTTCTATACCATCAACGAGGACTGGGTCGCCGACGACCGCCGCAAGCTGCTCGCCTTCGCGCGCGACCTGCTCAACTCCGACTACGCCGGGCACCGCCTGACCTTCCAGCTCTTCGCCCAGTCGCCGCCCTTCGCCCACCTCGGTGCGGTCTACCGCAACTTCGACTGGGACGGCCCGCTCGACTTCGTGCGCAAGTCGGCCGGCCTGTCGGACAGCGTGCTGGGCAAGAAGCAGGCGGCCGAGTAACCGCTGCGCCGAAGGGGAAAAACGCCATGGAACGCGAACGCTTCCTGGAAGGCATGAGCAAGGCGGCCAACACGGTTTCGGTGGTGACCACCGACGGGCGCGCCGGGCGCGCCGGGGTCACGGTCAGCGCGCTCTGCTCGGTTTCCGCCGACCCGCCGTCGCTGCTGGTCTGCGTGCACCACCTCAGCCCGGCCTGCGCCGCCATCCGCGACAACGGCACCTTCTGCGTCAACCTGCTGGGCGCCGACCACGCGGCGATCTCGGAGACCTTCGCCGGGCGCCGCGCCGCGCCCGACGGCGACAGGTTCGCCTGCGCCGAGTGGTACCCCATGGCCAACGGCTCGCCGGCGATGAGCGACGCGCTTGTCGCCTTCGACTGCAGCGTGATGCAGGCGACGCGCTGGGGCTCGCACTACGTCTTCATCGGTCAGGTCGTGGACGTCGAGCTGGCGGGACCGCGCACGGCGACGCCGCTGCCTCTGATCCACGCCAACCGCAGCTACGGCGCGCCGCGGCCGGTCGCCGTGCCGTCCTGCTGACCGCCCCCATCCCCACGACAGGAACCCAGACATGGCGCACAGGCGTATCCGCAAGTTCAACACCAAGGAGATGTACCCGGAGCAGAGCCTCGACAACGACCTCTGCATGGCCGTGGTCGCCGGCAACCGCGTCTTCCTGCGCGGCCAGACCGGCTTCGACCTGGACGGCGACTTCCACGGCGTCGGCGACGTGGCGGCGCAGGCGGAACAGGCCATGTCCTGCGTCAAGACGCTGCTCAAGGAGGCCGGGGCGACGCTCGAGCACATCTGCAAGGTGACCATCTACATCACCGACCGGGCCTACCGCGAGCCGGTCTACCGCGTGGTCGGGCGCTGGCTGAAGGGGGTCTACCCCTGCTCGACGGGGCTCATCGTCAACGGCCTGGCCAAGCCGGAGATGTTGATGGAGATCGACATCGAGGCCATCATCCCAGAAGACTAGGGACGAAAGTTCGGGGCGAAAGTTCGGGGCGAAGCCCGGAGGAGGGGCGGCGGGTCATGCTGAGCGAGGAGCAGGTCGCGGCGTTTCGCGAGCGCGGCTACGTCGTGGTGCCCGGGCTGGTCTCGGCCGAGGCCGTCGCGGCCATGCGCCGCGAGCTCGACCGCTGGATCGAGGAGAGCCGGGCGCAGACGCGCAACTACGGCGCCGAGGGCACGCCCGACGGCAAGGCGCGCTTCGACCTCGAGCCGGGGCACAGCGCCGATCGCCCGCGCCTGCGCCGGGTCGCCAACCCGGTCGACATCTCGGCGGCGTTCCGCGCGGTGCTGTGGGACGGCGACCTGCCGGCGGCGGTGGCCGACCTGCTCGGGCCCGACGTGAAGTTCCATCACTGCAAGCTGAACATCAAGCTGCCGGGCATGGAGACGCGGGTCGACTATCACCAGGACCATCCTTTCGATCCGCACACCAACGATTCCATGCTGACCGCGCTGGTGCTGCTCGACGACATGAGCGCGACGAACGGCTGCCTGCGCGTGGTGCCCGGCTCGCAGCGCGCGCGGCACAGCCACTACGAGGGGGACCGCTTCGTCGGCAAGGTCTCGGACGCGCTCGGCGCCCGCTTCGCGCGCGAGGCGGAGCCCGTGACAGGGCGCGCCGGCGACGTCTGCCTGATGGACACCTGGGCGGTGCACGGCGGCGAGGCCAACCGCTCGGCGCGGCCGCGCGCCCTGCTGATCTGCGACTACACCGCGGCCGACAACTTCTGGATCACGCCGCCCATCGTGCCGTCGCCGCACTCGGGGCGCATCGTACACGGCAGGGCGACGCGCGTCGCGCGCCTGCGGGCCGGCACCGTCGAGCTGCCGCCGCGCTACGAGGAGGATTCCTTCTTCGGCGTGCAGGGCCAGGGCGAGATCGCCGAACGCCGCGCGGCCGCCGCGCCGGGCGGCGGCATGAACGGGGGCACGACATGACTTTTTCGATTGCCGGGCGCTGCGCCGAGACCGGCATGCTCGGTCTGGCGATCACCACCTCGAGCATCTGCGTCGGCAGCCGCTGTCCCTGGGTGCGCGCCGGGGTCGGCGCGGTGGCAAGCCAGAACATCACGCTGCCCAGCCTGGGCCCGACGATCCTGGACGCCCTGGCCGCCGGCGACCCGGCGCCCGCCGCCCTGGACCGGGCCCTGTCCGGGCCGGTCGAGGCGGACTACCGCCAGGTCGCCGTGGTCGACGCGCAGGGCCGCGTGGCGCACTTTTCGGGCCAGCAAACGCTGGGCACGCACAGCGTCGCCGTCGGCGAGGGCTGCGTCGCGGCGGGCAACCTGCTGGCCGACGACGGGGTGCCTTCGGCCATGGTCGCGGCCTTCGCCGCGGCGCCGCGCGGCCAGCACCTGGCGGCCCGCCTGCTCGATGCGCTGGAGGCCGGGCTGGCCGCCGGCGGCGAGGAGGGGCCGGTGCATTCCGCCGCGCTGCTCGTCGCCGACCGGCATCCCTGGCCGCTGGTCGACCTGCGCGTCGATTGGGACGACTACGATCCGGTCTCCGCGCTGCGCGCCCTGTGGCTGGCCTACGAGCCGCAGATGAACGACTACCAGACCCGCGCCGTCGATCCCGCCACGGCGCCCAGCTACGGCGTGCCCGGCGACGAATAGGCGGTTCCGGCCCACCGTCAGCCCGATCCGACCGCGGCGGCCCCAAGACTCCACCGCGTCCCTGACGGCCGCACGATTGCATTGCGGATAGCCATCGCGCGCATTCGTTGTCTACAATGCGCGGCTCTGCGAAGGCAGGGTCGGCAGGGAGCGTTTTCCTATGCAAGACACGCCGCCGGCGCAGCGGGGCGCCGCACTCAGGCTCGAGCTGCTGGGCGGATTTGCCGCCCGCGACGGCCACGGCCGCGAGATCGAGATCGCCTCCCGCAAGGCGCAGGCCTTGCTGGCCGTTCTCTCCCTGTCGCCGGGCCGGCCGCAGGCCCGGGAGAAACTGACCGCCCTGCTGTGGAGCGACCGCGGCGAGCAACAGGCGCGCGGCAGTCTGCGCCAGGCGCTCGCCGAACTGCGCCGGGCCCTGCCCGATCACGACCCGCCGATTCTCGCGGCCCGACGCGATTCGCTCTGCATCGACGCGGAGATCGTCGCGGCCGATGCCGTCGAGATGGAGCGCCTGATCGACGAGGGCTCGCCCGAGGCGCTCGCAGAGGCGGCCGATCTTTGCCGCGGCGACCTGCTCGACGGCCTGGCGGTCCGCGATCCCGCGTTCGAGGACTGGCTGCGGGCCGAGCGCGCGCGTCTGCGGGATCGTGCCGCGCAAGCGCTGCAAGACCTCTTGCAAAGCCAGACCGGCGAAGCGGCCATGGCCACGGCAGGGCGGCTGCTGGCGCTCGACCCGCTCAACGAGGCGACGCATCGGGCCTTGATTCGGCTCTACGCGGAGGCCGGCGACCGGAGCCTGGCGATCAAGCAGTACGAAAGCTGTCGCGAGGTGCTCGACGCGGAGCTGGGATTGCGGCCCGAGGCCGCGACCGAACGGCTGCTCGAAGAGATCAAACAGGGCGACACGGGCGGCGAATCGGGAAGTCACGTGCAGGTGTCGGGCGGCGACCTGCGGCGTGCGGTGGCCAGCTTTTTCGAGTCCGGCATACCGTCGATCGCGGTCCTGCCCTTCGCCAACCTGTCGGGCGACCCGCAGCAGGAATACTTCACCGACGGCCTCACCGCGGACGTCAATACGGAGCTCGGCCGCTTCCGCGAGTTCCGTGTCATCTCGCATTTCACGTCACAGGCCTATCGTGCAACAGACGCGGATCCCTCGGCATTGGGCCAAGCGCTCGCCGTCGAGTTTCTGCTGCGCGGCAGCGTTCGCCGCTTTGGACAGCATCTGCGCGTCAGTGCGCACCTGCTGGACGCCGGAGACGGCTCGCAGATCTGGGCCGAGCGCTACGATCGGCAAGCCGGCAGCATTTTCGAAATCCAGGACGAAATCGTGCAAAGCGTCGTGGCCAGTCTCGCCGGCCGGATCCGCGATGTCGGGGAACGGCGCGCCGCGCGCAAGGCGCCGAAGGAGCACAGCGCGTACGACTGCGTCCTGCGCGGCCGGCGGCTCCGTGAGACGTTCGACCCCGATGAGATCGAGCCGGCGCGAAAATTCCTTCTGGAGGCGATCCGCCTCGATCCCCAATATGCGGCGGCCTATGCCGAGCTTTCGCTGACCTATATCGACGAGTATGAATCCCATTGGACGGCGGATCCGGAGGCCGCGGGTGCGCGCGCACTGGACTACGCCCGCAAGGCCGTCGAGATCGACGATCTCGACAGCCAAAGCCACTTGGCGTTGGCATGCGGCCAAATCTACGTCGAACACGATTTCGAGGCGGCCAAGGTTCATCTCGACAAGGCTCTCGATCTGAACCCCAACGATTACGCCTGTCTGTGCTGGCGCGGCTGGCTCATGATCTTTACGGGCGATGCCGACGAAGCCGTCGCCTGCTCGACGAAGGCAATGGCATTGAGCCCCCTGACACCCGTCGACTGCCTGTCCGGACAGGGGGTGGTGGCCTACATGCAAAGTCGCTACGACGACGCGATCGCGATCTTGACCAAGGTTGCCGAGAGTCAATACGGGCCGCACCCGATCCTGGCGGCGTCCTATGCCCAGGCCGGACGCGAATCGGCCGCGCGACAGACCATGCGGAATTATATGGAACAGGCAAAGCAGACGATTCCACGCTCGCGTACCGACGAAACTGGATTATGGGCCGAGATCATATCGCGCACATTTCCTTTGCGAGACCCACGGAGCCGGGAGCACCTGGCCGCCGGGCTGCGCAAGGCGGGACTGCCGATCTAGCATAGGGATCGGCGGCGTCCGCCGCGCAAGCCTCGGCCGTTCATCGTAGGGGCGACCCGAACGAACGCAGCGGCTGGGTCCGGGACTGCCGCGTTTCGCTGGCCTGCCGGAAGGAGGCGGCGCGGATTGACCTCATCTCGGGCTGGGACGAGCGCCGGCCGTCGCGTAAAGTGCGCCGGGATGACCGGCGAACTCGTCATACGGCCCTTCCAGCCGTCCTTCCAGGACGAGGCTCTGCGGCTGATCGAGGCCGGCCTGGCCGAACATTTCGGCTCTTTGGACCCGACACGGAACCCCGACCTGCGCGATATCGCCGGCTTCTATGGCGCCGAGAATTTCGACGTCGCCTTCGTCGGCGACGAGATGGTCGGCACCGCTGCGCTCAAGCACGAAAGCGACGGCTCCTGCCGGATCGCCCGCATGTCGGTGCGGCCGGAATACCGGCGCCGCGGGGTCGGCACCGCCAT
>Ga0210144_1000575_pt1 | contig 18174 bp, 16 predicted proteins | sample Muzzi_PWA_D2_FD_185532 | JGI IMG/M metagenome (GOLD analysis project Ga0210144, IMG submission 185532) | Wetland microbial communities from San Francisco Bay, California, USA, that impact long-term carbon sequestration - Muzzi_PWA_D2 (SPAdes) | ecosystem: Environmental > Aquatic > Marine >...
GCCCCCATAAGGTGGCAGCCGATCGCGGCGGTTGAGCGCAGCGGCCATTTGCGGGCAGCAAGCGCTGCCAGCCCGTTGGCACCGCATCGCCTCGATAGCTGCGGCAAGGCTCGTGTCGGTCTACGACGCAGGTGTGAGGGCCCATGGACAATAAGCAGCGCGAAATCGCGCGCTGAAGAGACGTTTCCGATTCTCGTCTGGAGCCCGGTGCCAGTCTGCACCGCGTCTTTTTCAGGCGGTTTCTCTGTGGAATTTGGCCGCGCGTAGCGGCTACGCCAGGGGCTCAAGCTGACCCAACATGACCGGAATCATCTCCGATACATTGGGGTGAATCGGCACCGACCGCTGGATCACCGTATAGGGCACGTTGGCATACATGACGTTGAGCAAAGTGTGGACGACTTCGTCGCCGCCGATCCCGAGGATGGCAGCGCCAAGAATTCTCTTGGTGCCGGCGTCGACGAGAATCTTCATGAATCCCTGGGTCTCGCTCCGCTCGAAGGCGCGCGACACCCGCGTCATCGGCATCTTGGCGATCAGAGCCTTGCGCCCCGACTGGCGCACCTCGCGTTCGGTCATTCCGGCCCGGCCAAGCGGCGGATCGATGTAGAGGGCATAGGCCCCGATCCGATCGGACACCCGACGCGGATCATTGTCGAACAGGTTGGCTGCGACGATCTGATAGTCGTTGTAGGAGGCATGCGTGAAAGCGCCGCGGCCGTTGACGTCGCCCATCGCCCAAATACCGGGAACGTTGGTGCGTAACTGATCGTCGACGACAATGTAGCCGCGGGCATCTGTTTCGACGCCGGCTTTATCGAGACCGAGGTCGTCGGTATTGGGACGTCGCCCAACTGCCATCAACAGATGACCGCCGACCACCTCCGTACTGGCCTCCTGCCGGCGAGCGGTGATCGCAATGCCGTTTCCCCGCCGGGCGACGGCGATGCACTCGGCACCGGTGACCACGTCGACGCCCTCCGCCTCGAGGATGCGCTTAACCTCGGCCGAAACGTCCTCATCCTCGCGCGCGATCAGCCGCTCACCTTTCTCGATCACGGTGACACGACTACCGAAGCGACGATACATCTGGGCGAACTCCAGCCCGACGTAGCTTCCGCCGACGATCAGGAGATGCTCGGGCAGGAAGTCGACGGTCATCATGCCGGAGTTGGTGAAGTATTCGACCTGGTCGATTCCGCGCATGTCGGGAATAAAGGCGCGGCCGCCGACGTTGACGAAAATGCGGCCCGCCTCAAGGGTGTCGCCGTTGACTTCCACCGACGCCGGGCCGGTGAAACGCGCGTGGCCCTCGTAGACCGTCAGGCCCTGAGTTCCCTTCACCCATTTCTCGACGCCCTTGTTGGAAACGCCGGAGACCATGTCCTTACGTGCCTTGATCTTCGTCATGTCGACCGTGACCGGTTCACCGACATTGACGCCGAAATTGGCCGCGCGCCGAGCCACGTAGGCGACGCGGGCACTGGCCACAAGCGTCTTGGTCGGAACGCAGCCGGTGTTAACGCAGGTGCCGCCAAACAGATGGCGTTCGATGATCGCTGTCTTCAACCCCTCGTTGGCCATGCGCGTGGCCAAGGCCGGTCCCGATTGGCCGGTGCCAATCACAATCGCATCATATCGTTCACGCATGGGTCCCCTTCCTGAGATGTGCCGCGCCGCGTGGTGCCATGCGGCACATCAGCTGGCTTGTCTGATTGATGACGGTATGCAGCCTGCCGACGATGCTGCAATGCTCGATGCCTGCCGCCGCCTGCGCCGAATTACCCCGACTGACGATCAGGCCACCGTGCCGGCCGGCTGTTCGGTTCCCGGCAGGGCCTTGTAGACGAAACCCAGAACCGCTCCCCAGATGAGATGCAGGATCAGGGTCATGACCGGCGCCATGATATCGAGCTTCAATCCGAAGAAGCCTGCACCGGCCAATGGCATGATGATAATCATCATAAGCAGCCACGGACCGACAGCGAAGACCATTCCCTTCACGACCGGTTCGGAGCCGGGCAGCGAGGCGTAGAGCAACGCGAACAGCACGCCCCACGCCACGGTGCCGATCAGGAAGTGAGCGAGCCAGCCAATCGCCGGACCGCCGAACCCGATCATATGGGCAAGCATGGCGATCACGTTCAGCTGCGGCATCAGGCCCATCGCTCCCTTGATTAGCATGAGTGCAGATAGAACGACGGTCGCCACAAATCCGGCAATGATCGCTCGAGCGTAGATGTTCATCCGATCCGCCTTGAGGTCTTGAGTTCGCCAAGTGGCGGCTGTCGAGGATCGGAGCGCGGCGCGCTCAGTCCTCAAGATATTCGCGGATCATGCGGCGCCCGCGATGTATGCGGGTTTTGACGGCTTCGCGCGTGAGCATGAGTTCTGTTGCGATCTCGCTGATCGTGAACTCCTCGACGTCCCTGAGGACGATGACTTCCCGATATTTGTCGGGCAGCGAATGGATGGCTTCCAATAGGCTCAACCGCAGGACCGGTTCGGGCCGCTCCGCGAACTCAGGCGTAGCCTCTTCTGGCAGCGGTTCGCCGCGACGAAACATCCGCTGCAACATGCGTCGGCATTCCCTTTGCACGATCGCAAGGACCCAGGCAGGAAACGCTGCTGCCGTTCGCAAGGCGCCGATGCGCCGATAGACCAGCCAGAGCGTCTCCTGCACCGCGTCGTCGGTGTCGCTCGGCGCGCATTGCGACCGGGCGAAGCGGCGGATGTCGGGCTGACTGACTGCGATCAACCGTTCCAGCGCCGCACGATCACCCTGGCGGGCGGCTTCGATTAATGGCTTATCGGGAAGCATGCCGTGTCCGTGTCGTGCTCATGCTGTGTCCGTGTCATGCTGAAGAGAGGGGCCGAAATCGCAAATAGTTTCGCCCTGGCCCGCGTCGAGCGTTCACGATGACGTGATGACTGGACCATGGTCTCGCTGCGACTGGATGGTCAGGGAGGACGCTGGCCAAGGACTCCTGCTCGCCAATGAATTAGCTCGCAAGCCGCAGCCGACTGTCCGAAGGAGCGGGAAGCGTTCGTTGAAGCAGCACAAGAAGGCAGTTCGGAACTACGATCCTGCCGAAGATCTGACGATACTGGTCGGAAATCGCTGGTGGATATGACTGCCCAAGTCCGCCCCGGATCCAACACACGAAGTCCGGGGCCTTTTCCCGAACGTCCGCTCAGCCCCCGAATGCGGGAGTTGATGGCTCGCCAGACCACTTCAGAGAAGCGCCGGCGGCCGACGTTTGGCTACTTCAGCGGCTCCCAGTTCGCGAACCGGAGATTACGAGCTCTGGATCGCTTGACGTGGTGGGCCCATCAGGACGCCTCCATCGGTCGCATGTTGTCCCAGTCCGGCTCGCAACCGACGGCAAAGCCGGGGACCACAAGCGAGGCAAGCGCAATCCGACCGCCGCTGATGCAAACCAGCGCGCGCCCGTCGTCTAGGCGATAGAGATCGGGATGCACCGCAGCGAAGCGCGCCTGTTCCGCCGGTGAGGCGCCCGCGAAGCCACCGACGAAGTGATGCCCGTTAACCTCGACATGTTCCGCGCCGACGAGCGCGGCGAGTGCCAGGCTGTGCTGGAGGGCTATGCCGGGTTGCACCGTCAGGTCTTCCGCCGTGATGAAGCACGGAGCGTCCGCCGCATTCCACGTCGCGGCGCGCGCGGCGTTGAGCAGAGCGCGATAGACTCCCTTGCACGTCTTTGCGGAGACGCCGGCGTAGCCAAGGCCGCGGGCGCGAGGAAACGAGTCGAGATCGGCATCCGACTCGTCGATCACCAGCGGTTTCCGTCGGCCGAGCGCCGTCACCGGCTCCGACAGGGTCCGGTCGCGGGCGATCGACTGTTCGACGAACAGGGTCGACGTCCACAGCCGGTCGAGTTCCGCCGTAGCCTCTATCCGGTCGAACAGCTCGGCGAGAAGTGCGGCATCGGTAAACTCCTCGTTGCCGTCGAGCGTAACCCGATAGTCCTCATCGGTCCGGTCCAAGACAGCAGCGATATGGACGAGGTGTTCGACGCCGGCCACAATGTCGGCGCCGACCTTGATCTTGAAATAGCGGTTTCCGTAGGTGGCGATGACCGCCTCGAGGCTCTGCGGCAGCCCATCCTTGAGCGGCTCGGCGATCTCGTCCTCGCTCAGCGGATCGGCCATGCCGACCGTGTGCCGCGCTGAGATGGTCTGCGGCGTTTGGCGCGCAGCCAAGAAGGCGCCGAGGTCGTCGGCCGCCAAATCCGGTGTCAGCTCCGTCGTGATACCGGGCAGATTCGTGCGAACGGCATCGAACACGCTCACGTCGTTCGCCCGGCACAGCGCGTCGAGCACCGCGCGGTCGATCAGCGCCATGCCGTAGCTCGCGATCAGGCCGTTGAGCCCTGCCCGGCCGGCCTCGGCGCGGTGGGCGGGATCAATGGCCGCATGCAGCGCGAAAGCCGACGGCGCGGCGCCATGATCGAGGAAAAGGCGACGGGCACCCCGCAAGGAGGCGCGCAACTGGCCGAAGTTCTGTTCGTTGGTCAGTGCCGGGTCCTTGTCGAACCATTTCGGCGCCAGCAGCTCGGCCGATTGGCCCGTCGCGTGTTTTCCGTCGATCTCCACCGCGGCGCGCACGAAGACCTGCGGCGCCTCGGTGAGTGTATTGGCGCCGAACTTGAACGGGATGCGGAGCGGCGTGGCGCGCTCGAAGAAGTCGATGGCGCGAACGGTGACGCGCGGTGCGGTCATTTGAGGGCGGCCCCCAGGCCTGCGATATAGCCGATAGCGCGCGCGGCGGAGGTAGGGCCGTCGGGCACATAGTCGAACGGCTCGACGCCGATCCAGCCCGCATAGGACAGGCGACGCAGCGCGCCGGCGATCGGTACGAAATCGAGGTCGCCCTGGCCCGGCCCTCGGCGGTTCGGGTCGTTGAAATGGACATGGACCACGGTACCCTCGGGCAGGTACCTCTCAAGGAGGTCGGGGATGGGGGTCGTCTCGTTGGTGCCGGCGGAGGCGCAGTCGACCATGGTGCGCAGAGCGGGTGAGCCGACCGCACGCACGATCTCCGCGGCTTCCGCGACGGTGTTTACGAAGTTCGTCTGGTCCGGCGAGAGCGGCTCGAGGATATAGGTAACCCCGGCGGCCTCAGCCGTACGCGCCGCGTCGGCGAGGAAATCCAGCGCCCGCGCCCAACCATCCGTCTCCGCGCCCGGCTCCAGCCGGCGCTGGCCGGGCGAGCCATGGACGAGATAGGTGCCACCGAGATCGGCGCACAGGTGAACGAGGCCGCGCATGACCTCCCGCGTCATGTCTCTCACCTCGGGATGGGCGCTGGTGATGGACAGACCTGGCGGCGCGAGGAGCAGCCAGTGCAGGCCGGAGACGACGATGCCCGCATCGGCGACGGCGCGGCGAACAGCCTTCACCCGCTCGCCGCCGATGCGATGCGGCTGATCGCCATCGAGGGTAAACGGCGCGATCTCCAGCCCGTCATAGCCGAGTCGCGCGGCGCGCTGGGCCTGCGCATCGACAGGAAGATCGCGCACGACCTCGTTGCAGAGGGCGACCCGCATCATTCACTCATCTTGGTTCGCGATCCCGGCAGCGGAAGCCGCGCAACGAGAGCGGCGAACCGGCGGCGAACCGCGGGAATCGCGGCGAGTAGCATCGATAGACAGGCAAGCGCCAGCACGATCGAGATTGGCCGGTTGAGGAACGCGATGAAATTGCCGTCCGACAACGTCATGCCGCGACGGAAGCTCTTGTCGAGCAGGTCGCCCAGCACGATACCCAGCACGAGCGGCGCCATCGGATAGTCCATCTCGCGCAGCACCAGGCCGAGAATCCCGAAGAAGAGCATGACGTAGATATCGAAGACGCGCCCGGCGATGGCATAGGAGCCGATCGCACACAGCGTGAAGATGACCGGCATGAGATAGGCGCGCGGCACCGTCAACACCTTGAGCAGCGGGCGCGTCAGCAGCAGGCCGAACACGAACATCGCGATGGTGGCCACGAACACCATGGCGACCACCTGGAAGACGAAGGCGGGGAACTCGATCATGATCATCGGCCCCGGGCGGACGCCGTGGATGAACATGGCGGCGAGCAGCACAGCTGCCGGCGCGGAACCCGGCACGGCCAGGGTCAGAACCGGGATGATCGCGCCCGGCACCGCCGCATTGTTGCCCGCCTCCGCCGCCATCAGCCCCTCGACCGCTCCCTTGCCGAACTTCTCCTTCTCCTTGCTGGCGCGCTTGGCCGCCGCATAGCTCATCCACGCGCCCATGTCCTCGCCGACGCCGGGGAGCAGCCCCATGAAGGTGCCGATCAGACCGGAGCGGGCGATGGTGCGCTTGTAGTGCCAGATATCATAGAGACGCGGCAGCACACGGTCGGAGGCGTCGCGGATCGCCTCGAACACGCCCGACTTCATCACGATCAGAACCTCGGCGAGGCCGAACGCACCGACCAGCGCGGGAAGCAGGCCGATGCCGCCGGCGAGATCGGTGTTCCCGTAGGAAAAGCGCTGATAGGACTGGATGCCTTCCTGACCGACCATGGCGAAGAGCAGCCCGAGAAAGCCGGCGATCCAACCTTTGAGCGAATCGCCGGTGGTGGTGAGCTGGCCGGAAATGAGCACACCAAACAGCGCCAGCCAGAAGAACTCGTAGGAGCCGAAGGACAGCGCGAAATCGCCGAGGACGGGCGCGACCAGGGAAAGCGCCAACATGCCGATCATGCCGCCGAGGAAGGAGCCGGTCGTGGCGATGCCCATGGCGCGGCCGCCCTGGCCGGCGCGGGCGAGCGGGAAGCCGTCGAGCGCGGTGGCGGCGTTCGCCGGCGTGCCCGGAATATTGAGCAGGATGGCTGAGCGGGAGCCACCATAAATGGCGCCGACATACATGCAGATAAGAATGAGGATCGCCTGGGTGCTATCCATGCGGAACGTCAGCGTGGTGAGCAGCGCGATTCCGAGCGTCGCGGTCAGGCCGGGCAGGGCGCCGACGGTAATGCCGAGCAGCGTCGCCCAGGTGACGTCGAACAAGATCGTCGGGCTCGAAAGAAAGTTGCCGAGCGCAGCCAGGAAATATCCGAGACCAGTCAATTCAGCCGCACCTCACGGCAGGCGGACGAAGAAGATGTCCTGAAAGATTTTGGAAATCGCCCAGGCCGCGACACCGGCGATGACCACCGCGACAATCACACGCCGCATCATGCGCAGGCGGTCGCGATAAGCATCCCGGTTATCGTAGGAATCGAAGCTCACGATGAAGGCGAGCATGAACAGGAAGGACGCAAGCTGGAATGGAATGCGGCCGACCAGCCCGATGCCGAAGATCAGACACAGGAGAAGCGCGAAGCCTGCTCGCGCCCACCCGGCCTTGTCGAACCCGCTCGCACCGCCTTCGGCCCGCGCTGCCCGTATTTCCCTGCGGGAGCGGAGGAACAGAATCGCTCCCATCACCGCAAGGACGATTCCGATCATGCCCGGCGTGATGCCGGGCGATGACCAGACGCTCTGTCCGAGATCGGTGAAGCGCGGCATGCGCCAGGATTCCTCCACAACGCCGATCCCGAAAACCATCAGGAACAGCGCCGTGTAGAAATCGGCCCTGGCCATGCCGCGCATGGTGCTACCGACGGGTCACGGGCGCTGAATGCCGACCGTGCTCGGATCCACCTTTGCCTTGCCGCCGTCGTAGAGCAGCCAGGCGTTGGTGCTGATTGCTGGCTGGACGCGCTTCTGCGCGTCTTCGCCGTAGTAGGGCGCAAAGACGGCGCCGCGGTTCTCGGCATAGTCCTTGAGCGCCTTGGAGTTGGCGATGTTGTCCTTCCAGGCGGCATCGAGCGCAGCGATCACCTCATCCGGCGTGCCGTTGGGCACGAAGATGCCGAAATAGTTAGGCGCGGCCTTGAAGTCCGGGATCCACTTGGTGATCGGCGGAATCTCGCCATAGCCCTTGAGGTTGAGAGGGTCGCTGTTGAGCACGGCGAGAGGTCGGAGCTTGCCGGCGCGGATCATCTCGGCCTGCTCGACGGCGAGCTGGGTGGTTGCCATGGTCTCACCGGAAACCGTAGCAATGACTGCGGGATTGCCGCCGTCATAGGTGACATGCTTGTAGTTGCCGCCGGCGGCCGCCTTGATTGCCTCGATGGCATTGTGGCCGCCCGACGTGATGCCGGCTGTCGCCACGGTCACCGAGTCCGGGTTGTCTTTCATCGTTTTCAGGAAATTGCCCATGTCCTTGTATGGCGCATTGGCGTTGACGCCGACCACCGCGACATTGGCGACGTCGAGATAGAGGTGCCAGTCCTGAATCTTCGTATCGACCATGCCAAGCACGATATAGGTGCCAAGATCCTGCGCGGCGCCGGCAGCCCAGCTGTAACCGTCATGCGGCCCATCGAGCACTGCCTTGGTGCCGATCGAGCCGGAAGCGCCAGGCTGGTTCTGCACAACGATGTTGCCGCCGAGCGCGCCTTCGAGCTCACCGGCGACGATGCGGGTCACCTGGTCGGTGGAGCCGCCCGCCGCCCAAGGCACGATGATCGTGACCGGCTTTGTCGGCTTCCACATATCCTGCGCCGAGGCCGGCGCCACAGCCATCGCGAGAGCGCCAAGCGCCCACATGGCTGACCACAAACTGGATTTCATGGTTGTCGCTCCTTTTTTCAGTCTCCGGGCTTGCCGGTGCTTTGCATCCTGCCTCCCTCGCACCTAACCCAGAGACTGCTCCCTTTTTCTGACAAGGTCGATGGTGCAGAAAGCCGGCTCGAACGGCAAGACCGAATAGCCGGCTGGGGAACTAGCCCGTCTGTCAGGCGAGCCATCGCTCACGGTTGGCGCGAACGAAGTCGTCGTCGGTCAGGTGCGGATAGGTGGCGGCAACGCGGATGATTTCCTCGGCTTGCCCGGGAGACAGGCCCTCGTGCGGATCGAGGCACCAGATGCCTTCGAGAAGGCCATTCCGGCGCAGGACTTCGTGGCAGCCGGCGATCACGCCGTGGAAATTGTTGGCCACGTCGAAGACGGCGCTGTTCATGTCCGTGACCTGGCCGTCGAGCGCGAGCAGGTCCGCTGGCACGGGCCCGTCGACTGCGCGGCAGCGCGCGTGCAGCGCGACCGCGGTCTTCGTCCACACGCTCCAGTGGCCGAGCAGACCACCGACGATGCGAATGACGACCTCATCGCTGCCGCGGCGCAAGACGAACGGGGTGACGAGATCGCCGACGATGTGGTCGTCATTGCCGGTGTAGAGCGCGATCCGTTTCTCGGCTTGCGCTTCGACGACGCCGCGCACGACCGCCAGCGTGCCGTAGCGATTGAACGGAGCGATCTTGATGGCGACGACGGACTCGATCTCGGCGAAGCGCCGCCAGAAGCCGGCCGACAGAACGCGTCCGCCGACGGCCGGCTGAAGATAGAAGCCGACCAGCGGGATGACCTCCGCCAGTGCCAGGCAATGCGCCATCAGGTCGTCTTCGCTGGCGTCGCGGAATGGCGCCGGGCTCACCAGCGCGGCGTGATAGCCGAGCCCGATGGCGATCTCGGCCTCCTGCTTCGCCTGCTCGGTGCGGCCCGCGATGCCGGCGATCATGGCTACCGGCCGGTCGGTCCAGTCGCGTGCCGTTTCCGCTGCCAGCCGAAGCACCGGCTCGAAGAGACCGCAGTCCCGGATGGCGAACTGGGTCGTGTGTACGCCGACCGCGAGACCGCCCGCGCCGGCATCAAGGTAGTAACGCGTGAGGGCACGCTGGCGGCGCTCGTCGAGCTCGCGCGCCGCAGTCAGCGCCAGGGGATGGGCCGGGATCGCCAGGCCTGCGGCAAGACGATCACGGATCGTGATCGGCAGGTCAGCTACACGCAGCCGTCCCATCAGTATTGTCCGTCGCGGGTTTCGAAATGGGTGGGCTTGCCGAGGCTCCGCCCGCCGCGGAGCAGCCAGTCTGCCGTCCAGTCGATGAGATCGGTCAGCGACACCTCCGGCGGGCCGAACAGGCGCCGCGCTTCCGACGCATCGTTGAGCCAAGCCGTCGGCGCCTCCTGCCCGGTGATAATCGCTTGTTTGCCAAAGCGCTCGCCGAAGGCATGGGCCAAGTCGCGAATGGCGATCTTTTCCGGGCCGGTTACGTTGAGTGGGCGCGTCGGCGTGGTCACATGCGTCAGCGCGCGCAGCGCCTGGTTGTTGGCGTCGCCTTGCCAGATCACGTTGACGTGCCCCATCGTAACGTCCACCGGCTCGCCGGTGAGCACCTTGCTGGCGACGTCGTGGAGCACACCATAGCGCATGTCGATCGCGTAGTTCAGGCGGATGAGGCGGCCCGGCGTACCATACAGAGCACTGCCATGCTCGAAGGCGCGCTCGCGGGCGACACACGACCAAGCGTAGTCGCCGGGCGGCGGCATCGGCGCGACCGATTCATCGGGCCCGTTGTCGCTGTCGACGGGCCAGAATGGGTAGACGCAGCCGGTGGAGAAGGCGACGATTCGTGCATTACGATAGCGGTCAGCGACAAGTGCCGGCACCAGCGCGTTCATCGCCCAGGTCAGATGCTCCGCGCCCTGCGAGCCAAACTTGCGACCCGCCATGAAGACGACGTTCGCGGCGTCTGGCAAGGCTGCGACAGCGTCGCGATCAAGAAGATCAGCCGCGTGGGTTTCAATGCCGTCGGCTTGAAGCGCGGCACGCAAGCCGGGCTCGGAGAAGCGCGCAACGCCGATGATGCGCCGTTCCGGGTCGGCCTGATGCGCCATGCCGGCGAGGCTCGGCCCCATCTTGCCGCCGACGCCGAGCACCACGATGTCGCCCGGCACCTTTGCCAGATCTTCCACGAGCCCTTGGCTCGGCCGCACCAAAGCCGCGTTTAGCTCGGCTTCGTCGGCAAACGGCCCAACAGTGTTTGCTGCGGTTTCCTTGTTTTTCATGCGAATCCCGCTCCGGAGGTCCAGCTGTGATACGCCCGATGCAGCCGTCGACGGCTCTCGTGCCGAATTAACCAGTCGGAGCCGACATTCGCAATTTGCTACTCGGCGCAGAAACTATCGCCCAGAAAGGCAATCAGTCGATGTCTGCTTAGGGGTCAAGAGCAGTCATCGGCCATCCTTCGACGGAGAGAATTTGCACGATCAATGAACGGGCGCCGGGTAGAAAGCGCCCATCCAGATGCCTTGCCGCGATGCCTTGCCGGCCACTTGGCCGTTGAGCCTTCTCCCGCTCTACCAACGGCTACCCGGGGAGGCGCAAGGTTGCCCCGCCATGGGGTTTTCCCGAATTTCAAAGAGAGTGTCATGGGGCACCTCCTTTCGCAGTTGCTAGCATAGATCGGCGGTTCGTTTGGCCAACTATGGAGGAGGGAGAGAAACCCGGTTCCAACATTCTCCGCGCCGGGAGCACCCTGTTCGTCGCGCAATACGCGGTCTTCCTTCATCTACGGAGAGTGGGTCCCCCTCAAGACGCGCCTGACCGTCGCCAGCGCGGTGGTTGCGCAAAACAACCCGATTGCACCATCTCCAGATCGGCGAAAATCGAAGAGCAGTCGCCACTTCAATCCTGGATGGACCGTGCTGCGCGCTCGCGGTGTGCTCAAACTACGAGCCTCCATTGACCGAACCCTCCAATGGACTGGCTGGCTTCAGTTCAGGTTGGCCGCATTGGCTGGCGGTTAGGCATCAGGGTGCCACAGTGCGCTGATGCGCCAGCCGGATCATCTCCAGCTGGAGGAAATCGACGAACCGGGCGACCGCCAGCGGCAGATCACGCCCAGCGAGCACGATCAGATCGTTGGTCGCCTTGCGGAATGAAGCGTCCGCCAGCGGCACCGCCGCCAGCCTCCCGGCGACGAGGTCGCGCCAGATCGAAATCCGGGTCAGGAAGGTGATTCCGGCGCCGTCGCGGGCGAAGCCGCGCATGGTCTCGATCGAGTTGGTTTCCAGCACTGGAACGATCTGTCGGTGGAGATTTCGGCACTCAGTGTCGATCATGTGGCGAATCCCAAAGGTGCCGACCGGGATAGCCAGCGGTTTGTCCATCACGTCGGTCAGATGAAGGCTTTCGCGGCCGGCGAAGGGATGATCCGCCGCGAGAACAGCGCAGACCGGGTCGGGAGACCGCTCAATGAAGCGTAGATTGTCGTGGGGCTCCGCATAGAAGGCGAGACCGATATCCGTGTCTCCTTCGCGCACCGCGCGGGATACTTCGTCGGTTCCGAGCGCCGTGATGGAGAACGTCACGCCGTCGAACTGACGCCGGAACCGCGCGACCGCCCGGGCCAGAAGGTCAGCGATCACACCTTCGACCGCGGCAATGCCGACGTGCCCCCGCTGAAGCCCCCGCAGCATCTCCAGTTCCGATTGGAGGCGCTGAAAAGCATGGGTGGAATCGAGCGCGTAGCGTGCGTAGACCGCGCCCGCGTCCGTGAGCACGACGCCGCGGGCGCGACGCTCCAGAAGCCGCGCGCCCAGTTCATCCTCGAGGCGCCGGATATGCCGGGAGACCGCCGACGGCGCAACATGAAGCCGCTCTGCCGCTGCCCTGATCGAGCCGGCGCGGGCGACCTCGAGGAAATAGCGTAATTGGGCGTCAGCGGTCATTCAGGCGGCAAGTTACCGACCGTTGCCGGAACTGCAACGGAAGATGCACGAACTAGCGCTTGTGCGGAGCGCTCTGGAAGATAAGCTGAAACTCTGAAACTCTGAAACTCTAAAATGGCGACACGCCCTCGTAGCGGCCATGCCCTAGGGGCGATGGGAGGCTGAATGAGCGAGATCGAGCGGAGACTGCAGGAGCTGGGCTACGAGCTTCCGAGGCGCCCACCCAAGGCGGTGGCGAGCTACCTGGGCGGCGTCGAAGTGGGCGAGATTCTATACCTCTCCGGCACGATCGGCACAGTCATCGACGAGAACGACGAGGACGTGCTGCCGATCAAGGGCAAGGTCGGCCGCGACATCGATCTCGAGCAGGGATACCTGTCGGCGCGCTATGTCGCCCTCAATCATTTCGCCATAATGAAAGCCGTCCTCGGCGACCTCGACCGCGTCGTCCGGATCGTCAAGATGATCGGCTACATCCACGCGGCGCCGGGCTTCCAGCAGGCGCCCTGGGTCCTGAACGGTGCCTCCGATTTGTTCATCGAGGTCCTCGGACCGGAGCGCGGCTCGCATGCCCGCGCGGCGTTCTACCAGCACGAGATGACATACGACGCTCCGATCGAGAACGAGGTGACCGTGCAGATTCGCCCCTGACCGCGTCCGGCTCGGCGCTCCGCCGCGGCTGTCCAGCGCGAATTGGGATCACTGGTGCAAGCAACCGCAAAGGAGACGAACCATGAAGTTCCCGAAACTCAGTGGCATCGGCGCCGGACTGTTGGGCCTTGCCATGCTCGCCGGGTCGGCGAGTTACGCGTCAGCAGAGGATCTCACCCTGCGCTTCGCGCTCATTACAGCGGAATCGTTCCCGTATTTCGATGGCGCGCAGAAGTTCAAGGAGCTTGTCGAGGAGCGCTCCGGCGGGAGCATCAAGGTCGCCATCTTTCCGGGCGGCCAGCTCGGAGCGGAGCGTGAGATCAACGAGGCGATCCTCGAAGGCTCCATCCAGATCGGCGTCGGCGCCGGCGCCATGGCCAACCTCGCCCCCATCTACAACATCGTCCAGGTGCCGTTCCTGATCCAGGGGCAGAAGCACATGACAGCCATCGCCACGGGCGAAGTCGGCGAGAAGCTTGCCGAGAAGATCGAGGAGCAGGCCGGTTTCCGCGTACTGGCGTGGTTCTCGACCGGTGACAGCCCGATCGAAACCGTCAACAAGCCGGTGCATACGCCGGCAGACCTCAAGGGCGTGAAGATCCGCGTGATCGAGACGCCCGTGCTGGTCGATGCGATGAGCGCGCTTGGGGCCAACCCGACGCCGATGCCCTACACCGAGGTCTATACCGGCCTGAAGCAGGGCGTCATCGAAGGCGCTCATCTCGACGTCCTGTCGGTCGACACGCTGAAGATCGCCGAGGTCGCCAAATACATGACCGACTGGGAGCAGATCACGTTCGTGTCGGAACCGCGGCCGGTGATCATGAACGCCGAGTATTTCGACAGCCTGACGCCCGAGCAGCAGTCGCTGATCCAGGAGGCCATGACCGAGGCGGCCGCTTATGAGCGGCAGGTGTTCCACGACAAGATGGCTGCCATCCGCAGCAAGCTCGAGGAGCAGGGCGTCACCATTACCCAGGTCGATACCGATGCCTTCGTCGAGAAGGTGAAGCCGATCTGGGACAAATACGCCAAGGACCTCGGCGCCGAGGATCTTCTGCAGGACATCATCGCCCTGCAGAACTGAAAGGCTGGGGCCTTGCACCCGCAAGGACCATGGGATGCGTCGCGATCGCGTACCGCTCATTCTTGAAACCGGGTGCGGGGCGGTGGCCGGAGCCGCCCTCACCATCTCGCTGGCCTCGATGGCCGCACAGGTGGTCTTCCGCTACCTGATCGGAAACAGCCTCGTCTGGTCCGAAGAGGTCGCGCGCTACGCTCTGATCTGGAGCACAATGATCGGCGCCGCGGCGGCTTATCAGCGAGGCGGACACATGGCGATGACAGTGGCGGTCGACCGCCTGCCGCCGGCCGCTGCCGCCATCGCCTATCGCCTGATCCACCTGATCGTCATCGCCTTTGCCGGGCTGGTCGCCTGGCAAGGCCTTTTCCTGACATTGCGCAATTTTGAGCGGAACCAGCTGTCGCCGGCGCTTCAGCTGCCGATCGCGTGGGCCTATCTCGCCATTCCCGTCGGCGCGCTGCTGATCGCCCTGGCGGCCATCGACAGCCTGTGGCGCGTGCTTCCCCCCAGCGGGCAGGAAGGCTGATCGCGCGTGGGGATCATCTTTTCCACCTTTCTGGCCCTCCTTATCCTCGGCGTTCCGATCGCCTTCGTCCTCGGCATCGCGGCGACTGCCTATGTCGTCTTCGGGGATGCGGCCCGGCTGTCGATCGTGCCGCAAAGGCTCTTCGCGGGCCTCGACCAGTTCGTTCTGATGAGCATCCCGTTCTTCATCCTGGCGGGCTTCCTGATGAACGAAGCCCAGCTCACGGCGCGGCTGGTCCAGTTTGCCAACCACCTAGTCGGGCGCTGGCGCGGCGGACTCGCCCAGGTCAACGTCCTCACTAGCATGTTCTTCGGCGGCATTACGGGCGCGGCAACCGCCGACACGGCCGCCGTCGGCTCGATCCTGATTCCGGCCATGGTCCGACAGGGGTACCGGCGCGACTTCTCGGCAGCGGTCACGGTGGCTTCGTCGATCTGCGGACCGCTGATCCCGCCGAGCATCCCGATGCTCGTCTATGGCATCTCCTCCGGTGCCTCCATCGGAGCACTGTTTCTCGCCGGAGCAACGCCTGGCATCGCCGTCGGCCTCGCCATGCTGGTGCTCAATCGATGGCTGCTGCGCCATCGCCTCATCGACAGCGCGTCGGATCCGACCGGCGGAGCAGTCCGGCGCGTACGCGACTTCCTGCTCAGCCTTCGGGTTGCGCTCATCGCGCTCGCCATGCCGGTGCTTATCGTCGGCGGCGTGGTGGGCGGCGTGTTCACGCCGACGGAATCCTCCGTCGCCGCCGTCCTCTATGCCATGGTAGTCGGCTTGCTCATGCGCACGCTCAAGGTCGGCGTGCTTTGGCGGGTGATCGTCCAGGCTGCCCTGGTCTCGGCCACGATCATGCTGATCGTCGCAAATGCCAATCTGCTGGGCTGGGTGCTGACGTTCGAGCAGGTGCCGCAGACCGTCGCCGCGGCGTTCCTGTCCTTCACCGACTCGCCGACGATCTTCGTCATCCTGGTGATGGTCCTCTTGCTGATCGTCGGGCTGTTCCTGGAGACGTCGGGCGCGATCATCATCCTCACTCCGGTTCTACTCCCGGCGGCCACTGCCTTCGGTTTCGATCCGGTGCATTTCGGCATCGTCATCGTCTTCGGTCTGGTCATCGGCCTGATCACCCCGCCGGTGGGGCTGTGTTTGTTCGTCGGCTGCAGCATCGCCGGGCTCAAGCTGCATGAGCTGGCCCGCGCCGTCGTCCCCTATATCGCTCTGCTGGTCGTCATCTACGCCTTATTCGCATTCGTCCCCGCGGCTTCCCTGTGGCTGCCGCGGTCGTTCGGCTATCCGTGAGGCAACGAGCATGATCTATGAACTGAGGACCTACGACGTTATCCCCAACCGCCGCCCGGCGCTCTACGACCGCTTCAGGACGGGCGCCCTAGACCTTCTGGCCCGGCACGGTTTCCGCATCATCGACATGTGGGAGCCGACCGACGGGCAGGAGAAGCTCGTCTATCTCCTGGCCTGGAAGGACGAGAACGAGCGGGCGTCCTGCTGGAACGCCTTCCGCCACGACCCGGAATGGCAGGAACTGAAAACGCAGACCGAGGCCGAAGGCGCGATGGTCACGCGGATGGACTACCTCCTGCTCGGCAGCCTGCCCCTCGCCCCTAATCGGCTCGCCGATCTCCTGGCCTCTTGACGGACTGTCGGGTTTGGGTTTCACTGAAAGAACTGAAATAAATGAAAAGATAGGTCCGTCGGTGTACACGATCTCGGTCGACATAGGAGGAACGTTCACCGATGTGGTGGTCTTCCGCGATGGCGGACAGACGGCGGCCGGCAAGGCGCTGACGACGCCGGACGATCTGCGTCAGGGCGTGCTGGCGGGGCTGAACGACGCCGCCGAGGCGATCGGCGAACCGCTGGCCGACGTACTCGGCAACGCACACCGCTTCGTCCACGCGACGACCCGGTCAAGCAACGCCATCTTCAGCTTCACCGGCGCCAAGACGGCGGTGATCACTACCCAGGGCTTCGGCGATACCCTGACGATCATGCGCGCTACCGGGCGCGTTGCCGGTCTCAGCGTGTTCGAGCGCCACCACTACCGTATGACGAACAAGCCGCGGATGATCGCCGACGAGCGCGATATCTTCGAGCTGCCGGAACGCATGGATTATGCCGGCCGGCCGGTCGTGCCGCTGGACGAGGCGGCGCTCCGGACGCTGGCCCGGACGCTTGCCGAGCGCGGCCACGCGGCGGTCGCGATCGCGTTTCTCTTTTCGCACAAGAACGACGCCCACGAACGGCGCGCTGCCGAGATCCTCAAGTCTGAGCTGCCCGGCGTCTATCTGTCCCTGTCGAGCGCGGTGGCGCCGGTTCTCGGCGAGTATGAGCGCAGCGCAACAGCGCTCCTCAACGCCTATGTCGGCCCGGTCATCGAAGGCTACCTCGACAACCTGGTGGCGACCCTCAAAGAGGCCGGCCTGAAGCGCGATCCCTTGATCGTCCAGGCCAATGGCGGACTGACCACCCCGGCGCAGACTGTGCCGATCTTCACGGTCGAGTCGGGACCCGCCGCGGGCGTGGTCGGCAGCGCCCAGCTCGCCGGCGATCTCGGCATCGCCAATGTCATCGCCACCGACGTCGGCGGTACGACCTTCAAGGTCGCCGTTATCGAAGGCGGCAAATGGACCTACGCCAAGGAGACGATCCTCAACCAGTACCAGCTTCGCCTGCCGATGGTCGACGTCGTGTCGATCGGCGCCGGTGGCGGCTCGATCGCCTGGATCGACAATGGCCGACTTCGGGTGGGCCCGAAGAGCGCCTCGTCTGATCCGGGGCCCGCCTGCTACAGGCTGGGCGGCACCGAGCCCACCGTCACGGATGCCGACGTTGTGCTTGGCTACATCTCGGCCGATCAGTTCCTCGGCGGCCGCATGACCCTCGATCCGAAGGCGGCGGAGAAAGCGATCCGCGACCACATCGCCGGACCGCTCTTCGACGGCGACGTCATCGCGGCCGCGGCCGGCATCAAGCTCATCATCGACGCCCAGATGGCCGATCTTATCCGCAAAACGACGCTGGAGCGCGGCCATGATCCGCGCCGTTTCGCGATCGCGGCCTACGGCGGATCGGGCCCGGTCCACGCCGCCTCCTACGCGAGCGATCTGGCCGCCAGCGAGATCATCATTCCCTTTCAGGCGTCGGTCCATTCGGCCTTTGGCGCCGGCCTCTCCGACGTGCGGTTCAGCCTCCGGTTCTCCGACCCGATGACGCTCCCGGTGGCGCCGGAAAGGCTCCAGGCGATCTTCGCCGACATGGAACGACGCGGTGCCGACCTGCTCGATCAGGCCGAGGTCGCGGAGG
>Ga0210144_1000578_pt1 | contig 18098 bp, 18 predicted proteins | sample Muzzi_PWA_D2_FD_185532 | JGI IMG/M metagenome (GOLD analysis project Ga0210144, IMG submission 185532) | Wetland microbial communities from San Francisco Bay, California, USA, that impact long-term carbon sequestration - Muzzi_PWA_D2 (SPAdes) | ecosystem: Environmental > Aquatic > Marine >...
GGCGTTCTCGGCTTCGAGCTGATGCAGCGCTACGGCGACCAGGCCGCGTTCGTTTCGGCGGGCGGCTACCATCACCACATCGCCATCAACACCTGGGAGAGCTTGGGCGCCGCCCCGCCTCCCCGGCGCTCCACGGGGCTCTATCACCTGGCAATTCTCTACCCGTCGCGGGTCGCGCTGGCCGACGCACTCCGCCGGCTGATCGCCGCCGGCATTCCGCTGGAAGGCGCGAGCGACCACGGGGTCAGCGAGGCGCTCTACCTCCGCGATCCCGACAACAACGGCGTCGAGCTCTACCGCGACCGGGCCCGCGAGGAATGGCCGCGCCACCCCGACGGAACGCTGGCAATGGTCACCGAGCGCCTGAGTCTGGAGGATCTGCTGGCGGAAGAGCCGATGCGCTGACAGATCCATCGGACCATCGGCGGCCAGCCGTGGAAATCGCTCGCGGGCTGGCCTATATCCGTGGCGCTTCGCGACCGGAGCGCCTTGTCCCCATTCCAGAGCGACTTGCCATGCCCGACACCCAGATCCCCGTCACCGTCCTCACCGGCTATCTCGGCGCCGGCAAGACCACGCTCTTGAACCGCATCCTCTCGGAAAACCACGGCAAGAAGTACGCGGTCGTGGTCAACGAGTTCGGCGAGATCAACATCGACAACGACCTCATCGTCGAGTCCGACGAGGAGGTCTACGAGATGAACAACGGCTGCGTGTGCTGCACGGTGCGTGGCGACCTGATCCGCGTCGTCGAGGGCCTGATGAAGCGGCCGGGCGGCTTCGACGGCATCCTCGTCGAGACCACCGGCCTCGCCGACCCGGCGCCGGTCGCCCAGACCTTCTTCATGGACGATGAAGTGCGCGCCAAGGCACGGCTCGACGCCGTGGTCACCGTCGCCGACGCCAAGCATCTGGTCGCCCGGCTTGCCGATAGCCCGGAAGCCGAGGACCAGATCGGCTTCGCCGATGTGATCCTCCTCAACAAGACCGACCTCGTCTCGCTTGAGGAGCTGGCCGAGGTCGAGCGGCAGATCCGGGCGATCAACGCCCACGCCGTCGTCCACCGCACGGAACGCTGCGCTCTCCCCCTCGATACGGTGCTCGACCGCGGCGCCTTCGACCTCGAGCGCATCCTTTCGCTCGACCCGGAGTTTCTGGAGGGCGATGACCACGAACATCACGACCATGACCACGACGATCACGATGACGACCATCACCACCACGATCATGCGACCCACGATCCGACGGTGACCAGCCTGTCGCTGCGTGCCGGCGAGCTCGACCCCAAGCGGTTCTTCCCCTGGATCCAGCAGATCACCCAGGGCTTCGGCCCGGACATTCTGAGGCTGAAAGGGATCCTCGCCTTCAAGGACGACCCCGAGCGCTATGTGGTGCAGGGCGTCCACATGATCCTTGAGGGCGACCACCAGCGACGCTGGCGGGACGACGAGAAGCGCGAGAGCCGGCTGGTGTTCATCGGCCGCAAGCTGGAGACTGACCTGTTGACCGCCGGCTTCCAGGCCTGCGCGGCCTGACGCGACGCACTGCCGTTCGGGGCCGGCCGGTCCCGTCGCCAACAGCGGGGCTGGATCCGACGTGCCCAATATCCGCGAGCTTGAATTCGGCGCCTTCGTCGTCGAGGCGGTATTTCTCGGCGATACCGCCGTCTTTGCGCTCGGCGACGGCACGATCCGCCGCGTCGCCGGCGATGCGGAAGACGCCACGCCGGTTCACGCCGGCGCCATTCTCGCCGCGACCCCCACCCGCGACCGCAAGGCGCTGGTCACGGGGGGAGATGACGGCCTTGTCGCGGTCACCGACGCCGCCGGCCGCACCGAGCCGATCGCCCGCCGAAAGGGCAAATGGATCGATCAACTCGCAAGCGGACCGGATGGCGCGGTCGCCCATGCCTCGGGCCGCAAGGTCGAACTCCGCCTTGGCGACGGCCGCGAGCGCAGCTTCGACCTGCCCCGAGCCGTCGGCGGCCTCGATTTCGCCCCCAGGGGCCTGCGCCTTGCCGTGGCGCGCTATGACGGCGTGACATTGTGGTGGGCGGGCACCGAGGCGGAGCCGACCGCCCTCGAATGGAAGGGCGCCCACATCGCCGTCTCGTTTTCCCCGGACGGCAAATATCTCGTCACCGCCATGCAGGACAACGCGCTGCACGGTTGGCGGCTCTCCGACGGCAAGGACATGCGGATGAGCGGCTATCCCGCCAAGCCGCGCTCGCTGTCATGGTCGGCGAAGGGCCGCTTCCTCGCCACCTCCGGCGCAAACGCCGCGGTGCTCTGGCCGTTCCACTTCAAGGATGGGCCGCAGGGCAAGCCGCCGATGCAACTCGGCGCCCGCGAGGTGACCGTGACCCGGGTCGCCTGCCACCCGGGCGAGGAGGTGGTGGCGATCGGCTACCAGGACGGCATGGTGATGGCGGTGCGCTTCGCCGACGCCGAGGAGGCGCTGCTCCGCCGTCCCGGAAACGGACCGGTCTCATCCCTCGCCTGGGATCAGGCTGGACGGCGCCTTGCCTTCGGCACCGAACACGGCGCCGGTGGCATCATCGCCATCGCCTAGCGCGAGGTGGTGGTCAGTTCTGGCTGCTCGGCGCGGCAATCAGGATGTCGAGATCCTTGTCCGGCATGAAATCCGTGGCCGTCATCTCGAAGCGGGTCGGCGACACCTTGGTAACGCCGGTGCCGCAGAAGCTCACCAATGCCTGCGGGTCGCCCTTGTCGACGGTCAGCCTGAACTTGCCGATCGGACCCGACCAGTTGTTGGCGGTGGTCAGGATGTAGCTGATCCGCTTCTCCTGAAGATAGGGAAAGTCGGTGCCGGCAACCGCCGCAAGCTTCTTGCGCGCAGCGCGGTCGAAATCGTTGTCGATGCAATATTTCGCCTTGTAGCCCGGATCGTGGAGAACATAGTCGCCAAAGAAACTGAAGCCGACCACGGGCTTGTAACCGTGCTCGACGACCACTTCGCGGCCGGGCGGGAAGGTCTGCTCCCAGTAGAACGTGGTTTCGAGTTTCCAGGTTGCCTCGACGCTGTAGGGATCGATGGTAACGAGACCGAGCCGCTTCAACTCGGCCTTGTCTTCGTCTGAAAGCTTCTGCAGCCGGTCATAGAGCCCGTCGGCAATTGGGTTGAGGGGCAGGCCGAGGTTGCGGAGCACTGCGGTCCGGTCGATGCCGAGTGCGGTCGCCCGCTCCTCGATGGACGGCGTCACCGCCGCCCCGTCGACCGTCACGGCGAAGTCGACGAAGTTTGGCGACCCGCTGTCGGGGAGGACGATGTTCATTTCCTCCGGCACCACGGCGTCGATCGGCGGCAGCGGAAAGGCGACGATGGTGGTAATCGGCGAATCCGCCGTGTTGATGAAGTGATAGGTGACACGAACCGCGTCGGCCGACACGAAAAGGTCTTCAGACACGAGCTGGATCGCCTCGGTGCGCACCAGCTGCAGGCCGCCGGCGCTGAGCTCGGCAGTCGAATCGTTGGCGAGCGCGGGCAGCGTGAGGAAGCCCGCGAGCGCCGCCGCGGAGCACATCTTCGCGGCAAGAAATCGGATGTCTGTATTGAGATCCATGAAAGTCGCCTCCGCCCGGCCCTGAAATGGAAGCCAAGCAACCCGGATCATATCCGGGATCGGCAAAGTCGGCACCCACGATTCACATACGACCGCGCAGGCGAGTATGTGGCGGTCGTAACCCTTCGGCAAAGATTCCGTAGTTAGGCTTCGGCTCACTACCCGAACCGTGCCGGCGCGGCGCGATTCACTCTTTGGTTGTCCCCTCAACGTGGGTCGCCCTTGGCTAACTTGCTGCTTCTCGGCCTTGAAGCCGTCATCTATTTCGCCGTCATGTCGGCTCTGTTCCGGCTGCGCCATCGCTTCGGCATCGGGGTCTTCTTCTGCGCCCTCGGCGCCATGCATTTCCTCGAGACCTATCTCGCCGCCATCCTCTATCTCCAGCTTCCCCTGGGCATAACCCTCTCGCCGGGCTCGGTCGTGCTTTTTTCCGGCAAGCTGGTCATGCTGCTCCTCGTCTATATCCGCGAGGACGCGGCGTCGGTGCGCCAGCCGATCTACGGGTTGTTGTTCGCCAATTTCCTTATCGTCGGGCTGGTCGCGCTGATGCGGTTCCACGACCTGGCGCCAGCCATCTCCAGCCAGCCGGATTTCGCCTTCATGGACGAAATGAGCGGGCTGATGGTGTGGGGCACCATTCTTCTCTTCGTCGACAGCATCCTGATCATCCTCGTCTACGAGCGCTCCGCGTCGTGGTTGCCGAAGCGGCAGACCCTGCGCATCATTCTGAGCGCTGCCATCGTGCTGAGCTTCGATCAGCTGGGATTCTTTGCCGCGCTTCACCTCTTCATCGACGCGCCGATCAACGTCCTGTACGGCGGCTGGATCGCCAAGATGGGGGCCGCGCTGGTTTTCGGGACAATGGCCGGCTTCTATCTCCGGCGCATCGAGGTCGCCCGCCTCGGCCGCGCCTCGACGGCGCGGCTAGCCGACGTCTTCGATACCCTCACCTATCGGCAGCGCTACGAAGCGCTTCTCGAGACGAGTGGTCGCGACAGCCTGACCGGCCTTCTCGATCGCGGGCGTCTCGACGGAGAGGGGCGCCAGACGATCACCGCCGCCGTTGCCGCAGGCCGGCCGGTGAGCTTGCTGGTCATCGACATCGATCATTTCAAGGCCCTCAACGACCGGCACGGACATGCTGCCGGCGACGAGGCGCTCCGCCGGATCGCACGGCGGATCACCGAGGCGACCCGGCCGGCTGACAGTGTCTATCGCTACGGCGGGGAGGAATTCATCGTGCTCGCCGATGGATTGACCCACACCTCGGCGATGATCGCAGCCGAGCGCCTGAGGCGCCGGATCGCGACAACCATGGTCGAAGGCGCCGCGGAAGGCATCACAGCAAGCATCGGCGTCGCAACCGCAGCGGAGGACGGAGACGACCTCGCCGCCCTGTTCGCGGCGGCCGATGCTCGCCTCTATGTCGCCAAGGCCGCGGGCAGGGACCGGGTTTGCGGACGGCCGTCGACCGCGCCGGAGGAACCGCCGGCGGACCGGCCGCGCCGGCTCGCCTGAAGCCTCCGAATCCGAAGGAGCTTTTTCATCCGGCTCCCGTTGGCTACACAGGGCGCGGGTGCGGCGGTCTTTGTCGCTGGGGAGAATCGCCTTCTCGTCACCGTGCACTGGCTGTGGCTCTACCTCACCTATGAACGCGGCGCCCGGCTGATCACCGGCGGCGAAGATACTGAGCTCTGATCGCTGCGACGATGACTTCCTCATTCCGTCCCGGTTGGCTACACAGGTCGGCGAGAGGAACGGGATAGGCTTGGGGAGCAGCATTCATGGCGCGCGCAGACGGAAGCAAGGACGAGGTCAAACGGATCATCGAAGAGGCCGAGGAAGGCGCTCACGGCACCATCGGCGAGCCTGCAGCACCGCCCGAGACCGGACCGATCGAGGAAGGACGGGTCGATGCCGGCCCGACCGGTCAGCGCGAAGACGGGTTCCGTCAGGCGGAATCGAGCAACCGCATCATGATCATCGCCGGCGTGGCGGTCGTGGTCATCATCCTCGTCGTGCTGATCGGCTGGGTCCTCTGAGCCGCTACCGCACCAGGACGTTCCGGAACTGCCACGGATCGCTTTCGTCGATGTCCTCGGGAAACAGCCCGGGACGGTCGGTCAGCGGCGTCCAGTCGGTGTAGTAGCCCTTGACCGGGCCAAGATAGGGAAGCTGCACTTCAAGGCAGCGCCGGTAGTCCATCTCGTCGGTCTCGACGATGCCTGCCTCCGGATTCTCCAGCGCCCACACCATGCCGGCAAGAACCGCGCTGGTCACCTGCAGGCCGGTGGCGTTCTGGTAGGGGGCAAGGTCGCGCGTCTCCTCGATGGAGAGCTGCGAGCCGTACCAATAGGCGTTCTTGGCGTGGCCGTAGAGAAGCACGCCCAGCTCGTCGATACCGTCGACGATCTCATGCTCGTCGAGGATGTGGACCTTCTCCTGCGCCCTGCCGGCTTGGCCGAACATTTCGTGCACCGACAGCACCGCGTCGTTGGCCGGGTGATAGGCGTAGTGGCAGGTCGGCCGGAAGACGACCTCGGCCCCCTCCCTCAGCGTGAAGTAGTCGGCGATCGAGATCGACTCGTTGTGGGTGACGAGGAAGCCGTATTGCGCGCCGGGCGTCGGGCACCAGGTGCGGACGCGCGTGTTGGCGCCGGGCTGGAGCAGGTAGGCGCCGGCCTTCGAGCCGATCGTTTCGAGCCTTCCGTTTTCCGGCAGCCATTTCTCGTGGGTGCCCCAGCCCATCTCCGCCGGCTGCAGGCCCTCGGAAATGAAGCCCTCCACCGACCAGGTGTTGACGAACACGTTCATCGGCTTCGGATTGCGCGCGCGCTGGGTGTCGCGCTCGGCGATGTGGACACCCTTGACGCCCAGGTCGCGCATCAGCCGCGCCCAGCCCTCGCGGTTATCCGGGCCCGGCTCGACGAAGGCGTGGCCGGTGTCGTTGGCGATGTCGACCAGCGCCTGCTTGACGAACCACGACACCATGCCGGGATTTGCGCCGCAACAGGAGACCGCGGTCGTGCCGCCGGGGCTCCGCGCCTTTTCCTGGCGCACCGTGTCGCGCAGCGCATTATTGGTTCGCGCCTCGGCGCCCGCCTTGCGGTCGAAGTAGAAGCCGGGCCACGGCTCCACCACGGTGTCGATATAGGGAACACCCAGCTCCCGGCAGAGACGAAGGATTTCCAGCGACGAAGTGTCGACCGACAGGTTCACGCAGAACCCACAGCCGCCGCCTTCGGTGAGCAGCGGCGCAAGAGTGTCACGGAAGTTGGACGGGTTCAGCTCCTCCTGGATGAAGCGGATGTTGCGTTCATCGAGCAGTTTGCGGCCGGAATCGTCCGGATCGATCACGACCATCCGACCCGCGTCATAGGTGAAGTGGCGTTCCAGAAGAGGCAACGTTCCCCGGCCGATCGAGCCGAAACCGATGATCACGATCGGACCATCGATCCTTCCATATGTGGGCCAGCCGGGCATGCGCGGTCTCCTTGCGATGGGGGCAATGATGCTTGTTCATTGCGGGAACGGGGAATGAGGTCAACCGGAGGCAAGCTGCGCCTCCGAGGTTTCCGGTCGACAACAGGCAAAGGGGCGATATGTAGTAGCGCTCGGGCGGCTCTCGCCGAGGAAAGGACCTCGTCACATGAAGACCCGTCGCACCGCCGCACTGCTAGTCGTGCTCCTCCCCCTGTTGGCCCCGGCGGCGATGGCGGAGGCTCCCCGGTCGGGCAACGCCGTCTTCGACCGCGCCGTCTCGCTGGTCGAAGAGAATTTCTTCGCGCCGCACAAGCTTGACCGTTTTCACGACGCCGTCGCGGTGACGGTCGCCAACCTGCCGAACCTCGCCACCATCAATCCCCCGGTGGTCGGCGACGCCATCGACTATGTGCTCGCCAGCCTCGACACCTCGCATACCGGCCGCTTCGTCCCGGTTCAGCTGGACTATTACGAACTGGTCGACGTCTTTCGCTACGGGCTGCGCGACCGGATGCGGCAGCTCTTCCCTCCCGAAGGCCATGTGACCTATGCGGGGATCGGCATCGCCAGCCGCTCCATCGATGGCAAGACCTTCATCACCGACGTCTATGACGGCGGACCGGCCGACCGGGCGGGTCTGTTGCCCGGCGACGAAATCCGTTCCGTCGACGGCCAGCCCTTCTCCGAAATCGAATCGTTCCGCGACAAGGCCGGCCGGACGGCGACAGTGGCGATCCGCCGGCAGGCCGGGGGCGAGCCCATCGACATCGCGGCGAGCGTCGAGATGCTGTCCCCCTCGCGCGGTTTTGTGTCGGCCATCGCCGACAGCGCCGAGGTCATCGACCACAACAGCTACCGGATCGGCTATCTGCGCCTCTGGGAATACACCGAGCGCGACGTGAGAGACACGATCGAACGCGCCCTGACCGGCCCGCTGGCGGAGGCCGATGCCCTGATCCTCGACCTTCGCAGCCGTTGGGGCGGCGCCCCGGCGAACGCCGCCGACACCTTCGTCGGCGGCGCACCGGACATGACGATGGTGGAACGGGACGGCGACACCAACCTCATCCATGCGCGCTGGCGAAAACCGATGGTCGCCATCATCGACAAGGGGACGCGAAGCGGCATGGAGATCCTCGCCTATGCCCTGAAATCGAACGGCGTCACCCTGATTGGCCAGCCGACAGCGGCCGATGTCGTGGCCGGGCGCGGCTTCCTGCTCCCCGACAACAGCCTCCTGGAACTCGCCGTCGCCGATGTCTTCGTCGATGGCAAGCGGCTGGAAGGCGTCGGCGTCACGCCGGATATTCCGGTTCCCTTCGACATCCGCTATGCCGCCGGGGCCGACCCGCAACTCGCTGCGGCCCTCGATGAGATGACGCGGCAATTGGCGGCGGGTCATGGAGCGCCCCGTACTCCCTGAACCGCGCTGGAGGGCCTATATGGGAGGGGAAGCTTCCGGAGGCCCTTGATGACGACCGCGACCGACAATCCACTGCTTGCTCCCTGGGACACGCCGTTCGGCGCCCCGCTCTTCGACAGGATCCTGCCCGAGCACTACCGGCCGGCCTTCGACGCCACCATGGCCGCTCAGCGCGCCGCCGTCGATCAGATTGTCGCCGACCCCGCCGAACCGAGCTTTGACAAAACCATCGTGGCGCTTGAGAAATCCGGCCTGCCGCTTGGCCGCGTGGCGCGGGTGTTCTTCGGCCTCACCGGCGCCAACACCAGCGAAGCCCTGCAGGCGATCGAGCGCGACATCGCGCCGGTTCTTTCCCGCCATTCCGACGAGATCCATCTCAACGGCCCGCTCTTTGCCCGGATCGCAGCGTTGTGGGCCCGGCGCGACACGCTCGGTCTGAACGAGGAGCAGCTCCGCCTGCTCGACCGCTACCAGACGATCTTCGAGCGCGCCGGCGCCGGGCTCGACGAGGCCGGGAAAGAGCGGCTTGCCGAGATCAACGAACGCCTCGCCACCCTCGGCACGCAGTTCAGCCAGAACGTGCTGGCTGACGAGGCGTCCTGGAAGCTCGTCCTCGACAGCGAGGCGGACCTTGCCGGCCTGCCCGACTGGGCGCGGGATGCGGCGGCGCAGGCAGCGGAGGACCGCGGCCTGCCGGGCAAGTACGTCATCACCCTTGCGCGGTCGAGCGTCGAAACCTTCCTCCAGTTCTCGACCCGGCGCGACCTTCGTGAAAAGGCGTTCGAGGCCTGGATCCGCCGCGGCGAAAGCGGCGGCGCCACCGACAATCGCGCCCTGATCGGCGAGATGATCCGGCTCCGCCATGAGCGCGCCCGCCTGCTGGGGCACGAGAGCTACGCCCACTTCAATCTTGCCGACGCCATGGCGAAGACGCCGGAGGCGGTGGCCGACCTCCTCCACACGGTCTGGGCGCCCGGCGCGCGGCTTGCCGCGCAGGAGACGGCGGAGCTTCAGGCGCTGGTCGCCGAGGAAGGCGGCAACTTCAGGCTGACCGCCGCCGACTGGCGGCACTATTCGGATCGCCTGCGCAAGCGCCGCTACGACTTCGACGAGGGCGAGGTGAAGCCATTCTTCGCTCTCGACAACATGATCGAGGCCGCCTTCTGGACCGCCGAGCGGCTGTTCGACGTGACCTTCGCGCCGGTAACCGACGTTCCGGTTTATCATCCCGATGTCCGCGTCTGGCAGGCGGCCGACCGCGAGGGCCGGTTCCTCGGCCTGTTCATGGGCGACTATTTCGCACGGGCGTCGAAGCGGAGCGGCGCCTGGATGGGCGGCTACCGCAACCAGCACCGCCTCGACGGCGACGTCCGGCCGATCATCGTCAACGTGATGAACTTCTCCAAGCCGCCGAAGGGACAGCCGGCGCTCCTCTCGCTCGACGACGCCCGCACACTCTTTCATGAGTTCGGCCACGCCTTGCACGGCCTCCTGTCGAACGTCACCTATCCACTGCTATCGGGAACCAATGTCGCCACCGATTTTGTCGAGCTTCCTTCGCAGCTCTTCGAGCACTGGCTACAGGAGCCCGAGGTACTGAAGCGCTTCGCCGTTCACTATGAGACGGGCGAGCCGATTCCCGATGCGCTGCTCGAACGGGTGCTGTCGGCCCGCACCTTCAATCAGGGCTTCCAGACGGTCGAATACACGGCCTCGGCGCTGGTCGATCTCGCCCTGCATCTCGCTGCCGATGCCGAAGAGCTCGACGTGCTCGCCTTCGAGCGGGCGGCGCTGGAGAAGATCGGCATGCCCGAGGCGATCGTCATGCGTCACCGCACGCCGCACTTCCTGCACATCTTCGCCGGCGACCACTACGCCGCCGGCTACTACAGCTACCTGTGGTCGGAGGTGCTGGACGCCGACGCTTTCGCCGCCTTCGAGGAGGCGGGCGATCCGTTTGATCCGGAAACCGCCCGGCGGCTTTACGAGAACGTTTATTCTGCCGGCAACCTTCGCGATCCGGGAGAAGCCTACATGCGCTTCCGCGGCCGCATGCCGACGGCGGAGGCGTTGCTGAGGAAGCGCGGATTGGCTGAGGCCTGAGGCGAGCCAGGAGGGTGTCAGCCTCGGTCGCCGCCAGGCTGGCCGAGTTCGAAGGAGAACGGGGGACCGAATGTCACTGAGTGTTCTTTTCATCGGCGGGAGCGGACAGATCTCGCTGCCCGCCGTTGAGCAAAGCGTCGCGGCCGGCCACAAGGTCACCATCCTCAACCGGGGCAAGACCCACGTTGCTCTGCCCGACGGGGTGACCACGCGCGTCGGCGAAGTCGGCGGCAGGGCCGGCTACGCCGCGCTCGGCGACAGTCATTTCGACGTCGTTTGCCAGTTCCGAGTGTACACGCGGGAACAGATGGAAGAGGACATCGCGACCTTCGCCGGCCGGGTCGGCCAGTACATCTTCATCTCCTCGGCCTCCGCCTACCAGAAGCCGGCGCGGCACTACCTCATCACCGAGAGAACGCCGCTCGAAAACCCCTACTGGCAATACAGCCGCAACAAGGCCGAATGCGAGAAGATACTCCGCGAGCAGAGCGGGCTGCCGTGGACGATCGTGCGGCCCAGTCACACGGTGCGGACCGGGGTGCCGGTGCAGGTCGGCGATAGAAGCGTGGTTGTCGGGCGTATCCTCGAGGGCCGGCCGGTCATCGTCGCCGGCGACGGTACGTCGCTCTGGACGCTGACCCGGTCGGCCGATTTCGCCCGGCCGTTCATCCGCCTTCTCGGCAATGCCGCCGCGCTCGGCGAGGCCTTCCACATCACCTCGGACCGCAGCTTCACCTGGGACCAGATCACCACCGCAGTGGCAGGAGGGCTCGGCAGGCCGGTCGACATCGCCCACGTGCCGACCGACACGCTCACCCGTTACAACAGCGCCTGGGAGGGCCCGCTCCTCGGCGACAAGAGCTGGTCGGTGATCTTCGACAATTCGAAGGTCAAGTCGGTTGCCGGCGACTTTGCCTGCTCGGAGGACCTCGACGAGATCCTCGCCGAGCCGATCGCCCACACCAGGGCGACACCATCGGGCGCGACGCCGGAGGCGGCCGGCGAGGATGCCCTGATGGACCGCATTATCGCCGAGCAGTCGGCGCTTGGCCGATAAGCGCCGGGCCGTATCGGGCCCCGCGCTCCGCCGAGGCCTACGCGGCCAAACGGTCGGAAGCGACAGCTCCGACGGCAATCACCAGGCCTTCGGCGCCATCGAGGGCGCGCTGCGCCAGCTCCAGCCCGAGGAAGCGCCGCCGCTCCACCGGCCCGGGCATGTGGAGGCCGGTGGTGGGATCGGCCGCGAAGCCAAACCGCGTGTAGTACTCGGGATCGCCGACCAGGATCACCGCCGCATGGCCAAGCAGCCCGGCGCGGTTCAGCGCCACCTGCATCAGCCCGGCGCCGACGCCCTTGCCACGGAGGTGCTGTTCGACGGCCAGCGGGCCGAGGAGCAGCGCCGGCCGGTCGCCCGCGCTCACGTGCCAGAGGCGGACCGAGCCGCAAAGCGCATCGCCATTGCGGGCGACAAGCGACAGGCCGACGGCCGGCAGACGGCCCTCGCGCAACCGCTCGGAGGGCTTGGTCGCCCGGTCCGGCATCACCCGGTCGAGCAGGGCTTCCCGGGCGCCGAAGTCGCCCGGCGCCTCATCGTCTATGAAGATCATCGCCGCCCCCTCAGATCACGTAGGATTTGAGCGGCTCGAAGCCGTTGAAAGCGACGGCCGAGTAGGTCTGGGTATAGGCGCCGGCCCCCTCGATCAGCACTTCGTCGCCGATGGCGAGCGACACCGGCAGCTCGTAGGGCGTCTTCTCGTAGAGCACGTCGGCCGAATCGCAGGTCGGCCCGGCGATGACGCACGGCTCCGTGTGGTCGCCGTCATGGGCCGTGCGGATCGGATAGCGGATCGCCTCGTCCATCGTCTCGGCGAGGCCGCCGAACTTGCCGATGTCGAGATAGACCCAGCGGACCGCGTCCGCGGCGGCCTTCTTCGAGATCAGCACCACCTCGGCCTTGATCATTCCGGCGTCGCCGACCATGCCGCGGCCAGGCTCGATGATCGTCTCCGGAATGCGGTTGCCGAAATGGCGGCGAAGGGCAGAGAAGATCGCCTGGCCGTAGGTCTTCACCTTCGGCACGTCACGGACGTATTTCGCCGGGAAGCCGCCGCCGAGATTGACCATGCGGAGCTGGATGCCGCGCTCGGACAGGGTGCGGAAGATGCCGGAGGCCGCCATCAGGGCGGTGTCCCACGCCTCCGGGTTCGGCTGCTGCGAGCCGACATGGAAGGAAACGCCGTAGGCCTCGAGGCCGGAGCGATGGGCATAGTCGAGAACGTCGACGGCGAGTTCGGGCACGCAGCCGAACTTCCGCGACAGCGGCCATTCGGCGCCGTCGCAGTCGCACAAGATGCGGCAGAAGACACGCGAACCGGGGGCGGCGCGGACGATCTTGTCCACCTCCTCGCGGCAATCGACGGCGAAGAGCCGCACGCCGCGCTCGTAGGCGGCCGCGACGTCGCGCTCCTTCTTGATCGTGTTGCCGTAGGAGATGCGCTCCGGCGTCGCGCCGGCATCGCGGGCCATGTCGATTTCCGCCACGCTGGCGCAATCGAAGGAAGAACCGAGACCGGCGAGGAGCCTGAGGATCGCCGGTTCCGGATTGGCCTTGACGGCGTAATACACCCGGCTGTCCGGCAGCGCGCGGGCAAAGTTCAGATAGTTCTCGCGGACGACGTCGAGATCGACGACGAGGCACGGTCCCTCCGGCCGTCGGAGGCGCAGGAAGTCGCGGATACGGTCAGTCATGGCGGGTCACTCCCACGCGGATCGTTGCAACCGCCGGCCGCTCGGTCCTGAGGTGATCGTTGTGGAGCCGATCATCCCGCGACTGTCGCGATCCGGTTTGCCGGCCCTTTGACCGGCTGGTTTGCGGGTGGCAGTCGGTTCAAGCGGACAGGGCTGTGCCGCTTGTCGCTGCCTTCGCTTGGAAAGGGAGTGTCCCGATCCGCACGCCCGGCAAGGAAGTAGTGCCTCTCTAGTGTCCCCGACTTTTGGACAGTCGGCAGAGACCAAAAAAGCCCGCTACGTCGTTGCTTTAAGCCGCGTCCTTCGAAGCAACCGGGGTGGCCCCCGATCTAGTTCGCCCTCGGACAGTTGCGACCACAGGCACGTGCGAATTTGGGCAAGGGCGTAACTATGCCTGTCGCCCATCACAATCAAGGGGGGTTGCGAGGAGGCACGCAAAAAAAGTCGAGCGCGATCGTCGGCGTGCGCCCGAATTTCCCGGTTCACCGCGCGACTACCGATCCGCGGCCGGCCTCATCGAAGCGGCAGCGCGTTCGAGGAGCAGGGCGCGCTCGCGCGCGTTGCGGGTCAGCGAGGCGGCGCGCTCAAACTCGGCGCGCGCCTCGTCAAGACGGCCGAGCTTCTGGAGAAGATCGCCGCGCACGCTCGGCAGGAGATGGTAGCTCTTGAGCAGCGGCTCCGAGGCCAGCGCATCCACATGGGCGAGACCGGCTTCCGGGCCGAAGGCAAATGCAATGGCAACAGCCCGGTTCAGCTCCACGACCGGCGACGGCGTGAGCAGGGCCAGCGCCTCGTAGAGCGCCGCGATGCGGATCCAGTCCGTCGCCTCTGCCGTGCCGGCCTGCGCGTGGCAAGCAGCGATCGCCGCCTGCAGCTCGTAGGGACCGGCCGGACTACCGAGCTGCTCGGCACGCTCCAGCGCAGCAAGACCGCGACGGATCAGGAGCCGGTCCCAGCGGGCTCGATCCTGGTCGAGGAGCAGGACCGGCGTGCCGTCCGACCCGGTGCGCGCGCCAAAGCGGGAGGCCTGAATTTCCATCAGCGCGACAAGGCCGTGCACTTCGGGCTCCCGGGGGGCGAGCTCCGCCAGGATGCGGCCGAGCCGCAGCGCTTCTTCGCAGAGCTGCGGCCGTATCCAGCCGTCGCCGGCCGTCGCCGCATAGCCCTCATTGAAGATCAGGTAGATGACCTCCAGCACCGAGGCGAGGCGCTCGGCAAGCTCCGCGCCGCGCGGCGTCTCGAAAGGGATCTTCTTCCCGGCCAGCGTCCGCTTGGCGCGCACGATCCGCTGGGCGATGGTGGGCTCGGTCACGAGGAAGGCGCGGGCGATTTCCTCCGTCGTCAGGCCACCGATCAGCCGAAGCGTCAGGGCCACCCGCGCCTCGGTGGAGAGAACCGGGTGGCAGGAGGTGAACATCAGCCGCAGGAGGTCGTCGCCGATGTCGTCGTCGAGGGCGGCGTCGAGATCGGGCACGGTCTCCTGTTCAATCTCCAGGTCGCGGCCGATCTCCTCGTGCTTGCGGGTATGGAGCTTGCGCCGGCGGAGCTGGTCGATGGCCCGGTTCTTGGCGGTCGCCATCAGCCATGCGCCGGGTTTGTCCGGGATTCCTGCCCGCGGCCACCGTTCCAGAGCCGCGACCAGCGCCTCCTGGGCCAGGTCTTCGGCAAGCCCCACGTCCCGCACCATCCGGGCGAGGCCGGCGATCAGCCTCGCCGCCTCGATCCTCCAGATGGCGTCGATCGCGCGATGGATATCGGAAGCCGTCACGGCCGCCGATAGACCATCTCACGCGATGCGAAGCAAGGTCGGCCTGGCCCTCTCCGGCCGCGCTATTTCCGGCGAGCTACGCCATCGGCCGGATCTCGACCTCGCCTTCCCACGCCGGCCAATACTCGGTGTGTAGAGCGAGGAAGCGCTTCGTCCATTCGATGGCCTCCTCCATCGACGCCAGCTCATAGGTGGTGAAGCCGCCGATCACCTCCTTGGCCTCGGTGAACGGCCCGTCGGTGACCGTGATCTTTCCGCCCGACAGGCGGACGCGGGCAGCCTTCGCGGTTGGCAGCAGGCCGCCCATCCCGACCATCACCCCGGCCTTCGTCGCCTCCTCGCCGAGCGCGATGATCGCCGAGACCAGCTCCTGCGGCGGATTTCCCAGTTCCTGCCCCTTCACGATCATCATGTAACGCACGGCAATCTCCTTTCCTCCGTCGACTGCTCGCCGGTCGACCCGCCGACCGGCTCGCTGATACGACGAACAGGGTCCTTCCTGATCGACACGGCGAAGAAGAGAAAGCTCACTGCCGGCCGCGGTCGCGCGATGGCGACCTGCCTATCGCACCAGGCTAGTCAGCTTCGATGAAGCAGGGACCGAGGCCACGGACCTCGACGGTCGACCATTCGACGGCCGGACATTCGTTGCCGATGGCGATGGCCTCCTCCAACGTGTCACACGAGAGGAGGAAGAAGCCGCCGATGATCTCCTTGGCCTCGGCAAAGGGCCCGTCGACGGCGGCGAGCTTGCCGCCGCGCTTGCGGATGCGCACGCCGTCGGCCTGCGAGGACAGCGACTCGGTGCGGATCAGGAGGCCGCGCTTGTTGAGGTCCTGGGCAAAATCCAGCATGCGCGCGTAGCGCCGCTGGCCTTCCCCCAGGCCGGCCTTGCGCCGCTCATCCGGCTCTTCGACCACCAGAAGCATGTACGCCATCCGACCCTCCCGCGTTGGCAAGGCTTTCTGCGTCGTCCTAGACGCGACGCGGGAGGACGTAAAGCCTCGTGGCAGCCCTTCTTGACGACGGGCTGCCACGGGAACCGCAGCCTAGCTCGCCGGCTTGTCACAGTTCACCATCCACGGCGTTCCGAACCGGTCGACGAGCATGCCGAACCGCGCTGCCCAGAAGGTCTCCTCCATCGCCATACGGATCGTGCCGCCTTCGGCCAGCGCGGTGAACACTCGCTCGGCGTCGGCCGGATCGGTGTAGTGCAGCGAAACGTAGAAGCCCTTCATCGGCTCCTGGTATTGGGGCGGGGAATCAGAGGCCATCAGGGTCTGGTCGCCGACCTCCAGCCGCGCGTGCATGATCTTGCTCCGCCACTCGGCCGGGACGTGCCCCTCGGCAGGCGTGCCCTCGTGCGAAAGCATCGCCACGATCTTGCCGCCGAGGACCTTCGCGTAGAATTCGAACGCCTCCTTGCAGCGGCCGTCGAAGAACAGATAGGGGTTGATGTGCATCGTCTTGCTCCTGTCGGAAACGCGAAACATTTGAGCGGCGGAGACAGCCGGCTAAGGCCGTTCCTCCGCCGCCGGTGATCACTGCCGGCCGGGGTACCGCTGTTCGAGATTGCGATGGTGCTTGACCGCGGCACTGTCGCCGAAATCCTCGAGCTCGAAGAGCTGACGGATCTCGATCTCGCTGTCCTCGCTATGGGGATTCGGCGCGCGCTTGACCCATTCGATCGCCTCCTCCTTGGACTTCACCTGGAAGAGCCAGTAGCCGGCGACCAGTTCCTTGGATTCCGCGAAAGGACCGTCGATCACCGTGCGCTTGTCGCCGGAGAAGCGGACCCGCGCTCCCTTGGAGGTCGGCTGAAGTCCGGCCCCGTCGAGCAGCACACCGGCCTTGATCAGTTCCTCATTGTAGCGCGCCATCGCCGCAAGGAGCTCCTCCGAGGGCATGACACCGGCCTCCGTCTCCGCGGTTGCCTTGACGATCACCATGAATCGCATCGGTCTTTCTCCTGTCGATATGTCCATTCGAAGCCGGGCTTTCGGGGCGTTTGCCACCGAAATCACCCGCGCTCTGCCATCACGACGACCGGCGCCGGGTAGATTCGACAATGGTGGCGGATCTTTTTTGCCCACGCTCGTCGTCACGGTGGTGCGGTCATTTCGGCGCGTTGGCGAGCCCGGTGGACAGGAGCGATTGCACCGGCGGCGCCGGAGGCATCAGGGCGCGAACATCCGCGAAGGGATAGACCGGGTCGAAGCGGAAGGCCTCCGCGTAGCCGTCGGCCGCATTGCACTGGAGCGAGCGCAACCGGTTCCACGTCTCGCAGGCGACGACAAACCGCTCCGGCCGCTGCGAGGCGTGGCAGCGGATCGCCGCGCGCTTCCGGTCGAAGTATCGCGTCGCATCGACATAGATCGTCGGTTCGAAGCCGTTGCCCATCAGGGCGTCGGCGAAGACCACCGGCACCCGGAATCGCGCCGCGTCGCGCACCAGCGCCGAGAGGGCGCGATGGTCGGGTGATAGTCGTTCGGCGCATGGGTGATGACGAGGTCGGGCGCCAGGCCTTCCATCGCCACTTCGACGTGCGCTGCCGCGTCCAGATCGGCGGCCAGGGCGCCATCCAGGCGTTCGAGAAACAGCGGCGCGACGCCGAGCAGCGCCGCTGCCGCCTCCGCCTCGGCGCGCCGCGTCCGGCGAAGACCATCCGCCCGGCGGCTCGCCCCCACGGGCGCCGTCGGTGGCGATCGCCCAGCCGATTTCGGCCCCCTCGGCCTGCGCCGCCGCCAGCGTCGCGAAGAAGAAGATCTCCACGTCGTCGGGATGGGCCCCGAAACCGATGATGCGCATGGCCTCTCTCCGCTCGAGCGGGACGCCCCGGCTCACGCCTCGCGGCCGCCGGCCAGAAGCTCCATCGCCATCGCCGCCGTCCAGGTGAAGTGGCGGCCGCCGAGAGCGGTGCCGTCGGTCGGGGCATAATACTCCGCAAAGCCGTGCCGGCGTATCAGCCGGAGGCTGTCGGCAACGATCTC
>Ga0210144_1000579_pt1 | contig 18092 bp, 10 predicted proteins | sample Muzzi_PWA_D2_FD_185532 | JGI IMG/M metagenome (GOLD analysis project Ga0210144, IMG submission 185532) | Wetland microbial communities from San Francisco Bay, California, USA, that impact long-term carbon sequestration - Muzzi_PWA_D2 (SPAdes) | ecosystem: Environmental > Aquatic > Marine >...
ACGAGATCGGTAAACGTTCCGCCGGTGTCGACCGCGAAACGAAGCATGCCCCCACTCAAACGCACGTTCCCCCGTAACTGCCGCGCTCCGCGCCGAGCGGGCAGTCTGGCATACGATCTTTTGAATCTGTCGACAATCGCGGATGACGACGGTCAATGCGGCGCCTTCGCCGCATCGAGGCGCGGCGTGAAACGCTGCGACGGGCCACCCAACAGGGTGCGATACACCCAGATCTTGCCGGCGTTTTCGATAACGAACCAGACCAGGGCATACCCCCAGACCAGCAGCGCGTACCCCCAGCCGATCGGCTCGACGATCCAACCGTAGACGGCCGCGAGCGTACCGATGATCTGGGTGGTCTCGGCGGCGGCGATCAGGCGCCAGTTCGGCCAGGGACGTTGCCAGAACCAGCCGATGTTGCGTGTAACATAGATTGTCAGGTGACCGGCGACGAGCAGCTTGAGGAAGATGATGGTCTGCAGCGTCGGTCGCGGGATGTGCAGAACGGTGTCGGCGAACCAGAACAGGCCGAAGCTCTCGATCACGCCGATGATGCCGAGCGTGAGGCTGAGGGTGAGAACGCGCTTCATGTCCCACTTGACCGGCCGCTCCGCCACCCTCACGTCGTCATAGGCGATCATCATGATCGGCACGTCGTTGAAGATCGCCAAGAGCACGATCATCACCGCGGTGACCGGGTAGAAGTTGAAGGCGATGATTGACAGCGTCATGAACAGCAGGACGCGGATGGTCTCGGCGATGCGATAGGTCGCGTAGCTGGTCATCCGCTCGAAGATCCGCCGCGACTCCTCGATCGCGCGGGCGATCACCGACAGACCGGGGGCGGTGAGGACAAGGTCGGCGGCGGCGCGCGCCGCGTCGGTAGCGCCGCTCACCGCAATGCCGATGTCGGCCTGCTTGAGCGGCGGCGCATCGTTGACCCCGTCGCCGGTCATGCCGACGATGTGGCCGGCCTTTTGAAGGGCCTGCACGATCTTGAACTTGTGCTCCGGAAACACCTCGGCGTAGCCGTCGGCGTCTTCGATGCGCTTGATGTCGCCGTCGCTCTTGTCGTCCGGGAATATGTCGCGGGCCGAGACGATGTTCGTCCCCAGTCCCAGCTTGCCGGCGATTTCCTTGGCAATGGCAGCGTGGTCGCCGGTCACCATGCGCACCTGCAGGCCCATCTCCTCGGCCTCGGCGATGGTCTCGGCCGAATCGTCGCGCGGCGGGTCGAAGAGTGGCAGAAGCCCAAGGAACTTCCATTTCCCGTCGTCGCCGGTCTTGGCGACGCCGAGCGTCCGGAAGCCGCGGGCGGCGAGATCGTCGGTGGCCTTCTGCATCTGCTGCCGGATGGCATCCGACGGCGTGGCTAGGTCGAGAATGACCTGCGGGGCGCCCTTGGTTACCTTGTAGCTCTTGCCGTCCGCCTGCACGTCGGCCTCGGCCCGCTTGCTCACCGGATCGAACGGGGTGAAATTGCTCACCTTGTAGGCGTCGAGCTTGTGCTCGTCCTTGAGCCCCTCGAGCACCGCCGCATCGATGGGATCAGGCGCGTCCCGTTCGCAGGTCAGCGACGCGGCAAGCAGAAGGTCCTGCTGCTCTTCCCCTTCGACCGGGACAGGATCGCCGAGGGTCAGCTCGTTCTTGGTCAGCGTGCCGGTCTTGTCGGAACACAACAGATCCATGCCGGCCATCTCTTCGATTGAAACCAGCCGCGAGACGATCGCCTTCATCGCGGCCAGTCTCGACGCGCCGACCGCCATGGTCACCGACAGCACCGCCGGAAGGGCGACCGGGATCGCCGCCACGGTGAGGATCAGTGCGAAGACCAGGGTGTTGACCAGATCGTTGCCGCGTAAGAGGGCGACGATGAGAATGAGGATGACGAGGGCAACCGTGATCATGATCAGGAAGTTGCCGATCCGCAGCACCGCCTGCTGGAAGTGCGAGTGCTGCTCGGCCGTCTCGACCAACTGTGCCGTCTTGCCGAAGAAGGTCTTCATGCCGGTCGCGGTGACGACCGCCCGCATCTCGCCCTGGCGCACCACCGAGCCGGAATAGGCGGTGTCCCCGGCCTTCTTGTTGACGGGCAGCGATTCACCCGTGAGCGCCGACTGGTCGACGCTGAGATACTCGCCTTCGCGGAGCTCAACGTCCGCCGGTACGATGTTGCCGAGCTTGACCAGAACGACGTCGCCGGGCACCAGCAGCCGCGCCGCGATGTCCTGCCACTTGCCGTCCCGCAGGACGCGGGCCGACGGCGCCAGACGCTGCTTCAGCGCGTCGATGGCGTTGCCCGCCTTGAATTCCTGGAAGAAGCCGACGCCGGCATTGATGAGCAGCATCGCGACGATGATGGCGAGGTCATCCCACCGCTGGGTCGCGCCGGAAAGGATGGCCGCCGCCTCGATCATCCAGGGGATCGGCCCCCAGAAATAGGAAAGCAGCTTCTTGAGCGGGCTTTCCTTCTTCTCGGTGATGGCATTTTCGCCGTTTTCGGCGAGCAGCCGCTTCGCTTCGTCGGTCGAAAGTCCCTTCAGCGGCTCGGATTTCTTCGCGTCGCTTGCGGAGCCGGCGTCCCGCGCCTCCGGCTGTCCGGTCATCGGTGCCTCCGTCAGAGCAAATTGCAGTCGAGCTGGACCTCTAGCATCCGTATCTTAACGTATGACAACAGCGTTACCGTTCGGCCACGCCCACGCGGCCCAATGTCGCCCCTCGGCGCGCATCTGTCGACCTGCGCCGCGAAAACCGCAGCTCACCGCAACTTGAACGTCGCGTTGAGGTCGTCGATCGCCGCTTGATCGAGGTGGCGGACTGCCATGCCGCGGGTGAGCACGACGAGCCTGGCCGCCTCCTCCAGTTCCTCCATCGCGTAAACCGCCGCATCGAGGGACGCGCCGGCGACCACCGGTCCGTGATTGGCAAGAAGCAGGGCGGAGTGGTCGGCCGCCTGCGCGAGAACCGCCGGAACGATGTCGGCGGAGCCGGGCCGCGCATAGGGAAGCACCGGGACCTTGCCGAGCCGCATGACCGCGTAAGGCGTGATCGGCGGAATGGCCTCGGCCGGGTCGGTGTCGGCGAGACAGGCGATGAGCGTTGCATAAGTGGAATGGAGATGGACTACCGCCCGCGCGCCTGGCCGCGCTTCGTAAACCGCGAGATGGAGGGGCAACTCCTTGGTCGGCGCGTCGCCGCTCCGGTGCAGGCCGTCGCCGTCGAGCTTCGAGATCGTCCCTGCGTCGAGAAAACCGAGGCACGAATTGGTCGGCGTGACGAGGTAGCCGTCGTCGAGCCTGGCGGAGATGTTGCCGGAGGAGCCGGCGGTCAGTCCGCGCTCGAACAGCGAGCGCCCCCATTTGACGATCCCGGCGCGGAGTTCGCTTTCATTCATGGCGATTCGACGGCCCTCAATGCCTTGGCGAAGAAATCGGGCGCGCCGAAATTACCGCTCTTCAGCGCGAGACCCAGCGGCGGATCGCCATCGGCAATGAGGATCGGAACCCCGGGGTCGATCTCGCGGCCGATGCGAAGCGCGTCGAGCTTGAGGGCGGTGATCACCGCGCCCGACGTCTCACCGCCACCGACGATGAGGCGGCGGACTCCCATCGCGACGAGGCCGACGGCGAGCTCGGCGAACAGCGTCTCTATGGCCGAGGCGACGGTTTCGCGCCCGTAGCGGTCCTGCGCGGCCGTCACCTCCTCCGGGTCGGCGGTCGAGTAGACCATCGGCTCGGCGGCCAGATGCTCCTCGACGAAGCCGAGAGCATCGGCAGCGGTCACCCGACCGTCGATCAGATCGCCCGGCATGATGGCAAGACCGGGGTGATCTTCGAGGAAGGCGGCCACCTGGGCGCGCGAGGCGGTCGAACAGGAGCCGGAAAGGGCGCAGCCCGTTCCGTCGATCGACGGGAGCGGCGACGCTACCCCGCTGACCAGCCCCTTTTTCTCGAAGTTGCGCGGCAGACCGAGGGCAATGCCCGAGCCGCCGGTCACCAGCAGCGCATCATCGAGGGCGGCGCCGAGGGCGAAGAGATCGTCGTCGACGATGGCGTCGGTGACGACAAGGCGACGCCCGGCTGCGGCTTCCCGGTCGAGCATGGCGCGGACCGAATCCGCACCCTGCCGGACGACCGGATAGGGGATGAGGCCGACCGGACCGCGGGTCTGGAGCGCCAGCCAGCGGCGAAGGTCCGGATCGGTCATCGGATTGAGCGGGTGCTTCTCCATGCCGGACTCGCTGAGGAGCCGGTCCTTCACGAACAGGTGCCCCATGTAGATGGTCCGTCCCGTCGTCGGGAAGGCGGGACAGACCACCGCGACCGGTGCGGACAGGGCGTCGAGCAGCGCCTCGGCCACCGGTCCGATATTGCCGTCCGGCGTCGAATCGAAGGTCGAGCAATATTTGAACAGGAACTGCCGGCAGCCTTGGGCGCGGAGCCAGTCCAGCGCGGCGAGAGACTGCGCGACCGCCTCGGCGGCCGGAATCGAGCGTGTCTTCAGGGCGACGACGCCCGCCTCGTAGTCGGCCAACGCCTGCCCGTCGGGAACGCCGACGAACTGGACGGTGTTCATACCGCCGCGGGCCAGCGTATTGGCGATGTCGCTCGCTCCGGTGAAGTCGTCAGCGATGATTCCCAACAGCATGGCGCACTCTATCGCAGACAACGGACGGCAGTGGAACCGAACTCCGTCATCTTTCCCCGGACGGTCGGCGCCTGGACGGTGCCGCGATCACAGGACGACCGCCTTGGTGTGCTCGAAGAGCGTGAAGGATGTGACGGCCTTGCCCTTCACCAGATCCTTCGTCGCCCGGTCGAAGACCTTGAAATGGCTGGTCGCGAGGTGGGCATCGAAGGCGGCGCGGTCGTTGTAGATCTCGTAAAGCACGACCCGGTCCTCGGCCTCCGGCAGCAGAACGTCGAAGCGGTGGCAGCCGGGCTCGACATTGACCGACGTCGCCGCGTTCTCCTTGACCAGCTTGAGGAAGCGGTCGCGTTGGCCGGAAACCAGGTCGAACACGACGGTGATGGCAAAGGTCGGGGCGGTCATTGTCGTCTCATGGTGGCGGTTCGGGACAAGGGGATCTCACTAATGCATGCCTGCCGGCGATACGCCCGGCCCGGCGAGACGGCGACGACAACGCCGAGCTGGCTCGCCCCGCTCCGCGCGAAGTCGCGACCGGCAGATCCGACCGCGGCAGGGTTTCCCACGCGGCTCAGTCGCTGCCCGACACGACACCGGCGAGCACCGCCATCCGCACCAGGTCCGGAAGGCTGGCCGCCTCCATCTTGTTCATGACATTGGCGCGATAGACCTCGACCGTGCGCGGGCTGATGCCGAGGTCGTAGGCAATGGTCTTGTTGGGGAGGCCGGCGACCAGCCCGTCAAGCACCTGGCGCTCGCGCTGGGACAGTGTGGCGAGCCGGGCAACGACGTTCGACCTTTGCGCTTCGATCTCCCCTCGCTTCTCGTGCTCGTGCAGCGCCGCCTCGACCGCTGCGATGATCCGCTCGTCATCGAACGGCTTCTCGATGAAGTCGAAAGCGCCGAGCTTCATTGCCTCGACCGCCAGCGGGACATCGCCATGGCCGGTAATGACAATCACCGGCACGGCGATTTCAAGCTCCTTCAGCTTGGCAAGCAGTTCCGTGCCGCTGATCCCCGGCATCCGCACGTCGGAGATGACGCAGCCGCAGCCAAGCTCTGGCGCGGCATCGAAAAACGCCGCGGCCGATTCGTAGCCGCGCACCGTCATGCCGGCGGCTTCCAGCAGAAAGGACAGTGATTCGCGAACGTCCTCGTCGTCGTCGATCAGGTGGACGACTATACTATTCTTCATTGGCTCCTGCCTCGGAACCCACAGTTCTTAGCGTGAAGCGGAAGGTCGTGCCATGGCCCGGTTGGCTTTCGGCGACGATTGTTCCGCCATGGGCATTGACGATGGTTCGCGAGATCGACAGCCCGACCCCCATTCCGTGCTCCTTGGTGGTGAGGAACGGCGTGAACAACCGGTCAGCCAGTTCGGGGGCAAGGCCGGGCCCGGTGTCCGCAACCCTGATCTCGACCATGCCGCCGGGGGCCGGCGCCGCCGAAACGGTCAGTTCCTTCTTCGCCGAATCGGCCTCGATCATCGCTTCGATCGCGTTGCGCACGAGGTTGAGCAAGACCTGCTCGATCTGCACCCGGTCGACCATCACGTCGTCGATTCGAGAGGCGATGTCGAAGCGGACACGAACGCCGTGCTCGTTGGCACCGACCAGCGCCAGGGCGCTTGCCTCCTCGATCAGTCTGGCGACGCTTTCCGGTCGCTGCTCATTCTCGCCGCGCCCGACGAATTCACGGAGATGGCGAATGATCTCGCCCGCCCGCAGGGCCTGCTCCGCCGCCTTGTCGAGGGCGTCGCGAAGCTTGTCGGCCGAGCCATCGGCGCTGGTGGCGAGAAGCCGTTGCGATCCCCTGATATAGTTGGTGACCGCCGAGAGCGGCTGGTTGATCTCATGGGCGAGGGTCGACGCCATTTCGCCCATGGCGGTAAGCCGCGAGATGTGGACGAGCTCCGACTGCAGCTCCTGCAGCCTTGCCTCCGTCGCCTGCCGCTCGGAGAGATCGCGAATGAAGCCGGTGAAGTAGCGGCCGTCGCGCGAGCGCATCTCGCCGACGGCGAGTTCCATGGGAAAGGTCGAGCCGTCGGCGCGCTGTCCGACAACGACGCGGCCGATGCCGATGATGCGCCGCTGACCGGTCGTCAGGTAGCGGGTGATGTATTGCTGATGCGCCTCCCGATAGGGGGACGGCATCAGCATATCGACATTCCTGCCGATCGTGTCGGCGGCGGGGTAGCCGAAGAGCCGCTCCGCGGCGGTGCTGAACGACTGGATGATGCCCGCTTCGTCGATCACCACCATCGCATCGGGCACGGTTTCGAGAATCGATCTGAGATGGGCCTCGCGGGCGATGAGGTCCGTCGCGAACGCCTCGGTTTCAGCTCGCAGCCGATGCAACCGTTCGCCCATCGTCGCGATGCCCGCACCAAGAAACGCGAAGCTCAACGCCTCGACCATGTCGACATCGCCGATCGACCCCGTTGCGGCGAGCGCGAACGCCGCCGCAAGAGCGAGGGCCGTCGCGAGCAGGCCGGGGCCGAGGCCGCCATACGCCGACGATGCCAGCACGGCGACGCCGCCGAGCAGAAAGAGCGTCGGTTCGCCGAGACGCCCGCTGATTGAGACGCTGGCAAAGATGGCGACGCCAACCGCCACCACCGGCAGGGCGTAGCGCGGCAGCCGAGCGGTAGCCCAGCCGAATGTGCGCCCGGTCGGCTTCGCCGCTGCCTGCTCGAGATCGGTCTCTGTCATCGCCTCCGCACCTACGGGATTCCCCGTAGGGGGATTACCCGAATTCACCCGCCACCCGCCCGAAGCTAGTTTGATCGAAGTCAAGCCCATGCACAGCCGAAGGAAGCATCGCCATGCTCTATCAGGAAACGCATCGCAGCCCGAGCCGTCCGGTTCACGCTGCCGTGTCGTCTAGCCCGGCGGTTGCCAAGCAGCAAGCATTGGCCGAGGCGCTCACTGCCATCGGCACGTCGATTCGCTGCGCCCGCAACTCGGAGGTGTATGGTGAGGGCGAGCCAGCGGAGACCGTCTACATGGTGGTTTCCGGCGCCGTGAGGACCTACAAGCTGCTCAGCGACGGGCGGCGCCAGATCGGCGACTTCCACATCGAGGGCGAGGTGTTCGGTCTCGAGGCGGGCGCCGAGCGCCAGTTCACCGCCGAGGCGATCGCCGATTCGGTGGTTCTCGTCGGCAAGCGGAACGCGCTGGTCGGGATGGCGGCGAACAACGCGGAACTCGCCTACGAGCTTTGGGTTCACACCGCCGGCGAATTGCAGCGCGCCCAGGACCACCTTCTCCTCCTTGGCCGCAAGCGCGCCCAGGAACGGGTCGCCACATTCCTCCTCGACATGGCCGGCCGCCGCAAGTCCGACATCTTCGTCGATCTGCCGATGTCCCGCCAGGACATCGCCGACTATCTCGGCCTCACCATCGAGACGGTGTCCCGCACGCTGACCCGGCTCGAAGACGATGCCGCGATCGAGATTCCGACGTCGCGTCGCATCGTGCTCCGCGACAAGCGGGCGCTCGGCCGCCTCAACGCGTAAACATCGAAATCCTCCTGAAGCGCCGGGCTCTGCCGAAGCCCGGTGCTCCGTCTCCAGGACTGACGAACGCGTCTCTTCCGCGATCCGCACGCGGTATAGCCCCCATCAAACAGACCGAGCCAACGGCAGCGCACGTTGACAACTGCTGCGCGCTGCCGTTTTTTCGCCGTCGAGCCGGGCTATGCGGCGCCCAGGCGGGCAATTCAGGCTTATCGTCAACTGGAGATAATCATGAACAAGGCGCGGTATCTGGGGCTCGGCTCCGCGGCGCTTCTCGCAGCGATGGTCGGCGTCTCCGGCCCGACATCTGCGGAAGTCTCAAGCGATTTCGTCGTCGGTGGCTCGCCCTCCCAAGAAGGGTCATGGCCCTGGCAGGTCCGTCTGTTCGATGACTTCGACCCCAATACCGGCTTCTGCGGCGGGTCGCTGGTCGCCAGGCAATGGGTGCTGACCGCGGCGCATTGCGTCGTCGTCGGCGGGGAGGTGGTCGACAAGGTCGTGGTCGGCTACGGCAGCGTCTATCAGCACAAGCTGAAGATGGTCGGCGGCGAGAAGATCATCGTCCACCCCAACTACCAGACCGAAAACAATACCGATCTGGCGCTGATCAAGCTGTCGGAGCCGGTGGATGGCGGTCAGGTCATCCAGATCGCGGAGCCGAGCGACGAGGCCAAGCTCCTGCAGCCCGGCGACAAGCTCACCGTGACCGGCTGGGGTGCGCTGTGGGATTTCGCCGGCTTCGAGGAGGCGCTCTACAGCCGCAGTGGTCACCAGGAGGTCAACACGCGAGCGCTGCTTTCGGCCAACGCCTTGAACTCGCCGGAGCAGCTTCACGAAGTCGATGTCGAGCTGATCGCCTTCGACGATTGCAAGGAGGCCTATGAGGCCTTCGGCGAGGCGATCGATACTGCCTTTGCCATCGCCCCGACCGAGATCTGCGTCGGCAGCCCGAGCGGCGGCAAGGATTCCTGCTACGGGGACAGCGGCGGCCCGCTGGTCGCCAAGACCGACGACGACCGCGGCTATGTGCAGGTCGGCGTGGTGAGCTGGGGCAGCCAGTGCGGCAACCCGGTGCTGCCGGGCATCTACAACCGCCTGTCGCAGTTCCATGACTGGGTCAGCAACGAGATGGCGAACAACTGACGCGGACAGCGCCTGCGATCTCCGTCTTCACCGGGCGGGCTTAAGGGCCCGCCCGTTTTCCTTTCACCACAGGCTGAGCAGACGCGAAGCCAGCGTCTCGTCGACGAGGACCAGCTTGGTCCGCTCGCGCTCCTTGACCTTGGTCTCGACCCACAGGACATCGTCGCTCGACAGGTTCAGCGCGGCGAGCGCGGCACCGGCCGCATCCGCCTCGTCGTGGCGCCCCGCATCGTTGAAGAGCTCCTCAGCGATGGCCAGATGCAGCCCGCGCACCAGCGGATCGTCGGACGCCAGCTCGGCAAGGTCGCGATGGGCCTCCGGCACGTCGAGGGCCGCGGCTTTCCTCGCCAGCCACTTGAAGGTTTCCCGCCGCTTGTCGTCGGTGAGGTGCTGCCGCAGCAGGTCCGACAGTTCGGGATAGGCGTCGACCAGGCTGAGCGAGGAGAAAGTGGTGAGCAGCTCGGCGGCGGTGACGAAATCGGGGGCAAGCGAGCCAATCATGATCGCCAGATTGTTGTAGGCGACGGGCAGGCCGGCTTCCGCCGCCGGGATGAGAAGATTGATGATCTCCGCCTCGGAATCGCCGCGCTTGGCGAGCGCCCTGGCGCGATTGAACATCTCGCGCGGGCTATCCCCGTCGCACGCGGCCAGGACCTGATCGACGTCGATGGCCGAATAGCCGACGGGGGCGGCCGAGCGCTCGACGTCCTGCGGGTGCGCCGCAACACGGTCGCAGTCTGTTGCCGGACCGTTGGCGCCGTCCTCGATGCGCAGCAGCGCGCCGGCCTGTGCCGCGGTGAAGCCCCAATAGTAGTCGCCCAGCGTGTCGAGGCTCCAGTCGGTGCCCTCCCGCACCAGTCCGAGGCCTTCGGCGCGCCGGCGCACGTCCTCGCGGCGGCTGGCCAGCGAAAAGGCATCGAACACGAGATCGGCCAGCCGGTTGCGGTCGTAACCCGGCTCGCTCGGCTGAGGGCCGCCGCCGGCCAGGAGCGGATCGCGCCGCACGCGGCCCATCGCCCGTTCGAGCGCGAGCACGTAGCCGTCGAAGGCGAGGCGACGGCGGTACTCGACAAGCGTCGCGAACGCCGGGCCGGCGATGGCGCGCTCAAACGCCGCCATGGCCTTATCGAGCATCGCGCCGGTATCGACGCCGTCCGGCGCGTTGTCGAGCTTGCGGCTGTAGGCGTTGCCAAGGATGACGCTGTCCCATAGCCCCAGCGCCTTGCCGTCGTTGGTCCCCTCGAGATCGGCGATCGCCTCGTCCAGCCAGCGATCGAAGGCGGTCGGATTCTGCGAAGGCAGTTCCTGGTCGGCAAGCGTGCTCAGCCAGAAGCGGATCCGCCCGCGCATCGCCCGCCAGCGCGGCCGCGTCGCGCCGTCGGCATGATCGATGAGGGTGGTGAGAAAGCCTTCGGCGGCAACCAGCTCGTTGAGGAAGCCAAGCGCCGTCGTCTGGGTGATCGACTGGTAGCGGCTCTCCCAGTCGTAGTCGAGGAAGTCAAAGCGCATGTCCTTGAACCGGGCGAAGTCGACCTGCCCGGTATCGGCCGCGGCAAGCTGCTCGAAGGCTTCCCGGACCGCGCTCCGCAACTCGCCGTCGCGCGTGATCGGCTCGGTCGCACTGGCATCGACGATGTCGAGGACGACGGTCGCCGCCTCGGCGTCCGCATCGGTGGCCCCGGCCTGGTGGAGCTTGTCGCGGATGCTCTCGACGTCCTCGATCCTCCCGGCGACGCCGCCTCTCGCCGAAAGCGTGGCGGGCGTGGAGGCGATCAGCTGCAGAGCCCTGCGATAGTGGGCGGCGGCGTCCGTCGGATCGCTGGCGACCAGTTCGTCGCCGAGCGCCTCCTCGACCAGCGCCACCAGCACGGTCAGGCCGCTTCCGGCCGGCGCCGAACCCTGGATGTCGCCCAGCCACTTGGCGATCTCGCTTAGTGAGGCAACCGGCGAGCCGCCCGCACCCGAGCCGACGAGGCCAGCGGGCGGCGGCTGGTCGGCCATGGCCTTCCTGGCGACGTCGATGACCACGTTGTCGGCGAGAACCCGCGCCAGTGCCGCCCGCCGGGCGGTGATGTCCGCCGGCACCGGCCAGCCGACCACACGGAACAGCCGTTCGGCGCGGGCGTAGTGATAGAGGGCCTCGGCCAGCGACTGCGCGTCGACCCCTTCCCTTTCGGCGATGATGGCGAGCAGCCAGTGGACATAGGGATCGTACTCGTTGGCGCTGTCCCTGGAGTCGGCGGCAAGCCGCGCCGGGATCGGCGCACCGGCAGCCAAGTCCGCCATCGCACGGGCGGTCGGCAGCTGGACGAGATCCTTCCCGTAGTTTTGCAGGGCCTCGGCCGCAGCCGGAGCCCCTGCCCTCAGGCTGGCGGTCAGCATGGCGAGCGCGTACGGGCTCGACCCCGCCAGCGGCAGCAAGGCGAGAATGCGGTCCCGGCCGTCGAGATCGGCAGCATCGGCGAACGCCTCACCGTCCGGTGACATGCGGCAGACCCGCCGCACGATGTTGAGAGCCTCGTCGAGGCTGTCGGCCTCCTCGACCCGCGCAGCCACCGAAACGGCGGTGGCGCAGGTCGGCTCGTCCTCGGCGATCGTGCCGTCCGGCCGCGTGCTCAGCATCTGGAAGACGTGGCGGAATTCGCCGGATGCATCGTCGTCCATCCGCTGCTCCCGCATGATTGTCAGCCGCAGGAGGTCTTCGCCGGACGGCAGTTGTGGCGGGTCGGCGAACACCTCCTCACCAAAGGCGACCGAGGCGATCTGCCCGTTGCTGAGCTGACCAATGAACTTGTCCCACGGGATCGCGAACAGGGTGTGCAGCTTGTCGCCTTCGACCTTGTAGCCGGCGGAGCGCAGCCAGTAGCCGCCGACATCGCCGGCATTGGCCACCACCTCGCCATTGGCCACCGAAAGCTTGATCGAGCCAAAGCTGGAGAGATCGGTCTCGACTCTGTCCAGTTCGGTGACCACACCGTCGGCATACCGGTAGAGCGTGATGCGGCCATCCGAGGTCGCCAGGACGAAATCGCCATTGCCGAGGCTGGCCACATCAGCGATCGTGCCGATGTCTATCCGCACCTCCTCACGGGCTTCGATCCCGTCGCCCTCGACGAGCGACAGCACCAGGAGGCCGGAATCGCCCCAGACATAGATGTCGCCGGTGGTCGGGTCGGTCGTGAAGCCGTCCATCGCGTCGATGACCGGCGCGAGCTCCTCGCTGACGGCGATCTCTTTCAGCGTTCCGGCGTCGTTCCCGCGCGCGGCGTCCGCCCCGGAGTCCCGCAGGCTGAAGCGACCGCTCTCGGCGCCGGGTGGCGCCTTGGCGTCAGCCGGCCGGCTGATCCGCCACAGCTTGCCGCGCCGTCCGCGGGCGAGGAAGTCGCTGCCGGCCGTATCGAGGGGCGACAGGCCGGTCAGCGAATTGATCCGGCGGCTTCCGGCAAGATTCGGCCGCCACTCGATGGTGCCGCCGCGGGCAATGAACGCGCTGTCACCATAGTTCGTGGTCAGAAGCAGCGTGTTGCCGTCCGGCGCAAAGGCCGACGACGAGAACGTACAGGGGCCAAGGCTCTTGTCGGGGCTCGGCGGGCAGACGACCGGAGCCGGCGTGTAGGCCGTGTCGAGGACGAACTGCCCGAGCTCCGGCCGATAGAGGCGCACCTCGACCGCCTCATCGGTGCGCTGGTCGACGCTTTCGCCGCTGCTCTTGCGATTGACATGCGCGACGCGGAGCTCGTTGCCGTCGAGGTCCCAGGCAAACACGACATTGGTGTTTTCCAGCTTGCCGGCAAGCTTCGGCAGGACGCGGGCTTCGAAGAGCCGCGCGACGTAGTCGTCGGTCAACGTCTTCGGGTAGGCGACGCCGGTCGCCGCCATCACGGCAAAATCCTCGCCGAGGCCGTCCTGGCCCCATTCCCTGGCATCGAAACGCGCCAGCGAATCGGACCAGGTGCCGTCCGCCCGTTTGATCGTGCGGACCCACATATCGTTCGGCACCCAGGGCGCGTCCTCCGCCTTCGCCCTGGTGGTCGCGCCATCCGGGTAGACCTCGACCAGGATTTCGATGAGGGGGTTCACGCCGCCGACGCTATGGGCGGTGCGCAGGCGCACACGCGACTGCGGATCGACGGCACCGCGCCAGAGCAGGTCGCCGGAGGCCGCGTCGAGGACAACGAGACAGGTCGGCGTGTCGATCTCGGTCGGACTGGGCGGTGGCCGCTGGGGCACAAGCTGCTGGGCGTCGCAATCCTGCGCCGCAGTGCTGACGACGACGTACCTGCCGTCGACGGTGACGGCGCCGTCCATCACCCTGCCGAGGTCGCTGAAGAGGCGGTCGCCGCCATTGACGTCATAGGCGATGAGCTGGTTGTCGACGACGGCGTAGAGGACGTCATTGACCACGCCGGCGATGCGGGAGGGTGGCGCACTGTGGAAGTCGTTCTGGCCGAGCTCGAAGTCGGCGACCGTCGCCCACTCGGCCCAGCCGTTGCCGTCGCGTTCGAGGACCATCACCCGCGGCCGGGTCTCGAAGCCGCTGCTGGGCTTCATCACATAGACGATGTAAAGGCGCTCGCCGACCGGGTCGTAGCGGATATCGTCGAAGCGGGTGACCTCCCCCTCCACGGCGTCGGTGTATTTGGCGAAGTTTCCCTGTTCGCCGAAGGCGGCCCAGATGTTGCCGTCGGTCGTCGCCATGACCGCAGCCGGAATGTCAGGCCCGATCATCGCGGCGCCGACCGGCGTCCTCTCATAGGCAGCCGGCGACGACGGCAGCTGGAAGCGGGCGACGACGCGGCCGATCGGGTCCATGATGCGGGCGAACTCGGTCTGGTCGACGAACGACCAGCCGATCGCCATGGTCAGTCCCTCGCCGCCGGGCGGGTCTGGCCATCGCGTGACGTCCTGTCCGGGGACGGGCGTTTCGGGAATCGTGGCGCTGGTCAGCATCGTCTGCAGCGACAGCGCCGGCCGCAGCAGCTCGACGGTCGTCTGATTCTCGACCGTCGCGTCGGTGGGATTCTCGACGTAGGCCGCCTCGGCGGCACGGGAGAGAAGGCTGCCGGCCTTGGCAATCTCGCCGGAGCTCTGGCCGGCTGCGGTGTGGTAGGCGTTGATGCGGGCGCCGAGCTGCTGGGCGACCAGCTTGGCGTTGGCGCGGGCGGCTTCCTCGCGCGCCGCCACGGCTTCCTCGCGCGCCTTCTCCGCCGCCACCTGGGCGGCCCGCGCCGCGGCGGCGGACTTTTGCGCCGCCTCGGCGGACGCGACGGCCCGTGCCCGTTCCTGGTCGGCAAGCTTCGCCTGTTCTTCGGCTCGCTGCCGCTCGCGGTCCGCAATTTGCGCCTGTTCCTCCGCCCGCTGGCGCTCCTGGTCGGCGAGCTGGCGCTGCTTCTCGGCTTCCTCCCGCTGTTGGTCCGCCAGTTGCCGCTGCTGTTCGGCAATTTCGGCCTGCTGGGTGGCAAGCGTCGCCTGCTGGTTCGCCTCGCGCCACAGGAACACGGCCGCGCCGGCGCCGACCACGGCGAGCACCACCGCCGCAGCGAGCGCGACGCTGAGCCGCTTGAAGCGCGCTCCGGTCCGGGCGGTCTCCTCGGCTTCGATGAGCTTGCGCTGGTCCTCCGCCTCACGCCGTTTCAGCTCGGCTTCGGCGGTCTGGCTGTCGTCGAGGAACTGCCGCGCTTCGGCATAATTGTTGCCGTAGCGGTTGGCCCACGCCTCGGTCGGCTCGGCGCGCTGCCACCAGGCGACGAGGTTGTCGAGATCGAGGCCGGCGAGCAGCCCGCCGGTCCCCGCCGTGAACCGCTCGGCCCGCGACAGAAGCTGGTTCCAGGCGTCGGCGGATCGGGCTTCTTCATCGAGGCAGGCCGACAAGCGCTGCCACTGGCGGATCAGGCTCTCGTGGGAAATGTCGATGAAGGTGTCGCCGGCAAGCACCTCGGGCAGGCTCGGCGTCAGGAAGTTGACGCCGGGCGCCCGGAACGCATCGATCACCGCGTTGACGGACTCGCGGCGGCCGCCGGCGAGCTCGACGAGTTCGCCGAAACGCGTCGGGCGGCGCACCGCCTCGGCAACCGTCTTGCCCGTCACCAGCCCGCGGAAAATGACGTCGATGACATCGGCGTCGGCCGGATCGATCCGGGCTGCGACCTCGTCGGCATGGCGGTCGAGGGCGCCGGCGAGACTGCCGGCCGCCTCGTAGTCGGCGAGCGTCAGGACAATGTCCTGGTCGTTCCGCTCGCGGGCCCGCTGCCACAGAAGATTGAGGACGTGCTGCATCAGCGGCAGCTGGTCGGCGCGACGGCCGAGCCGCCGGCGCTGGTCGTGGCCGGTCTCGGCTTCCCACGGCGCGAAGTCGGTAAGATCGTTGAGGAGCTTGTTGACCAGCGCCTCCTCGATGGTGAAGCCGCAGACCGCCGCCGGCCCCTCGATCGCCTCCCGGCATTCGTCGCGGCTCATGCGTGGCGTGAGGTAAAGGCCGCGATTGATGATCTCCGGCAGCCCGTCGATCAGCGTGCAGGCGCCGAGATACTCCGAGCGCATGGTGATGACGACGTAAAGCGGCAGGCTGGTCTCGCCCGCCGCCTCGATCAGCAGGCTGACGAACGCCTCGGCCTCCTCGCGGCCGGAATAATCCTGATAGCGAAAAAGCTCCTCGAACTGGTCGACCAGAACCAGGAGATTGGCGCCCTCCGGCAGGTGTCCCGCCTCGTACCATTCGACCAGCGAGCGCGGCCCGCGGCGGAGGAAGCTCGACAGGATCTTGATCTCGCCCTCGTCGGGCTCGGCGTTGCCCTGCAACGCCAGGAGCGCCATGGCGAGCGAGCGGATCGGATGACCGCGCGGACGGAGGTCGGCGATCTGCCAGTCAGAGCCCGCCGCCGCGAGGAAGCCGAGCTCGAGCGCGTTGAGAAGCCCGGTCCGCACCAGGGACGACTTGCCGCTTCCCGACGTGCCGAGCACTGCCAGGAAGCGATTGGCCGCGAGCGTATCGACCATCTGGTCGACGCAGTTCTCGCGGCCGAAAAAGAGATCGAACTCCTCCCGGGTGAACGGCCGCAAACCGGGGTAAGCGATGCGCCCCGTGGTTTGGTCGTTCATGTCGCCAGGTCCAGGACCACGCTATTGACGATCTCGGGGGAGAGGCCGGTCCGGCAGTCGATCTCGTCCACCTCCGGCAAGGCGATGCCGAGGGGCGGCTTTTCGGCCGGCGGACAGTTGAGGATCTTGAACTTGCGGGGCGGATGCTCGCGCTCGCGCTTGAGCTTGTTGTAGAGCATGATCTGGTTGCGGACCCAGAAATTCTTCGCCGCCCCGTAGATCAGCACCACCGAACCGCATTCCCGCCAGCTGCGTTCGAGGTCCTGGCGCACGTCCTTGGCGTCGCCATAGGGCTGCGACAGCATCACCGGCACGCGCTGCTTGCGCATCGTCTCGAACAGCGTTTCGGCGACCGGCTGGTCGCTGGTGTCGGCATTGATGAAGATCGGCGCGTCGGCGAAATCCTCGACCGGTTCGGCCTTCTTCGGCGGTGGCTCGGTCGCCAGCTTGCGGATCTGCGCCTTGAACGATTCGAAGCCGATCGCGGCGACCTTCTCGCCGAAGAGAAATGCCCGGTGGGCTTCGTCGTGGGCCGCCTCCGGCACCAGGTCGGGCGAGCGCCACTGCAGGATCTTGAGTCCCGCCTCCTCGGCAAGCTGATACTGCGCCACCAGATAGCCTTCCGGCATGTCGCGTGGACGCCGCCCCGAGGTCGGCCCCAAGAGCTGCACGAACAGGGCGCTCCTGGCGATGTCGGCGGCGACCGCCGCTTTGAAGTCCGCGGCGCCTTGCGGATAGAAGTCGGTCGGCAGGTTGGGGATCTTGCACTGGTCGAGATAGCTGACCAGCTGCTCGCGCTCGGTCTCGAGATCCTCGGTGACCTGGGCAACCATCACCGTCTTGACGTTGGCGTCGGCCGCCGGACCGCCTGCCGCGCCGCTTTCGCCCACCGGTCGTGCCGCCACCGCCGCAGCGGGGCGGGAAGCCGCCGCTTGCTTGCTCATCGCCAGGAGCTGGCCACGGATCTGCTCGGCAAGCTTTTGCAGGAGCACGTAGTAGAGGTCGCTGTTGAGCCGCTGGGTGACGGTCAGCGGAATGTCGTCGGCCGGGTCGCGCTGCCAGAAATTGATCCGGTAGTAGTCGTTGAGCGGATCGGGATAGCGGTCGCCGGCATCGAGCGGCAGCCGCTCGACGGCGAACAGGCGCCGGGGATCATTGGCAGTGGCGACGAACGTCGCCAGCTCGTCCCGCGTCCATTGCCGGTTGATATAGCTGGGCGAGCCGATGGCAAGGAAAACCGCCGAGCTGCGAACGCTTTTGAGGATCTCGTCGAGCTGGTGATTGGCGCGCAGCCGACTCGAGTCGTAAAAGATCTTGATTTCCTCGGCGCGACCGAGACGCTGCTTCAGCGCGATGCCGAGATACTTGGCGAGCTTGTCGACCCAAGCGTCGCCGAACATGTCGACCTCGTTGTCGGCATGCGCGTAGCTGATAAAAACGTCGTTCTCGTAACCAGGCACGAACGCCATGGCCAAACCGACTTCCCGAATGTCACCCAGCCGAATTGGAACCGAAACAGCCTACCCGAAATCCTTGGTTTCGCAAGCAGAACGCTTTGCGGTCCCGGCCAAGGGCCGTATCCCGCCGGGATCGGTGACGGCTGGGCCTCAGGCGGCCGTCGCGGCATGCGAAAGATGGCCGAACAGCCGCTGATTCGCCGGGTTTTCGGCGCGTAGACGCCTCACCA
>Ga0210144_1000583_pt1 | contig 18020 bp, 16 predicted proteins | sample Muzzi_PWA_D2_FD_185532 | JGI IMG/M metagenome (GOLD analysis project Ga0210144, IMG submission 185532) | Wetland microbial communities from San Francisco Bay, California, USA, that impact long-term carbon sequestration - Muzzi_PWA_D2 (SPAdes) | ecosystem: Environmental > Aquatic > Marine >...
CGCGCGGCATGGGACCGGCGTGGCCGGCGGCCAAGTAGATCTGGCTGAAGATGCCGCCGCCGAGCGACTCGGCGGTGGCGCGGGTCAGCGTCGGCCGTGCGGTTGGCTCGGCGCGGCCTTCGTCGATGAGGTCGGACAGCTCCTCGATCTCTTCGCCGATCAGAAGCGCCGGGCGCTCGCCCGCGACGCGCGCCTCGACGACGGTGAACCTGCGCAGCCGCTCGTCCTCGTCGAGGTACCGATAGAGCGCGCAGGCGGGCCCGCCAGTCGCCGAGCCCGGTGCGAGCGGCTGCGGCCAGGCGACGGTAGCGCCCGAGCTCGCTGTGGCAGATCTGAAAGAAGCAGTCCTCGAGGTCGGCGTAGGTCCTCGAAGGTGGCACGAGCGAGACCGGCGCGGTGGCAGAGGGCCTCGATGGTGACGGCGGCGAAGCCGCGCTCGAAGCAGAGGTCGATCAGCGCGGTGCGAAACGGGGAGGCGAGCTGCGTGCGGGTTAGTGCTTCGACCGATCCCATCATCCACCTCCAGAACCTGAGATCGACGAATGCTCAGCCAGTGGGGGATCGAAGCCGATACTACCCCGGCCGGGGGCCGATTGCCACTACTGAAGCTAATCGTGGCGAGACGATTGCCCTGCGCGCCGGTCTCGCCGAGCCTCAGGCGAGGGTCGGCTGGCGATCGGCCTCGCCGCGAGCGATGCGGTCGGCCTCGGCCTCGCCCAAATACGTACGCAGGACCAACTCGATCAGCTCGGGCAAGAGCTCGGGCAGGCGCTCGGCCTCACCGACGATGAGGCGCTGGTAGGCAGACCAAAAGACCGAGCCGGCCAGGGTGTCCTCGATCGTCGAAGGGAGCTCCGCCCCACGCGGGTTGAGCTCGCGGCCGGCGCGAAAGAGCGGCACGAAGGCCCTTGTGGCCCGCTCGTAGCGCTCGTGCATACCCGGTCCAACGGTCGGGGTCTCGACGATGACCGCCCGGGCGATGATCGGATCGGCGACGATCCGCTCGATCAGGGTGCTCAGGGCGAGGACCACCTGCTCGGCCCAGGGGCGGGGCTCAGCGGCGAGCCGCTCGCGAATCGTCCTTTCGGTGGAGCGAAAGGCGCTGTCGAAGAGGGCTTGGAAGCACTCTTCCTTGCCGGAGAAGTGCTTGTAGAAGGTCTTGTAGCTGACGTGAGCCCGCTTGACGATCAGCTCGACGGTGACATCGCCGTAGCCGCGCTTGGCAACCAGCTCGCCGACCGCGCGAAGGATGCGGCGGCGCTGATCGGCATGGGCACTGGAGCGAGTGACGGCTGCCGGGGGAGCGTCCAGCGTAGCCCGTGAGTTCCGTCCCGGTAGGGGGCGCATGAACACCAGGATACCGCGAGGCGCGCGTGGATGAAAGCCCGATCGCCACTGCGCCAACCGGAGTCGGGCGTCCACGAGCACTCGATTTGCCCTGAGGCGGGGCCTGTCCGCAAAAACAGCTAGCTACTGAGCTACTTGAGATGTGTGCTGCGGCTGGTTGAAAGTGCTGTATTTCCTTAAGACAGTAGTAGCTTTCCCGCTCGTGCCGGCGGGGGATCAGCACGAGGCGCTGCTTCGGGTCGCAGATCAGCTCTGCGCCCAGCTCGGCTACGCAGGGGGCGAGCAAGAGGCGCACGGCGCCAGCTCGCCGCTCGGCGGGAGCGGCGGGGCGGTGGGGGAGGTACTCAGCCCCCAGGACGAGGCACTGGTCGCGTCGGTCAGGCGGGGTCTGGCGAACGTCGCAGCGGCGGCCGGTGCAGCGCGGTCGGCGAGCACCGACGGAAGCGCGGTGTCCGCTGCCTTGGACGGGGCCGAGCTGGTCATGCGTGGCGAACTGGCTCGCGGCAATGCGACTCAGCTGCCGGCGCTGATACCGAGCTTCGTCTTCCTGGTCACCCTGCCGATCGTCGAGCAGGACGAGGCGCTCAAGCTCTCGCAGCGCACCTCCGAGCTGATCGACGGGGCGCCGGGCATTTGACGGCTCCGCAAAGCGGGCCATGACGATGGGCGGTACCGGGCTCGAACCAGTGGCCTCCTGCTTGTAAGGCAGGCGCTCTCCCAACTGAGCTAACCGCCCCGGGGTGTATATTTCGGCTCTCTAGCGCTCTTAGTCTGAGCGGCCGATATTCCAAGGGTAGCGCTGAAAAGGCTTTCCCTGAGCGCTTCACCGACGATCATGGAGAGCGCCGCCGGGGAACTCCAGGAAGCCGGGCGGAATCCCCCTGCTCGAGCACCAGGCGAGCTGTCACCTGTCAACGCCGGTCGAAAAGTGGACCACTTCGGTCGGCGTTGACAGGTGTAGGCGCCGCCTGAAAACTGGACCATCTGCGCTGGCCCGTACAGCTTCGCCTCCAAGGTTCACCCCCACCCCGCTAGGATCCGACGGCAGATAAGGGAGTTCGCCGCCGTCCCGTGGAAGGGTAGGCACATGGACTCCTCGTAAAGGACCGGTTGCAAGACGAAATGTCGCATACATCATGTCGGATCTTTGGGGAATCTGGGGCTGCTTCTTGCCGGAGGATTCGAGCGTAGCTCCTCCTGCCGCCGAGACCCAATTCGCAGCAACGGGACTAGTCGACTGATGCGGATCGTCGCAGTCCAAGAGCGACCTGTACCGATCGCCTCTCAGATCACCAACGCCTACATCGACTTTGCGCAGATGAACGCCTCGGTCGTCGCGATCGAAACCGACGTGATTCGAGACGGCCGGCCGCTAACAGGCTACGGGTTCAACTCGAACGGTCGCTACGCCCAGAGTGGGCTTCTGCGAGAGCGCTTCATCCCCCGCCTGCTGGCCGCCCAACCGGATGAGCTGCTCGAGGACCGCGGCGACAACTTCGATCCAGAGCGGGTTTGGTCGGTGCTGATGCGGAACGAGAAGCCCGGCGGGCACGGCGAGCGCTCGGTCGCGGTCGGGGTGCTCGACATGGCGATCTGGGACCTGGTCGCGAAGCTGGCCGAGCAGCCCCTCTACCGCCTCCTTGCCGAGCGCTTCAACGAAGGTGCGGGTGACGAGACAGTCGCTGTTTACGCAGCAGGGGGCTACTACCTGCCGGGGAAGGACGAGAAGGCGCTTGTCGAGGAGCTCAAGGGCTACCTGGATCTCGGCTACACAGCGACAAAGATCAAGATCGGCGCTGCGCCGCTGGCGGAGGACCTGCGCAGGATCGAGGCCGCACTCGACCTGCTGGACGGCGATGGGTCACGCCTGGCGGTCGACGCTAACGGCCGCTTCGACCTCGACGCGGCGATCGGCTGCGGCGACGCGATTACCCCCTATCGGCTGCGATGGTACGAGGAGCCGGGCGACCCGCTCGACTACGCGCTGAACGCGGCGCTGGCCAATAGCTACGAGTTGCCGCTGGCGACGGGCGAGAACCTGTTCTCGATGCAGGACAGCCGGAACCTCGTGCGCTTCGGCGGGATGCGCCCCGACCGAGACGTGCTGCAGATGGACCCGTCGCTGAGCTATGGGCTCACTGAATACCTACGAACACTTGCCGTGATCGAGGAGCAGGGTTGGAGCCGCCGAAGCGTTGTTCCCCACGGCGGGCATCAGTTCGGCCTCTCGATCGCGGCGGGCCTCGGGCTTGGCGGAAATGAGTCGTACCCAGGCGTATTCCAGCCATTTGGAGGTTTTGCCGACGAGCTCGACGTCCACGATGGCAGAGTCGGGCTGCCCGATGTTCCCGGCATTGGCTTCGAGGCGAACTCCGACCTGATCGCAGTGATGCATGCCACCTAGCAGGATCCCGCGGCCAAGCTCGACGACGTCGCGCCGCTTGCGGCAGCGCTCAACCACCTCTTAGGTGACGGCGATGGGCCTAACCCACGATCCCGTAGCGCCAGCGATTTTCAGGGGAAGACAGACGAAGGCGAACTCCGAGACCGCATCTCCACCAAGCTCCTCGAGGTACACCATCTCCATGATGTACACCCCGCGGTTGATCAGCGCCTCAAGGTGGACGGGATGCGGACTCTCGGGGTCGGGTGACGGAAGAACCTCGAAGGACTCGGTGTCGCTACCGAGAACCACCGCCCCCGCGTCCATCAAGTATTCCGCGCCTTCCAGGGTGACTCCCGCGTCGGCGAGCTTCGACAGCTTCTCGGTATCGGGCCACGCCGACAAATATCCGGTCCTGATGAGCACAACATCGCCGGGCTTCAGTTCCACCTGCTGGCGCTTGAGGGTGTCCTCGATCTCCTCTACGCCGATCGGCGTGCTGGCCGGGAGCGCCTTCATCCCCATCGCCGATGCGACGTCGAGCAGGACTCCGCGCCCAAAGATCGGCGGGATCGCAGCCGCATCATGGGTCTGCGGACCAAAGTCCCCCAGGTACTGGGCGGCACTATCACCGCCAAACCAGTGGTCATCCGCGCCACAAGTGGCATGACAGAGTGCGTCGATGTGCGTGCCGGTATGGGCGCTGCCAGTCAGGAGCTCGCTATGGATTCCGAATTCCACCGAGTTCTTGCCCAGCCAATCCCAGTCCTTTTCGACGCGAACACCCCGGGGCGTCCGATAGGCCAGCACCTGGAAGGGCGCGTGCCCCGGCCACTGTGGCATGTGAGTCCAACGCCCACAATCGAGGTCGTAAATCTTTCCCGTATCGATCAAGCGGCTGGCCGCAAGCACAGCAGCCGGGCCAGCGTCAAGCAGGGGTGGATGCTTTTCTGGGGGACTCTCGTCATGGGCTCGCCTCTTCATCTGTCACTCTCCTCGAATTCATGCCTATATATCCGCGCTCGCACTGCATATCGTTGGCAAATCGATCGGGCCATGTTCTCGGGCGCCTCTCCCGCAACTCTTGCCGGGACACCCACCGCGAGGGTGCCCGGTGGGATTTCCGTACCCTCCAGAACGACACTTCCAGCGCCGATTACAGACCGGCACCCTACACGCGCTCCAGAAAGGATCGTCGCGCCCATCCCAACGACTGCTTCGGTCTCGATCGTGCAACCATGGACGACAGCAGCGTGACCTACCGCGACGTCGGCTGCCAAGTCGAGCGGCGCGCCGGCGTCAGTGTGAAGGATTACGCCATCTTGGACGCTGCATCTGGGCCCGATCGAGATCGGCTCGATGTCGCCGCGGGCAACGACGCCAAACCAGAGATTCGCCTCCGCGGCTACGGACACCGCGCCACTGAGGATTACTCCGGGCGCCAGCCACGCCTCGGAGGCGACCGTCGGAGCAACCCCTTGCAGCGAGATCAGCCGAGGCTCACTTTCCGTCATGAACGCTGTTTCGTTCTATGGGCCCGGCCGCGGTATCGGAGAGGCCCATCCCGACTAGCGCGATGGGCACCATCTCCGATACCACGTCAAGCAATCTCCTAACTTGCTCATCAGTAGTCTCCGAGCAGGTGCTGAACCGTCCATCCGGGCCGATCAAGATGCCGCGCTCCAGCAACAGGCGATGGAGGTCAGCTCGAGACGGAAGGTCGCTAGCCTCGCGGGCGTTCCGTGGCGGGCGACGACCGAAGTGGATGCGTCCGATGCTCCCGTAGTTCGAAGCGGTCAAAGGCAGGTCGAGCTCCTTGCCGATCTTGACGATCCCTTCGGCGATCCTGGTACCCAGCTGCGACATCTTCAGCACGGTCGCGGGATCGAGTATCTCGAGAACCGCCCGGCCGGCAAGCATGGTCACAGGGTGGGCGTTGAACGTCCCGGCGTGCCGCACGAACCCCGCTTGGCGCGGGTCGAACACAGCCATTACGTCCTCGCGCCCGGCGAATGCGCCGATTGCGAAGCCGCCGCCCAGCGCCTTGCCCAGGCAGAGCAGGTCAGGCGAGATGCTGTAGTCGCTTACGGCGCCCGCGAAGCTCGTTCGCCAGGTCGCAACCTCATCGATAATGAGAAGCACGTCGTTATCGGCGCACCATCCCTGCAGGCCCCGAAGGTAGTCCGGATCGGCCGGAATTGCCCCGCCCGCGTTGAGAAAGACCTCGATGATGATCGCCGCCAGATCATCCGCGTGTGGCTGCAAGCGCTCCAGCGCCCCGTCGAGGTCGTTGTACGGAAACACCGTAACGCTCTTAAGTATGTCGTCGCCCATGCCAGGGGTCTCAGGAATCGCCAAGCAGGAGGAATCGCCGAACTTCGTGACGCTCACGTCGACGAGATCGAAACCGCCGTGAAAGCCGCCCTCAGCCTTGGCGATCCTCGACTTCCCAGTGAATGCACGCGCACCTCTGATCGCCTGCCAGGTCGCCTCGGACCCTGAGTTTGTGAAGCGAACCCGATCGACGCCAAAGCGCTCGGTGATCTGCGACGCAAACTCGATCTCGCTTTCGCTGGGGACGCCGAACGGGCTCCCCAGCGAAAGCGCGCCGATGATCGCCTCGCCCACCTTGGGATGGTGGTGTCCGACCGCCGAGGCAGTGTAATTGAGCAAGAAGTCGTCAACTACAGCGCCATCGACGAGTTCGATCTGGCTTCCCTGCGCGGTGGCGCCGTACACGGGGAACGGGGGGACGTAGAGCTGCGTGCGGGTGTTGCCGCCGGGCATGACCCCGGTCGCACGCTCGAACGCCTCGCCCGCCCGCGGCCACAGCGCCGCGTAGCGTCGTTCAGTCAGGCCGCGCGGTGCGGGCGAAATGGAGGATCCCCCTTGCTCGCTTCCCATCACCTTTTCACCTCGGCCGCAGCCTGCTCAAGCCCCGGGCTCTGATCGCGGCTCGCGATACCGCCTCGCACCTTCGGCCGAACCACCGAACCGCACCCACTGCGCGCACGGCAAGCGTGACTACTCATGGCGTACTTCCATCTCCTTCATTTGCCTATTCCGTACAGACCCTGCCTCCGACCCCGCAGCACTTACTGACCGCGAAGTTACGGTCCTGCCCTTTCTCCACCAGCGACGATTGATTCGCGACCAGGTAGAAACGTAGCGGCGCCCTCAACCGCGCGGACTTCGCCGTGCGCGATCCACTCCGCTGCCATCCGGCCGACGATTGGCGACACTTGGATCCCGTAGCCTCCGACACCACACGCGCCGATGATGGTCTCGTCCTCTGGGTAGGGTCCGACCTGCGGTTGCCCGTCGGGACTAACGGGGTACAGCCCAGCCCAGCCCTTCCCGATCCCGGCGTCCGCGAACGTCGGCAAGCGCCGCGGCATGATCTCACTGAAGTGCTCGACGAAGTCCTGTTTGACGCCTTCGAAATAGTCGTTCGGGTCGACTACGCTGCCTACCACCTCCTCGCTGTGAAGGCCGCCCAGGAGCTGGTCGCCGGTCTCATGCCGAAAGTAAAGTCCGTCCTGCCCATCGGAGGGCGAGTAATCCATGACCTCCGGCATCACATAATCCAGTGGCTTGGGAAGATGGATGCTGACGACCTCGTGGCGTTGGGGCAGGATCGGAGTCGCGACACCCAGTAAGCCGCCCACCTCGCCGGCCCAGGCGCCGGCCGCGTTGACGACGAACTCGCTGACGACATCCCCCTTCGATGTGCCAAGGCGATGGCGCCCACCGGGCAGCACTTCATGCGCCTTGACGGCAGCGGTCTGGACGATACGCACACCGGCTGTGGTCGCGAGCTCCGCGACGAGCGAGCAGTAGAGGTGGCCATCGACGATCCCGTCGCTGGCGCCATAGAGTCCAGCGACCAGGTCATCTATGTAGATGTCTGGAAACCGCTCGGAGATCGCGGCAGGATCAAGCACACAAGCGTCGTCAATTCCAAGGTCCTTCTGGATCTTCACACTGCGGTCGAACGCCGTCGCAGCCTCATCGCTGTGGCCCAGACGTAGATAGCCGATTCGGTTGAATCCCAGCTCGTGATCGCGCTCCAGCTCGAAAAATTTAGCCTTGCTCTTGACACGCAGCTCGATATCTAGCGGCGTCATGTACTGGGTCTCAACGGCACCCACCGAGCGGCCCGACGAACCACTCCCGATGTACGACCGCTCGACGACGGTTACATCGGTGATTCCGAGCTCGGTCAGCTCGAGAGCCGTGCACAGGCCGCTGACTCCTGCACCAACAATTGCGACTGAGGGTCGTAAGGTCATTTCGTGTACGTCTCCGGTCGGTTCGCTCTACTCGACATAGGTACGGCTTTGCTCGCGCATGTACTGCTGGAGGTAATGAACACCGCCGGCCCCGCGAGAAGTTGACCCCGATCCCTTCCAGCCCCCAAAGGGCTGGACTCCAGGCCAGGCACCAGTCGTGGCGCCGGCGCTCCGGTTGACATAGATCACTCCAGCCTGAATATCGTTGGCGAATCGCTCGATCTCAGCCTGGTCCTCTGAGTAGAGCCCTGCTGTCAAGCCGAAGACGAGTGCGTTCGCCTGCGCGAGCGCTTCCGGGAACGAAGAGACCGGATGCACCGCAACAAACGGCGTGAAGAGCTCGTCGCGCAGGAGGTGGGACTCCGTGGGAATCTCGGCGCTCGTCGGTTCGACGTAGTTCCCGTACTCAAAGTCTCCCTCGAGAAGGCGGTTTCCACCGTTCAGCGGCCAACCAGCTTCGCGACACTCCGACGCCGCATCGAGGAGCCTCTGGGCAGATTCCGGTGACACGACCGGCCCGAGCTGCGCGGCGGGATCCAAGGGACTCGCCACTCGGACTCGACGGCGAGCCGCCTCGAGCAGCTCCACAAACTCGTCCTTCACGGAGTCCTCGATGAGGACGCGCGAGCATCCGGAACACCTCTGGCCGCTGAAGCCGAAGGCCGAGCGGCTGACACCGAGGGCAGCCTTCTCGAGGTCCGCTTTGCCAGTCACGATGGCAGGGTTCTTGCCGCCCATCTCGCAGATTGCGGGGCGTGGATAGTCGCCCGTAGATCCACGATAGATTTGCATCCCGACGTCGTAGGAGCCCGTAAACGTCAGACCATCGACGGTGTCGTTGTTGTAGAGCCAGTCGCCGAGGTCGTGATCGGGGATCGTGAGCAGGTGCAGGGCGTCTCCCGGAACACCCGCATCCCGAAAGAGATCGTAGACCGACACTCCACTCAGATAGCCGTGCGGGGATGGCTTTGCGACCACGGTATTACCGGCAATCAACGCCGCCGCGATCGGCCCCAACAACAGCGCCGTCGCAAAGTTGAAGGGCCCTATGACCTCCCAGACTCCGTAGGGACGCATCACGCTGACGGCCTTCTCACCATGGCTCGAACCCATCAAGACTTCGAAACCGGAGTTCTTTCGCATCTGCTCGCAGTAGTACTCGATCAGAACTACACACTCATCGACCTCGCCCAGCGCCTCCAGGATTGGCTTGCCGACCTCGTAGGCAAGGATGGCCGCCAGCTCATAGCGTTGGGCGCGCACGCCGTCAGCTACGCGGCCAACGATGTCTACCCGATCGTTCCAATCAGCGCCGGACCACTCCGGGAGGAAGCTCCGAGCGGCCGCAACCGCGTCGTCGAAGTCCTCACGCCCAGCTTGCCCGAAGCGGCCGACGATGATTCGCGAGTCTGCCGGAGAGCGCTCTTCCTCCGAGCCCCTCCCTTCCCGCTCCTCGCCGGAAACGTAGAAGGGGCGGTCTTTGCCAAGCTCTCCTTTAACCCGCTCGATAGCGACGGCGAAAGCCTCTGCCTGGTCTTCGGTGGCAGAGAAGGTCTCGTAGTCAACCTGACTTTGGCTCCTCTTCTGGTTCCTATTCATACGCTGCCCTTTTTAACGCCTTCGGTCGCGCAGAATCTAGCCGGGCTGCAACCGCGCAACAATGGGCACTCAGTGCAGGTCTCGATCCCTGGGTGCACAACATGGATCAGCCGCTGACCCGCTCTCGCTGGATCATTACCACCGCCACGATCAGCACGACGCCGATGACGATGTCGCGCGCCGATGGTGGCAGGGTAGTAGCGGCGAGAATCGTTCCTATCCCCGTGAAGAGTGCTGCCCCGCCCGCTGTGCCGACGAAATTTCCACGGCCGCCGAGTATCGACGTCCCGCCGAGTACGACTGCGGCAATCGACGGGAAGAGAAAGGGGTCGCCCATCAGTGGGGACGCTTGCCGGTTCCAACCGCTTAGCATCACACCGGCCAACCCGTAGCTGAAGCTCGCAAGCGTGTAAACTGCGATGGTCACAGCATGAGTGCGGATCCCCGACAGGTAGGAGACCTCGGGACTGTTCCCGATAGCGTAAATGCGACGGCCGAAGGTCGTTCGCAGGAGCAATAAGGTTGCCACGATGGTGAATATGATCCCCATAAAGAGCACATTGCTGAACGGCCCGACCGTCCCGGTCATGAGGTCGATCAGTGGTTGAGGCGCGGACCCGATCGGCTTGCCTTGGGTGTACGATAGGACGACACCGGAGAGGATGATGTTGGTCCCCAGGGTAGCGATAAGAGGTGACACCTTGAGGTATGCCACCCAGACCCCGTTCCACACTCCGATTGCGGTAGCGAACGCGAGGGCGACGAGGATCGCCCAGATGCCCTGGCTGCCAGAACTCCCAGCGAGCTCCGTCATAAGGATGCTCACGGACGTGATCGTGAACGGGACCGAGAGGTCGATCCCGCCCGAAAGGATGACCACGTTCTGGCCGAAAGCGACCACTAGCGCGAAGACCGCAAGCACGAGGGCGGTTTCGAGCTGGCTGAGGTTGGCCACCCAACCCAGCGCAGCCCCAAGAGCGAAGACTGCCAGGAAAACGAGCCAGACCGTGACGACCGCGCGCAGATTCGGGTAACGGCGCAAGGCTTCTCGCCACCGCCCGACCAGGTTTGTGACGGTTGCGGATGCCGTGACATCCGTCGGACGAGCGCCACCGACCTCCATCAGCCCTCACCTCCCGCACTCGCGGCAGTGTGCCGTGGTCGTACAAGGATGCGCCGCACGAACTCATTGACGTCGCTGCCGATCGCGCTGGGTAGGACGACAGCGAGCAGAACGGCACCGAAGACGATCGGGGTATAGTAGGACGCAACGCCGACCGAAAACAGGACCGACTCGAGCAGGATCAGGCACAGCGCGCCGACGATACTGCCAATGGCGCCACCGCGTCCACCTCCGAATGCGGTACCCCCGATGACAACCGCGGCGAACAGCTGGACGAGCAGGACGAAGTTGATCCGCGGATCGCCGCTGGCGGTAGCGGCGGTGTAGTTGAGCGCCGCGATTCCATAGAACAGCCCTGCGAACGCGTAGGTTGCGACGAGCGTGCCGCGCACAGGCACTCCTCTGGCGAAGGCCGCCGCGGCGTTACTTCCGACCGCATAGAGGTGGCGCCCGAACCTCAGGTTCTTGACCAAGAGCCAGAGCAAGCCCACGATCGCGACCACTCCAGCCGAAGCAGGAATGGGGCCCCATTCCCCGGACAGCGCGAGCGAAAAATCGGTGGGCACGCTCCCACCCGGCTGGTCGAGGAGAGCCAGAGCGCCGCCCGAGAGTACGAAGAACATCGCGATCGTCGCGATGATCGATTGAATCCGTAGGAAGCCAACCAGGATCCCGTTGATCGCGCCGATCCCGGCGCCGATCGCGACCACGACGATTGCGGTGAGAACGTAGGAGCCGCCCAGGTGGTCTGCCTGAGTGACGAGAAAGACGTTCAGGAATGCAAGCACCGCAACCGGCGAGAAGTCGAACCCACCGGAGATCACCACCACGGTTTGCCCGACGGCGAGGATCGCCAGCGTTGCGGTAGCGGTTGCAACCTCCTGCAACGTGAAATTCGAGAACGCCTCTTCCTTAACGGAGCCGTATACCAGCAGCAGGATCGCGAGAACCACGAGGCTGCCGAGGATCGGCGGCGGGTTCCCGCCACGGACGCGATCGGCGACCCGCTTGACCAAGGGAGTCATGCCGCCACCTCCTTGGGCAGCTCGCCACCAAGCATCTCGGTCAACAGTGCCTGGTTGGTGAGATTTGCAGCCTGTATCGGCACTCCGAGTGCGCCTCGGTAGCAGACCTGAGCTCGATGACAGAGATTGACAATCTCGTCGAGATCGGTGGAGTACAGAAGGACCGACCTACCACCGGCGGCAAGCTCCGTGATCAGGCGGTAGATCTCCGACTTCGTGCGGATGTCAACCCCGCGAGTGGGATCGTACAGCAACATCACTCGCGCTTCCGCGATCAGCCACTTGCCGATGATGAGCTTCTGCTGGTTGCCCCCGCTGAGGGCCTCGACCGGCTCCCAGAGGGCCCTCTCGGCGATATCGAGAGCGCGCAGCGCATCCAGAGCGGCGGCTTCCTCGCGGCGCCGGTTGATCCAGCCGAAGCGGGCGAACCGGTCGAGCGTGGGTAGGGTGAGGTTCGCCCTGCCCGACATCGTCGACAAGGCTCCCTCGGTCACCCGCTCCTCGGGAACGAGGCTAATGCCGATCCCAGCTCGGATCGCGCTGCGTGGAGAGCGGAACCTCACCGCCCTACCGTCGAGCTCGATATGCCCGGAGTCGATGCGGTCGGCACCAAAAAGGGCGCGGAAGAGCTGACGTTGGCCGTGATCCTGAAGGCCGGCTATACCGAGGATCTCCCCCTTGCGCAGCTCCAACGACGCCGACTGGAGTCGCCCCGATCCGACCTGGCGGGCGGCGAGAACAGGGGATCCCGTGGGCTCCGGCGGGCGCTTCGGGAAGATTTGGGCCAGGGACTCGCCGATCATCATGTCGATAATTCGCTCTTCGTCGATGTGCGTGCTATCCGACGATCCGGCCCGTCGGCCGTTGCGCATGACGGTCATGGAGTCGCACAGCTCGCGCACCTCCGAGAGCCGGTGTGAAACGAATAGGACCGTGCACCCGCCGCTCGCGCGCAGCCGGCCGACCTGCCGGAACAGCCATTCGACCTCGGTCCCTCCCAGTGCAGCGGTCGGCTCATCGAGAATCAGCAGGCGCGGTTCCCGAGCAAGGGCCCCCACAATCTCTACCTGCTGTTTGGCAGAAAGCGAAAGGCCACCGACCCGGGCAAGCGGATCGATGTGACCGGCCTCCCACCGTTCCAATGCTTCGCGTGCGGCCGACCTCGACGCGCGTCCGGAGACGATGCCAAATCGATTTCGCGGGGGGCGTGGCAGTGAGAGGTTTTCGGCTACGGTGAGATCGGGCGCGAGGCTGAGTTCCTGGAAAGCCGTTGCCACCCCTGCCCGCTGGGCGTGGTGGGGGCTGCCGAGATCGGCGGCGGCGCCGCCGATCTCGGCCCTGCCCTCGTCGGGGACGACGAGTCCGGCGAGGACCTTAACCAAGGTTGACTTGCCGGCTCCGTTCTCCCCGATCACGGCGTGGACTGCCCCAGCCTGGACGTCCAGATCCGCACCGTCGAGGGCATGGGTGGAGCCATACGCCTTGTGGAGCCCGCGGATCCGGACGTCCGGCGCGGAGGTCAGGGGATGAGACAACTGCCCCCTTCCGCGACGCCGTCGATCTTGTTGTCGCCGCTGGCTTCGTCAGGTTCGGTCGGCTTGCTGATCTGGTCCGAGACACCCCTCAGCGACCCTTCAAGGCCCTGACCCACCAGGGGGCTATAGAAATCGGCAAGGAATTCCGGGTTCACCTCGGGCTTGTGTTCGGGACCGTAGACATTTCCGGCCTTCTTTTCGTCTTCGCCGAGGGAGACGGTTGCATTCGTGACTTCGCTGGGGCTGATGATCGTCTCGTGACACCGCTTTTCCACAGCTTCTTCCCCACCCACAAGCATGTTGTACGCCTGCAGGAAGGCAAGAGCACCCGTGAACGTCGACTCCGACGAGCCTTGGCTCTGCAGCCCAATCGCTTCCGGGATTTCACCCTTCGGAAGCATCATCCTCAGGTGGCCGGTTGCCATGTCGCCGCCGCATGGAAGCGGTTCATGACCAAGGTCCTGGAGCTTCTGGGTCGCACCCCAGCACCCGAGCTGGGCAACATAACCTTCGATATCCGGGTGGGCGGATATGAGCTTCGCGATCGATTCACGGGCTCCAGACTGAGCCCATTCTCCATCCTCGCGTGCCACCAGTTCGATTCCCGGGTAGTCCTTCAGGACTTCTTCGACTGCTTCTTCGTGGACGGTGTTGAACGTGGTTCCCGGAACGCCACTGATTTCCGCGATCTTGCCCTTCCCATTCATGGCTTCAGCCACGAATTTTGCGCGCTCGGCTGCCATCTTCTGGATGTCGGCGTGGACGTTGTAAGAGCAGGGCTCTTCGGTCCAGCTGTCGTAATTGACGACTATGACGCCTTGGTCGCATGCTTTCCGTATAGCGGTGTTGATCGCCGTTGGTGAGATCGGATAGACGATCAGCGCGTCGGCGCCGGCGCTTACCTCATCGGTAATGATTTTGGACTGCTTCTGTGGATCCGTACCGGCGATTTGGTGATCGAAGTCGACCTTTTCCGACCAGGGGCGCGTCTTGGTTACCGCTTTGATCAGGTTGGTCGACGCGTTCTGCCATTCATTTCCGGAGTAGCTCTGGATCAGAGCGATCTTGAACTTGCCGCCGCTCGGGGTTTCGCTTGAGCCTCCGCTGCTTCCACAGGCCGCGAGAGTAGCCGAGCATGCGACTAGGAGAGCCGTGAGCAACACGAACCGATGTGTCGGTCGTTTGGTTGCAGTTGCTGATGTCATCTTGCGCAGTCCTGCTCCATCACTGTCCCTTCCTCTTTGGGTGCCGTAATTCCGGCCGAATAGCAAACGTATCTTCATTTTCATGCACCCTCGCTGGCTCGTGTTTCCTCCCCTCCCGCTCCTCGCCGGAAACGTAGAAGGGGGCGGTCTTTGCCAAGCTCTCCATTGAGCCGCTCGATAGCCGCGGCGAAAGCTCCGCCTGATCTTCGGTGGCAGAGAAGGTCGGCTTGACGCAGTTCATATTCATCGCTCCTTTCGGCGCCTCGCCCATGGTCGGCGCCGACCGTGGGAACCTAAACGGGCTGCAAGCGGCCAACAATGGGCAGATAGTGCAGGTCTTGGCCCCTGAGTGCACAACATGGATCGGCTCGACGAGCGAGCCCTTAGGTCTAGCTTGGGCATTCTGCGTCGTCGCCTACCGTCTCGAGTCGAAGGAGCGCCTCTGCAGCGTCTTCAGCGCTTGAATCGCAACCTCGACGCTCGTTCGAGTCGAAACATCATCTAGTGAGCGTCCGAGGAGGCTCTCGATCGAGCTCAGCCTGTGATACAGCGAGCGGCGCCCGATATACAGGGCTCGGGCAGCTTCGGACTTGCTACACCCGGCCGCAAGGTAGCCTTCGAGCACCGGCAGCAACTGCGTGCGGCTGCGAGCATCGTGCTCGAGGATGGCGCCCAGCTGGGACTCGACATAAGAAGCGAGCTCCGGGCCCTCCGAAAGCTTCGCGAAGAGCCGCTCGATTCCAAGCTCCTGATAACTCGCGGTGCGAAGTGAATCTCCGCCGCTGGCGAGCGAGGCCGCCTCTTGGGCATGCTCGAGGGCATCCGACAGCCAGCGGGCATCTGTCTGCTCGCTAACCCCAAGCTGAACCACCCAGGAGGACTCGATCGCGTCGGAGACCGCCCGCACTCCAGTGGTCAGCGCGTTGCTGAGTTGATCGTCGTCGGCGGCACCGATTGCGACGACGACTGACCGCGAATCACCCGACAGGTGAGACAGGCTGCTGCCTCGCGAGGAGCGAATGGCCGCCGCCACCTTTCTCGACAGTCGATCCAGTGCTAAGCCGCACTCACGGCGCGACGGCAAATCGCCGTCGATCTCAACGATCTCAATCGCGATCGCGGCAACTTTCTGACTTAAGTCGCAACCGAGCACTTGCGACCTCGAGATGATTTCGGCGGGCGACAGGTTGCGGGTCAGGATATCGGCGACGAGGTTGCCGCTGACATGATCGACGAGGCGCGTGAGATTGGCCTCTTCAAGCAAGACCAACGCCACTGCCGATGCGCAATATTGCACCGCAACCCTCGCCCTCGACCCGATCTCTGTGTCTAGTTCGAGGACGTGTATGCGGCCCCAAGAGCGACCGCGCAGAAGTATTTCCTCGCTAGCACAGCGTTGCCTTGAGCCCAGCCCTGCTGCAGGGGCAGCGAGGCCCTCGGATTGATGGGAAAGACGCGAATGCGTCGCCCAATCGTCGACCACCGAGCCCGGATCCGCATCGTAGCTGACGAACTCGACCACCTGATGGGCGGCATCCTCGAGGATCACGGGGTTCCGAAGTCCATGGGATAGCGTCTGCAGCAGCGAAAGCAGACCGCCGCCGCGATTGGTGACATCCATGAGCTCTCGGCCCAGTTTCTGCGCTGCGTCCACCTCGATGTAGTGGCGGCGCATGATCTCGCCGTGGACCTGCTCGGTGAGATCGACGAACATGATCCGCTTCTGCAGTGCAATGAGGGGCAGCCCGCAGCTCCGTGCCTCTTCGACCATCGCTCTCGGTGGCCGATCGAATCCACGGCCGAGCTCGATCACGAGCCCGGCGATTGCTACGTTCTCGAGGTCCCGAATGTAGCGCCTCTGGAGAGACTCGCTCTGCCGCAATCCGAGACCGTGGGTGAGCAATAGCTCCCCGCCGCGCAGCGAGGGCGCAGCCGTCGGGAGGTCAGAGATGTGAACCCAGCGGATGCGCCGATCCAAATTGGCTTGGCCAGACAAAACCGCTGCCCGACCCTGAGTGAGAACGTCGAGCCCAAGGGCGTCAGCGACGGTGATCGCGTCTTTCGGATATGTATTCATAAATCATTTGGGCAGCCCCCTTGTCCCGGGTCCATTTTACCCGCACCGCGCTCTGGCGCCACAGGCTTCGCCGTCCTGACTCCGGTCGGCTTGCCGGCGCGGGACCAGGCGTACTCGCCGGCACCCCCGGCCGAGTTGCCATCAGAGAGCCCGTGCGCCGCCGATGGACCCGTCATCGTCGGATCTCCGGCCGGCATGGCTCGAATCCCGATGGTTCAGCGGCAGTGCACTCCGAACTGCCCCCTAGCGCCGCACGATTCCGAGCATCTCGCGAGCCTGATCAGACGACGCGACCGGGCGTCCGATCTCTTTGGCGATCCGGACGATACGCTCGATCAGTTGACCATTGCTTTGCGCTAAGACACCTTTTTGGTAGTAAACGTTATCCTCGAGTCCTGTCCTGACATGTCCGCCGAAGGCGAGGCTGAAGAGGTTCACCGTCAGCTGATTCCGGCCGACTCCAAGTGCGCTCCAAAAGGCACCGGTCGGAAGGCGATCCACGAGATAGGCCATGGTCTGGGCATCGGCCGTGGCTCCCCCCTTCACACCGAGGCAGAGCTGCCAGACGCCTGGTCCGTCGATCAGCCCAGCATCGATCAGGCGTCGACCATTCTGAACCATCCCGGAATCGAACACCTCGATCTCAGGGACGACCGATCGGCTCTTCATCTCTGAGGCGGCGTCTCTTAGGAAGTAGAAAGGGTTCTCGAAGACCCGCTCGTCCCCGAAGTTAATCGATCCACAATCGAGGGTCGCCATTTCGGGGTTCTGCTCGAGGCAGGCAATCCGCTCGTCTAGATCGGCTCTGCCACCGGCGCTGCCAGTGCTGAGATTGAGAATCGCTTCGCAACCGCAGTCGCGAATTTGCTCTACGAGCGTGCGGAATATCGCGGCATCCTGGGTCGGGATGCCCGCCTCGTCGCGAGCGTGAAGGTGGACGATCGCCGCCCCGGTCCTCCAGCTTTCAACCGCCGCATCGACGATTTCATCAGCGCTCAGGGGGATGTTCGGTGTTTGATCGGAAGAGGTGACGCTGCCGGTGATTGCGGCGGTGATGACTACGGGGTTGGGCAAGGCTGGTCTCCCTTTGGTCGGGGTGCGAGCGTACGGAGCAGAACTCGGCACCACAACGGCCAAGTTGTGCAAAGGAGCGCCCGAGCATGCCCAATGAGCTCCCAGAAAGAAACTAGGCTTGCCCTGTGATTGCCGCCGTCGAGCGGGAGTTGGGAGCGTCAGGGCCCCAGTGAGGCGAAGAACGCACGGACGTCGTCGATAAGACGTCCGGAGCCTCGAACGCGCCGAAATAGGGCTCTATTGACGTTCCCGTGGGTCACGTAACGGTGACTCGGCCGGGAAGGGGCGGACATAACCCGCCCAACTTCAGCATCGCCAAGGAGATCAGCGCCTCGGGTGAGTGAAACCCGAAGGCGCGCC
>Ga0210144_1000586_pt1 | contig 17999 bp, 20 predicted proteins | sample Muzzi_PWA_D2_FD_185532 | JGI IMG/M metagenome (GOLD analysis project Ga0210144, IMG submission 185532) | Wetland microbial communities from San Francisco Bay, California, USA, that impact long-term carbon sequestration - Muzzi_PWA_D2 (SPAdes) | ecosystem: Environmental > Aquatic > Marine >...
TCACGCCGAGCAGAATGCCGTGCCGCGGGCGGGTATCGCCCTCGCGATGATAGGAAATGGAAAAGTGCAGGTACCTCGCCGCGGCCACAAACGCCATGATGGCGCCGAGGATCACCAGGACAGTACCCGCCCAGAACGAAAAGGCCTTCGGGTGCAGATGCTCTCCGGCCTGTGGAATCACGTGCCGCAGAATGAGCCCGAAACGATCGATAACGAAACCCAGCGCCATCAGCCCCAGCGCCGAACGCACCCAGGCCATAAGGGTACGCTCCGCGGCAAAATACACCAGGCGAGGTCCTGTCGAATCCGTACTTGAATGGTCTTCTGTCACAACCGTGCCAATCCGCAAGCTCAATCCGACTTCCAGCGCCGGCCGTCGCGCTCCAGCAGCTCGGCGGCGGCTTCCGGCCCCCAGGAACCCGCGGCGTAGTTCGGAAAACCCTCCGGAGAATTATCCGCCAGTCGGGAGACGACCGGATCCACGATCGACCAGGCCTGGTCGATCCAGTCCTCCCGGGCAAACAGGGTCTGGTCGCCTTCCATGACGTCCAGCAGCAGCCAGCCATAGGCGCGGGGCGGCGAGCTGATGCCGAAGGCGTCTGCGTAGAGGAAGCGCGAGTGCACGGGTGTCAGACAGATCTCCGACCCCGGCCGTTTGGCGATAAAGCGCTGCAGAATTCCCTCCTCCGGCTGGAGACGGAAGGTGAGCACGTTCTGGTAGCGCGGGTGACCGTCCTCAAGCGGGAACATGAGGTGCGGGGTCGGCTTGAAGAAAACCGCGACCTCGGTGAACTTGCGGGCCAGCCGCTTGCCGGTGCGCAGGTAGAAGGGCACGCCGGACCAGCGCCAGGTCCCCACCTCCAGCTTCATGGCAGCGAAGGTGGCGGTCGTGGAGTCCGTCGCCACCTTGTCCTCGTCGCGGTACCCGGCGACCTGCTCGCCCTCGATCAGGCCCGGTCCGTACTGTCCGCATACGCACCCGTCCGGTTGCGGCGGCTGGATCGCCCGCAGGACCTTGACCGTTTCATCCCGCAAGGACTGGGGATTGTAGGCCACAGGCGGCTCGATTGCCGTCATACACAGCAGCTGGAGCAGGTGATTCTGGATCATGTCGCGCACCACGCCGGTCTTTTCGTAAAAGGCGCCACGGGTACCGATGCCAAGTTCCTCGGCAACCGTGATCTGGACATGATCGATGAAGCGGTGATTCCAGACCGGTTCGAAGCTTGGGTTGGCGAACCGGAACACCAGCATGTTCTGTACCGTCTCCTTGCCGAGAAAATGGTCGATGCGGTAGATCTGCCCCTCGTCAAACACCGACTGCAGTTGTTTATGCAGTTCGCGGGCGGAGGCGCGGTCCTCGCCGAACGGCTTCTCGATCACCAGCCGCCGCCATCCCGACTCACCCCGCGAGAGACCGACCGCGGCCAGCTTGTCCGCGATGGTGCCGAAGAAGGATGGCGGCGCGGCGAGATGGAAGAAGACGTTGTCCGGCAGCTCCGCGTCGCGGCGAATCTCCTCGATACGCCGGTCGAGGTCGTGGTAGTCCTGTTCCCTGGTGAAGTCCCCGGGCAGATAGTGCAGGCGCTGAGCGAACTCGTCCCAGCGTCCGGAATCGAGATCGCAATCGCAATGTTCCTTGATTGAAGAATACATGCGCTTGCGGAAGTGATCGTCACTCCAGTCCGGCTGCGCGAATCCGAGCACGGCGAACCGCTCGGGCAACAGCCCCTTCATGGCCAGTTCATAGAGCGAAGGCATCAGCGAGCGCCCCGTGAGGTCACCCGAGGCGCCGAATATCACCATCAGACAGGGCGCAGGCGTGCGACCGGCGAAACCCTGACATTCGGTCTGGATCGTGGTTCTGTCATCCCCTCCTGTCATGTCTCCTCCCGTTCAATAGCTTCGTTCGCAGACCCGCCCCGGACATGCATCGGATTAATTCCCGACAGTGCCCGCTCATTTGCGGCGCAGCGGATGACCGCCGAACTGGTTGCGAAGTGCCGCGACCACCTTGTGGGCGAAGCGCTCCCCGGTCTGGGAGGCGAACCGCTCGTAGAGGGCCAGGGTGATGACCGGCATAGAAATGCCGTGGCTCAGGCCATACTCCGCTGTCCACCTGCCGGTACCGGATTCCTCGATGTAAGGGGCAATTGTACCGAGCGTATTACCCTCCTCTACCAGCGCCCTGACCAGGAGTTCCAGCAGCCAGGAACGGATCACGGAACCATGACCCCAGAGTTCTGCCACCTGTGCCGGATCGATATCGAAATCCGAACGGCTGAGCGTCTCGAAGCCTTCTGCGATCCCCTGAAGCATGGCGTACTCGATACCGTTATGAATCATCTTGACAAAGTGACCGGCCCCGTTTGCTCCTACCAGGGCATAGCCCTTCTCGGGTGCCAGGGCGGAGAGAACCGGCGTTATCCGCTCGAACGCCTGCTGTGAACCGCCAGCCATCAGGCAGTAACCGACCTCCAGTCCCCAGACACCACCGCTCATCCCCACATCCAGAAACAGCAGGTCGCGCTCGTTGCAGCGCCTGGCGTGCTCGAGTGAATCGGTGTAGTGTGAATTGCCGCCGTCGATGATGAGATCGCCCGCTGCCATATGACCCAGCAGCTCCGTGAGGGTCTTGCGGACAGCTTCGCCGTGCGGGACGACCATCCAGACGGCACGCGGCGCCTCCAGGCGGTCCACCAGGTCCGCGAGCGAGCCGGCGCCCGTGGCGCCGTTGTCTTCGGCCTCCCTGACCGCATCCCTGTCGAGATCGAAGGCCACCACCTGGTGGTCCCGTTGCACGAGCCGGGTGACCATGTGGCTACCCATCTTTCCGAGTCCGATGAGTCCAATACGCATAAGCTGCTCCTCCTTGTGTTCGGGACCGGGGATTCAGGCCTTTTGTTCGTCAGGGCCGGTGAGCCTGCAGGGAGCGATGAGGATGGTCACTTCTGCGCCCCGGCCAGGTATTGCTCATAGGACATCACGTCCTTGACGCTGCCCAGCGCGAGAGGCGTCTTCTGGTGCAGGGAACGGCGCGGCACTTCGCTGACAGGCGCGCGGCCACTGCTCGCCCTCCCGCCGGCTGCCTCCACCAGGAAACCCAGGGGTGCGGCCTCATAGAGAAGCCGCAGCTTGCCCTCGGGATGGTCCCTGTCCGCCGGGTAGCAGTATATCCCCCCTTCCAGGAGAATACGGTGCAGATCGGCCATGAAGGCTCCGGAGTAGCGCAGGGTGTAGGGGCGGCCAGTCTCGGGAGAAAACTCGTCCAGGTGACGGACAAAATCCAGCACACCCGGCTCCCACAGGTGGGACCTGCCTGTGTTGATGCTGTAGCCACCGCCCGACTCTGGACAGCGGATGTCGGGATGGACAAGCAGGAACTCTCCGATCCCGTGATCGAGGACAAAACCGTCGACGCCTTCGCCCAGCGTGTAGACAAAGGCGGTAGCGGCTCCGTATAGCGCGTAGCCGGCGGCAACCAGTGAGGCCTCGTTCAGCAGCTCCTGTTCCACGTCTGTACAGCTACCGGAACGGGTCCGCAGGTAGACTCCGAAAATGGATCCCATGCTGGTTCCCGCCTTCAGGTTGCCTGAACCATCAATGGGGTCGAGGCATACCAGGAACTCCGCCTCGCTGTCGCACTGCTGGAGTTCCGCCTCCTCCAGCTCCTCCGAGACAACCGCCGCCACCAGGCCACTGGCATTCAGGCAGTCCAGGAATATCCGGTTTGCCATCACGTCAAGCGCTTTCTGGGCGTCACCGCTCGCGTTAGCGCTGTCAATGGTCTCCAGCTGCCCGGTCAGCGCTGCCTGGCGAGTCTCCCGTGCAACCACCTTTGCAGCGAAGGCGATCTCGGTCATCAGCACAGCGAGCCGCGGAGCGCCGCACTCCGCGGCTCGCATAGTCGTGTGTCGATGCAGCGTGGTAGCCAGGGAGCTGCGCGTGACCTGATCGGCGCGCTGCGAGGCGACATCGTTCATCCCCGCCTCACCCTTGCGCTGGTGGCATTCCACCCGGAGGTCTCATACCGGGAACAGACCGTGCACTGCGTGCACTTCCAATGGTGTTTCATATGAGTGCTCGGGCAGCGGCAATGATGACGATGCCCTCGCGGTAGTGGTAATCCGGATTTCATGCTGACGCTTCCCGTGCTCCTCCAGTAATCAGGCGAGTGCTGCCGTTACGATTTTCCATGCAAGTCTCTCGCCATCACGCCACCGAAGCGGAAGGTGAGACCCATGAGAGCAGATTCACAGGCAATTGCTGACTGTATGGTGGTCAGCAACCGACAGGAAAGGCATGCTGGCTTGCAGGGATCAGTAACGATGCATCCGCATGAACCGCCGGGCTTGTAACTCCTACACAGTCGTGTAGAAATTACCTGCATCAGAAGACCGCTCCTGCGCCTGATCCGGGTTATTGCCGTGATTGAACAACGATGCAATTCAGGGTCCAATGACAAACAGTATCGGGGAGATCATGCTCACTGAACTCGCGATGTATCTGGGACTGATCATTGTTGCCATCGTTTTGATATGGCTGGCCTGCGACCGACTCGAGCGTGCCTCTCATACAATCGCCCGGATTTACGGACTGCCGGAAATCGTCAAGGGTTCCATCGTGATGGCCGTGAGTTCGAGTTTTCCCGAACTGGCCACCATCGTGCTTGCCGGCTGGTTGCACAACGACTTCGAACTCGGACTTGCCACCGTCATCGGATCCGCGATCTTCAACATCCTGGTGATTCCGGGGGTTTCCGTGTGGTTTCACCCCGGGTCGCTCGACACCGATCGAAACATCGTCTTCCGTGAGACACTGTTTTACCTCGTCAGTGTCATGATCGTTCTGGTGACCCTGTCGCTTTCAGTCATCTATTCACCCGGCACTGACAACCGTCACGACGGGGTGCTCACGCGCGCACTCGTATTGCTGCCACTGGCCTTCTACCTGCTCTACGTATATCTCCAGTATCATGAGGTGCGCGATCATCAGCCGGAAACCCGGCCCGGGCCGGTACGCCCACTCCTCGAGTGGACCATGATGCTCGTCTCCATGCTGGTCATACTGGCCGGGGTTGAAATGCTGATCCGAACAGCCCTCGGCCTGGGCCGCCTCCTCCACACACCGAGCGATTTCTGGGGGGCGACGATGATTGCCGCCGCCACCAGCGTGCCTGATCTGTTTCTGAGCATCAGTGCGGCCCGGCGAAAAATCAGCATATCCAGTCTCGCCAATGCCGTTGGCAGCAATATCTTTGATCTGCTGGTCGTGCTGCCCACCGGAGTGCTCGCCGCGGGTACCGTTATCATCAACTACCCGCGCATCCTGCCCATGATGGCCTTCCTGATTCTTGCTACGGTCGTCATGCTGGTGCTGGCGCGTCGTGACTTCGCACTGACCAATCGGGACGGTATCGTGCTGTTGACACTCTATGCAGGTTTTATCGCGTGGATGGCCCTGGAGAGCTTTGGCGTCATCGCCGTGTTCGGTCATTGACCGGGGCTTCTTGCGTATAACCTTCAGACATCTCTGGTTCGTCCGCATGGCGGCCTCACGGACCGACTGTTGATCGACCCGCGAGGCTATATTACCCGGGACTAGAACATATCGGAGATCTGCTGCTTGATTTTGTCGAACCAGCCCTTGCCGCTCTTGCCATCGGAGGTCTTTTCCTCGATTTGATCAAGTTGCTTAAACAGGGGTTCGAAGGATTTCTTGTCTCCATATCCCAGCACCTTGGCCAGCTTCAATTGAGTCCGCGCCGACTTCAGCAGATCGTCGAGGGTGTCATTGTCCTCGGCGGTGCGCTCCTTGTTTTCCGCCAGAGCCTCGGCGCCATCCAGCAACAATTCTGCACGCAGTACCGGCAGGGGAACGATTTCGTCGGTGGTCACCAGGGTGCCGAGTGCAACCTGCAATTGAGACCTGGCTTCTTCCAGCTTGCCTTCATCGATCAGGGAGGCTGTCTCCTTAAGCGCTGCGGGGTAGGTCCCCAGGGGTATGCTGGTGGTGCGGAACAGGATATCGCTGCGCAAACTGGCCACCAATGGGCGTGCTTTCTGTACCTCACCGTCTTCCAGATACTCTTCGGCGTCATGAATCGTCGCCTTCACGGTATCGGGACTCGCCAGCAGGTCATGGGTTATCACTGCGACGTCGACCGGCGCGAGGGTGAGTTCGGGTTCGCGGGCCAGTACCACCTCCAGCTTGCCAGTCGCTTTCTCCAGTGCCGCCAGGGCCTTGTCGGCTTTCTTCGCGTCAAGAGCGGTCAACGCGTCCCTGGTCTCGTTCAAGGCAGCAGTTGCCTCGGCTATGATGTGCTTGCGTTTTTCGGAAGCCTTGCTTGCAGACTTCTTGTCTACCTCCTTCTGCACCGATTCAGTTGCCGCCGATTTGGTCTTCGTTTGGGCAGACTCATCCGGGGTTTTGGCGAACAGCGGTGGTGACAACATCACACCAATGCAGATCAGAACGATATGCAGTCTGCTGAATACTCTCTTCTTCATCATGCGGTACCTCCATGGGTTATCGATACAGTTAACATGCCTGTTCATCATGAACAGCTGCCTCTCCGTTGATGCTGGAGAATTAATAAATAGCATTGGAGTCAATTCCAGGCATTGATATATTTCAATGCCTGCATTTGCCTCGAGATCCGGGCCATGCTTCGTGTGAATGACGCTGGTAATAACGGCCGCGCATTGCGCGGGTCACATGCGCTTGCTGATGCCGCGGCGTGGAAGAGGCGACCGACTGATCTGCACAGCGAATCTGGTTCGATGGCACCCCGTTTCGTCATTCACCATGCAACGGACAAGGCATGTTTTCTCTCATTGAAAGTGCGTTTGCACTGTTCGAAACGCAAATTCACCGCTTCGCGGTCTGATGCGCAGGGTATCGACTCGATCGCAGCCTTGTGGATCAGCTCTGTCTGGCTGAACAAGGCATCGCAGTAGTCTGGTACCTTAGCGACACCTATAACCTGGTCCAGCACTTCAAGCAATCTGATGGTAACCATCTCGTTGCAGCGGGCATTTTGCCGGATCGGATCAAAGACAGCATTGACCGCCCCTTCGAAATCAAAACCATTTGCAATTACGCGCAGAACACCTTTCTCATCACGAAAACAATAAGAATGAAATGCACAGTTCGCCATGCGGCCCAGTGCCGCACCGAGCCAGTTGAGGCAGGTAATGCAGGTCAGGGAATCATTGATACCTGGCGACAAGGCGCGCAATGCAACTTGCACCAGCTGGTCAATCGAGAATTCGATGTCCTGAACGGGTGTACGCTGGCGTCCGACAGCCACTTGTGCCAATAACTGTGCACGCAACTCATCCGACGCCCTACCGGCTGCATAACAGCATCCGATAGCTGCATGTTCTATCAGGTAGTTACCTGCACGCTTTTCGACTTCGATATAGCAGTTATGTTCGGCGGCAAGCCGGGTAAGCCGGTTGTAGTCGAGCATCTGGAGGTAACCGCTTTCAGGACAGTGAATGGCGGTATATACCAGTCCCTGGTGTTGTGTAGACCATTCCTGTTTACAGGCAAGGCGTTCGTTGATTTTTTTTCCATCATTACTATCGCCATCGATCGGTACCAGCATACTTTTGATTGCATGATTGAGGTCTTCACCGATCAGTGCAATGATGTGGTCGGCCTGTATTGCCGTTGAAATGTTGTGAATGAAATAGATCAATCCCCCGGTTGCAAGCACCGCCAGAGTTATATTAACAACCATTGACCATAACGGAACAAAACCACCATGTGTGGTATCTACCGAAGCGAGCACGAGCAATCCGTACACAAATGTAGATACAAACAGTCCGAGGACGAATTTGCTACCGGTATCACGCAGATAATTGCGCAGTACCTTGGGGCCGAACTGATTAGATGCAAGCGTCAAGGCAACGATTGTCACCGAGAATACCACTCCGGTAATCGTCATCATTGCACCGGTTATCACGGCGACGACTTGCCGTGCGCCTGCTGCATCTATACGTAACACGGCAGCCCAGCCCCAGGGGACATGCCCGTAGCGGACATCGACCTCCAGCATGACAACCGCCAGAACAAGTGCGGCGCATGACATGGCAAGCGGTAGCACCCAGATGCTGACTTTCAGATAATCCCACAGATTACTGCCTTTTTCTGTCAGCTCCGGCATGCAGATTACTCTCCTGGTACTGATAAAAAGACACTCATTTATGAGACAGGTACTAACAGCATAGACCACGATTGCGCGCTCCACTGCAGTCGAGGCAAGCTCCTGGGCGGCGTAAGTGAGGAATGCAAACAATGTCGTGTGCGCATAAGACTTCTACGGTCAGGATAGAGGAAAAGTTTATGTTACTGTGTTCCACCCTGGCCGCGGATGCGCCGGCACGCTTTGCGCATCAGATATTCACCATGGTCCAGGGTGCGCGCCACCCAACCGAACTGCGACGCGATCAGCGCCAGGCCTGGCAACCACAGCAGGAATCCCGGCATCAGCGGCGGCAGGGACAGCAGAAAACCCAGCATCACAAGCAGTAGATCGGCACCCCCATAAACCGCAACATGCCAGCGCCCTGTGCGCCCCTTGCGGCGCTGGTGAAAACGGTGGAATCTTTCACCCGCGGGTGCGGCGATGATTTCCCGTAGATGCTGCGAAGTTTGCCGATCACGCCAATCCCGCATCAAGAGAGAGCGGTGAATTCGCTCCTATCCTGGTAATCGGCGATTGCGTCATGGATTGCAGACACGACGACACGCGCATCGCATGCGCTTCACATACGCTCCTTGATACCCGTGCGTATCAGCCACCAGTTGACCGGATAGCTGGTCAGAAAACCGGCGATCATTGCCAGCTGCATCATGAACCAGAACACCGGGCTGGTTTTGCTCGGCTCGTGATCAAAAATGACGAACAGCACCACGGCCATCCATCCGTACATTCCGATTTGCCAGGCGGTCAGAGACAGCACGTCCGCCTTCAGGGCCGACTTCAGCCCGTCACTCATCGAAAGACCTCGTGCCGGCTTGATGGTGAAATACTGGAAGGCGATCCCGAAGAGGAAGGCCAGCGCATAGTCCAGCGCCCATGTCCCGAAAATCTGGCTGCCAAATAGCGTTACCGGCAGGAAGAAGACCGTCCATTCAGCCACGATATCGCCCAGCGTACAGCCACTGCCGCAATGGGTGGCGCCGATTGCGACACTTTGCCAGAACGGTTTGCGCTTGTGCGGAGGCGTCTCGTCCCGGGACCGGGCGGCCTTGACCCGCTCATCCGATGCCTGTCGTCCGAGCCGAAAGTAGGCCCATGCTCCCAGCGGACCTGCATACAGGGCGCTCAGCGGCCATACGACGTTCATAATCCACATATGCTGCGGATGACGCCTCAGATCAAGCACGACGGCCACGACAGAGAGTGTTGCCAGTGCAAGCGATATCCAGGCTATGGCCACAAGGCTATCAGACATGTCCAGAATTCATGAACCAGTGCAGTTGCAACAGGATGACCATGACCGACGCCTTGTTCACCAGATCAGCAGCCGGGTCGTCGTCAGGCCGGCCAGGGCGCTCGCCAGCAGCCGGGTGATAATCACCGCCGGGTCGCCCGGGATGGCGGCTTCGTCAGGCACCGCCAGCGCACCGGGTACGAATCTCAGCCCACAGAGCCCGACACAGCCGATGACTACTTTCGGTGCAAAAAGTATATCCGGCGTCCGTGTCGCAGACATTGAGTTTTATCAATGACTGGCAACCGTTCACAGTCTGATACTTTCCTGACAGGGATTCAGGCCGGAGCCGGATCAGATCCCGGTGATGAGTGACGGCCGTATCACCTCTGCCGTCTGGTGATATTTATCACGCGGCGGTAGTATTAACGTATCCGCTTGAGAAATGATTGCGGAACCACACTTTCGCGCACGTCACGCAGCGTGACATCGCGAGACATTCTCAACCCATTCTTATGGAGAAAGAGACAATGGCTAATACTGACGATGAGGTGGCCAAACTGCGTCGCGACCTGGAAGAGCTGCGTAATGATGTCAGCTCACTCCTCAATTCCATGAAGGATTCAGGCGCCCAGCGTGGCCGCGAGAGCTGGGAACGCGCTCGACGAGCCGGTGAGTCACTGCATGAAGAAGTCGAAAATCTGCAGCGGCAGGCGGAAGGCAAGATCAGCGATCACCCCATGACGAGTGTGCTGTCGTCATTCGGTCTGGGTTTCCTGATTGGTCTGTTGCTCGACCGGCGACGCTGATCCAGAGCCGTGTTCAGGCTCGCACAGCTGGCCCGGGGCCTGGTCGCAACCGAGGCCGACAGACTGAAACTCGGTCTGTTCAGGATGGCCACCGCGCTGCTCATGCTGGCCGTCGCCGCCGTGATTTTACTGACCGGAGCCATCTTTCTGCTGTCCGGAATTTACCAGTCCCTGTTGCAGTACACCTCTCCCTGGGCGGCGGGCGGCATCATTACCCTGGTGTCGCTGCTCATCGCTGCCCTGCTGCTGTTTGCGGCACGGCGTCGGCTGTCGATCAGGCCTCGAGCGTCTGCGGCTGCCAGCCCCCGGGATGCGGAGGCTGTGGATGAACTCAGAGAAGCCACCGAACGCGGCATCAAGGCCGGCGAAGAGCTCAAGCAGGGTCTCCGACCGATCGATCTGCTGCTATCGGCCTTTATTGCCGGCATGGTCGTCAGCCGCAGCGCCCGCAAACCGTCGCGGCGATGCAATACCACGGAAGATTCCAAATCATGACGGTTGCCCGTCATGGTCCCTGTACACAGGATAGATCGTCGTGTACGAAGATGGCATGCGAGATCCGTATCAGCGCCGCCTGATCTCGATATTCTGGGTCTTCGCCCTGGCGGTTGCCTGTCTCTGGCTGCTGTGGAATATTTCTCAAATTCTGTTAATGCTGTTCGCCGCCATCCTCGGCGCCGTGCTTCTTGACGGGCTCGCCTGCTACTCGAAACGCAGACTCGGACTGCCGCATGCGCCTGCCATCACGCTGATTATCACGGTGCTCGGATTTATCTTCATTGGCTTCGGCTTCGTGGTAGGTCCCACGCTGATGAACCAGTCGCAGCAATTGACCAATCTGATACCCCAATCGCTGAACCAGATGTGGACATGGGCACAGGCACACCATTGGGACGAGATACTGATCGCGACGAAGCCGAGCAGGCTCGTTCCATCGGCCACTGACCTTCTCGGCGAACTTTCGGGGATCTTTTCGACCACCATAGGCGGACTCGCGAGCATGCTGATCATCATCGTGCTTGCAATCTACCTGGCGGTCAGCCCGCATCTGTACATCGACGGGCTGATTCGATTACTGCCCGCGCAGCGCAAGGACCTGGGGCGCGAGGTGCTTGCGGAACTCGCCCACGCACTGCGCGAGTGGTTGATCGGCCGCTTTGTGTCCATGTTTGCCGTGAGCATACTTACGGGTGTCGGCCTGTGGCTGATCGGTCTGCCCTCGGCGCTGGCGCTGGCGGTGCTTGCCGGACTAATGTCCTTTGTGCCCTACTTCGGGCCCATCGCTGCCACCGTGCCGGCATTGCTGATTGCACTGCCCGGCTGGCCCGTCGAGCCGCTCTGGGTGCTGGTGCTCTACAGCGGCATCCAGTTTGTCGAGGGCAACCTCATCACTCCCCTGGTCCAGCGACGGATGGTGTCGCTACCGCCCGTCGCCCTGCTGGTTGCCCAGCTCACCATCGGCTACCTGTTCGGTCTGCTTGGTCTGTTACTCGCCACCCCGCTGGCGGTAGTCATTATCGTGCTGGTGCAGATTCTTTATATACGGAACGTGCTCGGTGACCCCATACGCGTGCTGGGTGAGCACCCGGATGCGACATGAACCCATGATCGAATAATGGAATCAATGCCCGAGGCCCGCACAGACAGACGAATTCTGACGGGCAATGACAGGCTCATTTCGCGGTTGTCCCTGAATACATGATAAATGCGCGCGCAGCTCAAAACCCGGGCCGCACTGTATTGAAATATGTCAATGTCATTTCCCGGCTGTCCGGTTAGGTTAGATGTCATCGTCCGGCATGGCAGCCTGCGGAACACAGGAGAATAGATCATGAACACCCTGAATCGTGTCCTTGCACCCGTCCCCGCAGCGACCCGGGAGAAAATCAAGGCAGGAGCCAGCCTGGTGCGTAATGGCATGGTACGGGCGTAGCGGCATGGAATACATATGGGTTCTGGTGGCGGACAGGGATCGTGCGAAGGTTCTCGAAGCGCAAGAGCCACAACTGCAACTTCGTGAATGCAGTGTCATCAAATGGCATGAGACCCCGGATCACCCTCTCGAGGAACCGGTGGTTGTCGAACCGGAGCTTCAAGCGCAAGCAGTGCTGCATCGGCACGCAGGCACGTCAAGCGCCGACCCGAAAATGACAGCGTTTGCAGTTCAAATCAATGCCCACCTGGAGCACGAATTGAAGAACGGGACATTCCAGCGACTGATATTAATGGCGCCCGAAGAGACGCTGGTTTTACTCAAGGCCGCGCTCGGGCCGGAGGTCCGGAAAGTGGTAGCGCTTGATGTAGAGGTAAACCTGATCGATGAGGATGTCGCGGTAATACGCGCAAATCTGCCGGAAAGGTTTTAAGCCACGTTGCCGTTTCGGGCGAAAGCAAGCAGACGGCGTTGCCCAACGACTGTGATCCAGCAGTTGTTTATATGATCTCTCTCCTGTGCAATGTTATTGTGCAGTTCTGGACTTTAGCCCCGGATCCGGAGGCTGCCTGCCCGGCACACTGATCCGGTCTGCTAACCCTCCGGATTGTTAATCTACTCGCGCCTCCACCGTCTGGCATTGAGATATCGCAATGACGGGCTGTGCATGCATGTGTAGCTTCACTGTCCATGCGACCGGCGCCGCCTGTTGCCTGAATCCTGCAGCCGCCCGTTAACAGCAAGAAATCCAAGGACACAAGTTATGCGATTACACAACTCGATACGCGTGCAGATGTTCCTTATCGCCGCGGTGGTTACGTCTCCCTGTTGTTATGCACAGAATCACGGAGACGAAGGACCTGTATCTGTCTCAAGCAAACCGCTAATTCAGGCCCTGAACATCATGCCCTTTGATAACGCCTTTTTTACCACCATGTTTTTTTGGGAGAATATGGGCTGGGCTGCGAAACCAGGTCTGTATTGGGATAATCCATCCTATTTCTCGATCGATAGTGACGGGAACTGGTACTTTTATGCAAAGCGAATAGCAAACTTTCGCCGCAAAGACGGGTCATCGGATGCCGGATGGACATTCTCGTACCGGGGCGATGTCCAGTATTACAGCGCCTATGACCCGGATCGGAAACAGTGTAGCGGGCAACGTGTGCATTCCGAGAGGTACGTTTTTGGTTCCATCAGCTACAAGGAGGCAAAGCACAATACTGATGCACGTGGCATCGACCGTGGGTTTGCCGACAAGAGTGCGGACATCAAGTGCGCCTCGCTTCAACTGTGGTTCTACTGATCCGGAACCCGGGAAACCCGACCGGTTCAGCCATTGTCCGTTCGCCGCAGGTGCGGATGCGCCTTGGTACAGCCCATGGCGATGAGGGCGTAGAGACCCGCATGACTGGCATTGAAATATTTCAATGCCAGCAGCCGCTGCAAAAGGCAGGCTATGACTATCCATAGATGCAAAAGATGGCCAGGTTGCCATCAAACGCTACAGGAGACATGCCTATGCGATATCCATTGATACTGGTCGGCACGCTGATGACACCGGCATCAGCGCTGGCTCATGCCGGGCCGCATGACGGGATGGGACCGGTCGAAGTCATCGTGCATCTGCTCGGGCAGCACCATGCGCCGCTACTGGCGGGGATCTTCATTGCCGCGCTGCTGCTGATCGGAGGACTCCGCAACCGGCGGGGATACCGCACGCCTCAACACACCGGTATCGATCGCAACAAGCGCCAACGATGATTTTCAGACAATTCTATGAACCCAGTCTGGGACACGCGTCCTATCTTCTCGGCTCCGAAGACACCGGCGAGGCGCTGGTGCTCGATGTACGCCGGGATGTGGACGATTACTACGCCTTTGCACGCGAGCAGAGTCTGCATATCGCCTATGCGGCGGACTCCCACCAGCATAACGACTATCTGACCGGCATCACCCAGCTCGAGTCCCGGGCGCCACTGGAACTGTTATCCGGAGCGCGCGCCGAACTGGGTTACCGAACGCGTCCTCTGGAAGACGGAGAACGACTGCGCATGGGCGAGATCGAGTTCGAGACACTGCATACCCCGGGACATACACCCGAACATATCAGCCTGCTGGTGCGCGACCGCAGCCGCGGCGAGGACCCGCTGATGCTGCTCTCGGGCGGAGCCCTGCTGGTGGCCGATGTCGCACGTCCCGACCTGCTGGGCGACGAAGCCGAAAAGCGCCGGAATGCCAGGGCCATGTGCAACACACTGAAGGAGAAGATACTGACACTGCCGGATCATGTGCTGGTCTTTCCGACTCACGTATCGGGTTCGCTGTGCGGCGGCAACATCGGCAGCATGCTGGTAACCACCATCGGCTATGAGCGCAAGCTCAACGACATGCTGGCGCGCATCGACAACGAGGCGGACTTCGAGCAACACTGCCTCGATCCCGGACCTTTGCCGACGGTGCCGCCTTACTGGCGGCGCATGCGCAAGCAGAACCAGGACGGCCCGGCGCTGCTCGGCGTGCTTCCGGAACCGCCCGCAATGCAACCGGACGAATTCGCGCAACGTATCACCGCTGGCGCACTGGTGGTGGACTGCCGTGCCCCGGAGGCCTTTGCCGGGGCGCATATCCCGGGCGCGCTCAATGTCGGCGCCGGGACCTCCTTCCCCACCTGGGCCGGATCGATCCTGCCGGAAGCGGCGGACATCCTGCTGGTGGTGGACGATCCCGGCCAGCTCCGGGATATCTACTGGAAGCTGCTTCGCATCGGCTACCGGGAACCGGTCGGCTGGCTGGGTGGTGGCATGAGCGCCTGGAGCAAAGCTGCTCGTCCGCTCGATTCCCTGCCGTTGTGGACACCCGGAGAGCTGGACGCCCGACGCCGGGAAAGCAAGGGACTGTTTATCCTCGATGTGCGCCAGCCGGCGGAATGGTATGCCGGCCACATACCGGGTGCGCATCACATCTCCGGTGGCGAGTTACCCGCGCAGCTCGAAGAGGTGCCCGGGGACAGACCCGTTGCCGTGTATTGCGGCAGCGGCTACCGCTCGTCGGTGGCCGCGAGCCTTCTGAGAAGCACGGGCCACCGCGAGGTCTATAACGTCATCGGCGGATTCACGGCCTGGGAGGCGGAAAAGCTTCCTGTGGAAGACCGCTGAGCACCGCGGCATGATAGTCAACAACCCCTGATGAAGATCTTGAGGGGCAACCTGTTGAAACCATCGAGTTTTCTGTAGAGATCCCACCGACAGTAGATCGCTGCGATTGCGGCACGCATTGACAAATAACAATGACGTTTTAATGTCGATTCGACAGACTGCCGGTACTGGATGCGGGGCTTCGCTCCGTAATAAAGACCATCAGGTTCCTGGCCCGGCACCCGGGACAGACCGACTACGCCGGCATTGTCTACAGGCAGGTGAACAGCAGGCAACAATAGAACCCTGCATGGAGGAAAACCATGACAGCTACAGACACACCATTCGATCCGGACGGTTTCATCAAGGATCCCGGTGCCTGGAACAGAGAACTGGCCCAGAGCATCGCGACACGCGAAGGCATTCCGCAACTCAGCGACGATCACTGGCGGGTGATCGACGAGTTGCGCAGGCATTACTTTGAAACCGGAAGCGTGCCGGTGATGCGGCACATTTGCCGCGATGCCGGGATGGAGGAACACTGCATCAGTGACCTGCTAGCCAACCCCAGGCGAGCCTGGCGAATTGCGGGTCTTCCGAACCCCGGCGAGGAAGCCAAAGCCTACCTGGAAACCGCCGAGATTGTGGAGTGAACCGTATCCAGCGGTACCGCAGGGATGGCAGAGACGGGATTGCGTGCAATGCCTGCCATATGGCAGGCCTGAGAGGTGACTATGGAATCAATGCATACAAGTCGTTACTCGCCGTGGTTCGGCACGGCAGGAGCTGTCAGTTTAAGCGATATCGTGTTGCCTGGTGATGCGTTGTTCGCAGCGAACGCGCCGGACAAACCGCCAGGCAAACAACCGCCGCCGATCAAGCCGCCCGATCCCGAACGGCCACCGGTCAGACCGCCCAGGCCGGACGAACCTCCGGTACAACCGCCTGACCCCGGGAAACCACCGGTCGAACCGCCCGATCCGGGCAAGCCGCCGGTTAAACCTCCGATTGACCCGCCACCCATACGGACAGCTCCTCGCATTGGCGGGGTCTGAAAGACTCGAAAAAGATGAATGAAATTGTGCCGCGCTACGAGTTTCGTCTCTTCGGAACCTGCCTTGGCATGGCGGAACAGCGCCTGCGGGCGCTCGCACCGTGTGAATCGATCAGCGAAAGCCGGGAAATCTACCTGCTCGACGGCGACCGTGTTCATGAAATGAATGTCAAGATTCGTCGCGGCAAGCTGGAGCTCAAACGGCTCGTCGACCGCCATCGGGGGCTGGAACGCTGGCGGCCGGCCGGCCAATGGGCGTTTCCGGTCGCACCCGACATACTCCGCGACACGCTGTGGCCTGATGCCCTGCCGCACCAGGGCACCACCCGCGCCACGATGCTCTCGGCAAACGACCTGCTCCGGCTTGTTGCGCAGCGCGACGTGTCCCTGCGGCGTGCCAACGTCGCCAAGCGCCGGTTCCGTTTTTCCCTTCCGGTCTGCCGCGCCGAGCTGGATCAGCTGCTGGTCAACGGCGCCGCCACCGAGTCCCTCGCGCTTGAATCCGAGGATCCGCAGGCGCTGCTTGAGCTGCAATCGACACTGCGACTCGAGGACTGCGAGAACCAGTGCTATCCGCTGGCCCTGTCCCGTATCCTCGGCATCACACCCCTGCCCGGCGAGGAAGCTTATGGGTGAAGAAATCGAGCGCAAGTTCCTGGTAACCGGCAACGCCTGGCGCGCTGGCAAAAGCCGCGACTACCGCCAGGGTTATCTGAGCATCGACAAGCAGCGCACAGTGCGCGTGCGTATTGCCGCTGACGCGGCATTCCTGACGGTCAAGGGCCTCACCGAAGGCGCAACCCGTGCTGAATACGAATACCCCATTCCCGTCGCCGATGCGAAAGCCATGCTCGAGACCCTGTGTCTGCGACCGATCATCGAAAAACGTCGCTACCGCATCGAGCATGGCGGGATGACCTGGGAGATCGATGAATTTCTCGGCGAAAACGCCGGCCTGGTGGTCGCCGAAATAGAACTGGAAACGGCGCAGCAATCCTTTGACAAACCGGCCTGGATCGGCGAAGAAGTGACCACCGATCCACGGTTCTTCAATGCCAATCTGGTGGCCAGTCCCTACACGACCTGGGAAAAGCCAGCGGCGTCCTGATGACTGCGGCACGCACACGACCGCGCGGAGATTGCCTGCCGCGGCATAACACGAAACTTGCCGAAGGGTCTTGACCCTGGCCAGTGCCATGGCAGCCAGCCGGATAATAGAACCATAGACTGTATTCCGGTGTCATTGCGCTTTTTCAATGACCGTGAGCAGCGCTTTCGATAAAGTTATAAAATGCATTGTTTGCCCATCAGAACAACAGCTTATCCTCTCGTTTCAAAGGTTACAGGAAAAAGGAGGTCACGATAATGACCAGTCTGTGCACCTGCCGAAGCATCGCATTGTGGGTGTTGATCACAGCAGCGGGAATTCCGGCGGTGAACGGTGCACCGCTCGGCCTGCCGCCGGTGCCAATCCCGGCAGACAACCCCCAGTCACCAGCCAAGATCAGGCTCGGCGACCGGTTGTTCCACGAAGCGCGCTTCAGCTCCGACGGCAAGGTCAGCTGCTCGACCTGCCACGCAGAGGATAAAGCGTTCACCGATCACCGGCGCGTGTCCCGG
>Ga0210144_1000588_pt1 | contig 17968 bp, 13 predicted proteins | sample Muzzi_PWA_D2_FD_185532 | JGI IMG/M metagenome (GOLD analysis project Ga0210144, IMG submission 185532) | Wetland microbial communities from San Francisco Bay, California, USA, that impact long-term carbon sequestration - Muzzi_PWA_D2 (SPAdes) | ecosystem: Environmental > Aquatic > Marine >...
GATTCAAAAGATCGTATGCCAGACTGCCCGCTCGGCGCGGAGCGCGGCAGTTACGGGGGAACGTGCGTTTGAGTGGGGGCATGCTTCGTTTCGCGGTCGACACCGGCGGAACGTTTACCGATCTCGTGGTGGCCGAGCCGGGCGGCAGCCTGGCCATGTTCAAGACGGCGACGATCCCGGCCGACCCGGTGGCCGGTGTCATCGACGCCCTGGCAACGGCAGCGGACGCCGCCGGCGAGTCGCTTGCCGCCTATCTCGACCGAGGCGAGATCCTGGTGCACGGCACCACCCACGCCATCAATGCCATCGTCACCGGCTCGACGGCGCGCACCGCGTTCCTGACGACCAAGGGACACCCCGACACCCTGGTGTTTCGGGAGGGTGGCCGGGCGGAGGCCTTCGACTTCACCACGCCCTATCCCGAGCCCTACATCCCGAAGGCGCTCACCTTCGAGATTTCCGAGCGGGTCATGGCCGACGGGAGCGTCAGGCTTCCCCTCGATGAGGCCGCCACCGTCGAGACCCTGAAGCGTCTGGCCGCTCTCGATGTCGAGGCGATTGCGGTCTGCTTCCTGTGGTCGATCGTCAATCCCAAGCATGAGCTGGCGGTTGGCGGGCTGATCGAGACGCACCTGCCCGGCGTCCCCTTCACGCTCTCCCATCGCATCAATCCGTCGATCCGTGAGTATCGGCGGGCGATGTTGACGGCGCTCGACGCATCGCTGAAGCCGATCATGACGTCCTACATGACCGGCCTCGAACGCCGGCTGCGGGACGCGGGCTTCGGCGGCCGGGTGGTGATCGTCACCTCGCGCGGCGGCGTCATGGACGCTGCGAGCGTCGCCGAGGCGCCGGTGCAGCTGATCAACTCCGGTCCGAGCATGGCGCCGGTCGGCGCGCGCGCCTATGCGCGGTCGGAAGAGACCGACACGCTGATCGTCGGCGACGCCGGCGGCACCACCTTCGATGTGTCGCTGGTCCGCCAGGGACGCATCCCGCACACAAGGGAGACCTGGCTCGGCCGTCCGCTGGTCAGCCACATGACCGGCATGCCGTCGGTCGACGTCCGCAGCATCGGTGCCGGCGGCGGCTCGATCGCCGGGGTCGACCAGGGCGGTCTCCTCCATGTCGGCCCGAAGAGCGCCGGCGCTGTCCCGGGGCCGGTGGCGTACGGCCGGGGCGGCACCCAGCCGACCGTCACCGACGCCGCACTGGTGCTCGGCTTCATCGACGCCGATTTCTTCCTCGGCGGCGAGATGGCGCTCGATCGCGGTGCCGCCGAAGTCGCCATCCGGCGGCACATCGCCGGACCGCTCGGCAAGTCGGTGGAGGAGGCGGCTGCCGCGGTCATCGAGCTCGCCAGCGAGAACATGGTCCAGGCGATCATGGACATCACCGTCAATCAGGGGATCGATCCGACCGACGCGGTTCTCGTTGCCGGCGGCGGCGCTGGCGGGCTCAACTGCGTGGCGATTGCCCGACGGCTCGGCTGCCGGCGGGTGCTGGTGCCGGAGACCGGCGCGGCACTCGCCGCGGCCGGCGCGCTGATCTCCGATCTCACCGACCGCTATCACGGCATGTTCCACACGGTGAGCCCGGCGTTCGATTTCGACGGGGTGAACGCGGTGCTGGCGGATCTCGAGGCCCGCTGCCGGGCCTTTGCCGAGGCTGCCGGCGCCGGCGATGCCTTCGCCATCCACTGGTCGACCGAGGCGCGTTATCCGGACCAGGCGTGGGAGATCGAGGTGCCGCTCCGCACCGCCCGCTTCGCATCGCCCGCGGACGTCGCCGGGCTCTGTGCCGACTTCCACCGCACCCACGAGGAGATCTTCGCGGTCAGCGACCCGGAGTCGCCGATCGAGACGATCGGCTGGAACGCCGAGGTCCGCTGCCCGTTCGGCCGTGCGGAACCCGGCCGCCTGCGGTCGCCCGAGAGCGCGTCCCGGCTGCCGGCGCGCGATGTCCACTTCGTCGGCACCGGCTGGCGGAACGTCGACGTCTATCGCTTCGAAGCCCTCGGCGAGGGCGCCGTGGTCGCCGGTCCGGCAATCGTCGAATCGAGCTTCACCTCGATCGTCATCGACGCGGGGGCGCGGGCGGTGCGCCACAGCTCCGGCAGCCTCGTCATCGACGTCGGCTACTAGGGGGAACGGCATGGCAAACGCCTCGGCCTCCAACATCGACGGCATCCGCATGGCGGTCCTCACCGCCCGCTTCAACGGCATCGCGCGCAAGATGTCGAACACGCTGTTCCGCACCGGCCGCTCGGGCATCCTCACCATCGCCCACGACTTTTCCTGCGCCGTGCTGACCGCCGACCACGAGCTGCTCGCCGCCGCCGAGAGCCTGCCGATCCACGTCTTGCGCGGGCCGGAAATGATGTGCCGCACCATGTGCGACAACCACCCGGTGCTGAAGCGCGGCGACGCCTTCCTGCACAATTCGCCCTATCACGGCTGCACCCACCCGGCCGACCACTCGATCCTGGTGCCGGTTATCGACGACGACGGCGTCCACCGCTTCACGGTGCTCGCCAAGGGCCATCAGGCCGACTGCGGCAACGCGCTGCCGACCACCTATATGGGCGCCGCCAAGGACGTTTATGCCGAGGGGGCGCTGATCTTCCCGGCGGTCAAGGTGCAGAGCGACTACCAGCACGTGATGGACATCGTCCGCATCTGCCGGATGCGGATGCGCGTACCCGACCAGTGGTGGGGCGACTACCTCGCCACCCTCGGCGCCGCGCGGGTCGGCGAACGCGAGATCCTGGCGCTCGGCCGCGAGGTCGGCTGGGACCTGCTCGCCGCCTACACCAAGCAATGGTTCGACTACAGCGAGAACCGCATGATCGAGGTGGTGCGCAAGATGCCGAAGGGCCGCGTCACCCGCACCAGCACCCACGATCCCTTCCCCGGCACGCCGCCCGAAGGCGTCACCATCAAGGTGACCGTCGAGGTGAAGCCGGAGGATGCGATGATCGAGGTCGACCTTCGCGACAATCCCGATTCGATGGAGAACGGACTGAACCTGTCGGAGGGCTGCGCGCTGTCGGCGCCGATGGTGGCGATCTTCAATTCCATCGACCACACGGTGCCGAAGAACGAGGGGAGCTTCCGGCGGATCAGGGTGCTATTGCGCGACGGCTGCATCGCCGGCCGGCCGATCCACCCGACCTCCTGCTCGGTCGCCACCACCAACATCGCCGACCGGGTGGCCAATCCCGTGCAGTGCGCCATCGCCGAGCTCGCCGACGGGCTCGGCATGGCGGAGACCGGCGCCGTCATCCCGCCGGCGATCGGCGTCATCTCCGGCGTCCACGACGGCAAGCCCTTCGTCAACGAGACCTATCTCGGCTGCACCGGCGGCGCCGGCACGCCGCAGAATGACGGCTGGCTCACCATCCTTCACGTCGGCAATGCCGGCATGTGCTACCAGGATTCGATCGAGATCGACGAGCTCCGCCACCCGATCTTCGTTCATCAGCGCCGCCTGCTGCCCGACACCGAGGGCGCCGGCCGCTTCCGCGGCGCGCTCGCCGCCTATGCTGAGTTCTCGCCGGTCGGTTGCGACATGACGGTTGCCTATGTGAGCGACGGCAACTTCAATCCCGCCGCCGGCACCCGCGGGGGTCATGCCGGCGCGCCGAGCTCGCAGTTTCGCCGCCGCGCCGACGGTTCGCTCGAGCCGGTCCCCGGTTGCGCCGAGGTGGTGATCCGCCCCGACGAGGCGATGGTGTCGTTCAGTTGCGGCGGCGGTGGCTATGGCCCGCCGGAAGAACGCGACGTGGCCCGTGTTGTCCACGACGTCACCGAAGGCTGGGTCAGCCGCGAGCGGGCGGAGACCGTCTACGCGGTCGCCGTCCGTGCCGACCTCAGCCTCGACGAGGAGTGCACCGCCGCGCTTCGCGCCGGGCGTCGGTGACTGCGGCCTGAGGCCGCCACAACAATCCACAGCGAGATCGAAACGCGCCGCCTTGGCGTCGCCAGCGCTTGACTCGTCGCGTTTGCTCTTATCATAATATCATAGCAGCGATTGAACGGGTCAGGCAGGACTGCGGGACGTGACGGAGCTGGCACTCGATCCGGATATCTGGAGCACCGCGATAGCGCGCTCCGAAGCGCACGGTCTGAACCGCTCGCTCGGCTCGAATCGCGGGCTGCTCGGCCGGGTCGTCCACGCTGTCGGGCTCAGGATCATCGGCGGCGAGCTGCCACCCGGCACTGCGATGCCGGCCGAGGCCGAATGGGGCGCCCAGCTTGGCGTCAGCCGCACGGTGCTTCGTGAGGCGACGAAAGTCCTGATCAGCAAGGGGCTGGTCGAATCCCGCCCCAAGACCGGCACCCGGGTGCGGCCGGCCGAGCACTGGAACCGGCTCGATCCGGACGTTCTCTCCTGGCAGCTGGCCGTTGCGCCGCGCGAAACCTTCGTCCGCGAGATCTTCGAGCTGCGCCGCGCCATCGAGCCGTCGGTGGCGGCGCTCGCCGCGGTGCGGGCAACCGACGCGCAACTCGAAGACATGGCGGCCGCGCTTGACGGCATGGACGCGGCCGGCGACGACGGCCGGCGGTTCATCGGCCCCGACCTGCGGTTTCATCTCGGCATCCTCAACGCGGTCGACAACGGCATGATCCGCTCGCTGAGCGGCGTCATCGAGACCGCGCTGACCACCAGCATGTACCTGTCGCTCGACAATCCCCGTGGCCAGGCCCATTCGCTGCCGCTGCACCGGGCTGTCCACGACGCGCTCCGTGCCCGCGACCCGGACGCGGCGCGGGAGGCGATTACCCGGCTCATCGACGACGCCGAGCACGACGCGGCGAAGGCGATGAAGGTGCGCCAGCGCAAAAGCCAGGCCGGCAGGAAGAGGGCGAAATAGATGACCGCTCGGAAGCTCCGCTCGCAGGCATGGTTCGGCGGCACCGGCAAGAACGCCATGATGCACCGGAGCTGGATGAAGAACGAGGGCCTGCCCGCCGACTCCTTCGACGGACGCCCGGTGATCGGCATCTGCAACACCTGGTCCGAGCTCACGCCATGCAACGCCCACTTCCGCCAGATCGCGGAGAAGGTGCGGCGCGGCGTGCTCGAGGCGGGCGGCCTGCCGCTCGAGTTTCCGGTGATGTCGCTCGGCGAATCCAATCTCCGGCCGACCGCGATGCTGTTCCGCAACCTCGCCAGCATGGACGTCGAGGAGTCGATCCGCGGCAATCCGATCGACGGTGTCGTCCTGCTCGTCGGCTGCGACAAGACCACGCCGGCGCTCCTGATGGGCGCGGCAAGCTGCGACCTCCCTACCATCGCGGTGTCCGGTGGGCCGATGCTGAACGGCCGCTTCCGTGGCAGGGAGGTCGGCTCCGGCACCGACATCTGGCGCTTCAGCGAGGACGTCAAGGCGGGCCGCATGTCGCTCGCCGATTTCCTCGAGGCGGAATCCTGCATGGCGCGCTCGGCCGGTCACTGTATGACGATGGGCACCGCCTCGACCATGGCGACCATGGTGGAGAGCCTCGGCATGGGGATGCCCGGCAATGCCGCCATCCCCGCCGTCGACTCGCGCCGCGGCGTCCTCGCTCAGCTTGCGGGCCGGCGCATCGTCGAGATGGTTCAAGAGGATCTGGTGATGTCGAAGATCCTCACCCGCCAGGCCTTCGAGAACGCCATTCGCACCAATGCCGCCGTCGGCGGCTCGACCAACGCGGTCATCCACCTGCTGGCGCTTGCCGGCCGGGTCGGCGTCCCGCTCGATCTCGACGACTGGGACCGCTTCGGGCGCGACGTGCCGACCATCGTCGACCTGATGCCGTCGGGCCGCTTCCTGATGGAGGAGTTCTATTACGCCGGCGGTTTGCCGGTGGTGCTGCGGGCACTCGACGAAGCCGGCCTCCTCAATCGCGACGCGCTCACCGTCAACGGCCGCACCATCGGCGAGAACAACGCCGACGCCGAGAACTTCGACAAGGAGGTCATCCGCCCGCTTGACAATCCGCTCACCCGGGACGGCGGCATCATGGTGCTTCGCGGCAACCTTGTACCGGACGGCGCCGTCATCAAGCCGTCGGCGGCGACCCCGGCGCTGATGCAGCACAGCGGACGCACCGTCGTCTTCGAGACCATCGAGCACTATTACCAGCGCATTGCCGATCCCGATCTCGACATCGACGAGACGTGCGTGATGGTCCTCAAGAACTGCGGGCCGCGCGGCTATCCCGGCATGGCCGAGGTCGGCAATATGGGCCTGCCGCCCAAGCTCCTGAAGAAGGGCGTTACCGACATGGTGCGCATCTCCGACGCCCGCATGAGCGGCACCGCCTATGGCACTGTCGTTCTTCACGCGGCGCCGGAAGCGGCAGTCGGCGGGCCACTGGCGATCGTGCGCGACGGCGATACGATCACCCTCGACGCCGCCAACCGCCGCCTGACGCTGGAGCTCTCCGACGAGGAGATCGCCGCGCGTCGGCGCGCTTGGCAGCCGCCGCCACCGCCGATGAGTGGCGGCTATCAGAAGCTCTATGTCGAGCACGTTCTCCAGGCGGACCGCGGCTGCGATCTCGACTTCCTGCTCGGAACGCGGGGCGCGGCCGTCCCGCGGCACTCGCACTGACGGCTCACGGACCCGGACCATGGAAGAGACCGACGCCAGATATCCGAGCCTCGACAACCGGGTGGTCTTCGTCACCGGCGGCGGGGCGGGCATCGGCGAAAGCATCGTCGAGCATTTCTGCGCGCAGGGCGCCCGGGTCACCTTTGTCGACATCCAGGAAGATGCCTCGAAGGTCCTGGTCGGGCGGATCGCCGCGCGCGGCCACAAGGAACCGCGCTTCATTCCGGTCGACGTCAAGGACGTTGGCGCTGTGCAAGCGGCGATCGCCCGGGCCGGCCAGGAGGACGGGCCGATCAAGGTTCTCGTCAACAACGCCGGCAATGACGATCGCCACCAGCTCGACGAGCTCACCGTCGACTACTGGGACGATCGCATGGCGGTGAACCTTCACCATCAGGTCTTCGCGATTCAGGCGGTCCGCCCGCAGATGCGTGACGCGGGTGGCGGCTCCATTGTCAATCTCGGCTCGATCACCTGGATGGTCGGCGACCCCGACTGCATCGCCTACGTCACCGCCAAGTCGGCGATCAACGGGCTGACCCGCGGCCTCGCCCGCGAGCTTGGACCGGAGCGCATCCGCGTCAACTGCGTCATGCCGGGCTGGATCATGACCAAGCGGCAGCTCGAGCTGTGGGTGACGCCGGAAGGCAACCGGCAGATCGACGAGCGCCAGTGCCTGGCGGACCGGCTCTATCCGCCCGACGTCGCGCGGATGGTGCTGTTCCTTGCCTCCGACGACAGCCGGATGTGCACCGCGCAGAACTACATCGTCGACGGCGGCTGGGTGTAGGGCGGGGGAGAACGATGGGATCGACGACACCGGATCGGGAGAGGCCACGCCGATACGATGGGTATGCTCACCAACCAGAGAGAGGGAGAAGGATCATGAAGCTGTTACTAACCGGCCTGCTTTCCGCGGCCGTCGGGGCGCTCGCCCTGGCCGCGATGCCGGCGCCCAGTCAGGCCAAGGAACTGAGGATTCTGGCTTGGGAAGGCTACGCCGATCCCGACTGGGTCAAGGAATTCGAGGCGCAGACCGGCGCCGACGTGAACGTCGTCTTCATCGGTACCGACGACGAGATCTGGGCCAAGATCAAGGGCAGCGAGGGCAAGGACTTCGACCTCTTCGCCGTCAACACCGCCCAGCTCCAGCGCTACCTCGATCTCGGCCTGGTCGCGCCCTACGATCTCGACAAGGTGCCGAACCAGAAGAACACGCTGCCGCGCTTCCAGGACCTCAGCAAGGTCACCGGCGTTATGCGTGACGGCAAGGTCTACGCCATTCCCTATGCCTTCGACTCGATCGGCCTGATCTACGACACCGACAAGGTGAAGACGCCGCCGGATTCGTGGAATGCGCTGTGGGATCCGCAATACGCCGGCAAGGTTCTCGGCTACGACAACGGCGAGCACAACTTCACCATCACCGCGCTCTCCATGGGCATCGAGGACCCCTACCAGCTGACCGACGAGCAGCTGCAGGCCGCCGAGGACAAGCTGGTCGACCTGAAGCACAATGTGCTCAGCTTCTACACAACCGCCGACGAAGCGCTGCAGCTCTACCAGCACAATGACATCGACCTCATCTTCGCCAACTACGGCCAGCAGCAGGTGAAGACGATGCAGGACGCCGGCGCCCATATCGCTTACGTCAATCCCAAGGAGGGCGCACCCGCCTGGCTCGACACCTGGGCGATGACGACCGGCGTGCAGGACAAGGACCTCGCCGAGGCGTGGGTCAATTTTGTTCTGCAGAAGAAGATCGGTCAGCAGCTTTCCGAGCGCACCGGATTCGGCAACACCGTCGTTCCGTTCCCGAGCGCGGCGGAAGGCGACAAGCTGGTCTGGCTCGAAACGGTCGAAGACCCGACCAAGCGGGCCGATCTGTGGAACGAGGTCAAGGCGACGCCCTGACCGCAACCTGAATTATGGCCGCCGGACGACCTGACGCCCGGCGGCCGCTTGCTATAGTCTACCCGAAAGGTCTCTCCGCCGGCTCCATGGACGAAGCACCGAAGACCCTGATCGAGTTGCGGCAGGTCGCCAAGTCGTACAGCGGGGTCGAGGTCCTGCACGACGTCGATCTCATGCTGCGCGACGGCGAGTTCATGACCGTGCTCGGGCCGAGCGGCTCCGGCAAGACCACGATCCTTCGGATCATCGGCGGCCTGGTGCGGCCGACCAGCGGCGCCGTGTTGCTTGACGGGACCGACATTTCGGCGATGCCGATCAACCGTCGGCCGTTCAACACCGTCTTCCAGGATTACGCGCTGTTTCCGCATATGACGGTGGAGGCGAATGTCGGCTACGGCCTCAAGGTCAGGGGCGAGCAGAAGGCGCGCATTCGCGAGCGCGTCATCGAGACGCTGCGCCTCGTCGCGCTCGAGGAGTACGCCGCCCGCTACCCGTCGCAGCTGAGCGGCGGCCAGCAGCAGCGCGTTGCGCTCGCCCGCGCCCTCATCTGCGAGCCGCGCCTCATCCTCCTCGACGAGCCGCTCGGCGCCCTCGACGCCGAGCTTCGCCGCCAGATGCAACGCTTCCTCAAGCGCCTGCAGAAGGAGATCAGGACCACCTTCCTCTTCGTCACTCACGACCAGGAGGAGGCGGTGACGATCGCCGACCGCATCTGCGTCATGAACAACGGCCAGATCGAGCAGATCGGCTCGCCGGAGGAGGTCTATTACCGCCCGGCCAACGAATACGTCGCCCGCTTTTTCGGCGACAACAACCTGATCGACATCGCCATCGGCAGCCTCGGCAACGGCTACCGCGAGGTCACCTCGAAGCTCGGCACCTTCCGCTGTGCGATCGGCAATCGCCCGGGGCTCGCGGAGGTCACGGCCGGTCGCCCCGGAAAGCTGCTCGTCCGACCCGAGGCGATTGCCATCGGCAGCGCCGGGGACGGCGCCCAGAACCGCCTGCGCGTGCGGGTCGAGGACATGAGCTTCGTCGGTCCGGTTTCCCAGGTTCTGGCGCGCCCGCTGGCCGAGCCCGAACGCGCGCTGATGATCAAGCTGGCGAGCCGTGCCTCCGGCATCCCGCTCGCCGTCGGCGACGAAGCCGAGGTCGGCTTCAGCGCCGAAGAGTGCCACGTGGTGACGACGTGACGGCGGTGCGGGTCGCAGCGCGCGGCGAGGACGAGCGGCATGTCGGCTATCGCCTCGTCATCACCCTCCTCGCCTACGCCCTGCCGGTCGTCTTTATCCTGCTGCCGCTGATCCTGTTTCTCATCCAGAGCTTCTACTACGTCGACCACGGCGACATCGTCCGCGAGCTGACGCTTCGAAACTACGAGCGCTTCTTCACCGGGCGGGCCTTCCTGCCGGTCTTCATCAAGACCTGCTGGCTGTGCCTCGGCGTTGCGGCGATCACCGTCCTCTTCGGCTATCCGGTCGCCTACCTGCTCGCCAGCCTCGAGGGGCGCCGCAAATACGTGATGATGGTGATCTTCGTCATCCCGCTGATGATGAGCTACATCATCAAGATCTACGCCATCCGCGCCATCCTCGGCGGCAACGGCTTCCTCAACCGCATCCTGTTGTTCTTCGGCATCATCGACCAGCCGCTCACCTTCCTCATCTTCAACCTGCAGGCCGTGCTGCTCACCCTGTCGGTGATTCTTCTGCCCTTCGCCATGCTGCCGATCTTCATCGCGCTGGAGCGCATTCCCCGCTCGCTGATCGACGCCTCGTTCGACCTCGGCGCCTCGTCGTTCCAGACCTTCCGCGATGTGATCTGGCCGCTCAGCCTGCAGGGCACCATCGTCGGCGCCACCTTCACCTTCGTGCTGGCGCTGGGCGATTTCATCACCCCGCAGATGGTCGGCGGCACCAGTGGCTTCACCTTCGGCCGCATCATCTACAGCCAGTTCGGATTCGCCTTCAACTGGCCGTTCGGCGCCGCGCTCTCCGTCATTTTGCTGGCGGTGGTGCTGGTCGCCATTGTCGGCACCGGGCTCTTGGCGCGGACGAGGCATCAGCTATGATCCGCCTCTCGACCACCGCCCTGGCGATCCTCGGCCTGATTGCCGGCTTCGTCCTCCTCGTCCTTTACGGACCGCTGCTGGTGGCGATCTTCTTCTCGTTCTTCAAGTTCGAGAACAACGCCGTCCAGTGGGACAGTTTCTCCTTCGATGCGTACCGGTCGCTGATCCACGACGAGGGGATCATCGACGCGGTGCTCAACACGCTTCTGGTCGGCGGCGTGGCGGTGTGCCTTGCCCTCGTCCTCGGCACGGCGCTCGCCTTCTATTACAACAGCAGCCGCTCGCGGCTCCGCGAGGTGCTGCAGCTTCTCATCTTCCTGCCGTTCCTGATGCCGCCGATCATCACCGGCCTGTCGCTGCTCGTCTTCTTCCGCGAGACCGACATCCCGCGGTCCCTGGTCACGGTGGTCATCGGCCACACCGTCTTCGTCCTGGCGCTCGCCTACCGCATTATCCTTGCCCGCCTGCAGACCTTGCGCTCAAGCCTTGTCGAGGCCTCGCTCGATCTTGGCGCCAGCCGCTGGCAGACCTTCCGCTACGTGCTTGCCCCGAGCCTGATGTCGGCGCTGGGCGCCTCGGCGATCCTCGCCTTCGCGCTGTCGTTCGACGAGACGCTGATCACGCTGCTGGTCACCGGCACCAAGAGCACGCTGCCGATGCGGTTGTGGGCGATGATGCGGATGGGCTTCACGCCCGACATCAATGCCCTCGTCACCATCATCCTCGCCGGCAGCACCGGCCTGTCGCTGCTCGCCATCCGTTTTGTCGGGGTTACCTCCCGCCGATAGCCAACCAGATGAGAGATAACAGAGCATGGACGACGTCCTGATCGCGACCGCCCGCAGCAGGCTCTACTCCGGCGTGATTTCCGACATTCTCGACGATTGCGGCGTCTGGAATCACGCCATGGCGCCGCACGTGCGGCCGCTCGACGAGGGCCTGACCCTGTTCGGCCGCGCCCGCACCGGCCTCTACATGCCGGTTTATCACGTCGAGGAGGGGGCCAACCCCTACGAGCTCGAAATCAGGCTCATCGACAGCCTGGCCAGGGACGAGGTGCCGGTGCTTGCCTGCCCCGACGGCAAGCGCATCGCGCCGTGGGGCGAACTGCTGTCCACCGCCTCGCGTGCCCGCAACGCCGCCGGCTGCGTCACCGACGGTCTGGTGCGCGACGTCCGCATCATCCGCAGCATGAAATTCCCGGTCTTCGCCGGCGGCATCGGGCCGCTCGACAGCAAGGGGCGCGGCGTCGTCATGAAGATCGATATCCCGGTCGAGTGCGGCGGCGCGGCCGTCGCCAGCGGTGACTGGATCTTTGGTGACGTCGACGGCGTGGTGGTGATTCCCGCTGCGATCGTCGAGGAGGTCGTCACGCGCGCCCTCCAAAAGGTGGCGAAGGAAACGACGGTGCGAAAGGAGCTGGAAGCCGGCGAACCGCTGGCGACCGTCTTCGCCCGCCACCGAATTCTGTAGGCGCGAAACCGGGGCGGTCCGGCGGTCGCCCTTGATCTCCGGGCTCCAGGACGACGTACCGGCGGCGATGCGGGGCCGGTAGCGCGTGGCTCCCAGGCGCGCCAATTGCCCTTGAGATGCCACGTTTCCGTCCGCATCTGCCATCGCGGCCTTTTGAGCCGTATCAATGACTCCGAACAATCGCCTGTCCTGAGTAAGGGCGTCGGTCGAGCCCGCGATCCGTTCGGGCGAGCGAATTCTCTCACCGGTGAACGTGGCCGAAGCGATGTCTTTGGCGACGGCCCTGCCAATGAACTGAGAGGCTTGGGAGCGATGAAGATCGCGCAGGTAGCCCCGCTGATCGAGAGCGTTCCGCCGCGGCTGTATGGCGGGACCGAGCGGATCGTTTCCTACCTCACCGAGGAACTGGTGGGCCTCGGGCACGATGTGGTGCTGTTCGCCAGCGGCGACTCCGTCACCAGCGCCGAGCTGGTCGCCTGCAGTCCGGAGGCGCTCCGGCTCGATCCAATGGTCCGCGATCCGCTGCTTCACCACGTCCTTCTCGTCGAGAAGGTCCGCCAGCGCGCGAGCGAGTTCGATATCATCCACTTCCACATCGATTATCTGCACTTTCCGCTCGAACGGGCGCTCGGCCGCCCGGCCGTGTCCACGCTGCACGGCCGGCTCGACCTGCCGGACTATCCGGCGCTCTTTGCCGAATTCGGCGACATGCCGGTCGTGTCGATCTCGCAGGCCCAGCGGCAGCAGATCAAGGCGAACTGGGTGGCGAACGTCTATCACGGGCTGCCGCCTGCCCTCTATCGGTTCGAGCCCGGCGGAAAGGACGGCTATCTCGCCTTCCTCGGGCGCATGTCGCGCGAAAAACGGCCCGACCGGGCGATCGAGATCGCCCGGCGCGCAGGGCTGAGACTGAAGATTGCCGCCAAGGTCGGGGAGGGCGACAGGGCCTTTTTCGACAAGGAGATTCGCCCGCTCCTCGATCAGCCGCATGTCGAGTTCCTCGGTGAGATCGGCGAGGAGCAGAAGCAGGCGTTCCTCGGCGGCGCGCGGGCGCTCCTGTTCCCGATCGACTGGCCCGAGCCCTTCGGCCTCGTGATGATCGAGGCGATGGCCTGCGGCACGCCGGTCGTGGCATGGCGATGCGGCTCGGTCCCCGAGGTGGTCGACGAGGGGGTAACCGGGTTCATCGTCGAAAGGCTGGACGAAGCCGTATCGGCGGTTGGCCGGATCGACCGTCTCGATCGACAGCGCGTCCGCGCCCGCTTCGAGGAGCGGTTTACCGCCGAGCGGATGGCGCGCGATTATCTGAAAGTGTACGAGGCGTTGATCGATCCCTCTTCGGCGGATGCACCTCTTGCGGGCCGGCCGCTCGCCCGCCTTGTCTCGTTGCAAGCCGCGTAAGGTGCGTCCACCCGATCGCCGGGCAGGCCGCGTCCCTTGTTCCTGAAGCAGGATTCCGAGCCATGGTCGATGAGGCAATCCAGTCCCCGGTGGATGAAGAGCCCGACGAGTCCGCGCCTCTGGTGCAGTTCTACATCCCGACGACGTCGTCGATCCTGGAGCGCCGGCCGAGGACGCTGAAGCACGGCGACACGTTCGGCGTCTTCGACCACTACGGCAACATTCTCTCCGCCGACGGAAGCCCCGAAGGCCTCTTTCACCGGGACACGCGGTATCTCTCCGACCTGCGCCTGTTGATCAATGGACGGCGTCCGCTGCTGCTCAGCTCCACCATCCAGGACAACAACGCGGTCCTCACCGCCGACCTCACCAATCCCGACTTCTTTGACGGCGACAGGCTGACCTTGCCCAAGGACACCATCCACATCGTCAGGTCGAAATTCCTGTGGAACGCCGGGTGCTATGAGCGGTTTGGCATTCACAACTTCGCCAGCGCGACGCAGCCGCTCAAGCTGGCCATCCTGTTTGCGGCCGATTTCATCGACATCTTCGAGGTGCGCGGCCATCGGCGGGAAGAGCGGGGCAGCACCGAGGTCGACGTCGGCGAAGACTGGGTGACGTTTGCCTATCTCGGCCTCGACAGTGTAGTCCGACGGACCGCAATCCAGTTCGACCCCCGCCCGATCGCCATCGACGGGCGGCGGGCGGTGTTCGAATTCGAGCTGCCGCCGGGCGGCCGGGCCTCGATCTTCTGCCGGGTCGCTTGCGAGGAAAGTCAGCCGCGACGCGAGCACCACCCGCGCCGGTTCTTTGCCTGCCTGAAGGAGTCCCGCCGCGCCCTGCGAGCGGCGACCGGGCGGGCCGCCACCATCGAGACGACCAACGAGGTCTTCAACGAGATGCTCTCCCGGTCGATGGCGGACCTCTACATGCTGGTCACCGACACCGAAGACGGACCTTACCCCTACGCCGGGATTCCCTGGTTCAGCACCGCCTTCGGCCGCGACGCCATCATCACCGCCATCCAGACCCTGTGGATCGACCCGGCGATGGCGAAGGGCGTGCTCGGCTATCTGGCCGCGACCCAGGCGACCGAAATCAAGCCGGAAGCGGATGCCGAGCCGGGCAAGATCCTGCACGAGGCCCGATGGGGCGAGATGGCTCGCCTCGGCGAGGTGCCCTTCGCCCGCTACTACGGCTCCGTCGACAGTACGCCGCTCTTTGTCATGCTGGCGGGGCTCTATCTGGAGCGGACGGGGGATCTCAAGACGATCTCGGACCTGTGGCCGCATATCGAGGTGGCGCTCGACTGGATCGACAGCAATGCCGCCCACAGCAAGCACAGGTTCGTCACTTATCGGCGCGCCGGCGGGATGGGGCTTGCCAACCAGGGCTGGAAGGATTCGGCCGGTTCTGTCTTCCATGCCGACGGGACGGACGCGACCGGCGCCATCGCGCTCTGCGAGGTCCAGGGTTACGTCCATGCGGCCAAGCGCCATGCGGCAAAGATCGCGGCGGCGATCGGATTCGCGGCGCGCGCCAGAGACCTGCAGCACGAGGCCGATCATTTCAGCGCCCGCTTCGAATCCGCCTTCTGGTGTGAGGATATCGGCACCTACGCGATGGCGCTTGACGGGCAGAACCGGCCGTGCCGGGTGCGGTCGTCGAATGCCGGTCAGTTGCTCTTTTCCGGGATGATCGCAACCGACCGCGCGGTGCAGGTGGCCGATCAGCTCCTCAATCAGCCGTTCTTCACCGGCTGGGGAATCCGCACGATCGGAGCGGGCGAAACGCGCTTCAATCCGATGTCCTACCACAACGGCTCGGTCTGGCCGCACGACAACGCCCTCATCGGCCTCGGGCTCGCCCGGTACGGGATGAAGACGCACCTTTTGAAGCTCTTCTCGGGGATTTTCAGCGCGGGCGCCTATATGGATCTCCGCCGCCTGCCGGAACTCTTCTGCGGCTTCAAGCGCGTCACCGGAAAGGGGCCGACCTTCTACCCGGTCGCCTGCTCGCCGCAGGCCTGGGCGAGCGCCACGCCCTTCGCGCTGCTCCAGGCCTGCATCGGCCTCGAGCTCGATTTCGCCACCGACACCGTGCGGTTCCGCCAGCCGCGGCTTCCGGCTTTTCTCGACGAGGTGGTAATTCGCTCCCTCGCCTTGGGAGGAAGCCGCCTCGACATCCTGCTCAAGCGCTTTGACTCCGACGTCTCGGTCAACGTCCTGCGCCGTGTCGGCGAGGCCCAGGTCGAAGTGCATGTCTGACAGTGCCGGTCGCGGCGCCACCCGCCCTCAGATCGATCCCGCCTCGACCATATAGTTGTTGGCGGTGCACATCGCGGCGTCGTCCGAGGCGAGGAAGACCACCATCCGGGCGACATAGACCGGATCGATCAGGTCCGGCAGGCACTGCTTCTGGCGATGCCGCTCCAGCGCCTCCGGGGTCGCCCACAGCTCCTTTTGCCGCTCGGTCATGATCCAGCCCGGCACGACGGTATTGACCCGGATGCGGTGGCGGCCGAGGTCGCGGGCCATGGTCCGCGTCAGCCCGTGAACGGCGGCCTTGGCGGTCGCATAGGCCGGAAAGCCGCCCGCCGCCTCCCACCAGGAATTGGAGCCGATGTTGACGATCGCCCCGCCGCCGCCTGCAATCATGCCCGGCGCCACCGCCTGGATGGCGAAAAACATGTAGCGAAGGTTGGTCGCCATCCGCTCGTCGTAATAGTCCGGCGTCACGTCTTCCCATTTGTGGCGGTCGTCGCGGGCGGCATTGTTGACCAGCACAACCGCCGGCCCCAGCGCGTCGGTGAGGGTCGCGAAGGCGGTTCTGAGCGCGTCGATGTCGCGGAGGTCGCAGGCCTCGAAGCGGATTTCCGCACCTTCGCCGGCGAGCTCGTCGGCCAGCGCTCGTCCACGCTGCGTATCGATGTCGAGGAAGCCGACCTTCGAGGCCTGCCCGGCGAACGCCCGCACGATTCGTTCGCCGATGCCGGATGCGCCGCCAGCGACGAAAACGGTCTTGCCCTTGAGGCTTGGATAGGTCGCGAAGTCCATGTGGCGCTCCATGCCGTGGAAAGGGTGCTGGTGTTGGCAATCTGGCGCGGCCCGTCAACCCTCGCCGGCCCGGAACAAATGACAAACTGTCGCGCTTCGGGCTTGGCCGTCGGTTGTTTTGACCTCGATCAAAGTCGCCGTTGATGGGGCCCGCCATGGTCGCGCACGACGTGACAGCCCGGTGGGGCTATGGGGGACGCATGGCCGATCCGACAATCACCCGCAAGTCATTCACGCACGGCGAATTCGGCGTCGCCATAGCGCTGACGGTTCTGGCGCTTTTCTCGCTGATCGTCGCCGGCAAGGCGCATTCGACGGCCTACTCGTTCCACGCGCTCCTGTTCGCCGCCGCTTCTGCCTATTTCGTCTACAAGATTGTCGACCGCTACTACAAGCGGCCGGCCGAGCTGCCGCCGCTCGAGATCGACGGCAAGCCCAACTACAACTACGGGCCGATCAGGTTCGCGACGATCGCCGCCCTGTTCTGGGGCATTGCCGGCTTCACCGTCGGGCTGTGGGCGGCGCTCGAGCTCGCCTTCCCGATGTTCAACCTCGACCTGCCGTGGACCAGCTTCGGCCGCATCCGGCCGCTGCACACCTCGGCGGTGATCTTCGCCTTCGGCGGCAACGTGCTGCTTGCCACCTCCTTCTACGTCGTCCAGCGCACCTGCCGCGCCCGGCTGATCGGCGACCTGGCGCCGTGGTTCGTCGTGCTCGGCTACAACTTCTTCATCGTCATCGCCGGCACCGGCTACCTGCTCGGCATCACCCAGTCGAAGGAATACGCCGAGCCGGAGTGGTACACCGACCTCTTCCTCACCGTCGTCTGGGTCGTCTACCTGATCGTCTTCCTCGGCACGATCCTGCGCCGCAAGGAGCCGCATATCTATGTGGCGAACTGGTTCTACCTCGCCTTCATCCTGACCATCGCCGTCCTCCACCTCGGCAACAACGCCGCGGTGCCGGTCTCGCTGTTCTCCTCCAAGTCCTACATCGTGTGGGCCGGCGTCCAGGACGCGATGATCCAGTGGTGGTACGGCCACAACGCGGTCGGCTTCTTCCTCACCGCCGGCTTCCTCGGCGTCATGTACTACTTCATCCCCAAGCGGGCCGAGCGGCCGGTCTATTCCTACCGGCTGTCGATCGTCCACTTCTGGTCGCTGATCTTCCTCTACATCTGGGCCGGTCCCCACCACCTCCACTACACGGCGCTGCCCGACTGGGCGCAGACGCTCGGCATGACCTTCTCGATCATGCTGTGGATGCCGTCCTGGGGCGGGATGATCAACGGCATCATGACGCTGTCCGGTGCCTGGGACAAACTGAGGACCGACCCGGTGATCCGCATGATGGTGGTGGCGGTCGCCTTCTACGGCATGTCGACCTTCGAGGGGCCGATGATGTCGGTGAAGATCGTCAACTCGCTCTCCCACTACACCGACTGGACCATCG
>Ga0210144_1000590_pt1 | contig 17940 bp, 19 predicted proteins | sample Muzzi_PWA_D2_FD_185532 | JGI IMG/M metagenome (GOLD analysis project Ga0210144, IMG submission 185532) | Wetland microbial communities from San Francisco Bay, California, USA, that impact long-term carbon sequestration - Muzzi_PWA_D2 (SPAdes) | ecosystem: Environmental > Aquatic > Marine >...
ATGGGCCACTCTCCCACCAGCGCAGTAGATCAATCCTAAGTCCGACAGGCTCCTAGCCTCGCATCAACGGAGAAGTCCCAATGGGCTTTGAATGGATCGCCGATCCCCAGGCCTGGGTCGCCTTGCTGACCCTTACCGCGCTGGAGATCGTGCTCGGCATCGACAACATCATCTTCATCTCCATCCTGGTTGGCCGCCTGCCTCCGGAGCGGCGCCAGAGCGCACGACTCATAGGGTTGTCGCTGGCGATGCTCACGCGTATCGCCCTGTTGTTGTCACTGACCTGGATCATGAGCCTGACGCGGCCCCTGTTCAGCGTTGCCGGTTGGGAGGTTTCAGGGCGCGACCTGGTGCTGGTCGGCGGCGGCCTGTTCCTGCTGGTGAAGGCCACCCTGGAGATCCACACGGCGATGGAAGGGGTGGAAGAGAATCCCGAACACCGCACCCTGGCGAGTTTGCCCGCCGTCCTGGCGCAGATCGCCATCCTCGATATCGTGTTCTCCCTGGACTCGGTCATTACCGCGGTCGGCCTGGTGCAACTGGTGCCGGTGATGGTCATCGCCATCGTGCTGGCGGTGCTGGTGATGATGCTGGCGGCCAGGCCCATCAGCGATTTCATCGACCTGCATCCGACCATCAAGATGCTGGCGCTGAGTTTCCTGGTGCTGGTCGGCGTGGCGTTGATCGGGGAAGGTTTCGGGATGCATATCCCCAGGGGCTACATTTATTTCGCCATGGCCTTCTCCTTCGCAGTGGAAATGCTCAATATCCGCCTGCGCCGCAAGACCGCGACGGTAGTGCGCATGCACAAGCCGATCAGCGAGGACGAAAAATCCTGAACGGGTGCGCATCACCATGATCTGCGGAAATAACGCCATCGTACAGCCGCCGCGCGGACCGGATATCTATGAACGCATCGCCCTGCGCCTGGTGGAGGCGGGATGGTGCGTGACGCCGGACTTCATTTCTCCGCTGCTGGTCGATCAGTTGCGCGAGGAGGCGGAACGGATCCGTGATAGGGGGGGGTTCCGTCCTGCCGGGGTCGGCCGCGCAGAGGGCCTTCAGGTGAGAACCGAAGTGCGCACCGACCGGGTGAACTGGCTGGATCCGCTCACCGCCGGCGCTGCGCTGCGGCAATATCTGCAGTCGCTGGAGGAACTGCGCCTCGCGATCAACCGCGTCCTGCTGCTCGGGCTGTTCGACTTCGAGGGGCACCTGGCAATCTATCCGCCGGGCAGTTATTACCGTAAGCATCTCGACCAGTTTCGCGACATCGGGTCGCGCATCGTAACCTGTGTGCTGTATCTCAACCGGGAGTGGATGCCGGCGGATGGCGGGCAGCTGCTGCTCTATACTGATCCGAACGATCCGGCGTACCATGAAGCGATTCCCCCGCTTGGCGGGCGGCTGGTCACGTTTTTCAGCGCGCGTTTCCTGCATGAAGTGCTGCCGACCCGGCGCCAGCGCGTCAGCCTGACCGGCTGGTTCAGGCGGCGTACCGGGTGATGCGGCGAGCCGTCGAAGGACAGCATGCAGACTGATCAATCATGAACAATATCAGTTCCGATTCCTCGAACGATCTGCGCCGGACGCTCGGTCTGGAAAAGTCGGCGAACGGCCGCCGGCGTGTGCGTGCCTGGCTGGTCGGCGTGTTTCTGCTCGCGCTTGCGGGCCTGGCGATCACCTTTCTTGTCGGCGGGGATGACGAGGCTGTCCGGTTCAGGACGACCGATGCACAGACCGGCGATCTCACCGTCATCGTCACGGCCACCGGCCAGTTGAAGCCGGTCAATCAGGTGGATGTCGGCACCGAGGTCTCCGGCACCATCGAGAGCGTTGTCGTTGACTACAATGACCGTGTCAGCGCCGGTCAGGTACTGGCGCGGCTGGATACGGCCAAGCTCGAGGCGCAGGTCCTGCAATCGAAGGCCGCACTGGCGTCGGCACGCGCCAGGGTCAACGAAATGCAGGCGACCGTGGTCGAAACGCGATTGAAGTCGGACCGCTGCAAGCGCCTCGCCGAGAACAGCCTGTGTTCGCGCGAGGATCTCGACACGGCACAGGCCGCCCATCTGCGGGCGCAGGCCCAGGAAGCCGATGCCCGGGCCAAGGTGGCGGAGGCGGCGGCCAAGCTCAGTCTCGACGAGACCAACCTGGAGAAGGCGGTCATTCGCGCGCCGATCGATGCGATCGTCCTGGAACGCCAGGTCGAGCCGGGGCAGACCGTGGCCGCCTCCCTGCAGACACCGGTGCTGTTTACCCTGGCCGAGGATCTGCGACAGATGGAATTGCACGTCGATGTGGACGAGGCCGATGTGGGCCAGGTGAGGGAAGGGCAGGCGGCGACCTTTAGCGTCGATGCCTACCCGACGCGCAGCTTTCCGGCACGCATCACCCAGGTGCGTTTCGCGCCGCGTACCGTCGAGGGTGTCGTGACCTACGAGACGCTGCTGTCTGTCGACAACGCGGATCTTTCGCTGCGCCCCGGCATGACGGCGACGGCGGAAATCACCGTGAAAACGGTCGAGGGCGCCCTGCTGGTGCCCAATACCGCGCTGCGTTTTACCCCGCCGGCCACGGTGGCGCGCGCCTCGCAGAACGGCGGCGGCCTGTTCAGCCGGCTGCTGATCCGCCGCCCCGCCAAAAAGGCGGAAACCCTGACGGGGAAACCCGCCGCGGGCAGCCGCCAGCAGGTCTGGGTGCTGCGCGACGGCCGGCCTGTCGCCGTACCCGTTACGGTGGGTGTCAGCGACAGTCGCCAGACCGAGATTCTCGACGGTGAACTCGCCGCGGGCATGCCGGTGATCGTGGACATGACCGGTTCGGAGCAATGAACGACGGACCTTCCCGCCAGCCGGGCGCCGAGCCCCTGATCCGACTCACGGGGGTCACCAGGGTCTACGGCAGCGGGCAGGCGGCCATGCACGCGCTGCGCGGTATTGACCTCGCAATCGATGCCGGCGAATTCGTTGCGGTGATGGGGCCGAGCGGTTCGGGCAAGTCCACTGTTATGAATATTCTTGGATGCCTGGACACGCCGAGCGGCGGCACCTATGCGTTCCGGGGCATCGACGTCGGCGCCCTCGACCGCAACCAGCGGGCGCGCCTGCGCCGCCACTATCTCGGTTTCGTGTTCCAGGGATTCAACCTGCTCTCGCGCACCTCCGCGCTCGAGAACGTGGAACTGCCGCTGGTCTACCGCGGCGTTCCCGCCGCCGAACGCCATGCCCGCGCCCGTGAGGCGTGCGCAGTGGTCGGGCTGAGCGGCTGGGAACATCACACCCCGGCCGAACTCTCCGGCGGCCAGCAGCAGCGGGTGGCCATCGCCCGGGCGATCGTCACCCGCCCGGAGGTGCTGCTCGCCGATGAACCGACCGGCAACCTGGACACGGCCCGCAGCCGGGAGATCATGGAGCTGCTCGGTGGCTTCAATCGCGACGCCGGCATCACCATCGTCATGGTGACCCATGATGCGGCCATGGCATCCTGCGCCCGGCGCATCGTGCGCTGCATCGACGGCCTGATCGCCGACGATGCGCGCAACGGAGAGGCGGCATGATGGTGTGGAACGCCCTGCGGCTCGCGTTGCGGGAAATCCGCCGCAACGTACTGCGTTCCTCACTGACCATCCTCGGTATTGTCATCGGTGTCGCAGCGGTCATCGTCATGGTGACCATCGGCGGCGGGGCCACGGTCCAGGTCACCCAGCAGATCGCGAGCCTCGGCAGCAACCTGCTGATGGTCCGCCCCGGCCAGTTGCGCCACGGTCCCGGTGCGAGCACCAACGTGCGGCTGTTCGACCGGGCCGATGCCGAGGCGCTGGCGCGGGATATTCCCCAGCTGGGCGCGGTCGCGCCGTCCTCGTCGCAGCGCGTGACGGCAATCTTCGGCAATACCAACTGGGCCACCTCGGTTATAGGCACCACCAACGCATTTTTCCGGGCGCGCGACTGGACGGTGCTGCACGGGCGGGAATTCACCGAGGGCGAGCTGCACGCCGGCAAGGCGGTGTGTGTCATCGGAGACACCGTGCGCCAGGAACTCTTTGGCCGGCAGGACCCCCTGGGAAGCAAGATCCGGCTGCACTCGCTCTCCTGCGAGGTCGTTGGTTTGCTGCAGGCGAAGGGGCAGACCGCCATGGGTTCCGACCAGGACGATCTTGTCATTATGCCTCTGCGCGCCTTCCAGAGACGCATCGCCGGCAACCAGGACATCGGCATGATTCAGGTTTCAGTGCGGGAGGGCGGCGACACGGAGGAGGCGAAACGCCTGATCGAGGAACTGATGCGCGAACGGCGCCACATCTCGCGCGGCGAGGAGGATGATTTCTCCGTGATGGACATGAAGGAGATCACCCGCATGCTGACAGGTACCACGCAGGTGCTGACCGCGCTGCTGGGGGCGGTTGCCGCGGTGAGCCTGCTGGTCGGCGGCGTGGGGATCATGAATATCATGCTGGTCTCGGTGACCGAACGCACGCGCGAGATCGGCATCCGGCTGGCCATCGGCGCGCTGGAACGCGAGGTCCTGATGCAGTTCCTGGTGGAGGCGGTGGTGCTTTCCACCTTCGGCGGGGTGTTCGGCATCGTGCTGGCGCTCTCGGCCTCGGTTGCACTGGCCGGCCTGCTGCACGTGCCGTTTGTTTTCAATCCCGGTATCGTCATTCTGTCCCTGCTGTTTTCCGCGGCGGTGGGCGTGATATTCGGCTATTTTCCGGCGCGCACGGCTGCGCGCCTCGACCCGATCGACGCCCTGCGGCATGAATAGCACGGCTTGGAGTCGCGGCAGCGGCAGAAATCATTGTTGATTATTTCTGCAGGATAAAAGCAATTGGCCACGGAAGCACACTGAAAAACACCGAATATATTTCTCGCAATGTCCGGATCTTGTGTAGATTCCCTGGCGATATACAATGGCTTGGAATTAAGTAGTATCCGTCCATCCATAAACACCGTATTCACCGCAGAGACGCGAAGAACGCAAAGTGGTTGATAGTGTTTGTTAGAGAATTTCTCTGCGATCTTTGCGTCTCTGCGGTGAGCTTGTTCATTCATGGATGAACACCAGGCAAGTGACATTCGGGTCAGAACCCTTTCCGCTGAAAGAGATAACCATGACAGGCAAACCTGACAGTCAACAAACAAGCCGTGACTGGGCGGCGCGCGGTTTCAGCTGCGACACCTGGACCGATCCACCCGGTCAGGTATGGGCGGATTTTGTGCATGCCACCGACGAACTCGTCATGCTCATCGACGGCGAGATCGAGCTGCGGTTTTCGGGTCGGGTGTTGCGGCCGCTGGCGGGTGAGGAAGTGTTGATACCCGCCGGTGTCTCCCACACCGTGATCAATACGGGGCAGACCGCGAACCACTGGTTCTACGGCTATAAGCGCTCTTGAGCCCGCTTTTCTGATGACACTGTACTAGCCGTGGCGATGACATATCCCTCTAACTTCAGGGTGTTCTTTTGTGCCGTGCTTGGTATGCTGGCCGCGGGTTTTCTGTGTCCCGTAGCGGTTTGCCGTGAGCAGGGATAGCAGGGGGCCGGCAGGTCGCCTGCCAGATGAACCCGTCAACCTTACAGGTAAAGGAAACCGTCATGCCGCAACAGGACAATCAGAAGCTGGCCGAGGATCTGGTCAAATCGCTCGGCTTGCAGCACGCACCGCTCGCCATCCGTTTCACTCAGGAAGCCGTGCCGGGGGTCGAACCCTTCACGGACGCCATGCCGGCGCCGACCGCGGACGGACGCACCGGGCGGGTCGCGGCCGGCTGCGTGTTCTGGATGAAAGCGGAGGGGCGCAGTTTCAGCACGGTGGCGGAGGATCACGCCAACTGCAGCGTCGGCAGCGTGACGCACGGCTTCAGGACGCTGGAAGAGGTGGGCGACAAGGCCGATGTCGGCGCGCTGGTCGGTGCGGGCTGGGTGGCCCCCGGGATGTTCCCGGCAATCCCCGTGGTGAAGGAACGTCACCAGTATGTCACCTACGCGCCTCTCAGGGATACCGCCGGGGTGCCCGACGTGGTGTTCCTGCGCGTCAACGCCAAGCAGGCCATGACCCTGTCCGATGCCTTTCCCGGCATGCGCTTCGAGGGCAAGCCCCAGTGCCATATCATCGCCATCGCGAAGGAGCAGCAGGAAATTGCGGTCAGCGTGGGCTGCATGCTGAGCCGCGTGCGCACCGGCATGCCGAATACCGAGATGACCTGCGCGATTCCCGGCGCGCGTCTGGCCGAGGCGGTGCAGCAGATCAAGACCACGGGGATCATCGACGGCACGGTGGCCGATTACGCCAGCGAGGACAGCCGCCGCTTCGAACTGCGCTGACTGCGACCAGAGATCAATGAGGTAAGACTCGAATGGCACCTGGCCAGGGGATATCACCCGTATAAACACCCCGATGGCCACGGAAGCACACGGAAAAAACACGGACTTTAGACGCATAATTCCCGTGTTTTCCGTGTGTTTCCGTGGCGATTGAGTGGTCATCCATAAGGAGATGAGCTGACCGCATGGTCGCACGACTGCAGGGAGAAGGTGAGACCGGGAACCGGTCGAAAGACTGGCCTGGGCCAGAAGGTGAGACCGAGCATCGGTCGAGAAACCGGCATGTGCCATGCAAGAAGTAGAGCACTAAAAGTAGGCGCTTCAGGCGATGCAGGGAGCAATTGCCGAAAGAGCGCAAAGTGTTTGATTTTTTTACGTTAAAGAATTTCTCTGCGTCCTTTGCGTCTTTGCGGTCAAAACGGTGTTTAGGGACGGACACTATTTATCAGAATCAAAGCCTAGGTAAGGGCCATTTCGCGCCGAGTCTGACCCCTATGCGATCGGATGGATATACGACCGCGGCTAGTCGATGGCATTTCCTGCTGATGGCGGGCATGGCGTTCTGCCTGGGCGCCTGCAGCACGCTCGGCTATTACGCACAATCCGTGAGCGGCCAGCTGGACGTGTTGCAGCGCCGTCAGTCGATCACGCAACTGCTGCAGGACGAGACGCAGCCTTCGGAACTCAGGGACAGGCTGGAAGCGGTGGTGCGCATCCGCCGTTTCGCCACCACGGCGCTCGAACTCCCGGACAACGACAGCTATACCAGCTACGTGCTGCTGGATCGGCGCTACGTGGTGTGGAATGTCTTTGCCGCCCCCGAGTTTTCCGTGCAGCTCAGGGAGTGGTGTTTCCCGGTGGCGGGCTGTGTGCGCTATCGCGGCTATTTCCGGGAAAGCGCCGCTCATGACTATGCCAGCGGGTTGGCCGCAGCAGGTTTCGACACCTATGTCGGCGGGGTGGTGGCCTATTCCACGCTGGGCTGGTTCGACGATCCCGTGTTCAGCAGCCTGACCGGCCTCAGCGATGCGCGCCTCGCGGGGGTGATTTTCCACGAACTGGCTCACCAGCAGCTCTACATAGCGGATGACACGACCTTTAACGAGGGCTTCGCCATGACCGTGGAACTCGAAGGTGTGGCGGCCTGGCTGAAGTCAAACGCCACCGCGGCAGAGGCGGCGGAATACGCCCTCTTTCTTGCCCGCCAGGAAGATTTCGTCGCGCTGGTGAGGCGAACGCGCGATCAGCTGCAGACGCTGTATGAAAGCGATGCGACAAGCGATGAAAAACGTCGGCAGAAAATCCGCCTGTTCGCCGCGATGGGTTCGTCGTATGTGACCCTGAAACGCAGCTGGGGTGGCTATGACGGTTACGATGCCTGGTTCGCGGACGGGCTCAATAACGCGAAACTGGCGGCGGTGGGCGCCTATCGCGACTATGTGCCCTGGTTCCGCCAGCTATTTCGCCAGGTCGGCGGTGATTTTGCGGCTTTCTACCGGGCCGCGGCCGCGATCGGCGCATTGCCGAAGGATCAGCGACTCGATCGGTTGCGGGAAGCCTCTTCCGGCTCCTGGTGATCACGGATGAATCAGCGGGGCCATCAGCTCGTCGGCATTGATGATGACCAGTCGATAGTCCGGTTGCCCGCCTACCTTCGCCGCCAGCCAGGGGCGCACCAGTTCGAACAGACGGCTGGTTTCGGCCAGCGCGGGCAGTGGCAGTCGGATGGTGCTGCCACCGCCGGCCAGTTCGACCTGGTGTTCTTCCCCGCCCGGCAGCGCATGGATGGCGAGCCGGTTCCAGTCGATGCGGTTGCCGTTGGAGAGATTCCAGGCGAGCGCCGTGGCGAGAGCGTTCAGTTCCTTGACGATGCTGTCGCAGGCTTTGCGTTTCCCCCCGATGTTCGTCATGTCCTGAAACTGGAATTCCAGGCCGTCAGCGGTGCTGCAGGTGGGGCCCGCCTGCTGGCTGAAACTCCAGTAGGTCTCTGTGTCCGTGGTGGTAACCGTCGTTTGCGCCGGCCGGTACTCGGCAATGAGATCATCGCACGGGTAGAACGCGCAAAAGCGGTCGAGTACACGCTGCTCGAAGGCGGATTGCTCCCTGACCCGTGGACTGCTCACCAGCACGGGTGTGCCGTCGATTTCGAGGGAAATACTGTTATCCGATCCGATTGTCACTGTTACCGGCGTATCAGGCGTCACGCTATTGGCGATTCCCGTGAGTTTCGCGGCATAGGTATCCACGGCGACGGCCCAGCGTCCCAGGTCGCGGTTTTTCGCGCGGCTGCGCACCTCCCGCCGTGCCCGGTTGGCCTCCTCGTTATAGTCCACGACCATCTCCGAGATCGCGGCCACGGCGAAATCGGCGCGCATGGATGCCGGCGCATCGTCGAGCGCCGCGGCGAGGCGGTTGATCTGGCTGGTAGCCGGGGCCAGGGGTATGTCCGGCGCCGGTTGGCGTGCGACGGCCGGGCAGGGTGGCAGGCAGCACAGCAGCAGGGACAGGCAGGTCCCGCGCCAGCCGGGTCCTGACCGCCATGGGGCCCGGTTGCCGGTATCCCTGTGCCGAGAATGGGTGTGGATGAGGTGCATGTGATTCGCGCGCCTTTCTGCCGCTCTGCCCGGCCCTGCCGAACAGTGCGGTAGCCTGGGGATGCGGATGTCCTCGAGTGACAGGCGATCCCTGCCGCCGGAGTGTCAGGTTAACAGCGCGCCGATGGACATGCCAGCGAGCCCGGGCGGTATACTGTACACACTGACAACAGCGCAGCGGAGTCATAGACCATGAGCCATATCATGGCCGTCATCCTGAACGGACTGGCGGAACTGGAATACGATCGCGAAAAGCCACTGCCGGATTATCAGGCGGTCTATCTGGACAGGATGGATACCCGGATGGATGCGGGTATCCGCATCGGCGAGGAATCGATCGTCAATCCCGACCGCAATCAGCGTGCGCAATTTATCGCCGCCAACCTGCTGCACGCCATCAGAAACAACGACGAACCCCTGGCGGCCGCCCTGTGCAGCTATCTGGCGGTCCGCCTGCCGGAGCTCCAGCAGGTCCGAATCGAGGAAGACCAGCAGGAAGTTTCCATCGAACTCATTTTCGATGAGGAGTACCGCAAGCAGGTCGCCGTTCCGTTTTACCCGCTGCACTGACCAGCGAAGCGGGCGCCGGTTGCCGGCGAACCTGAACCGGGAGGCAGGATCACAGTCTGAATCATGGACTTCCGGTGGTATGGAGGGTTGTGCAGCACTCGCACTGATCAGCTGACGGCAGTTCTGGAGGGTACACCTGATGGATGAAGACACAGTCACCGTCATCGACAATGCCACCGGCCGGCGGTTCGACTTCCCGGTCAAAAAATCCACCCGGGGACCGGGCGCCGTCGATATCGGGCGGTTTTACCGCGAAACGGGCTATTTCACCTATGACCCGGGGTTCCTGTCCACGGCGAGTTGCCACAGTCGACTGACCTATCTCGACGGCCAGCAGGGCCTGCTTTATTACCGCGGTTACCCCATCGAACAGCTGGCTGAACACAGCAGTTTTATCGAAGTGGCCTACCTGATGCTCTATGGCGAACTTCCGGACCGTCAGCAGCTCGAGGTCTTCAATGGCATCATCATGCATCACACGATGCTGAATGAATCCCTGAAGGCATTTTTCAAGGGTTTTTACCATGACGCCCATCCGATGGCCATCATGGTCGGGGTGGTGGGCTCGTTGTCGGCCTTCTACCACGATTCGACCGATATCACCAACCCGAAGCACCGCGAGATCGCCGCGCACCGCCTGATCGCGAAAATGCCGACCATCGCCGCGGCGAGCTACAAACACTCCATCGGTGAGCCGCTGGTCTACCCCGACAACCGACTGAGCTATGTCGGCAACCTGTTTAATATGATGTTCTCGATACCCTGCGAGAACTTCGCGCTCGACCCGGTGGCGGAAAAGGCCCTGGACCTGATTTTCATCCTGCACATCGACCATGAGCAGAACGCCAGCACCTCGACCGTGCGCCTGGCCGGCAGTTCCGGAGCCAACCCGTTCGCCTGTATCGCCGCGGGTATCGCGGCGCTCTGGGGACCGGCGCACGGGGGCGCGAACGAGGCCGTGCTGGCGATGCTGAAAGAGATCGGCGATGTCGGCAATGCGGCGAAGTACGTGGCGCGTGCCAAGGATCGAAACGATCCTTTCCGGCTCATGGGGTTCGGGCACCGCGTCTACAAGAGTCACGATCCGCGCGCCCGCATCATTCGCCGGATGTGCCACGAGGTGCTGGGAAAGTTCTGCCACAAGGATGACCCCCTGTTCGAGCTGGCGATGCGGCTCGAGGAGATCGCGCTGAAGGACGACTTCTTCGTCGAGCGCAAGCTCTACCCCAATGTGGATTTCTATTCCGGTCTCATCTACCGGGCGCTGGGCATACCCGACAATATGTTCACGGTGATGTTCGCCCTGGCGCGCACGGTGGGGTGGGTGGCGCAGTGGATGGAAATGATCGGCGAGCAGGATCAGCGCATCGGCCGGCCGCGCCAGTTGTATGTGGGTCCGGCGCGGCGCGACTATGTCATGATCGATGATCGCGAGGGGTAACGCGAACGGAAAAACAAGGTCTCGCAGCTAACGTCCATCCTGCGGCGTGCTGATGCCCGGCGGTACGGCGTTTGCAACAGCCGGTCAGTTAACCGGGGCGGGAAGCTGGCTGGTCTCATTCTCCGGGTATTCCTTGTCGATCTCACGGTTCATATCCCGATTGATATCATTGACGGCATCGTCCAGCGGTGCAAACACGCGGTCGGGCAGGTCTTCCTGTTGCTTTCCGGTATCCGGCGTGCCCTGCTGAACCGTTCTGGCGTCATCGCCCGGGGGTGGAGGAACCGGCGCCGCCTGTGTTACGGCTTCACCCCCATTCATGCCGGTACAGCTGGCAAGCACTGCGAGGCCGGCGGCGAGGAAAACTGCCAGTAGTGAGTTGTTGTGATCAGTCATCTGCTGTGCTCCATGGTCGTGACGATGAATGATAACAGGCTCGCGGTCTTCGCGGTCGTCACGAACGGCTGAATTCCAGGCGGCGGGAAGCCGTGCGTCATGCCAGCAGTACGGCGATGATGCCGGTTAGGAACACGCCGTCGAAGGTTCCGGCACCGCCGATGGAGGCGATCCTGACACTCATGTGGCGGATTTCACGCAGGTGCAGGATGTCTGCACCCAGCAATACGCCGAGCACTCCGCTGGAAAAGGCGAGCGGCGCGGCATTCTCCGGCGCCAGGATCAGCGCGGTCGCAACCGTTATCAGCGGGGCCAGCAGGACCGGCATCGCGATGCCGATGCCGGGCACCGGGCGGCTGAAGACGTAGCTTGCCGTGGTGACCACCAGCAGGGCCGGCAGCAGATCCAGGGGATTGACCAGGTGCCGGATCAACAGGTACAGCACGATACCGACGGGAATGAGACAGCCGCCCAGATTGACGGCGATGATCGTTTGCCCGGTCAGGGAGGGGTCGGCAGGGGGCCAGATGCGGCCGCGGCGCGGGATCGGAGAATCCGGCGGGAACTCCGCCGTGGTGGGGACTCTCGCCACCGGAATGTTGATGCTGCTGCCCAGCAGCGTACCCAGCATCAGCAGCAGGGCGCCGTGGGGTGAGAGACCAAGCTTCTGGAAGGCGATGCTCAGCAGCTGCAGCTGGATGATGGTGACCAGGAAGATGCCGAGAACGAGGAACAGCAACAGGTAGAGTGGCGGCATCTCGGGATTCAGTGCGTGGACATCAGTGGTTACAGGGGCACCTTATGTTACCCCGCATCGGTGCGGGCGTGAACGTTGCCCGGCTCTCAGGTCGAGGACAGGCGGGTCTCCAGGCGCGTGCCGCTGTCGAACAGGATCATCTCCCAGCTGTCACCCACCTGGTCATGGCGCAGGATGTAGATGCCGCCATCCTCGCCGCGCAGTTTGAAGTAGCTGTGGACCGGGTCCAGCCAGCGGTCGATGATCTCGCTCACCTCGATGGCGCGCTGACCGATGAAAAAACGCACCGGAGCCACATCCGCGCGATGACCGGCGTAACACTCGACGCGTATCGTGGCCGGCTTTTCTTCATCAGGCCCGGGATAGAATCCCTGTGAAGTGTCTCTGCTCATCTTGATCCTCACTGCCGGTGCGGCCCGGACGGTAAACAACGATTACTCCTGACTAGGAGCCTGTCGGACTTGGGATTGATCTACTCGGCAACTGCTCCATGCGTTGCGCTACCTCCTGCATCCCTGCAGTCGTGTGCTGGTGGGAGAACGGCCCATATTTCCCCGATTTCTCGTTGCGTAGAACCACTATGCGCCTCGAAATCATGAAAATCTGTTCTCGCTCTCCCACCATGCTCGCTACGATCACCCAAGTCCGACAGGCTCCTGGATGACAATATCTCCGTTCCGACAAATATTGTCTATGATTTGACCGCGCTGTCAGCGAGAAAATTCATGTCAAAGCGTGTTTTTTCTACAACGATGGTGTGGTCTGCGAGCTTGCGGATTTCAACCGCGTTAAACGGTCCCTGGCTTGATTCACGTGTAGTACCTTGACGCGAGTGGAACACTCCTGCTGAGGATCTCGCACCGGGCCTGTTCCCTGCGTTTCTCACTCCGCCGGGGTGGCGGTGGTCGGACGGGAAGTGTTACTAGTGTCCTGTCCCGTATTAAATGCACACATATCAGCGCCTCGCCCGAAGGGAGCTCCACAAATGCCCCACAGCCGCGTTGCGGCTCTTGACAAGGGTAGCGACCATTGCCTGCGAGCCGTGCCTTGCTGTGAACCATTTGTGGGGCTCTGATTTGTATATTTAATACGAGACAGGCCCTGGGGCTCAGTTATCCCGCGCACCCTGGTCGACCCATTGCCGCAGAATCCCGATCTCCTCCGCGGTAAGGGGTTCAGCCCGCTGGTGCGGCATGCGCAGGGAGGCATCCGCGCGTCCTTCCACCAGCATATTCAGGATGCTCTTGCGGCTGTCGCCAGGTACGATCACCGCACCGTAGAGGGTGCCCTGCATCAGGCTGCGGTAGCTTTGCATGCTGAGATGTGTCTTCAGGTAACCCGCGCCCTCGGGCGGTCTGTGGCATGCAAGGCAGTTGGTTTCCAGGATCGGGTAAACGTCCTGGTGGTAACTGATCGGTTGCCGGGACGCACAGCCGGCCAGCAGGGCGACCAGGATGCCGCCGGTGATGGCACGACGAAATTCCATGCTCAGCAACCGCTGCCGGGTTGATCGCAGCTTCCGGCGCATCCCGCTCCTGCGCTCGTGGGCAAACCATGGGCCGAGGGATCCTCACCGGCCAGCATCGCGGACTGAATGGCATCGATATCCCTGTTGCCGAATGTGGCATCGGCGAGGCGCAGTCGCGAACGGGTATCCAGTCCTGCCCTGATGCGTGCGATGCATTCAAGCCTCGAGAAGCTGGTGATGAGGGTCTCGGCGAAAGTCCGCTTGACAAAGTAACTGCCGATAACCGGCGGGATAAAAAATGCAGGCGTCACCTGCGCCTCGTAGATAATCCGGCTGTCATCCCCGACCGGCTGGATGCGCCAGTCAGCCGAGCCGGATGCGAAGTCGCTCTGCTCCGGAATAATGACGGCCTGCAGATGTCCCGCATTCACTTCGCGCACCTCTTCCACGCGATCGACATCCCGGCAGAAGAAAAGAATGCAGCCTTGCATGCGGGTTTTCACCCGAACCGTTCCGCTACGCGGGGAGGGAAGAATCTCGCTCTCCGTGATCGAGGGATTCAGCCGGTAAATGTACTTGTAATCGGTCAACACGCTGATGACGTAGCGCGCCGGTGCATGGATCAGCATGACCATCCTGACCCGGTAATTACCCGCGTTCTCGCTGATCTCGATAGTGGAGAGATTGCGCGCCCCGGCAGGCGCAAGCGGACAGAGCGCAAGGATCAGGAAAACAATGCGGCCGGTTCTCGCCGCGGTGTCGGCAATGCCGGTGTAACATGCAGCGAACATGCCTGTTCTCCCTGTCGCGACCCGGAGTCCGGGTATCCTTCCGACTGTGCAATCCTCAGGGTGCCGGTAGGCGCGCGTTGCGGAAACCTGACCAGCGTCCCGGTACACGCCACACCGCAGAGGGTGTTGCAATCCTTCACCCACCACGCGCGGAAGACACGCCACCGACCGGGTGATTTATGCTAAACCTAGTTCACGGGCCGGACGGGCGCAATACGTAATTCCCGCAATGCTTGTTCTTCCGGTCAGGGGTGATGCGTCGGTAATATCAGGGCGAACAGGCAGAGTAGCCATTTCACACCGTTGATTGCCGTGTGGAGTCGGGAAAATCCGTGTGACAGACGGTTGACGGTGTCGTTCAGGCGTCAGGCATAAAAAAAGCACGCTCCGCAGGAGGAAACCGGAGCGTGCAGTGGCGTTGTGGGGAGAGTCTTTATTATGGTTTGCGCCACTGACATCCAGAATAGTGACTGACGCCTGGTCTGTATATTGTCCCGAGGTACGATTCGTGACCGATGCATGGCCCGCCGGATTCCGGGCCGCAGTGCTTTTCCTCCTGCCGGTACAGGGTGAGCGTCCGGATCCCGCGGAATCATTGGCTGAACCTGCGCGGGGATTCGAAAAGTGTTTGCACCGGTTGCGGTTTCAACACATTATTCCGCACTCGCGATACGGTGCTGCAGGGAGCGGGTCTGTCGATCCGGGTGGATTTCCGGTTCCCGGAGTGAGCTGGTCGTATCGCCGCCACAAGGTTCCCTGGATGAATGACTGGAGGATAAAAACATGCTGCGAGCAGGTGACAAGGCCCCCGATTTCTCCCTGCCGGACGCCGACATGGAGTATCGATCGCTGGCCGATTTCGACGGCAAAACAGTGGTCATGTATTTCTATCCCAAGGATGACACGCCGGGTTGCACGATACAGGCGAATGAATTCACCGATCTGATGGACGAGTTCGAAGCAGCGGGCGTGCAGATTGTCGGCGTCAGTGGGGATGACTGCTTCAGCCACCAGGCCTTCAGGGAAAAATATGGCCTGAAAATCACCTTGCTGGCCGATGTCGAGCGCGAGGTGTGTGGTAGCTATGGCGTTATTCGGGAAAAGGAAAAGGACGGGGTCAAAAAGATCGGTATCGTGCGTTCCACCTTCGTCATCGATCCCCGGGGCGTGATCCGGTTTGCGGAATATGGCGTCGCGCCGAAGGGCCATGCGCGCAGTATCCTGAATTTCATCAACCAGCAGTCCTGACGGCAGCCCGCTGCGGTTATGTAGGCTCGCGACTCCTTGCATACCGATCCCCCTTCAGGCCCGGGGGCAGGGCTTATGCGCTTCCGTCCAGACGGGTCCGTGCGGGTTGCCGGCCGGTATTTCACCGGGCCGTCGGTGGCATCCTGCCGGCGGGTGGCGCGGTTGGCGCGTTCTGGTGGACGATCAGGCGCCAGCCACCGGTCCCGCGACGGTAGATGTTGGTGCCATAGACGGCCATGGGGGGCTGGCCGTCGGGAGATTTATTCTGTGGAGATTCTTCCACGTGGTGTATGGCGACATCGCCCGTGTCAATCCAGCCCAGGTGCTTCACCGACAGCGTAATACCCTGACCGCGGGCGAACAGCCGTGTAAAGACGTCCCTGACCGCCGGGCGGCCTTGCGCCAGGGGATGCATGGGTAACAGGCAACTGATGTCGTCCGTTTCGTCCCAGACGCTGAGCAGGCCTTCCAGGTTCCCTTCTTCGAGGGCATCGTAGTAGGCGTCTTCAGCGTCCTGGGGGGTGTCAAAGGTTCGACTCATGGCGTGACCCGGTAAGTGTGGCGAGGGATGGTTGCATTCCCTCGGGTGGGAATCAAGGGGTGGACACGAATCAACCCACCGACTTGGATGCTGCGTGCTCCTGGTGCACACTATGCACTGAGTTAGTGCAAAGAAGGGGTTGATGTAACGGATGTCGCCATCTGAATACAATTAAGTATTAACAACATAGCCTCGTGGTCTGGTTTTTGCTCTACACCTCTTGAAAATATGCCTTAAAGTGTCATCCAGAGTTCATCCCTGGTCGCCACAATCCTGACGAAGGTATAACTATATAGAGAAACACGGTATCAAAACGGGGAGAATGGCCATGGATTATGCACTTACCCTTGGCTTGAACAAGGTGACAGGCGATCCTCAGGAAGAGCGTGAGGATATTCAGCTGTACATTAACCTGAAGCTGGCCTCTTCGGGCCAGCCGACGTGTATATCTCGCGAAGCGTCCCGGTTCTTCGAAATATCCCGCAACCTGCTGAAGAGCTACCGGGAAAAAAATCGACTGCTGTCGAATTATCAGTGCCGCGTCGACCAGCGCATCCAGGGCTTCCTCAATCGCTATCTTGACGAACTGGAACCCGAACGGGTGCCACGGCTTCCGACCCAGACCTTCATTCTCGATCGCCATGGCGTGGCGCGCGAGCTTTCGCTGCCGCTGGGCGAGGACGAATTTCACTCGAAGATCGTTTCCAGTTACCGGGTAAAGCAGGGCGTGCTCCACAATCCCGTCAGCGACCGGCGCACATCCCAGGGTTTATTCCACATAACCGAGGGTGGACTGCCGGTGCCCGGCGACAAGAAGGCCGTGCCCAAACACACCTTCGCGCTTCTGCTCGAACACGCGCTCAATCCGCCGCCGGAACTCCTGGTCATCCCGTTTACCTCGGCGCTGACGGAACCCGCCCGCATGTTCGTGTCCCTGTTGCTTCGTCCGATCGTGTGTCCCGAGATTCCCGGGCTGGAAGCCGAAAAGAACATGGAGATCCGTTTTTTTGCGCCAGGTAACCTGGTGTGCAACCTGGATTTCGTGGAGAGTATCTTCGGCAATGGCGGCAATCCCAACCTGGCCGAGTTTGATGCTGCCCTCGATGTCGACCACTGGACCGGGCATACCGGCTGCGTCATTCTCGCCCCCCACATAGTCGGTTTGAGCAAGCGGGAACTCGGGCTGCCGCGCTGGGAGGAGGCCACCGAACGCCAGCGCCGGGACGGCATGTGCTGGAAGACGCCCGATGAACTTTACAACGACGGACAACCGTTCAAGCTCACCACCCGGGACGAGTCGGGCGTCATCGTCACGCTGCTGGCCGACAATTATTTCGGTTACTGCAAGAAGGAGGTCAAGTCGCAGATCAGTTATTCCGCCAATCTCTTCGGGCTGGCGGAGGAGGAGCACGCCGGCGGGGCGCTTGCTTTCCCGCGCCGCAACCACGGTGAGGAATACGGCGCGGACAGCCGCGTTCATGCACCGGGGTATTCCTTCGCGGAAATGGTGGAACGCTACGGCGACATCATGGAACTGCAACCGCAAGGCTACGGCATCGACAGGCACTACCCTGACATCATGTATGTGCCGCAGAAACTGCGTATGGATCTCATCAACCAGACCGTCAGCTGGGAAACGAACGGTGAACCGCAATCGATTCGTCTGCGGCCCGATGCGGTCTATATCCAGCCGAACGGTTACAAGCTCGAGATGCAGAAGCACCCGGATGCGCCTTCCTGGCGGCTGGTCGGCACGGACCCGGAAGGCACCTTCTGCCACAAGCCCTGTACGGTATCGGGCGGCGGC
>Ga0210144_1000591_pt1 | contig 17937 bp, 18 predicted proteins | sample Muzzi_PWA_D2_FD_185532 | JGI IMG/M metagenome (GOLD analysis project Ga0210144, IMG submission 185532) | Wetland microbial communities from San Francisco Bay, California, USA, that impact long-term carbon sequestration - Muzzi_PWA_D2 (SPAdes) | ecosystem: Environmental > Aquatic > Marine >...
GCGGCAGGCGAAGGCCGCCGTGGGGGATCAGCCCGCGCATCTCCAGAGCCGCCTTCAGCGGAATCGGGTTGGTGGTGACCCCGAGCGCCTCGTACAGCGGCCGCAGGCCGGCGTCGATCTCCCGCGCTCGCTCCAGGTCGCTGTCCCGGGCGGCGTCCCACATCTCCCGCATCCGCTCGCCCGCCAGGTGCGAGGCGACCAGGATGCCGCCCGCCCCACCGAACTCGAGGGTGGGCAGGAAGGCATCGTCGTTGCCGGCCAGCACCTCGAGGCCCTCGACCGGGCCCAGCTCGGCGTTGTTGGCCTGCTTGACCGCGACCACGCTGTCGATCTCGGCCAGCTCGGCGAGCTGCCCGGGCGAGACGTCGACCACCACCCGCGAGGGGATGTTGTAGGCGATCAGGGGGATCTCGGAAACGGCGGAGGCGATCGCCTCGAAGTGGGCGCGGATTCCGGCGAAGTTCGGCTTGTTGTAGTACGGGGTGACGACCAGCGCCGCCTCGGCGCCCGCCTCCGCCGCGGCCCTCGTCAGCTCGATCGAGTGGCGGGTGTCGTTGGTGCCCGTGCCGCAGATCACGGTCGCCGCGCCGCCGACCTCCGCGACGATCGCCCGCAGCAGCGAGATGTGCTCCTCGTCGTCCAGCGTCGCTGCCTCGCCGGTCGAACCGGCGACCACCACGCCGTGCGAGCCGTGCTCGACCAGATGGGCGGCGAGCGCCCGCGCCGCGGCCTCGTCGACTCCGCCCGCCGCGTCGAAAGGCGTCGCCATCGCGGTGAGCACGCCGCCGATCATGCGACTGCAAAAAGCGGTGGCGTGCGATCGGCCCAGGGGACGGCCTGCTCGAGCTGCGCAGCCACCCGCAGCAGCAGGTCCTCGCGGCCCAGCGGTGCGACCAGCTGGACGCCGATCGGCAGCCCGTCCTCGCTCCAGTGCAGGGGCAGCGAGATCGCCGGCTGGCCGGTGGCGTTGAAGGCGGCGGTGAAGCAGCCGTCGATGAAGGCGCGCTCGAAGGTGGCCATCGGATCGGGGCCGGAGTCGTCGAAGCTGCCGAGCGGCGGCGGCGGCTCGCCGAGGGTCGGGGTGAGCAAGAGGTCGAAGCCCGACTCGTGGATGCCGGCGAACATCCGCGACATCACCTGGTGCTGGCCGACGGCGGTCAGGTACTCGCCGGCGCTGTGGCGACGGCCGGCCTCGGCGAGCGCCCAGCTGAGCGGTTCGACGTCGTCGGGGCCGATCACGTTGCCGGTCGCCAGCCCGAGCTGGTCGAGCACCGCCGCTTGGCCGGCCGCCCAGCGGACCAGGAACGACTGCACCAGGTCGATGCTGCGGAGCGTCGCCAGGTCCGGCTCCTCCACGGCGTGGCCGAGCCCCTCCAGGACCTGCGCCGCGCCCCGCGCCGCTGCGACCGGCTCGGGGTCGGCGTCCTGCTCGATCGTCGTCTCCGTCGACAGCGCGACCCGCAGCCTGCCGGGGTCGGCGCCGACCTCCTCGGTGTAGGGCCGCAGCGGCGGCGGCGCCACGTAGGGGTCGCCGGCGGCCGGGCCGTGCACCGCCTCGAGCAGCGCCGCGGTGTCGCGGACCGAGCGCGACACGCACAGCTCGCAGGTCAGGCCGGACATGATGTCCCCGACCAGCGGCCCCTCGGTGATCCTTTGGCGGCTCGGCTTGAGGCCGACCAGGCCGCAGTTGGCGGCCGGGATGCGGATCGAGCCGCCGCCGTCGTTGGCGTGCGCAAAGGGAACCATGCCGGCCGCGACCGCGGCAGCAGAGCCGCCGCTCGAGCCGCCGCTCGAGCGGCCGAGGTCCCAGGGGTTGCGAGTCGGGCCGTAGGCGCGCGGCTCGGTGGTCGGCAGGATGCCCAGCTCGGGCGTGTTCGTCTTGCCGATCGTCACCAGGCCGGCGGCGCGGAAGCGCTGCGCCAGGTAGGTGTCCATCGGGGCGCGGAAGTCGCGATCCTTCAGGTACTGCATGCCCATGTGCATCGGCTGGCCGGCGAAGGCCGCGCCGAGGTCCTTGAGCAGGAAGGGCACGCCCCTGAAGGGGCCGTCGGGCAGCTCGCCGTTGGCCACCGCGAGGCCCTCCTCGAAGAGCGGGTGGATGACCGCGCCCAGCTCGCCGTTGGTCGCCTCGATCCGCGCGATCGCCGCTTCGACCAGGTCCGCCGGGCTCGCCTCGCCGCTGCGGACCAGCTCCGCTTGGGCGGTCGCATCGAGACGTGCCAGCTCCTCCGCCATGCCCTGAACCTACAGCAGCTTCTCGAGGCCGACCGTGCAGCTGTTCGCGAGATCGCCGACGCGGCGCACCGCGAGCAGCACCCCGGGCATGAAGGAGCTGCGGTCGATCGAGTCGTGGCGCAGCGTGAGAGTCTGCCCCTCGCCGCCGAAGACGACCTCCTGGTGGGCGACCAGGCCGGGCAGCCGCACCGAGTGGATCGGCTCGTGGACGTTGCCTCCGGCGGCGCGGATCAGCTCCGCGGTCCGCTTCGCCGTACCCGAAGGGGCGTCGAGCTTGCGGTCGTGGTGCAGCTCGACGATCTCGCACTCGGGCATGTGCCGGGCGATCGACTGCGCCGTCTCCATCAACAGCACCGCGCCGATCGCGAAGTTGGGGGCGACGAAGCAGTTGGCCTCGCTCCGCTCCGCGATCTCTCGCAGCGCGTCGAGGTCGAAGCCGGTCGTGCCGATCACCGCGTGCACCCCGGCCTCCAGGCAGGCGCGGGCGTTGTCCAGGGCGGTGTCCGGAGTCGTGAAGTCGACGGCGACGTCGGCCCCACCGAGCGCCTCGGCCAGCTCCAGGCCCAGCGCCGGGTCGGCCTTGGCGGCCAGCTCCATGTCCTCGGCCGCTTCGACCGCCTCGCAGACCGTCCCCCCCATCCTGCCCGCTGCGCCCGAGACGACGACCTTGATCACGCCGGGACCGCCTTGCGGAAGAGGTCCTCCTCGCGGCCGACGCAGGCGGCCGAGAGCCGCTCGCCCCCGTACAGCTCGCCGGCCAGCTCGGCAAGCGAGTCGACCGTCACCGCGTCGATCTTGGCCAGCATCTCGTCGATGTCTTCGGTCGGCAGGCCGAACAGCACGGCGCGCGAGATCCGCATCATCCGCGCCGCGGTCGACTCCGAGGAAAGCACCAGGCGACCCTTGACGTTCTCCTTGGCGCGGGCCAGCTCCTCGTCGGTGGCCGGCTCGGAGCGCAGCCGCTCCAGCTCGGCGCCGATCACCGCGCAGGCCTCCTCGACGTTGTCCTCGCGGGTGCCGACGTAAATGGCGACCAGGCCGGAATCGGTGTACTGCTCGTTGTAGGAGCCCACCGAGTAGGCGAGACCGCGCTTCTCGCGCACCTCGCGAAACAGCCGCGAGGAGGTCGAGCCGCCGAAGACCGAGTCGAGCACGGCGAGCGCGTAGCGGCGCTCGTCGTCGCGGACGATCCCCGGCGCGCCGAAGCAGATGTGGTACTGCTCGGTGTCCTTCGGGTAGAAGCGCAGCCGCGTGGCGTCCTCCGGGGGGCCGCCCGCCGCGGCGCCGTCCTCGCCCGCCTGCGGCGAGACCAGCCGCTTGGCCAGGGCGACGATCGCCTCGTGGTCGAGGTGTCCGGCGGCGCCGACGACGACGTGCGGGGCGGTGTAGCGCCGCTGGTGGTAGGCGTCGATCTCCGGCACCGGGATCGAGGCGATCACCTCCGCCTCGCCGAGCACCCGGCGTCCCAAGGGATGATCCCCGAAGACGGCGCCGGCGAGGATGTCGTGGACGCGGTCCTGCGGCTCGTCCTCGTACATCGCGATCTCCTCCAGCACCACCTCGCGCTCGGAGTCGATTTCCGGGTAGGTCGGGTCGAGCAGCATCTCGGCAAGCAGGTCGAAGACCTCCTCGAGGTGCTCGTCGAGGAAGCGCGCGTGCAGGTGGGTGGTCTCCTTGCCGGTGGCCGCGTTGACCGAGGCGCCGAGCCCGTCGAGCTGCTCGGAGATCTCGATCGCCGAGAAGCGCGCGGTGCCCTTGAACAGCAGGTGCTCGAGGAAGTGCGAGACGCCGGCCTGGGCCGGCGTCTCGTCGCGCGAGCCGGTGCGCACCCACAGCCCGAGTGCCACGGAGCGGACCGACGGGACCTCTTCGGTCACGACCCGGACGCCCGAATCGAGGGTCGTCAATTCAGCTCCGGTCATCCGGCCCCTACCGATGGAGGCCCTAGCGTCGCCGCTCGCGCTCGCGCCTTCGGCCGCCGCGCCGTTCGCCGCGGTCGCCGCCGTTGCGGCGCGGCCCACCGCCGTCGCTGCCCGAGCCGACCGCGGCCAGCTCGTCCGCCGACTTGCCGGCCACCGATGGGTCGTCGGAGAGGCGCAGGCCGATCCGGCCGCGCTCCCGGTCGACCTCGACCACAATGACGTCGATCTCGTCGCCGGCGCTGAGCACGTCGTCGACCGAGTCGACCCGCTCGCCTGGCTTCACGTTGGAGATGTGGAGCAGGCCGTCGGTGCCCTTGACCAGCTCGACGAAAGCGCCGAAGGTGGTCGTCTTGACGACCTTGGCGCCGTCGTAGCGATCGCCGACCTCGGCCTCCTTGGTCATCGACTGGATCCTTCCGACCGCCGCTTCGACCAGGTCGCCGGTCGGCGCGTAGATCCGCACCGTGCCGTCGTCTTCGACGTCGATCTCCGCTTCGAACTCCTCGCAGAGGGCGCGGATCGTTTCGCCGCCCTTGCCGATCACCGCGCCGATCTTCTCCGGGTCGATCTTGATCGCTTCGATTCGCGGCGCGTGCTGGGAGAGCATCTCGCGCGGCCCCTCGATCGCCTCGGCCATCTTGCCGAGGATGAACTGCCGGCCCTCGTTGGCCTGGGCGAGCGCGTCGCGCAGGATGTCGAAGGTGACGCCGGTGATCTTGATGTCCATCTGCAGGGCGGTGATCCCGTCCGCGGTGCCGGCGACCTTGAAATCCATGTCGCCGAGGTGATCCTCGACGCCGGCGATGTCGGTGAGGACGACGTAGTCGTCGCCCTCCTTGATCAGGCCCATCGCGACGCCGGCCACCGGCGCCGCGACCGGCACCCCGGCCGCCTGCAGCGCCATCGAGGACGCGCAGACCGAGCCCATAGAGGAGGAGCCGTTCGACTCCAGCGTCTCGGAGACGACCCGGATCACGTAGGGGAAGTCCTCTTCCCCCGGGATCGACGGCGCCAGTGCCCGCTCGGCGAGGGCCCCGTGGCCGATGTCGCGCCGCTTCGGACCGCGCATGAAGCCCGCCTCGCCGACCGAGAAGGGCGGAAAGTTGTAGTGGTGCCAGAAGCGCTTGGTCGTCTGCAGCCCGAGCGTGTCGAGGCGCATGTCCATCCGCGTCGTCCCGAGCGCCACGTTGGAGAGGATCTGCGTCTCGCCGCGGGTGAAGAGGGCCGAGCCGTGCACGCGGGGGGACACGTCGACGTCGCACTCGATCGGCCGGATCTCGTCCTTGGCGCGCCCGTCGGGCCGCTTCTTGTCGACCGCGATCCGCTTGCGGATGGTTTCCTTCTCGAGCTTCGAGAAGGCGGCGGCAACCGCGGCCCGGCGCTCCGGGTCGGCCTCGTCGTCCTCGCCGGCGGCTGCGTAGCGCTCCAGCACCGCCTCCTTGGCCGCCTGGCTGGCGTCCTGGCGCTCCAGCTTGCCCTCGATCGAGGTCGCCGCATCGATCTCGGAGCCGTGCGAGGAGCGGATCTCCTCGACCAGATCCTCGTCGACCTCGTCTGCCCCGACCTCGAGCTTCTCCTTGCCGGCCTTCTCGGCCAGCTCCTGCATCGCCGCGCAGAGGGTCTTGATCTCGCTGTGGGCGATGTCGAGGGCGTCGAGGATCTCCGCCTCGCTGACGCCGTCGGCGCCCGCCTCGACCATCAGGATCGCCTCCTCGGTGCCGGCGACGATCAGGTCGAGCTCCAACTCCTCGAGCCTCTCCTCGGGGGGGTTGACGACGAAGTCGCCCTCCAGCTTGCCGATCCGCACCGCGCCGACGTGGGCGGCCACCGGGATCGGGGAGATCGCCAGCGCCGCGGAGGCGCCGTTCATCGCAAGGATGTCGTAGGGGTGGACGTGGTCCACCGAGAGCGGCGTGGCGACCAGCTGGGTCTCGTAGTGCCAGCCCTTCGGGAAGAGGGGGCGGATCGGACGGTCGATCATCCGCGCGGTCAGCGTCGCCTTCTCGCCGGAGCGACCCTCGCGACGGAAGAACGAGCCGGGGATTTTGCCCGCGGCGTACATCCGCTCCTCGACGTCGACGGTCAGCGGCAGGAAGTCCACATCGCGCAGGTTGCCCATCGTCGCCGTGCAGAGGACCATCGCGTCGCCGGACTGCACGACCACGGCGCCGCTCGCCTGCCTGGCCAGCTTGCCCGTCTCGAATGAGATCTGGTCCTCGCCGACCTCCGCCGAAACGCGGCTCACATCGAACATGCTCATTTAGTTGTCCTACCTCCGGCCGCCCGGATGGCGGCCAATTGCGTTCAGAACTCTCGTTCTCTGTCCTCGGGGAGACTACAGATCGTCGAGTCCGACCTCCCGCCCGTCGCGGAAGATCGCCAGCGTGTCCGCGACCCCGGCGGCAAGGCCCGACTCGGTGTCGCGACGCACCCTGGCGATCGTGCGCTCGGAGCGCCGGTCAGCCTCGAAGCGCTTCAGATCGAGGCCGAGCCGCCCCACCCGCTCCCAGAGGTGGGGGTCGTCGACCCGCGCTTGGTCAGAGAGCAGCGAGTCGAGCATCTCGAAGAAGGCGTCCTGGGCGCCGGCCGCCTCGGCCGCCGCGTGCAGGGCGGGCGAGCGCGGGTGCTTGGCGACGATCGGGAAGTGGCGGAAGACCAGCCGCCCTTCGAGCGAGGCGATCCGGGGCCAGACAACGGCGCAGTGCGGGCAGCAGAGGTCGGCGTAGACGATCGTCTCCACCCCCTCGCCGCGGGCGTGGTCCTCGGGCCCAACCGGGGCGACCATGTCGCCTACCGGCGCAGGCCCAGCTCCGCGACCAGGGCGCGGTAGCGCTCCAGGTCGGTGCGCTCCAGGTAGCGCAGCATGCGGCGGCGCTTGCCGACCAGCATCAGCAGGCCGCGGCGCGAATGGTGGTCTTTGGAGTGCGAGCGCAGGTGCTCGGTCAGCTCGTTGACCCGCTCGGTGAGCAATGCGACCTGGACCTCGGCCGAGCCGGTGTCGCCGTCGGCACGACCGTACTGGCCTATCAACTCGCTCTTGCGCTCCTTGGTGAGGCTCATGCGCGGGTGAAGCTAGCACAGACCCGCTTGGCGTCCTCGACGTCGATCTGCATCTGGGCGATCAGCTCCTCAACCCCCCCGAAGCGCCGCTCGCCGCGCAGCCGCTCGACGAAGGCGACCCGCAGCGTGCTGCCGTAGAGGTCTTCCTCGCGGTCGATCAGGTAGGTCTCGATCAGCACGCCGCGGCCGCTGTCGAAGGTGGGCCGGATGCCGACGCTGACCGCCGCCGGAACGCCGTTGGCGAATGCTGCGTAGACACCGTGGCCGGGGATCGCGAGACGGTCGTCGGGGACGATGTTGGCGGTCGGGAAGCCGAGCTCGCGGCCGCGCTGGTCGCCCTCGACAACCGTCCCCTCGACCATGAACGGCGCGCCGAGGCAGTGACGGGCGCCCTCCATGTCGCCCGCCGCGACCTGCGCCCGGATCCGGGTCGAGGAGACGGTCTCGCCGTCCACCTCGACCAGCGGCACCACCCGCGTCTCGAACTCGTCCCGCCCCAAAAGCATCTCAGGATCGCCCTTCGCCTTGGCGCCGAAGCGGAAGTTCTCGCCCACTGAGACCCGCTCGGCGGTCAGCCGCTCGACCAGCACCCGTTCGACGAACTGCTCGGCAGAGAGGGTGGCGAACTCGCGGTCGAAGGGGATGACCACCAGCTCCCGCACCCCGAGCCCCTCGATCACGTCGCGCTTCACCTCGAACGGCATGATCAGCTTCGGCAGCGCCGCCGGGTGGAGGACCTCGAGTGGGTGCGGGTCGAAGGTGAGGACGGCGTCGGCGTCGTCGATCACCTCCTGGTGGCCGAGGTGGACGCCGTCGAAGGTGCCGATCGCGACGTGGCGCCGGCGCGGCTCGGCGTCAGGCAGCGAGGTGACTGCGATCTTCGCCACTAGCGAAGCGCCTCCGCGGCGGCCGGCACGAGCTCCGCGACGCGCTCGAGCGGGATCTCCTCGCCGGCTTCCTCGACCCGGAAGGGGCCGATCGCGATCCGCCGCAGCTCCGTGCAGTAGGCGTCGCCGAGCGTCTCGACCAAGGTGCGGACGTAGGTGCCGGCCGAGCACTCGATCTCGTAGCGCGCCGTCCCGGCGTCGCTGCCGAGCAGCTCGGCGCGGTGGACCTCGACCTCGCGTTCCGGCGTGGTCACGGTCTCGCCGCGGTGCGCCTTGCGGTAGAGCCGCTCGCCGCCGACCCGCGCCGCCGAGGTCATCGGCACCTGCTGCCGCACCGTACCGGTCGGCAGCTCGAGCGAGTCGGGGAGCCGGCCGGTCTCGGTCAGCTCCCCCTCGGGGTCGCCGGTGCTGGAGCGCCAGCCGAGCCGGGCCGTGGCCAGGTAGATCTTCGGCAGGACGGTGAGGAAGCGCTGCAGCCGCGTCGCCCGGCCGAGCAGGACCAGCAGCAGCCCGGTCGCGAAGGGGTCGAGGGTGCCGGAGTGCCCGGCCTTGACCCTGCGCTGCCGGCGAACCTGCGACACCGCGGCGTGCGAGGTGATCCCGGCGGGCTTGTCGCAGAGCAGCACCGTCAAGAATCGAGTTGAGCCGACACCTCGTCGCAGAGCAAAGCGACCAGCTCGTCGATCTCGAGGTCGGTGGAGAAGCCGGCGGCGCGCTTGTGCCCCCCTCCCCCGTGCTTGCGGGCGATCGCCGAGACGTCGGTCTCGCCGCCGCTGGAGCGCAGGCTGACCTTGCGGGCGGCTTCGCCGCGATCGCCGAGGTCGCGGACCAGGGCGGCGACGCTGGCGCCCTCGACCGAGCGCAGGTGGTCGATGATCCCCTCGGTCATCTCCTCGCCGGCGGCGCTCGCCTCGTAGTCGGCGGCGGTGATGTAGGAGAGCACGAGGACCCCGCCGCAGTGCCGCTCGATGCCGTCGAGGGCGCTGGAGAGCAGCCGCAGCTTCTCGATCGGCACGTGCTCGTAGAGCCGGCGGTAGGTCTCGTCGATCTGCACGCCCGCTTCGATCAGCTCCGCGGCGATCCGGTGGGTGCGGGCGTTGCTGTTCTCGTACATGAACTTGCCGGTGTCGGTGACGATCCCGACGTAAAGGGCGGAGGCGATCTCCGGGGTGATCTCCACCCCGAGCAGGATCGCCAGCTCGTAGACGATCTCCGCCGTGCAGGAGGCGTCGACCTCCACCAGGTTCACGTCGCCGAACAGCGTGTTGTCGTGGTGGTGGTCGATGTTGATCTTGAAGTGGCCGTCCGCGGCGAGAAAGTCGACCGGCATCCGGTCGATGTTGCCGCAGTCGAGGAAGATCACGGCGCGGTCGGGCATGTCTGCCGGCGGCTCGTGGAAGACCTCCTCGAGCGGCAGGAACCGGTACTCGACCGGCAGTGGGAACTCCTTCGCCGAGAGGAACATCACCGAGTCCTTGCCGAGCTGGGTAAGCAGGTGGTGCATGCCGAGCAGCGAGCCGAGGGCGTCGCCGTCGGGGCCCTCGTGGGCTGTGAGCAGGAAGCGGTCGCGCTGGCGGATCTCAGCGGCGACCCGCTCCAGCGCGGTGGCGCCGATGTCGGTGGTCTCGCTCAACGCCCCTCTCCTTCCTCGAGCAGGCGGGAGATCCGCATCCCCCGCTCGACCGTGGCGTCGTAATGGAAGCTCAGGGTCGGGGTGCGCTTCATCCGCATCTCGGCCGCGATCTTCGACTGGATCACGCCGTGCGAGGAGCGCAGCCCGGCGAGCGCCGCCTCGCGCGCCGCCTCGTCGCCCAGCACGCTGACGTGCACCTTGGCGGCACGGAGGTCTGGGCTGGTCTCGACCGAGGTCACGGTGACGAAGCCGATCCGGGGGTCGCCCAGATCGGTGGTGATCGCTGCGCCGATTACCTCGCGAAGCACCTCGTTGATGCGGCGCATGCGAGGCGTGGCCATCCTACTCCAGCGTCTGCTCGACCTGCTTGGTCTCGAAGAACTCGAGCACGTCGCCCTCCTTCACGTCGGCGTAGCCCTCGAGCACGATGCCGCACTCCTGGCCCTGCTCGACCTCCTGCACGTCGTCTTTGAAGCGGCGCAGCGAGCCGACCCTGCCGTCCCAGATCACGGTGCCCTCGCGGACGAGGCGGACGCTCGCGTCGCGCCTGACGCGGCCCTCGTTGACGACGCAGCCGGCGATCCGTCCGACCCTCGAGGCTTTGAACGTCTGCTTGATCTCGGCCTCGCCGAGCGTCTCCTCGACCTCGACCGCCTCCAGCATGCCTTCCATCGCGTTGCGCAGGTCTTCGGTGACTTTGTAGATCACCGAGTAGGTGCGGACGTCGACGCCCTCGCGCTCCGAGGCGCGGCGCGCGTCGGCCAGCGGCCTCACGTTGAAGCCGATCACGATCGCGTCGGAGGCCGAGGCGAGCATCACGTCGGACTCGTTGATCCCGCCGGTCTGGGAGTGGATGACGTTGATCGCGACCCGCTCTTGCGGCACCTTTGCGATCTCGTCCTGGAGCGCCTCCAGGGAGCCCGCGACGTCGGCCTTCAGCACGATGTTGAGCTCCTTGATCTCGCCTTCCTGAGCCCGCGAGAAGACCTCCTCGAGGCTGACCTTGCGCGCCTGGCGTCGGGCCAGCGCCTCGGTCTTGAGGCGGTTGGCGCGCTCCTGGGCGAGTTGGCGGGCGCGGCGGTCGTTCTCGACCACCCGCACGTGCTCGCCGGCCTCGCAGACGCCGTCGAAGCCCAGCACCTCGACCGGCATCCCCGGCCCGGCGCGCTCGACCCGCTCGCCGGTGAAGTCCTGCATCGCCCGCACCCGGCCCCAGACGGGCCCGGCGACGAGCGCGTCGCCGACCGCCAGGGTGCCGCGCTGGACGAGGATCGTGACGACCGGCCCGCGACCGGGATCGAGCTGGGACTCGACCACCGCCCCGGACGCCGGGGCCGCGGGATTGGCCCCCAGCTCCTCCAGTTCGGCGACCAACAGCAGCATGTCGAGCAGGTTGTCGAGGCCCTGGTGGGTCTTGGCGGAGACGTCGCAGTAGACCGTCTCGCCGCCCCAGCCCTCCGGCGTGAGGCCGTCGGAGGCCAGCTCGTTGCGGACCCGATCGGGCTGCGCGTCCTCCTTGTCGACCTTGTTGACGGCAATCAGGATCGGCACGTCGGCGGCGCGAGCGTGGTCGATCGCCTCCTTGGTCTGCGGCATGACGCCGTCGTCGGCGGCGACCACGACCACCGCGATGTCGGTGACGCTGGCGCCGCGGGCGCGCATCGCGGTGAAGGCCGCGTGGCCCGGCGTGTCGAGGAAGGTGATCTCCTTGTCGCCGTGGTGGACCTGGTAGGCGCCGATGTGCTGGGTGATGCCGCCCGCCTCGCCGGCCACCACCTCGGTCTCGCGGATCGCGTCGAGCAGCGAGGTCTTGCCGTGGTCGACGTGGCCCATGATCGTCACCACCGGGGGTCGCGGCTCGAGGCTCTCCTCGGCGTCCTCGTAGGAGGGCGCCTCCGGCTCCTCCTCGGCGGCGGTGACGATCTCGATCTTGCGGTCGTACTCGTCGGCGATCGCCTTGATCGACTCGTCGGTGAGGGTCTGGGTGAGGGTCGCCATCTCCCCCATCGTCATCAGCTTCTTGATCACCTCGGCGCTGCCCAGCCCGAGCAGCTCGGCGACCTCGCGCACCGTGGCGCCGGAGTTGACCTTGGTCGCCTCCTGCTCGGCCGGCTCCTCGGCCTTCGCGGGCGGTGGCTCCTCGAGCATCGGCCGGCGCCGGCGCCCGCCGCGCCGGCGCGGCGGGCGCTGCGGCGGCGGTGCGCCCATCTGGTCGCGCCGCGAGGCCTGGGAGTCGATCACAACGCGGCGTTTCTTCGTGCCGCCGGCGGGTTTCTTGGCGGCCGGCTTGGCGGATGCCGCCGGTTTCGACTCGGCTTTCGGTTTTGGCTTGGTAGCCGTAGCGGCGCCGGCACCGTCGGCCTTGGCGGCCGACAGCGCATGCAGGGCCTGCTCCTCCTCGACGCTCGAGGCAGCCGCCTTGGCTTCGATCCCGGCGGCTTTCAGCACGGCGAGCAGCTCTTTGCTGGCGATCCCCTGCGCCTTGGCGATTTCGTGGATCCGTTTCTTTGCCACTTAAGCCTGCTCCGCCTCCTCGGGAACGGCTTCCGCGTCCCCCGCGGGCTCCTCGTCCGCGGGTTGCTCCTCCTCGGCGGATGCCTCCTCCCCCTCCTCTTCCTCCTCGAACTGCGCCTCGGCCTTGGCGACGATCTCGCCCACCTGCCCCGCGTCGGCAGCCGAGTCGGCGAGAATCGCCACCTCGGCCTCCTCGAGCGGCGCCAGCACGGCGAGCTGGTTGGTCTCGAAGCGGCCCAGAGCCTGGTGGGCGGGCAGGCCGCAGTAGGAGGAGTCGCCGATCGCCGCGTTCGGGCAGCGGCGGCCGTTGGTGAGCACAGCCAGGCAGTGGCCGTCGGAGGCCTCCTCGCCCTCGTACTCGACCTCCTCCTCCTGGGAGAACTCGGTCTCCGATTTGATGTCGACCCGCCAGCCGGTGAGGCGGGCGGCGAGACGGGCGTTCTGACCGTCGCGGCCGATCGCCAGCGAGAGCTGGTCGTCGGGGACGATCACCGTCGCCTGCCGCTCCTCGTCGTCGACGATCACCTCCCGCACCCGGGCCGGCGAGAGAGCCTTGGCGACGAAGCGGGCGGGCTCGTCGTTGTGGGGGATGATGTCGATCTTCTCGCCGCGCAGCTCGGAGACGACCATCCTCACGCGCGAGCCGCGGGGGCCGACGCAGGCGCCGACGGGATCGACCCCGTCGGCGTGGGAGACGACGGCGATCTTCGAGCGGTAGCCAGGCTCGCGGGCGACGCCGACGATTTCGACCAGCTTGTCGGCGATCTCCGGCACCTCGAGTTCGAACAGCTTCTTGATCAGCTCCGAACTGCGGCGCGAGACGACGATTGCCGGCCCTTTGGTCGAGTCGGAGACGTCCGTGATCACCGCCTTGACCCGCATCCCGTGGTCGTAGCGCTCGTTGTAGACCTGCTCGGACTTCGGCAGGAGCGCCTCGACCCGCTCGCGCAGCTGAACCAGCGTGTAGCGCTTGTCGGACTGCTGGATGATCCCGGTGATCAGCTCGCCGACCCGATCCTGGTACTCCTCGAACATCATCATCCGTTCCGCCTCGCGGATCCGCTGCAGGATGACCTGCTTGGCGGTCTGCGCGGCGATCCGGCCGAAGTCGTCGGGGGTGACGTCGCGGGTCTCGATCTGATCCTCGTAGGGCGCGATCATCTCCGGGTCGAGCTCGGGCTCCTCCAGCTCCTTCAGCTCGCCCGTTTCGGGGTCGATCTCGCGCTCCTCTTCCTCCTGTGCTTCGGCCGCCTCGGCAAGCAGCTTCTCCTCCAGCTCGGCCGGCAGGATCAGCTCGAAGACGCGGAAGTCGCCGGTCTCGTGGTCGAGGTCGACGCGGGCGTACTTGGCCGCCCCGGGCGTCTTCTTGTAAGCGGAGAGCAGCGCGTCGGCGAGCGCGTCCATCAGCTTGTCGGCGGAGATGCCCTTCTCCTGCTCGAGCGCCCTGATTGCTTCGACGATCTCCTTGCTCACGGCTTCTCCTTGCGGTATTTGGGACCCGGAGACGAAACCTCCAGCGAGTACTGGGCGCGCAACGGGCTGAGGTGCCTGGTGACACGCTCGCAGAGCGCCAGGTCGACCCCGCCGGGATGGTCGATGAAGAGGCGCAGCGATTCGGTGGCGGGCTGCTCGAGCGCGACCAGGTCGAGCTCGGAGTCGAACTCGGAGAGCTGCTGCTGAATGCTGTCTTTGAGGTCGGTCATGCCTGCTTGGGGCCGAAAAAAAAGTGGGCCAGGCCCACTTCTCGTACACGGGTAGGGACGAAAAAGCTTGCGCCCAGTATAGCCCGCTCAGACCTTCGGCCCGACCCGCAAAGCGTCTACCCGGTCGAGGATCTGCTCCGCGATCTCCTCCTTCGAGGCGAGCGGCAGGCTGGCCTCGCTCGCCAAGTCGATCAGGGTCACCGCGTTGTCGGCGCTGTCGAAGCCGATCGCGGGGTCGGAGACGTCGTTGAGGACGATCAGGTCGAGGCCCTTGCGGGCCAGCTTCGCGCGTGCCCGCTCGACTGCGTCGCCGTGTTCGGCGGCGAAGCCGACCAGCGTCTGCCCGTCGGTGCGGGAGGCGGCCAGGGAGGCGAGGACGTCCTCGGTGGGCTCCAGGTGGATGTCCAGGTCGCCCCGGCGCTTCAGCTTCTCGCCGGCGACCTCGCTTGGAGCGAAGTCGGCTGGGGCCGCGGCCATCAGCAGGACCTGTGCGCTGGGGAACTGCGCCGCCGCCGCACGTGACAGCTGGGCCGTCGTCTCGACGTCGATGCGGTGGACGCCCGGCGCCTCGGGCAACGAGACGTTCGCCGCGATCAGGGTCACGTCAGCGCCGCGGCGGGCGGCGGCGGCCGCCAGGGCGATGCCCATGCGGCCGCTGGAGCGGTTGCCGATGTAGCGGACCGGGTCGACGGGCTCCCGGGTGCCGCCTGCGGTGACGAGCACGCGGAGGCCGTCCCAGGGACGCTCCCCCTGTGGCAGGACCGCTTCGAGGCGGGCCAGGAGGCGCGCCGGATCGGGCAGACGGCCCCGGCCCTGCTCGCCCCGCGAGGCGAGCGCGCCCTGCTCGGGCTCGATCACCTCGACGCCGCGCTCGCGCAGGGTCGCCAGGTTGGCTTGGGTCGTTGCGTCGGCGTACATGCGGTCGTTCATCGCCGGGGCGACGAGACGGGGGGCGGTGCAGGCGAGGAAGCTGGTGGTGAGCATCGAGTCGGCGAACCCGGCGGCCAGCTTGGCGAGCGTGTTGGCGGAGGCCGGCGCGACCAGGTAGGCGTCGCAGTTGGCGGCCAGTGCCAGATGGCCGATCGGGTCGTGCTCGGCGGGCGGATCGCCGGGGAAGGCGCCGCGCAGCGGGTCGCGCTCGAACTCGGAGGTCAGCACCGGGGCGCCGACGATGCCCTCGAAGGACGCGGCGCCGACGAAGCGCGTCGCCGCCTCGCTCATCGCGACACGCACGCCGTGGCCCGCGACCGTCGCGAGCCGAGCCAGCTCGAGCGACTTGTAAGCGGCTATCCCGCCGCTGACGCCGAGCAGGATCCTGGCCATTGGAGAAGCCCTATGCGCGGTACTCGTATTTGAGCTTGCCCTGGGCGAGCTCGTCGAGTGCGATCGAGAGGTTGTTGCGCTCGCCGCGGGTCTCGACCATCGGCGGCGGGTACTCGCCAAAGCCGCCCTCTCCCAGGCTGTGGAAGTAGCTGTTGATCTGACGGGCTCGCTTCGCCGCGACGACGACCGCCGCGTAGTGCGAGTCGGCGTGCTCGAGGAGCTTGTCCACGCGTGGTCTGATCATCCGGACCGGGAGTCTAGTGGTAAGCCGAGCTCGGCGCGCACGATCCCCTCCAGATCGGCCGCAGCGCGCCGCAGGTCGTCGTTGACCACCCGGTAGGCGAACTCGTCCTGGGCGGCCAGCTCCTGCTCTGCCACCTCCAGCCTGGCGTCGATCGCCTCGGCCGAGTCGGCGCCGCGCGACTCGAGCCGCCGCCGCAGCACCGCCGGGTCGGGCGGGGCGATGAAGACCTGCACCGACTCGCGCATCGCCGCCCGCACCTGACGCGCGCCCTGCACCTCGATCTCGAGCACGACGGAGCGTCCCGCCTCGAGTCGCTTGCGCACCTCGGAGCGCAGCGTGCCGTAGCGGTTGCCGCTGTAGGTGGCGAACTCGAGGAAGTCCTCGGCGGCGACCTGGCGATCGAACTCCGCGCTGCTGAGGAAGTGGTAGTCGCGCCCGTCGACCTCGCCCTCGCGCGGCTCGCGGGTCGTCGCCGAGACCGACAGCTCGAGGCCGGGCACCCGTTCGAGCAACGCCGCGATCAGCGTCCCCTTCCCCACGCCGGACGGACCCGTGATCACGAAGACTTTGGCCATGCCGGCCGTGATACTGACCGCTCTGGCGGTCGGCTGTCTCTACCTGCGCAGCTGGGACACGAGCTCGCCGCGTTGGCGCTCGGAGAGCCCGCCGATCGTCTTCGACGGCGAGATCCGGCACTGGTTGAGGATGCGGTTGGTCTTCACCCGCCCGTACTTGGGGACCGCGAGCAGCATGTCGAAGACCTTGGCGGTGAGCACGTACTCGGGCGGGTCGAGAAGGAGGGCATGGACGCTGGCCTTGCCTGCCTTCAGATCCTTCTTCAGCTTGGCGCGGGCGGTGCGGATGTCGTTCGCCCGCTTCAGCGCATCCATCCGCTGGTCCAGCGACCTCTCGGGAGCCGCGGCGGAGGTCTTGACTGGGGCAGGCATGTGGGCGGCGAGTATAGCCGCGGTGCCGGGGCGCGCAAGGCCTTCGGGCTCAATTCCGGCCAAATTCACCTGGACCTCGACTGAAGGTTGAGGTTAACGTCCCCGCGCGTTCCGCTCGAGAAGCTCTGCGGCAATGCGATTCCCGGCGCGCGGGTCGCGGAAGCTCTCGGTGCCGACCGCGACCAGCGTCGCCCCCACGCGAAGCATCTCCAGGGCGGCGTCCCCGCTGCAGATTCCGCCCATGCCGACGATCGGCAGCCGGACCGCGGCGGCGACCAACCGCACTTGGGCGATCGCCACCGGGCGCACGGCCGGGCCCGACAGCCCTCCCGTCACCCTGCCTTCGCCTGCCTTCAGCGTGTTGATCAGCGAGACCGCATCGGCGCCGCCCTCCTGCGCCGCGATCGCGACGGCGGCGGGGTCGGCGACGTTGGGCGTGAGCTTCACGATCAGCGGCTTCGCGGTGAGTGGCCGCAGCGCCTGCAGCAGCGCCACCGTCTCCTCCGGCTGCTCGCCGACGATCAGCCCGGAGTGCACGTTCGGGCAGGAGACATTCAGCTCGATCGCCGCCACCTCGTCCCGCCCCGAGACACCTTCCACCAGGCCCGAGAACTGCTCCCTGCTCGTCCCCATCACAGAGACGACCAGCGGCACCGGCAGCTCGGCCAGCTGCGGCAGATCCTCTGCGAGGAAACCCTCGAGGCCCTTGTTGGGCAGCCCGATCGAGTTGATCATCCCGGCCGGCGTCTCCCAGATCCGCTGCGGCTCGTTGCCGGCTCGCGGCTCCCGCGTGATCGTCTTCGAGACGAAGGCGGAGAAAGGGAAGTTCTCGAGCAAGGCGTCTCCATACACGCGCCGCGCGGCGATCGCGTCGAAGGTGCCCGACGCGTTGATCACCGGGTGCCGCAGCTCGATCCCGCAGAAGTCAACCACCGCGGACCACCGGCCCGTCGACGCAGAGCCGCATGTAGCCGCCGTCCGGCTTCGGCACGGCGCAGCCGAAGCAGGCGCCGTAGCCGCAGGCCATCGGCGCCTCCATCGCCAGCTCGCAGGCGACGCCGCGCTCGGCGCAGAGGGCGGCGACGGCGTCGAGCATCGCCGGCGGACCGCAGGCGTAGACGGCCGCGGAAGCTGCGTCGTCTCCGTCGAGCATCGCGGCGAGCAGCTCGGTGACGTAGCCGCGGTGGCCGACGTGGCCGTCCTCGCTGGCGAGGCCGACCTCGCAGCAGGCGAAAAGATCCTCGAGGCCGCCTGAGTGTGCCTCGTCGCGGAATCCGAGCAGGACGCGGGCGGGCACGCCACGCTCGCCGAAGCGGCGGCGCAGCAGGGCGAGCGGCGCGATGCCGATGCCGCCGCCGACGAGGATCGCGCCGGCTGTGCCCGGGGCGAGGTCGCGCGGGGCCGAGAAGCAGTTGCCGAGCGGCCCGTTGACCCAGACGTTCTCGCCCAGCGCAAGCTCGCAGAGGCGG
>Ga0210144_1000592_pt1 | contig 17931 bp, 19 predicted proteins | sample Muzzi_PWA_D2_FD_185532 | JGI IMG/M metagenome (GOLD analysis project Ga0210144, IMG submission 185532) | Wetland microbial communities from San Francisco Bay, California, USA, that impact long-term carbon sequestration - Muzzi_PWA_D2 (SPAdes) | ecosystem: Environmental > Aquatic > Marine >...
TCCGAGCTCCACGAGTCCCGGAAATAGCGCGTGCTCCGCGCGGTGCTCGACCCGGGCGTGCTGATCGCCGCCCTCCTGTCCCCACGAGGCGCCCCTGCCCATCTCTTGGCGACCTGGCACGATCGGCGCTTCGAGGTGGTCGTGTCCGCTAAGCTCCTCGACGAGCTGTCCCGCGTGCTCCGGCGCGAGAAGTTCCGGCGATACGTCTCGCTCGAAGAGGTCGACGGCTACCTCCAGCTTCTCCGAGCTGATGGCACCCGAGCCGCCGACCCTTCATTCGAGCCCGGTCTCACGCCTGATCCAAACGACGACTACCTGGTCGCCCTCGCAAGAGAGGCCGAGGCCGACGTCCTCGTCTCCGGTGACTCCGATCTCACCGAGCTTCCCGATCCCCGGCCGCCGGTGTTGACTCCGCGGCGGTTCTTGGAGCGGATCAAGGGCGTGGAATAGCGAACGGTCCACGAATCATGTTCGTGTTGGCTCGAATCCGGATCGGTCCTGCTCTCGCTCTTCTGGCGCTGCTCGCGTCCTGCGCGACCCTCAGCCCGTCCTACACCATCGAGATCGAGAGCTCGTCAGGGCAGGATATCCGGGACGCCAGTGTGTATTGGGGTCGGTTCGAATCGGTTGGAGGAAGCCTCGGACCGGGAGCGAGCGCGTCCCACCATTTCATCAGCGCTCCTCGGACAGATCGACGAGGTCGCGGAGCAGGCGGCGGCGCGCGCGCTACGGCCCAAACGACCGCGGTTCGATCCAGAGGGGCGCCGCCTGGCGCGGATCCACACCCTCTACCGGGCCGGGCGGGGGTAAGCCTCCGCCCGGGCCTGCCGCCGCCGACTACCTGGTGTCCCGAGATCCGCACTCGACAGGAGCTTCCGCCCTGCGCGGATCGGGAGAACCCGGTCAGGAGCCTTCGCGATGTTCCGGGAGTCTCTTGCCGTCACGGGCTGCTAGACTCAACAGACCATGGCTGCTCCACGCGAAACGGTTACTCTTCGAGCCGATGTCCCGTCCCGGCTGTTCCAAGAGCTCCAAGCTCTTGTGGATTCTGGATGGTCGCGCACCATGGACGAGCTGGTTCTCGAAGCCCTCCGGCGCTACGCCGAGTCTCATCGCGAGGCCTTGATGGCGGAGTTCATCCAGGAGGACATCGAGTGGGGCCTCCGAGGCCGTGACTGACCCGGCTCCCGAAGTCGTCTGTGACGCTGGCCCTCTGATCCACCTCGATGAAGTCGGCTGCCTCGACCTTCTTGGTGACTTCTCCAGCGTCTTGGTGCCGAACGCGGTACGTGAGGAGGTAGCGCTTCATCGGCCGGCGATGTTCGAGCGCAGTCCCGTCACCATCCAGATCGAACCTTCCAGAGAACGCCTCACGCCTGTGCTGGAGGCTCTGACCCGGACCTTCGCTCTGGATCGGGGTGAACAAGCCGCTCTTGACTTGGCTCGGGTTCGTCTGGGCTCGATCTTCCTGACCGACGACGCGGCAGCCCGACTCGCGGCACGGACTCTCGAGGTGCGGGTCCACGGCACGGTCGGCGTCCTGCTGCGAGCGATTCGAACAGGCCAGCGAACGCGGGCAGAGATCCTACAGGTCTTGCAAGACATCCCTCAGGTGTCGACCTTGTACATCCGAAAGAGTTTTCTGGATCAGGTCATCGCTTCCGTGGAGGCTGAAGGAAGGTAGGGGTGGAATCTCGACGATAGGCAGACGACTTGTCTATTGTCTCGAGGCGCTTCGAGGTCGAGAAAACGACGGGGCATGAAAGCCGCGATCAAGCCACCCAAAAGGGCGTTCGCCGACGAGGCCGTTCGGCTCCACGATCGAAGCGGTCTGTCCACGCCCCGACCAAGGCCGTAGTCCCGCCGGCCGCGCAGACCGCGGAGACCTCGAGGAAGGACCGCCACCACTACCCCCTGGCCGCCGCGCTCCTCGGGCAGTACGACGAGATCGCGGAGGCGGAGCAGGCGGCGGCGCGCGCTGCGCGGCCCAAGCGACCGCGGTTCGATCCAGACGGGCGCCGCCTGGCGCGGATCCACACCCTCTACCGGGCCGGGCGGGGCGCAGGCTCGGGCAAGGTGCTGCCCCTGATCCGGGGTCTACCAAGCCGGGGGGAAACTGGCTCCAGGAGAGCGGCTTTCCGATCGGCACTCGCTACTCCGTGGAGGTGCGCGACGGGGAGCTGGTGATCCGGAAGCTGTAGGGCGGGGCGAGGAGCCTCGCTTGATCTGGGGCCCGGGCGGGGGTGAGGCTCCGACCGGGCCGGCCCATCAGCCCGTGACGACCGAACGGCCACGTATACTGTGCTCATGAGCGCTGAACGAGCCATGAACCTCCCGTTCTCCTGGCCTGAGGAGGCGATCCGCGCCTTCTGCAATAAGTGGAAGGTCGAAGAGCTTGCGGTGTTCGGCTCGGCGCTTCGGGAGGACTTCGGGAACGAGAGCGATGTGGATCTGCTGGTTCGATTCGCGCCAGCGGCCACCTGGACGCTCTTGGACCACGCGCGGATGGAGCGCGAGCTCGAGGAGATCTTGGGCCGGAGCGTGGACCTGGTCACCCGGGAGGCGATCGAAGAGAGCCCGAACTGGATCGTGCGACGAGAGATCCTGAAGTCGGCGAGGATCGCCTATGCCGCCTGAGAGAGATCTCGGGGTCGTCGTCGACATCGTGACGGCGGTCCGTCAGACCGTCGCGTCCCGCCGCGGCGTCCGCCGTGTGCGCGTCTTCGGGCCGGCGCCTGCCGGTCCCTACGCAAATTGAACAACCCAGACCCACTGAGGTACACACCGTACCCTATACGCACAATCCATGGGCTCCGCGGCGCCGGCGAATCACTGGCCGCGCACCGCTGTGGCGGTCAGCTCGTGGCTCTTCGCGCCATCAGCTTGCGCCGAAGATCAGCGGTCGGGTAGCGCTTCTCGATCTTCTCTCGGAGAGCTTCCGCCTTCTTGGCTTGGGTCGCCATGTACCCGTCGACGTCGGCCCGATGGCGCAGGATGTAGGTGATGGTCGCGTAGACGTCAGGTAGGGCCAGAGTCGGGAAAGACTCCACGATCTCTTCGGGAGAGGCGCCCGCGTCGAAGGCGCGGACGATGACGTCGAGCGTGACGCGAGCTCCTGCGACCCGGACGACCCCTTGCTCATCCGCGGTCAACGGGACGTGCTCGTTGGCGACAATCTCCATGACGTGCGATATTCTCCTCACCACAGGGTATAATTTCTCTCGCGTAGCCGAAACCGCCTTCTCCTCGGTGAGATGACGGATTGAGAGCCAGGACAGTGATGACCACCGTGACCCTCGACTTCCCGGATGAGCTCGTCTCCTCGGTCGGACGATCTATGGAGGACTTCGCCGCCAAGCTCCGCCTGGCGGCAGCGATCCACTTGTACTCCTGCGGAGAGATCTCCCAGGAACGGGCCGCACAGGTCGCTGGCCTCGATCGCACCGACTTCCTGATGGCGCTGGCGCGGGAAGGGGTTGATGCCTTCGGCGTGGACTTCGACGACCTGGAAGGGGAGCTCTCCCGCGAGTGGTCTCCGGCTGACGAGGACGCGTGGCAGAGAGGGGCGGCGATGGCAAGGCAAAGAGCGCGGGAGCACGGGATCGACCAGGAAACCATCGACCAGGCCGTGCTCGAGGAGCGGCAGCGCCCGAAGCGGGAGCGCTGACTGGATCCGCCAGCCCACATGTCTAATCCCCGCATGGCGTACTTCGAGGCAGAGGACGTGCTCCACCTCGCGATCTCTGACGATCCCGAGGCAGACAGCGTCGAGCTGAGCCCCAACATCACCGCCGAGCTGAATGCGGCAGGGGAGCTCATCGGGATCGAGATCCTGAATGCCAGCACCTACCTGCGGGACTCGATCCTGGATTCCGCCCAGGGAAAGATGCTGCGGCTGGCTGAGGAACTTCCCGCCTGAAGTGACCCGGTGCCGACTTCCTGACGCTTGGCCGACCCGAAGCGCCCGTCCCGCTCCCTCCCCAAGGTGCTGTTCCTCTCGAGCGACGAGTCGGCCGAACGGGGGACGTCGTGACCGAACGCCCTCTTGGGTTGCCTTACTCGCCTCCCTGCCGAGTGACACGCCGCACGATCAAGCAGTAGCCGACATCGAACCCCAGGAACGTCACGGGGTCGATTGCCGCGAGCTCCCAACCGTCCTGTGCGAGGCGATTGAGGTCCCGCTCGATCCGACGTGCCTTCTCGGTAGTCGTCCAGTAGAAGGCTTCCGGGATGACTTTGTACTCGCTGGCCACTTGGCCCCTCCTCAGCTGAACTCGTCGCCGCGCAGACTGCTAGCGCCGGAAACTTCTCGGCAGGTAAGCGAGCTCGCGGCGGAGACCTCGTTCGAACGCTCGGCCTAGTCTGCACTATTCATGAGACGCCGTAGCGAGAGTCGCAAGTGCGCGTGAGATCAGGGCGCACACAGCGATGCGCGACGCAGGCGTACTGTACGTACGTCGAGGAGCAAAGAGCGAGTACGCCCTGAGATTGCGTGCAATTGCGGCTCGCAGTAGGTGGCTCATGAATGGTGCAGGCTAGGGGAGCATGAGCCGGGACCGAACCTGGGCAACCCACCAGGAGAATGAGCCCGGGCAGCGACCGGTCCTGGGTCCTACGGTGACTGGCCAGCGGCCCTGCAGATCGTCTCTTCGATGAGTGCCTTTTCCCTTCAGTCCATTTCACTCCTGGTCAACGGCTCATGAGATCCCGGCCGCTAGCGATCGCGGACCTGCTCGCCCCGATGCGCGTAGCCCCGTTCGACCTCGACGCCGCCGGCGCAGCACCCGAGGCTCAGGGCTCTCTGATCCGGTCTGCGCCGTCCGGCCAGACACGCCGGAAGTCTTTCGGATTCAGGGTCACCAGGTGGTCGACGTCCGCCAGGTCGGCGGCCTTGGCGATGAGGGCGTCGTGGACGGCGCCACCCGCGATCCCGTTCTGTGCGGCCACTTCGAGGACCGAGGTGTAGTCGACGGTCTCCAGCGCGACGACGGTCGCCAGGCCCTCCGGCCCGGGGAGCAACCGGTTCTCCTCGATCAGCCGTCGCGCCGTGCGGGGTGAGATGCGGGGGCGGACCGGCAGGGAGGTCAGGACCGCGTGGATCTCGGCGAGGCTGTGGGCGGCGAGGACGAGGTCGACGTCACCCTCGTGCACCCGCCGGATCCAGGGGAGGCAACGCGCGTGCTTCGGGTGCGACCGGACCAGCGCCGGCACGACGACGGAGGTGTCGAGCAGGACGTTCAATCGGCCGTCCAGGAGGCCAGCCGGGTCAGTCGTTCGCCCCGGTGTCGCACGACGGCACCTGAGAGATCACCCGCCGCCTCCCCGGTGAACACGAGCACACCCTCCTCCTCCACCAGGTCGGGCTCCGGGCGCCGGGGCCGCAGAACCAGAGCCTCGTCCTTCGTATCGACCTCGAGCGTCGAGCCCGGGCCAAGACCGAGGGCCTCCCGGACCGCCTTGGGGATGACGAGCCTGCCGAACTTGTCGAGGGTGAGATCCATACCGTGCCTCCTTGGCTTTGTATCTTGCCATGTGGCACGGCGAATTGCCAATTCAGCCTGGTCGACCCCCGGCTGGTTGATCTCTGCCGGGCTGGCCCCGACCCGCCCGTCGGAGGTCGCGGATCGATCGGCCGAAGGGAGCGCTGCCTTCCGCTATCATCTGATGCATGGCTTTTCAGTGTGTCGTGCTTCGCGACGCCCCGGCGGCGCGCCGGATCGCCCTGTTGCTACTCCTCGCCCTGGGGGCCGCCCTGCCGGCGGCTGCGCAGGTTGACGCAGCGCAGGTTGACGCAGCGCAGGCTGACGCGGCGCAGGCCGACGCGGCGCGGGTCGTCCATGCCGTGGCCCGCCTCCAGCGCAACGAGCTGACCGGCCGCTGTGACGGCACCATCGCCGCCGACCGGGCGGTGATCTACGGCGGCGTGTCGGCGGAGACGCTCAAGCCGGGGCAGGCGGACAAGGAGATCGACGCGGAGATCGGTGCGATCGAGAAGCTGGTCGGCCCCCTCGGCGGCACGGTGCGGGTGCGCGAGCGCCTGCGAGCGGTGCGCGGCGACGATCCCTCGTCGTCCTACGGCCGCACGCCGCCGCCGAAGCCGTTCGTGGCGGTGCAGCGGCTGGAGATCGAAGTGCCTGCCGGCACCGACGTCGACCCGCTCCTCGACCGCCTGCTGGTGGCCGGCTTCGACCGCTTCGGCCGCGATGTCGAGGTGGAGGCCAGCCGGCACGCTTCGCCGGTCGTCGCCTACCAGCTCAGCGGGGTGGAGCCGGAGCTGGACGCCATGGTGGAGCGCTGCCGCGCCGACGCCTTCGACGTCTGGTGCGGCCTGCGGGCGGCGGATGACCCGGGCGCCGCCCCCTTCGCCGACCCGCCCGCCGACACCGCGGCCTGCCGCCGCACTCTGGACGCTCTGGCCCCCTTCTTCCGCCTCAACCGGATGCAGGTGTCGTCCGAGCCGGTGGCCGACGCCCAGGGGAGGGTGCGGCCGGTGCAGCTCGCCTACCCGTGGCAGAAGCGCCAGCTCGACGCCCTGGAGGTGCTCACGCCGAAGCCGATCACCGTCCACGGCACGATCGGCCTGCGCTTCGAGATGCCGCAGCCATGAGGGCTGTCGCGCCTCGGACCTCGCGCGGCGGGCTCCCGGCTCTGCCGGTCCTCGCCCTGACCCTCCTCGTCCTGCCGCTGACCGCCTGCGGCCCCGACTCCGGGGCGGGTGGCGGGGCACGCGGTCCCGCTCACCGCGCCGCTGCAGTGCCCGGGTACGAGGTCCCACCGGTGACCGACGGCGTGGACGAGCCGCTGGAGCTCGACCTCCTGCGCACCGTCCATCTGGGGGTGCCGGTGGGGCTGACCGCCGCGGAGATCTCGGCGGCGGCGGCGCCGGAGCAGGACGACTACACCGTCTGGGTGCTGTCCCGGGCCGCCCTCGCGGTCCTCGGCCGCCCGGCCGGCGACACCCCGTTGCCGTCGATCCTCGACGACCTGCTGACCACCATCCGCGCCAACTCGCCGGACGTGCTGCCCGACGGGGCGCCACCGGGCTACGGCGACGACGACCTGGTCTACAGCGTGCTCTACGCCGCCGCCGTCACCGGCCAGGGCGCCGCGGCACGAAGCGTCCTCGAACGCCACCTGGACGACGAGGGGAGCGTCTACAAGCACGGCGTCGTCCTCCAGGCGCTCCACCTGCTGGGCGATCCGAAGTCGATGGCGCTGATCCAGGGGGCCAACGAGCGGAGGGACATCGGCTTCTTTGCCGGCGTCCTCACCCGGCGCCCCAGGGACCCGTCCCTGGTCGAGCTGGCCAACCACTGGCGCGACGTGCCGCTCGCCGAACGCAGCCGGGAAGGGCTCTTCGGGCACATCCAGGACGGCTGCACCACCCCGGCGATCCTCGCCGCCTGGCTGGTGGGCTACCTGCCGCCGGCGGCCGATCTGACACGGCGGCGCCGGGACGTCGACCTGCTGCGCGCCGCCCTCGCCGTGGACCCTCCGGAGAGCGGCGTCGGCAAGCCGTTCCCGCCCCGGAACTGTTTTCGGGGCCGCTCCTTCGGCCTCCGCTCCCTGGGCCTGCTGACCGAGGGCACACCGGCCACCTGGATGCGCTACGCCAGCGACCTGGAGGCCGGCCAGCTGCGCAAGCTGGCCGCCACCATCGGCTTCGCCCACGACCCCCACGCCTTCGCCGCCTCGGCCCTCCGGCGCCTGGCGGTGGAGCCGGCCCAGTACCCCCAGTGGGAGCTCCTGTGGGGCACCCTGTCCGCTTGGAGCGGGGCCGGCTACCGCGACTTCTGGGACGTGTGGCAGAACGCCCCGGACCTCCAGTTCCGCCTCTCCTACAAGAGGGAAGAGGACGCCGTCCTGAGCACCGAAGGCCAGCGCACCGCCCTGGACTGGCTGGAGGCGGGGAGCCGGCCGCAGAACGACCAGGTGTACGACTGGCTGCTGGCCACGATCTCCAGCGCCGCCCGGGGGCGCGAAGCCTTCCGCCTGCTGCGCGTCCTCCAAGGGCTGCCGGCGCCGGAGCGGGCCGAGCGCTACTGGGTGCTCTACGCGCTCGGGGAGCCGGCGACGCTGCCCTTGCTCCGCTACTGGGCCACCCTCGACGGTCCGCCGGCGCAGGTGGAGCGACTGAAAGGCACCATCGACCGGCTGGCCGGCGTCCCCGGTGCGGCGCGCATGGCCCCCTTCCCGAAGGTCTGCTGCGACGCGACCGAGGAGTGCCTGCGCAGCCAGTTTTACGACCAGGTTCACGGTGCCCCGGAGGACGTGCCGGCCGACGCCGAAGCCGCCCGCGTCTGGCTCGACCGGGCGGCGGCGGGGGGCCGGGCGGAGATCACCTTCCTCGACGACCTCGGCCACGCCGCCCGGGTGGTCGACCGCGGCACCGGCCGCAGCTACCGATTCGAGCACCTCTACGGCTGCTGGCGGCGCGTCGACACCCCCTGATCGACGGTCGACCCCGTCCGCCCGGCGCGCTGCACCGGGGTCAGATCAAGCGGAGCCCTGACGGCGCCAGCGTGACGGCGCCGCCAGGCCGCCCCATCACAAGCAGCCGGCCCCGAGCGCCGCGAAGTCGGCGTCGTAGGCGCCGACGCAGACGATGTCCGTGCCCTGGATGCTCCCGATCACCTGGCTGTGAGCGGCACGAATCGCACTGGTCGATCCGGGCCCGCCCAGGGTCTGGAGCGCCCGGTTCGCGGACTCGCCACCGGTCGCCATGAGCACCGAGTCCCGGACGACCGCGATGGTGTTCTGCGGGTAGAGGGCGATCGCGCTCGAGTTTCCCGGCGCCACGGTGGTCCCTTCGGCCACCAGCGTCACGTCGTCCAGGACTGTGACGCCTCCGTTGACGGGAATGAAGGCCGCAGCGTTGCAGATTCCGGCCGCCTGGGAACCGGTGACCCGGGCCTCGACGGAGACCCGCTCGATGGTGGGGGAGGCGCCGCCGATCGTATGGAGACCGGTCACGCCGTAGTTGATCTCCGGATCGTTGCAGTCAGCGGTTGCCCGGACCGCCACGTCCACCACCCGGGGCGAGCTCGAGGAGATGGAGATCCCGTAGAGGTAGACCGAGAGGACACCCTCGGCGAAGGGGAGGGAGTGGTCGACGGTGAGGGATCGGAGCTCGCCGTCGCCCTGCAGCGTGACCAGCGCTCCGCCCGCGCTGGACGCCGTTCTCCGGATCACCACCAGGTCGCGCCCCGCGCCCTGGATGTCGATCCCCTCCTTGGTGGTCACGACCTCGTCGTACACGCCGGGGCCGACCCAGATCAGGTAGGGGTTGACCGCCGAGGCGTCGGCAGCGCTGTCGATCGCCGCCTGGATCGAGGTGAAGTCGCCGCCGGAGGGGGAGACGACGATGACGTTCGCATAGGGAACACCGGCGTGGGTGTGGTCGGCCGGGGCGAAGTCCGTCGCGTCGAAGCCGTCCAGCCGGTCGGCGTTCAGGTTGTCCACGCGCTCGGAAGAGGCGACTTCGAGCGGCGGCCCGGAGGCGGCTTCCGAGACCAGCTTGCCGTCGACTCGGAGTTCGCCGGCCGAGGCGGGGGACGGAGCAAGGGAGGCGATCAGGAGAAAGAAGGCGACGATCGGGAGTGCACGCAATCCACGCATGAGGGATGCTCCTCGGGTCGGTCGAAAAAGGGACGGCTCGCTGGAATGCGCAAAGTCTACAGTGCCGCGCCGAGGGAGCTTCCCTGGGAGCGGAGCCGGAGCCGTCATCCCCGTGGTCACGGAGCTCCGCGCCGCCGGGTGCTCGACCGCTCAGAAGAGCTCGCTCACCCGGATCCGGAAACCGGGCAGCACCGGAGTACCGTCGAGGATCTCCTCCGACCCGAAGGTCCGCGGCGGCTGGCCGGGCCGGTGCACGGTGACGGTCCGCCACACGGGATCGACAACCCAGACGGCCCGGCCGCCGGCCGCCAGGTACTCGCGGACCTTCTGGGCGATCTCCCGCGCCGAATTGCCCGGGGAGAGGACTTCGACCGCCAGGTCCGGGGCGCCTTCGAAGTAGGGGCCGTGGCCGCAGGCAGCCGCCAGGCGCTCTGCGGAGACGAAGGCGGCGTCCGGGCCGCGGACGGTGTCCGGATCGCGGGCGAGGACGAAGCCGGTCTCGGCGGCGTAGATCTTCCCCAGACCGCGTTCGAGCACGAACCGGCCGACGTGAACCAAGATCGTCCCGGCGACCGAGCCGTGGCCTTGCCCCGGCAGAGGCTCGCGGATGATGTTTCCTTCGACCAGCTCGCACCGCCCTTCGGCCTCGGTGAGGTACGGGAGGTCTTCGGCGCGAATCGGCCAATCAAGCGATATTTCGCTCATTGCGGAATCATATACCTCGCACAGAAGACCAGCAAGCTCACTCCGACCCTCGCCGACCACCGTGCCAGCGAGTCTCTGGAGCCGATCTTCGCCCACCCCTTGACACCATAATATTACCAGGGTAAAAATCTGGCCACCATGGAGACGAGCTCCTACACCGCATTCGACGCCGACCGTCGCATCGCTTCCGGCCCGCTGGCCGAGGTGGCGCTGGTGGTCAAGGAAACCACCGAGGGGCAGCGGCCCCATGACGTGCTGGTGTTCGACGACGCCACGGGCCGCGTGGTCGACCTGTACCTGGTCGGCTCGGCCGAGGAGGTCGCGGCCCGCTATGCGCCGAAGAAACAGACCGAGCAGAACGGGCACTCCTCGGAGAAGGCTCTGCAACCACCCCCGGCCCCGAAGCGCCGCGGCCCCGGCCGCCCGAAGCTGGGAGTGGTCGGGAAGGAGGTGACGCTCCTGCCGCGGCACTGGGAGTGGCTGGGCTCGCAGCCCGGCGGCGCGTCGGTGACCCTGCGCAAGCTGGTCGAGAGGGCGCGCAAGGCAGGTGCCCGGACGGACCGGGTACGCAACGCCCGCGAGGTGGCCTACCGGTTCATGTCGGCCATGGCCGGCGACCTCCCCGGCTTCGAGGAGGCGACGCGGGCGCTGTTCGCCGGCGACCGCGCCAAGCTCGAGAGCGAGACCGGGGGTTGGCCGGGGGACGTGCGCGACTACACCTTCGAGCTCGCTTCCGGGGCGTTCCCGGACGCCTCCTGACGGTCGACGCCCGGACAAGCCACCATACGATCGAGAGCCACGAACCGGCCTCGAGCCGACTCGACGCCTTTCCGACGAACCCTGACGAACCGACCCTGACGACTCCGGATCCCGTCGGCCCCGAACCCCGACGCTCCGACCCCTGATCCCCTGACACCTCGCTGCGCTCCCCTGAGCGCGAGGACCCGAAGACCATGCGCGACATGACCGAAGGCTCCATCCCGAAGCACTTGATTCGCCTGGCGGCGCCGATCGCCGCCGGGATGCTGTTCCAGACCCTCTACTACCTGGTGGACCTCTACTTCGTCTCCCGGCTCGGTGAGACGGCGATCGCCGGCGTCAGCACGGCCGGCAACCTCCAGTTCGTGGTCGTCGCCCTGACCCAGGTCCTGGGCGTCGGCACCATGACCCTGATCGCCCACGCGGTCGGCCGCCGCGACCAGGGCGACGCCAACCTGGTGTTCAACCAGAGCCTGGCGCTGGCGGCGATCTGCGGCGTGGCGACGCTCCTCGGCGGTTACCTGTTGATCGACCCGTACATGCACGCGCTCGGCGCCGACGCGGCGACCGTGGCGGCCGGCTCCGCCTACCTGCGCTGGTTCGTGCCCGGCATGGCGCTCCAGTTCGCCCTGGTGTCCATGGGCTCGGCGCTCCGCGGCACCGGCATCCAGGCGCCGACCATGGTGATCCAGATCATCGTGGTGGTGCTCAATGCGATCCTCTCGCCGATCCTGATCATCGGCTGGGGGACCGGCCATCCGCTCGGCGTGGTGGGCGCCGCCGTGGCGACCTCGTTCTCGATCGCGGTCGGCGTGGTCCTGCTGACGTTCTATTTCCGCCAGCTCGAGAAGTACGTCGGCTTCCACCGGCACATGCTCCGTCCCCGCTTGTCGGTCTGGTGGCGCATGCTCCGGATCGGCCTGCCGCCGGGCGGCGAGTTCGCCCTGATGTTCGTCTACATGGGGGTCATCTACTGGGTGATCCGGGACTTCGGTGCCTCCGCCCAGGCCGGCTTCGGTATCGGCTCGCGGGTGATGCAGTCGATCTTCCTGCCGGCCATGGCGGTCGCCTTCGCGGTCGCGCCGGTGGCGGGCCAGAACGTCGGCGCCGGCCACGGCGACCGGGTGAAGAAGACGTTCGGTTCCGCGGTGCTGATCGGCAGCTCGCTGATGCTCTTCTTGAGCCTGCTCTGCCACATCCGGCCGGAGCTGCTGCTGCGCCCGTTCAGCACGGACCCGGACGTGCTCGCCGTCGGCAGCCAGTTCCTGGTCATCATCTCCTGGAACTTCGTCGCCTCCGGGGTGATCTTCACCTGCTCCGGCATGTTCCAGGCGCTGGGCAACACGGTGCCGTCACTGATGAGCAGCGCGTCGCGGATCGCGAGCTTCGCCATCCCGGCGATCTGGCTCTCCAGCCGGCCGGGCTTCGAGCTCCGCCACCTCTGGTACCTGTCGGTCGCGACGGTGCTGCTCCAGATGACGATCTCCCTGCTGCTCGTCCGGCGCGAGCTGAGGAAGCGCCTGAGCGGGGACGCTCCGGCGCCCGCGGTGCCGCCGATGGTGCCGGTCGCGGTCACGGCTCCGGTGGAGCCGACGTCCGAGCCGTAGGAGCCGCCAGCGCGTCGCGTCGTGAGCCGGGCGGTGCGACTTCGATGCCATTCCGTCGATCGGCCAAAGACTTCAATGGAGTGGGGCTCGGTTCTTTTCGAGCTCCGACTCGAACGCAACGGAGGTTCGCCATGTCGCGTCTCGGTCGACTGACGAGGCTGCTCGCACCAGGGTTCATCTTGCTCGCGCTGGCCGGAAGCCGGCCCGCTCTCGCCCAGGGTCTGGACTTCCTCCAGCGCCTCGGCCCCGGAACCGGCTTGAACCGCGCGGTCCGGCTCGCCGCGACCCACGACGGCTCGTCGGTGTTCGTCCTGAACGATTATCTGGACGGCGCCGGATTCGCGCCGTTCAACAGCGTCGCGCGGTTTTCGTCCGCTCCGGATGAAGCGTTGCAGTTCGCCGAGGTTCTCTACGGTGGAACCGGTCCGTTGCGCGGGCTCCGCAAGCTGGCGAGCCTCGCGATCTCTCCGGACGACCGGTTCCTCTTCGTCGGCGCCGCCCGCCAGGACTTCGTGCGCCAGGGGTTCGTCGAGGAATCCCCGGCGATCGCAACCCTGGCGATCGGACCGGACGGTGCCCTGGAGTACCGGAGCCTCGTCGAGATGCACCTCCCCGGTCTCCCCCTCTCTCTGGTAGTGAGCCCGGACGGGAACCATCTCTATGCCCTCGTCTCGGAACCGAACTTCGGACCGGTCGCCCTGGTCGCGTTCGAGCATGATCGCCAGACGGGCCGTCTGCGCCTCATCCAGGACGTGGAGCTGGGGGACCTCCTCCAGATCCCCGACTTCTCGGCACTGGCGTTCGATCTCTCCGCCTCCCCGGACGGTCGGCACCTGTACGTCAGGACCCACGCGCTTGACCTCGCGGAGAAGATCCTCACCCTCGACCGGCAAGCGGACACCGGCCAGATCACCGCCGCGCGGGGGCTCTCCGCGGAGTCCATCGTCCAGGAGCTCGGCTCGATCACCAGCCTGTCAATCAGCGGTGACGGCGCCCACGTCTACGCCACGATCGATGAGAAAGGCCCGAGCCCCGCGGGCGGAGACCGCCGCCTCCTCTCGTTTCACCGGGATCCCGCGACCGGCGATCTCCAGGCGCCGCAAGTCCTGACGGTCCCGCCGCCCGCCAACGGCCTCGACCGGTACCTCATCGTCAGCCCGGACGACCGGCACGCCTACGAGTGCCTCGACCAAGACACGCTCCTGGCCTACCGGGTCGACTTGGACGCCGGGCACCTGGAGCCGATCCAGACGCTGGACGTCTCGTCGGTCGACGGCCAGTCCACGGGGTGCGGCCTTCCCCTCGTCTCCGGAGACGGCCGGTTTCTTCAGTTGAGCGACCCGTTCGGCTCGCCGCAAGGGTTCCTCACGAGACTGCGACGTGATGCCTCCACCGGAACGGTCGTTCCCGTCAATGCCCTCGTCGAGGGCGAAGACGGCCTCCTGAGCGTCGCTCACCTGCACCGCTCCGTGGTCAGCCCGGACGGACGCGAGGTCTACGCCGTGCGAGAGGGCTGGCAGATCCTGACGTTTCGCCGCGACGCCGGTGCGTCCGGGCGGCTCGAGACGCCACCGGAGGCGACGCTGCAGCTCCCGACCACGGCCGATCCGCGGGAGACCGACGCCGCGCTGGCCGTGACCCCGGACGGGCGTCACCTCTACGTCGGATTCGCGGACGAGCGCTTCACCTTGGCACGCGATCCGGCGACCGGCGCGCTCCGGCAGATCGACCGCTCGACGCCCGGGGCGCTCGCCCTGGCCGTATCGGCCGACGGGCGGCACGTCTACGCGAAGACCTCACCCTCCACGGTCACCGCCTATGAGCGCAATCTCCGGTCCGGAGCGCTGACCGCCGTCCATGAGGTGGAGCTCCCCACCCACGGACCCACCGTGCCCGAGGGCTTCGCGCTCAGCCCCGACGAAAGGAATCTCTACGTCGGCACCGGCGGCGACTTCGGCGGCGGCACCGGCCAAGGGGCGCTCACCGTGCTGCGCCTCGATCCGGCCAGCGGCAAGCTGGAGGTCGCCGACGAGATGACCATCGAGGAGCGCAACGGCGAGGCACCGCAACTGCGTGCTGTGAAGGTGACCCCGGACGGCCGCCACCTGTACCTGGCCCTCTGGTTCCAAACCTTTCCGTTCGGAACCAGAGAGCTCCGGCTGTTTGACCGGAGCCCGGCGGACGGAGCGCTGACAGCGGATCGCCTGGTGGGGGCCGGCCGCTCCTTTGCGCTCGCCCCGAACGGCCGGACCCTCTATACCCTCGATCGAAGGCAGCTGGATGAGCCCGCCAAGATCACGGCTCTGCTGGTCGATCCCGCCTCGGGGGATCTCACCACCCAGGGAGCTCTGCCTGGCACAGACAAGGGAAACTTCGAGACTGCCACCGTTTCGCCGGACGGTGCAAACGTCTACGTGTCCGCGTACGACGGGCTCTCGGTCTTCGCCAATCGGTGGTTCGAGAGCGGGGAGATTCCGGGGTTCCGCTTCCAGGTGTCGATCGACCCGGGCACCGGACGAGCGCTCCGCGGCGAGCGGGTGGACCGATGCCCCGCCGGCACGGCGTGCGCCCAGGGCGCCGTCCCCGGCCGGACCGAGGCGCTGCTCCGGATCGTCGGCCCCAAGCCCAACGGCCGCCTCTGGCCGACCCTGGTGCGCACCACCACCTCGACCGCGGAAATCTGGATCGAGCAGATGAGCACCGGCCAGGTCAACTACTACCGGCTGGAGGGAGCGACCCCGGGCAGCAGCGACCTGACCGGGCTGTTCGACCGGGAGGGGTTCGCGCCCTGAGCACCCCGCGGGGGGGCGGCGCCTGAGCCGGCCAGACCGAGCGGAGCCGGCGCCCGACCCGGAAGTCGTCCCAGGGGCGGGCGCGCCGGCCTCCGCGGATGCTCAAGGGCGAAGCAGCAGCTTGCCGGAGGTCTTGCGGCCTTCGAGCAGGCGGTGGGCCTCGGCCGCCTCGGCCAGGGGCAGCACCCGGTCGACGTGGACCTGGAGCTTCCCGTCGGCGTACATGCCGAACACCTGGCGGGCGCGGTCGAGCATCTCGTTCCGATCGCTCGAGTAGGCGTAGAGGGAGGCGGCGGTGAGCGTCCGGCTGCCCAGGACCTTCCGCACGTCGATCGGGTCCGGCGGGCCGCTCGCCTGGCCGAACAGGATGACGTGGCCGCGGATGCGGGTGGCGGCGACGCTCCCCGTGAAGGTGGCGCGGCCGACGCCGTCGATCGCCAGGTCCACTCCTTCTCCATCTGTCAGCCGCTTGGTCTCCTCGACGAAGTCCTGCTCGGTGTAGCGGATGACGTGGTCGGCACCGGCGGCGCGCACCCGCTCCGCCTTCTCCTCGGTCGAGCAGGTGCCGATCACCCGGGCACCGGCGAGCTTGGCCATCTGCACCGCCAGCAGGCCGACCCCGCCGGCGGCCGCGTGGATCAGCACCGTGTCGCCCGGGCCGAGGGGGCGGATCGTGTGGGTCAGGTAGTGGGCGGTCATGCCCTGGAGAGGGAGCGTGGCACCGGCCTCGAAGTCGACGTCGTCGGGAAGGAGCAGCAGCCGCTCGGACCGGTGCACCACCGCCCCGGCGTAGGCGCCGGCCGCGTCCCAGAACGCCACCCGGTCGCCCGCGGCCACCTCGGTGACGCCAGGGCCCACGGCCTCGACCACGCCGGACGCCTCGGCTCCCGGGATCGCCGGCAACCCACCGGGCACCGGGTAGAAACCGGTCCGCCGGTAGACGTCGATGTAGTTGACGCCGGCGAACCGGACGCCGACGCGGACCTCCCCCTCCCCGGGCTCAGGCCGTGGGATCTCCTCGACCCGGAAGACCTCCGGACCGCCGTGCTCGTGGAAACGGACTGCTCGGATCTTGTCGGACATCGCCTCCGATCCTAACGCGGCGGGAGCGAGATCCCCCCGGGCCTTCCCACGCCTCCGCTCGCGTGCACGAGAGCAGAGGGCGCAGGAAGACCCGCAAGATCGTTTACTCGACGTAGATGCAGGGCTCTCCACAGACCTCGGCGCAGTAGCTTCCGCAACTGCTGACCGAGCCACAGCACGTATCCGTCGTGCCGTTGGAGCAACTGATGTCGAACCACTCACAGCCCGCCGCCAGATCTTGGAGCCCACCGCCGGACAGGGTGCTCGACTGACCCGGCTTGCCGTGGTTCGCCCCGGCCGAGGTGAAGAGTTGATCATTCGTGAACGGAAGCGTGACAGCCGGAGTGCCACTGGCCTGAACCGCCGTCGTGTCAGGTGTGGGAGATGGACTCGCCGGCGAGGCGAAGATCACACCGGCGACCAACAGCGAAAAAGCACCGACCAACAGAAGAGCCAGATGGAGCCGCTTCATCGTTCCTCCTTTTGTTAGTTTGTAGATATTCGAAAATTCTACATAGTCAAATCGAGGGCGTCAAGATCTGAGGCTCCCGAGCTCCGCCGTGTGGGCTAGCATCAGCGTCCATGAGCGATCCGCACGTCCGTCCCCTCTCCCACCTCGTCCACGTCGGTCTCGTAGCCCTCCTCGGTATCCTCTGCTCTACCCTGGTGGCTCCACCCCCGGCCCACGCCGCCTCCCGCTTCTACTTGCGGGGCGCGCTCGGCACGGACCAGAGCCGGGACACGACCGTGAGCGACCTGGACTGTGCGAGCACGGCGCCGCCGGCTCTCTTCGGCTGCGGCGCGGGGATCGACGGCAAGCCCCTGGGGGCGCGGGGGGACTTCGGCGACACGGTGGCAGTGGAGCTGGCCGCCGGGCTCGAGCTGAGTCCGCGGACCCGGCTGGAGCTGGCGCTCCAGAGCCGGCCGAGCCTGACGCTCGACGCGAACGCGAACTTCCTCGGTGTCACGGGTGACCAACCGGTCCACGGGGACGCCGACTCCCTGGCCGCCTTCGTGATCGGCGCGGTCGATCTGGGGCGGCCCGGCTGGCGCCTTCAGCCGTTCGTCGCCGCCGGCGTCGGCGCGGCGCGCAACACGATCGACCCGGTGCGCTACGACTTCCCGGGCCTCGGGCTGGACGCCGCGACCATCGTCCGTGGCGGCACCCACACCGACTTCGCCTGGACCGGGGCGGCCGGCCTCTCCTTCCGGCTGAACGACGCCGCCTCCGTCGAGCTCGCCGTCCGCTACACCGACCTGGGCGAGGTCCGGACGGACGCCGGCAAGGCGCGGATCATCCGCCAGGCCGAGACCTTCGACCTCGCGATCGCCGGCACCCGCGCCGACCTCCGCACCACCGGCGCCAC
>Ga0210144_1000593_pt1 | contig 17922 bp, 10 predicted proteins | sample Muzzi_PWA_D2_FD_185532 | JGI IMG/M metagenome (GOLD analysis project Ga0210144, IMG submission 185532) | Wetland microbial communities from San Francisco Bay, California, USA, that impact long-term carbon sequestration - Muzzi_PWA_D2 (SPAdes) | ecosystem: Environmental > Aquatic > Marine >...
ATCTGGCGGACGAGATGGCTCGGCGGGCGCGGGGCGAGTCGGTTCCGATCCCCGGCGCCGGGTCGGCGGCCGCGGATCAGGGGGCCGCCCAGGCGCCGGCTCAGCCGGAACCCGAGGCCTCCGGCGGCGCGGACGTGCTGTCTGGGCTGGCGCAGGGCGCGGGCTCCGGGGACGAGGATATCCTTTCGGGGCTGGCACAGGGTGCGGCCTCGGGGGAGGGCGATATCCTCTCCGGCGGCCAGGACGACCAGGCGTCGGGCGGAGGCGATATCCTCTCCGGGGGCCAGGAGGACATTCTGTCTGGCGGTCAGGACGACCAGGCGTCGGGCGGGGGCGATATCCTTTCCGGCGGCCAGGACGACATCCTCTCCGGCGCGCCGGATAACGCCTCGGGCGGCGACATTCTCTCGGGTGGCGAACTGGACAATCTCGTCGGCGGGGAGAGTGGCGCCGGGACGGAGACCGCTGCGCCCGCGGCGGACGCGAAAAAGGCGAGCCTGCCGGAGGTCGACCCGGAGAAGTGGGCGGTGCTCGGCGGCTGGTATCGCCGCGACTTCACGCTCTATTACAAGCCGGTCGGCCATGGCGACGCTTTCGTGAAGACCTGGCTGGATCTCAGTGCGGCCGGCTATGCGGCCGCGGACCGGGCGGCCGGGCGAGCCGTCTTCGACACGCTATCGAACCCGGAAGCGCCCGGCCGCTGCGCCAAGTGCCACAGCGTCGATCGGGTCGACGGCGGCGCGATGCAGGTCAACTGGGTCGCCAAGCATCCGCAGCCGAACGTGAAGGCCATCACGCGGTTCTCTCATAGCAGCCATTTCAGTCTCTTGGACGACAAGGGCTGCATGACGTGCCACAAGATCGACGCCGGTGCGACCTACGACAAGAGCTACGGCGACCGCGACCCCTTCACCTTCTGGTCCAACTTCGGCGCGATCAAGCAGGAGACCTGCGCCGCCTGCCATGCGGCCGGGAAGGTGGCCGACACCTGTACGACTTGTCATCGCTATCACGTCGGCACCTTCGCGACGCGAGCCGTTCCGACGGCCATGAAATGAGCCTCGCGGCGGGCCGGCCATCGGCCCCCCCGAGGGGCGGAAAAATGAAAGCTTGTTAATGATTTAGCCGTCACGTGTCGACCGCCGGCGCCACTTCAACTAAGATCGCGGCAAGAGGAGGGGGATCCGGCTGCGCACAATGTACCGGGCGACGGGATCCAGGTCGGGTCTCGGCGCCGGTCAGGACCGGGAGAGAGTCCATGACGACAAGGCATAAGATCTTCGCGCTTTTGGGGCTGTCGCTGGCCTGGATGCTTGTCGGCCTCCCCGCCCGGGCGCAGGCGCAGTCGGATGCGCCGGCGGCGATTATCGAGGATATCAAGGCTACCGGCGTCGACTACGGAATTCTCGACGTCCTGTCCGAGGGCACCGCCATCAAGCTGGGTGCCGAAGGTACGCTCCGCTTGGCCTATCTGCGCTCCTGCATCGTGGAGGACGTCAAGGGCGGCACGGTGATCGTCGGCGAGTCGCAAAGCCGGGTCGAGGGCGGCGTCATCCAATCCCAGGAAACGGTCAATTGCGACGGCGGCGGCATCGTACCCACCGAACGGCAGGCGCAAGACGTTGCCGGCGTCGTGTTCCGGGCACCGGACCTCGACTATGACAAGCCCATCGTGCTCGTCTACGCCACGGCCCCGATCTTGGCTTTCGCCAAGCCTGCCGAGGAGGTCAAGATCGAGCGCGTCGACTCCGACCAGGCCGAGACCTACGACTTCCCGGTCAACGGCAATCATATCGATCTGAAGGATCGTGGGGTTTCCCTGTCTCCCGGCGGGCTCTATCGCGCCACCACGGAACATGGCAAGGTTCTGTTCCGCATCTCGCGCAAGGCAACAGACGCAGAGGTCGCCGCAATCAGCCGGCTCGTGCGGTTCTAGACGATGAAGCCGCGTGATTACGCGGTTTCGCTGCTGGTTTCGCTCGGCGTCTGCGCGGCGGTCATTCTGCCGTCCTACGACCGCCTGCAGGGCTATTCGCTCGACGTGCTCTTCGCGCTCCGGAACCTCGTCGCCCCGCCGCATCTCGATCCCAACCGGTCCCCGGTCGCCATCGTGGCGATCGACGAGAAGACCTATAGAACGGCTCCCTTCAAGGGCGTACCCAAGGTGTTCTGGACCAAACAGATGGCCGAGGTCGTCAACGCCCTGGTCGACGCCAAGGTCGGGGTCATCGGCTTCGACCTGATCTTGTCAACCTCGGTCGAGCGATACATCAAAGGCTATGACCGCGACTTCCGGCTGGCTTTGAAGAATGGAGCAGACCAAGGGAGGATCGTTCTTGGCTCCACGACGCTCGGCGGCCAGCCGATCGAACCGCTCGACATCTACCGGCTGATCGTTCGCGGCAACAATATTCGTTCCCTGAACGTCGTGAAGGGGAAAGACGACGTCGTGCGCTACGTTCCGCTGTTCTTTCGGCCCTCGGGAGCGCAGCCCGCCGATGCAGCGGCATCCGGCGCGACGGAGCAGGCCGCCAATTCCCGCTTGGTTCCGTCGATGTCGCTTACCTTGGCGTCGCGTCTGCTGCAGACGCCGCCGGCGATCGACAAGAACGGACACGCATTCCTCGGGGAGCGGGAAATTCCGGCCCGGCGCGATCGTCATATGGACGTTTCGATCGACGGCCGGAAGACGGCGCTGGCCAATGACCTTCTGGTCGATCTCTATTTGGGCCCGTCGTCGATTCCGACCTATTCCCTGGCCGATCTCTATCACTGCGCCGAGGCCGGGAAGACGGACTTCTTCCGCAAGCACTTCGCCAACCGGGCGATCATGATCGGCACGGTTCTCGACGTCGAGGACCGGAAGCTCACCTCGATCCGCTTCGCCCAGCACGGTCCGGGCCCCACGGCGCCGGAGACCTGCATGCCCGGGCTCGAGCCCACGGCCGGCGGCCGAACCGAGGCATGGCGGCGCCAATTGATTCCGGGCATTTACCTCCATGCGGCAGCGATCAGAAACCTGGTCCGCGGCGAGGTGTTGCGTCCGCTGCCCGACACCGTGTCGATCGGTCTCTCTTTCGCGCTCGCACTCGGTATGGCGCTCTGCGTCATGGCCACGACGCCTCTTCGGGCGGCAGTCATACTCGCCGCCGGGATGAACACGTGGATCGCCGGGGCCACGGGCGCCTTCATCGCCGGCTGGGCATTGCCTTTGGTCTCGCCGATTCTGGCGTCTGGCATCACGTTGGTAGCGCTGGTCGGCTATCGCTACGCCGTGACCGACCGGACGGAGCGGCATATCCGCAAGGCCTTTGGGCGAATCCTCGCCCCGGCCCTGGTCGACCGTATGGTCGAGATGAAGCAGATGCCCACCCAGGGCGGGGAACTGCGCGACATCACGGTGTGGCTTTCGGACCTTGAAGGCTACAGCACGATATCCGAAGTGTTGTCGCCGGGCGAAGTCGTCGACCTGCTGAACTCCGTCTACTCGGTGATGAGCGATACGATCGAGGAGCACGGCGGCTTCGTCGCGCAGTTCGTCGGCGATGCGGTGGTCGCGGCATTCAACGTGCCGCTCGACGATCCGGAGCACGCCGAGCACGGCATCGAAGCGGCGATGGCTTGCTGCGACCGCGTCGCGGCGTTACGCGACGAGCTAAGCCTGCCCAAGGGAACGAAGCTGCGGATTCGAATCGGCGTGAGCACCGGCAAGCTTCTGGTCGGCTATATCGGGTCGCAGCGGCGCCTGAGCTACACGATCGTCGGGGACGACATCAACCTGGCCTCTCGGCTGGAGGGCGTGAACAAGATCTATGGCTCGACTATCCTGGTGAACGAAGTTACGAAAAGCCTCTGTGGCCCAGATATCGTGTTTCGCGAGATCGATGTCGTTCGGGTGAAGGGCCGGGATACGCCGGTTCGCATTTTTGAGCCGGTCGGCCGACGCGAGGAAATAGACGAGGAAACGGTGCAGCGGATGGACGTCTTCTCTCAGGCTCTCGCACTGTTTCGCGACCGGAAGTTCGAGGAGGCCGCGGCATTGTTCGAATCCCTGGCCGATGCCGATCCGGTCGCGCGCAGTTTCGTCGGCCGCGCCCGGGAGATGGCCGAGGAACCGCCGCCCGCAGATTGGGACGGCGTGAACACTTTACTGACCAAGTAGGCGGAGACCTCCGAAATGACGGTATTCCGGGCTTTGGCGGATCGAATTTCGGTGCGAGCGGGCATCGGGATGGGCTGGATTCGACGATGTGCAGCAGGCGTTCGCGGCGTGCCGGGAGCCGCTCGGGCTATCGGCGGGCGCCGCGCGGGACGTGACGCGCACGCGGCAGGCCGTGTCGGCGAGCGACGGCTAAGGTGGGCGCTGCCGATCGTTGCTTGCCTCATGCTTTCGCTTCCCGGCTCCGCCGCCGCCCAGTCCGAGACCTTCACGACCACCTACCAACGTTACAATGCCCTGCTTGACCAGGGCCGCTATGCCGAAGCGGTGCCTCTGGCGCAGGAACTGGTGACGCTGAGCGAGGACGAGTTCGGTCCAAAGCACGAAAACACGGCGGCCCTTTTGTACCAGCTTGCGCTGCTTCTCAAGAGCCAGCACCGGACCAAGGAGGCCGAAGCGGCGCTGACTCGCGCCGTTGCGATCTACGAATCGAAACCGGACGCGGAGGCGGCCGTCGCCATGGTGCTCGCGGATCTGGCGAAAACCTACATCGACGAAGCCCGCTTCGACCAGGCGCTGCAGGCCTACAACAAGGTTTTGAAGATTCGCCGCGAAACGCTGGGGCCGGACCATCCGGACGTGGCGGCGGCGCTCAACGATATTGCCGAGATCTATCGCGAGACCGGGCGTTTCGCCGAGGCCGAAAAGCTCTATAAGCGCTCGCTCGAGATCGACGAAAGTCACTTCGGCCCCGATCACCCGGAAGTCGCCGCGACCCTCAACAACCTCGGATTGCTTTACGAGATCCAGGGCCGCTACGGCGAGGCCGAGCCGCTCGACAGACGGGCGCTGACCATTCGGGAGGCCGCCTTCGGACCGTCGTCGCTTCCCGTTGCCGGCAGTCTCAACAACCTGGCAAGCCTCTACGAGAAGGAGGGCCGATACGGTCAGGCCGACGATCTGCTGCGGCGGGCACTCGACATCAGTCAGTCGAAGGCCGGCGATGTCAGTCGGAAAACCGCGAGCGCCCTCAACAACCTGGCGGTGCTTTACGGCCGGATCGGTCGCGATGAGGAGAGCGCCAAGCTGTACCGCCGCTCGGTCGCCATTTTCGAACAGCTTGACGGCCCGGACCACCCGAACGTTGCCACAGCCCTGATCGGACTCGCGGAATCGCTGCGCAAGGCGGGCCGACTGAGCGATGCCGAGCCCAAATTGCAACGAGCGTTGGACATCCGACGCCAGACTTTCGGACCGAAGCATTTCGAGACCGCCCTGGCGATGAACAATATGGCGGTTCTCTATCGCGATGAAGGGCGATCGGACGAGGCGGTAAAGCTCTTCAAGTCGGCTCTGGAAATCGAGGAATCGGCGCTGCGCTCCGATCATCCGCTGGTGGCCACTGCCCTCACCAATCTGGCGAGCCTTTGCGAAACGCCGAGCTGCTATCCTCAGGCCGTGGTCTACGCGCGCCGGGCGACCGAGATCGCCCGACAACGGATCCTCAGCGGGGCCCTGCAACGCTCCGAGGGCGGACCGAGCGAGCAGCGCGTCCTGCGCCCGCAGCTGTTCCGGCACATCGATATCGCGGCGCGCCTGGCGGAGGCGCAACCGGAGAAGAGGGCTGCCTTGACGGCCGAACAGTTCGACGTGGTCCAACTGACGCGGACCACGGCGGCGGCGCGCTCGGTGGCGGGGATGGCGACTCGTTTCGCCGCCGGCGACGACGCGCTGGCACGGCTCGTTCGCGAACAGCAGAATGCGCTCCATCTTTGGCTGTTGCTGGACAAGCGGCTCGTCGAGGCGGCCGGGACGGCACCGCAAGACCGCGATCCGGAAAACGAACAGGCGATGCGGGCCTATCAGGCGAAGCTGGGACGACGCCTGGACGAACTCGAGCAGAAGCTGACGCAAGACTTCCCCGAATACGCCGAGATCGCGCGACCGAAGCCGCTCGATCTGGCCGGGGCCCAGAAACTGCTTGGTCCGGACGAGGCGATGATCGTCTACGGCGTGTCGGATATCGCCACCTATATCTACCTGGTTCGCCCCGACCGGGCGGTCGCGAAGCGCGCGGAGATCGGGGCCGCAGCCCTGGACAAGGCCGTGTCGCACTTGCGGTCCCAGTTGACGCCGGTCGGCGTGTATGGCTTGGCCGATCTGCTTGACCGGGGCTACGACGCCGCCGAAGCCTACCGCCTCTACCGACTTCTGTTTGCCCCCCTGGAGCCCGACCTGGCGGGCGTCCATCACGTCTTCATCGTGCCCGACGGCGCCTTGGAAAGTCTGTCGCTCGAGGTGCTGTTGACGGCGCCGGTCGAGAAGGAGCTCGACACCTTCGAGGATTTCCGCAAGGCGCATTGGCTGGCTCGACGCTATGCCATGACCGTCCTGCCGGCGGTCTCTTCGCTGCGCGCCTTGCGGCGCTTCGCGAAGTCCTCCCGCGCCGCAAAGCCCTTCTACGGCTTCGGCGATCCGGCGCTCGAGGGGCATGCGGGCGCACAGCGCGGCGTCGAGGCCGGGACACTGTTCCGCGGCGCCTTGGCCGACGTGCGCGCGGTGCGCCGGCTGGGCCAGCTGCCGGATACCGCCGACGAGCTCCGCGCGATCGCCGCCGCATTGGACGCACCGGCAGGCTCGGTGGTGCTCGGTCCGGACATGACCGAGGCGCGGGTCAAGGAGACCGACCTGTCGCAGGACCGGATCCTGGCCTTTGCCACCCACGGCGTGGTCGGCGGGGACATCAAGGGGGCCGCAGAGTCGGCCCTGGTGTTCACGCCGCCGGCGGAGCCCAGTCCACGGGACGACGGGCTGCTGACGGCCAGCGAGATCGCCCGCGACCTCGACCTCAACGCCGATCTCGTCGTGCTCTCGGCCTGCAACACCGCGGCCGGGGACCACCCCGGGGCGGAGGGCCTTTCGGGTTTGGCCAAGGCGTTCTTTTACGCCGGCAGCCGCTCCCTCCTCGTCTCGCACTGGCCCGTCGCGTCGCAGGCGGCCGTTCGATTGACCACCGGAATGTTCAAGGTTCTCAAGGAAGACCCAAATCTCGGCCGGGCGGAGAGCCTGCGCCGCTCGATCCTGGCAATGATCGACGACCGCTCGCACGATTACCTGGCGCACCCGCTGTTCTGGGCGCCCTTCGTGCTCGTCGGCGAGGGCGGGACAGCGCCGGTGCCGGCGGCCAACTGACCGGCGCCGCGGCTCGCGCGCAGGCGGGCGTCAAACAGGCGGGCGTCAAAGTGGGGCGTCTGCCGATCCGCAACGGGCTTTGTGGCCCGTCGGTGTCCGCCAAGCGTCAGATCGTGCACACCAGGTTGCCGAGCCGCTCGGTCAGCTTGCGGTTCTCCCGATAGTCCACCGGAATGGCGAGCAAGGCCGGGCGGTCCTGGGCGAAAGCCTCATCCAGCGCGGCCGGCAATTCCTCGGTCGCCTTCAGGGCGCGTCCCCAGATGCCGAAGGAACGGGCAAGCAGCTCGAAGTCGGGGTTCGTGAACGCGAGGTCCGAATGCCGACCGTCGAACTGGTTCTGCTGTTTCCACTTGATGAGGCCGTACTCGCCGTCGACCCAGACGATGCACAGGATGTTGAGCTTGAGTCGCGCCGCGGTTTCCAGGTCCTGCACGTTCATCAGGAAACCGGCGTCGCCGCAGACCGCCACCACGCGCCGATCCGGAAAGGCGACCTTGGCGCCGATGGCGCCGGGCAGCGCAAAGCCCATCGAACAGAAGCCGTTCGAGATGAGGCAGGTGTTGGGCTCGTAGCATTGATAATAGCGTGCGACCCACATCTTGTGAGCGCCGACGTCGGACAGCAAGATGTCGTCAGGTCCCAGGGCCTTGCGCAGATCGCTGATGATGCGCTGCGGCTTGACGGGAAAGGCATTGTCCTCCGCCTCGGCCGCCAGGTCCGTCGCGATCGTGGTTCTCAGGTCGGCGTACTGATCGATCGAGAACAACGGCAGCTTTCCCTCGAAACGGCGGTTGATCTCCTCGTTGATCTGCCACAAGGCGTCCGCGATATCCGATGCTACGTCGACGGCGACGGGAAAGGCGTTGTCGACCTCGGCAGCATCGAAATCGATGTGGACGATCTTCTTCTCCCGTCCCTTGTTCCAGAATTCCGGAGCGTATTCCACGAGGTCGTATCCGGCCGCGATGATGACGTCCGCCTGCTCGATCGCACTGTTGATGTGATCGCGCCCTTGTAACCCGACGGTGAACAGGCAATGCGGGTCGTCGAGTGATACGGCGCCCTTGCCCATAAAGGTATTGACGACAGGAATCCCGGTCTTTTGCGCGAGACGGCGAAGCTGCTTCGCTGCGCGCTTGCGGACCGCGCCGTTGCCGGCGAGGATCAGCGGCCGCGTGGCGCCGCAAATGACCTCGACGGCCTGTGCGACCGCCTTGTGGTCGGCAGCGGGCCGTCGGGTCTTGCCCGCGGTCATCGGCGTCGTGGTGACCGGCCGCTTGGCGATGTCTTCGGGAAGCTCAATGATACAGGCGCCCGGCTTCTCACCGGTTGCAACCTTGAACGCCTTGCGGATCACCTCGGGAATGACGGTCGGATTCGCGATCGTTTGCGCCCATTTGGAAATCGGCCGGAACATGCCGATCGCATCCATGTTCTGGTGACTTTCCTTGTGCAAGCGCTTGGTAGAGGCCTGGCCGATGATCGCTATGACCGGCGAGCGGTCCATGTTCGCATCGGCGATTCCGGTGACCAGGTTGGTCGCCCCGGGTCCGAGCGTCGCGAGGCAGACACCGGGTTGCCCGGTGAGGCGGCCATAGGCGTCCGCCATGAAAGCCGCAGCCTGTTCGTGGCGGCACAGCACGAACTCGATACCGCTGTCCATCAGCGAAATCATCAAGTCCGCATTTTCCTCGCCCGGCACCCCGAAGATGTGCGTGACGCCTTCGGCCTTCAGGCACTGAACGAAAAGATCGGAGGCTTTGACCGGTTCCGGCGCAGGGGCAGCGCCCGAGGCTGCGCGCTTTGGGTTCCGAAGCGACTCGCTGCGTTCGTTCATCCTGTCCCCCAATGATTTCCATCGAAGGGCTTGCCGTCGGCCCTTCTTTTCCTTGTTGGATCGCACGGTCGCCGGTCGATCCGGGCGTATCGACGATACGACCCTATGCTGAACCGACGGATCAAAATAAGACATCGCCCGACGGCATGAAGCCGCCCGGCGGTCGTCGAGGAGAAATAGTAGCCCTACGATTGTGGGAGGTCCAGGCGTCCTTCCCGCGAACGATGGTCCGCTGCAACCGCTTTCGCGCCGATCGCGCTCTCCGCCCCGGCGGCGACGAGGGAAGCGGATTGCTGTCCGGCGCGGCCAAAAACAGTGGATCGTCATGCGCGTGCGGCTGTTGCATGGCCGCAGGCGACACTCCCCGTGTCGGAGCGAAACACGATACGATGAAGCCGGGACACCGTAGGCGCGGGCACGACCCGTGGATGGAACTCGACGCTGCGCTTCGGCGCCACGAGATCATATTCGAAATCGGAAATGTTTAATGAAAGCTAAAGCAATGGTTAAATAATTGCAAATGGGTCGCCAAATAAGATAGAATGCGATCAAATATTTAGGGGCCGTTGCCGTTGAATTTGCCTGTTCGAATTCGTCAATTCGAGTCAGGCACTTGATTGGTTAAGGTGGGACCTCATCGGCATTTGCCGGCGGGGAGACTGGGGGAAAGCAAGGGGTCCGTCGGACCCGCGGAGCGCTCGGTTCGGCCTCCGCGGGCGCATGGCGGCGGGAAGGTGGTCATGGGAGCCCTGTGTGACGGGCATCGTCCGCGGTTTGCACTCGCGGTGTTTTCGCTCGGCGTGGCATTGCTGGTGGGCTCGGCGCCCGATGCGCGAGCGGCGCCGATGCTTAGCCGGACCGATACGGGGCAGGCCGTATTGGAACGACAGCTGGAAGCCGTGCTCCCGGAATCGGGAGTGCTCGCCCGGTTAGGCGACGGCGATCAGCTCACGGTCTTCGGTACCGATTTAGTGGCGCAGGGCCGGACGGACGTCTTCCTGTCCCTATCGTCGCAATCCTTCGCGGCTGCCAGCTTGATCGGGTCGGTCAAGTCGGGGACCGAGACAGCGGAATCCGGCCAGGTGCTGGTCGTGAATCTCGACGACGGCAAGCCCAAGACCTACTACTTCGACGTCGAGCGCTTTCTGGCGACATCGTCGATCGCCGAAGATCCGGAGATCAGGTCAGCTCTCGAGGACGTGGCCGCTTCGCACGAAAGCCTCAAGTTCTGGGGCCTGCTGCAGGCGGTCGGGGCCAATGCGCAAGCCCCGGTCTCTCCCGCGATCGAAGAGGTTCGCCGCGGCTATTTGCTGACGCCGACCGTGGTGCGGCTGAGGAGCGCGGCAGCCGGAGACGGAGATCGGCTGGCCCGGATGGTGGCCGATGAATTCGCCCGCGGGCTCGCGGCAAAGGATCTGGAGCCGGTGAGGTCGCTGCTCAGTCCGGATCTGTTCCAGAACGATAAGCGCCCCTATGACCGCAAGACCTGGCGGATCCTTCGGTCGCGATTTGCCAAGGCGATGATCGACGGGCCATTACCGCGCGACTTGGCCGATGCCACGGTCGAAGCGACCGGAACCGCAGACCAGTTTCGCATCATCGGCCGGCAGCGCACCTACACCCTGAATGTGACGCGGCTCGACGGTATGGTTTTCGTCAAAGGGCTGGAACCGGCGGAGGAAACCTCTTAGCCGCGCCGGGCGGGCCGTCGGCGACACCGCTCGCGCGCACACGACGCCGGAATGACTATCGGGAGGAAAGATCGTCATGTTGAGAATGTCTTCGCATCGCCGGATACGTTGCCCGCAATGGGCCGTCTTCGCGGCGACCGGCCTGATCGTCGGCACGGCCTTTGCGGCACCGGGTCTTGCGACCCAGACCGAGATTTCCGCCCTTACACCAGGCATCGTAGCCGGGTTCAACGACGAAACGGTCCAGGAGTTCATTCGCCAGAATCCGGAAGAGGGCGAGCTGAGGTTCTCTCTTTCGCCGGAGGACCGCCAGCAGATCGTGACACTCGGTCTGGCGGCCGCCGCGTTTCGCGAGGCGATCGTCAAGAACGGGTTCGCCGGCGGCGATGCCCTGACCGACAAAGACACGGCGGTGCTCTCGAACGCCCTCGACCTCGGGCCGGCCGGGCCGCCGCCGGCGTTGTGGCGGTCGTTCTTCGAGGGGTCGGTGGTTTCGCTGGGCGACGCGCTGGCATCCGTCAAGCGGGTCGGCTTCTACAATCCGGTCGTCGACGGCTGGGTCATGACGGATTGGACGATGAAGGACGACCAGCTTTCTCTGACGGCCGCGCACGCGGTCACCGGCGCCGTCCTGCGCGGCGAGCCGGAGGGTAAGGGCCAAATGCCGGAGTGGACGCGAGTGACCGACATGTCGGTCGTGGGCGCTCTTGCCGAGAGCCACAAGAAGGCCGTCGAGACCTTTCGCTCGATCCATCCGGTCGCGTCGCGACAACCGCCGCCGGCGCCCCAGTTCGACGTCCACGCCCAGCGTCGCACCATCGAGGTACGCCTCGGTGCGCTGCGGCGCAGTCTCAATGTGCTGGGGCGGCCGGCGCTGATGGCTGCAACGCGGCAGTTCCTGGACGCCCTTTATTCGGGCAGTCCGATGCGCCTGGCCGGGCTCATCAAGGGCGGCAGCACGGCGTCGGTCCACTGGGTGAACGGCCTGCTGACGCCGCTGCGCGACCGGTTTCAGCCGACCGGCGTCATGCGGCAGGCCGATGCGCTGACCGTCATGTTCGGCGTCCCCGAGAACGGCCGCTGGGTCCTGATGGCACGCTACGGAGGGGCGGCCGACGGCGGCGCTCCGGAGCTCGATTCGGTCAGCTTCATCGATCTCGTCACCGCCGAGAAAGCGAGGGCCGAGCCATGAGAAAGACAGTGTACTCCCTTTCGCGCGTGGGCTTGGTTCTTGCGGCGCTGCTGGCGGCCGCGGTGGCGCTGCCGGGGGCGGCGCGGGCAGCCGGGCAGGCGGCCGACATCGGCGACGTGCAGCTGGTCCGCATCTGGGCCACCGGGACGCCGACCGAGGCGCAAACGCGCGACCTCTTCGTCGACGACGCGATCTTCCGCAACGAGGTGGTCGAGACGGTGCGCGACGGCGGCCTGCACCTTCAGTTCAAGGACGGCACGGACTTCCGGCTGGGGTCGAACAGCCGGGCGACGCTCGACAAGTTCGTCTACGACCCGGCCTCGCACGACGGCCAGCTGGCCCTTACCCTCAAGCAGGGGATCTTCCGCTTCAAGACCGGACAGATGAAGAAGGAGGGGATCCGGCTGCTGACCGCGGTGGCGGAGATCGAGGTGCACGGCACGGATCTCAGGATCGAAGTGCTGCCGGACGGGACGGTGCGGGTGACCGTCACCGAGGGCAAGGCAGTGATGACCTCCAAGGCCGACGGCTCGAAGGTCACCATGGTCCCCGGCGGCGACGGCGGCCAGGTGACGCCGGGCGGCCCGGCGAAGCCCTACGCGGGGCTGGTCGGCTTCGGCGACCTCGGCATCGCGGACGCGAGCGGCTTCGAGACCCAGCCGACGATCACCGCCGCCAGCACGTCGTTCGACGAGCGGCCGACCGAGCAGATGTACGAATCGACCAGTGCCGGTCAAACGACCACGGCATTATCGCCTTTGGCCGTGTTCACGGACGATTCACAACAGGCGCTGGAAACCGTGGTGACGGGAGAGGGCCCGTTCGCCGCCGCGCCGGCGGCACCCTCGCAGGTCGTTGCCTTGGCATCGACGGTCATGACGGACGGCACGCTCACGGGGACCGTCACGGACGCCGTCACGAATTCGGTGGTCACCGCGATGACCAACACGGTGACCAGCAGCGTTGGAGAATTGATTGGGGGAACGCCGGTCATCAACGTTCCGCTCGACAACATCTTCAGCTTGATGGTTCAGTGGGGTGCCGGTGCGTATGATCTGGATTTGCATCTGACGGGTCCCGACGTGGACGGTAATCGGTTCCACGTTTACTATAGTAATCAAGGCAGTTTGGTCGAACCACCGTACGCCGAACTCGTAAGCGATTGCGTTTGCGCGGCCGGGGCAGAGATCATTTCCGTTTCCCAGGTCACCCAAGGAGACGTATATCGCGTATCCACGTTCAACTACGGCGACCAATCGTTCGACAGCAACAACCTGGCCACCGAATCCGATGTGCAGTTGAACCTGTACTCGGGAGGTGAAGTGGTCGAAAGCCCAAATGCGCCGGGCGGCTTCACCGTTGAGGGCGGAACGCTGATAACCACGGTCAAGCCAACGACCGACGCCGCCGGCAACACCTGGGTGATCGGGGAGTTGGATCCGGCGACGGGCGATTTCAAGTTGACCAACGAGATCACGAATTCGGACAGTTCATCTTCGGTGCAATGAGATTGGACGGGTACGCCCAAAGCGACTGACTGACGGATACGAACTGGATGTAACAGAGGCCCCGGTCGATACTGTCGACCGGGGCCCTTGTCGTGCCATGCGTGCGCCGGTGTCGGCGCATCCGGTTATCGCTGCGGCCTCAGAAGTGAGCGGTGAGGTGCACCGCCGGCGCAACGCTAATGTTGTGGTAATCGTTCACCTTCAGAGTCGACCAGTTGCGCGTCAGTTCGACTAGGCCGCTCGCCGAGAACCAATCGGTGGGCCGCCAGACCAAGATCAGGCGGCCGCTGAGGCCGAGGTCGCGGCGCGTCTCGTTCGTCAGCTCCTCGAAATAGTTGTCGTAGCTGCGCCCTTCCGCTTGCAGGCCGACGAGGCCGACCACTTCGGCGCTCAGCTGACGGACGACGGAAACCCCGGCGTCGCCCGACACCGTACTGAAGTCGTTCGGGTCCGCGAATATGCGTGACAGGTGAAACGACGGCAGCAGCGCCGTCTTGCGGTCGATCGGCACGACCCGCCGCGCGCTCAATTGCAGTTCGTGCAGCGTCACGAGACGGTTGTGCAATCCCTTGTCGTAGACGGGCGAGCCGCTGTAGCTGGCGCCGAGGAGCCAGCTGCCCGCAGGCATTTCCCCGCCGATCCGGCCGGTAAATCCGTCGAAGTCAAGCTCGGGGTGCTCCTTATAGCGCGCCGCGTAGACTTGCGCCTCGGCGTAGACGTCGTACCGCTCCGCGATTCGGGTTGCCACGCGCAAGCCGACGTTGGGGGAAAAGATCTGATCGCTCTCGCGGAAATCGTCGCTCAGGAAGGCATTGTCGGTATAGCGGTACTCCGCATTGCCGCTCAGCGTAAAGAGCTTGCGGCGCTGCAAGAGGACCAGGTCCTCCTTTCCGGTCAGGATCGCTTCCTCGGGAGGCAGCGCCCGCTCGCTGGGCGGGCGGAGCTGCTGCATGCGCTGCTCGATCGTGTCGACGCCGGGCGCCTGAGCCTGGGCCACGCCCAGCGTGCTCGCCAAGAGCCCGACGCACAGCCCCAGACAACCAAAAATAACTCGCATGACTCGATTCCCCCGGACCCTGCCTCGAACCCTTGCCTTGGGTCGTTGATTCTTCGAATCAAACCACCACCCGAAGTAATTGTCAAAAAATGAGAGCGTGCCGTCCGTAGGGGCTTACGGCCCGCCGCTTGCCGTGCGCGCCATGGGGCCGGCGATGGCCCCCCAACGACCGAGCGGACCGGCACTTGGAGCGATGGCGCTCGGCCGAAGCGGTCTTTGGCCCGTCGCGATGGCCAAACCCAAAAACCGATCTCGCATCGGACCCAACCACGGCGCTGTCCGGAATGATTGCGCTGCGGAGGGCGCCGGCATGTCAGGTAAGCCGCAGTCATTGTCGATGACCTTAAGTAAATATTGAATAATTAACAATATTATCCCAGATCATATTTGAAAAACGGCCAGGTATGGCAGTAAATATGGTTAACAGATTCTTGATTTCTATCGTCTTTGCAGGACTACTTCTTGCTTGGGCGCCGCAACAGGGCGCCGCCGCGGCGCCGCAAGGGCTGTTCGGAAGCGTCGAGGTTCCAGCCGGCGTGCCCTGGGAATGGCAGCGGGTCATGCAGCGGATGCGGCAGGATTGGCGGGCTCTCGACGCCTGTCGGCGCGACCGGGAGCACTGCGCCTCGGAGCCGCTGCGCGCTTGGCGTGATCGGCTCGACGCCCTCGGTCGCCTCGCGCCCCGCGCGCAGATCGCACGGATCAACGAGCTGGTCAATCGGCAGCCTTATGTCGCGGACGAGGCGAACTTCGGGGAGCTCGACCATTACGCCTCCGCCTCGGAGTTCCTCCAGAAGTCCGGCGACTGCGAGGATTATGCGATCTTCAAGTATTTCGTTTTGAGGGCGCTGGGCTTTGCCGATCCCGATCTTCGCGTGGTTCTCGTTCTCCGCGGGTCGGACCACGCACCGCATGCCGTGCTGGCGGTTTATCTCGGGTCTGAGGTTTACATTCTCGACAACGATGACAACCACGTCGCGCGTCCCCAGGACCTGGGCGACTATCGTCCGGTCCAGTCGTTCAACGCGTCGCGCGGCTGGATTCACGTACCGTCATAATCGTTGCGCGCTCCCTAGCTCCGATTTTCCCGCTCGGTCGAGACGAGCCGTCATGTTCGCGGCTCGCGGCCGCGGCCACGTTCCTGCAGCTATCAGCGGCTGACGCTTGCATGCTTGACTGCACCTCGGATAAGGACGGATTGTCGGCCGTTCGAGCCAAGGATACGCGGTCCCGGCATGAGGAGCATTCCGTCATGAAACCGAAAATGATGTGCGCCGTGCTGCTGACCGGACACGGCGGCCTGGATACTCTGGTCTATCGCGACGACGTGCCGGTTCCGCAACCCGGGCCGGGCGAGGTTTTGATCGAGGTCTCGGCCTGCGGCATGAACAACACCGACGTCTGGGTGCGGCAGGGCGCCTATGGCACGGAGGAGGATCCCGAGGCTGTCTCGAGCTGGCGGCGCGGCAACAATACGCTCACGTTTCCGCGCATACAGGGGACCGATACAGCGGGCCGCATCGCCGCTGTCGGAGCCGGCGTACCGGAGGCGCGCATCGGCGAGCGCGTCATGGTCGATTTCAGCATCTACAACCGCGACGACGACAGTCTCGCCGAGATCGATTACATCGGCCACGGCCGCGACGGCGGCTATGCGGAGTATTGCGTCGTACCGGCCGAGAACGCGCACCTCGTCGACAGCGACATGAGCGACGCCGAGCTGGCGACCTTCTGCTGCGCCTACCTCACGGGGGAGCATATGCTCGACCGGGCCGGCGTCGAGGCGGGCGAGCGCGTCCTGGTGACCGGCGCCTCGGGGGGCGTCGGATCCGGCCTGGTTCAGCTCTGTCGGGCGCGCGGCGCGATCCCCTATGCCGTGGCCGGCGCCGGCAAGGAGGCGGCGGTGCGCGCGCTGGGCGCGGAAGGCGTGATCACGCGCGGGGAGGGAGACCTCGTTTCCCATGTCACGGCGGAAACCGGCGGACGGCCGATCGACGTGGTCGCCGACCTGGTCGCCGGGCCGCTGTTCAACGACCTGCTGCGCCTCCTGCGGCCCGAGGGCCGCTATGTCACGGCCGGCGCCATCGCCGGCCCCGTTGTCCAGCTCGATCTTCGGACGCTCTACCTCAAACACCTGCAGCTCCATGGCTCGTCGCAGGGAACCCGCGGGGCGTTCCGGCGCTTGGTGCATTACATCGAGACGGGCAAGCTCAAGGCCCTGCTCGCCGGCACCTACAGGCTGTCCGACTTCCACAGGGCGCAGAGCGACTTCATGGCCAAGGGCTTCGTCGGCAAGCTGGTGGTCGTGCCGGACGCGCAGTGGGACCGGGCAGGCCGCGCACACGCCGGCACGCCCGACTGAGGCTGGCGCGACCGTGGCGAACGTGCTCGGACCGCAGCTCAGCGTGACCGACCTGCATGTCGGCGGGGAAATCCGCCGCGTCGTTTCCCCGTCTGATCGGCCATTGGGATTTTGCGCGGCAATGGGTGGCTGACGGTGATCTTTCCGGTGCCCTCACGCTGTGCGATCGGACCGAGCGGCGCTTGACTGCGTTCCGGGTGGACCCGCGGACGGCTCCTTCAGCCGCCAGCCTCTGCGGCCTCGAAGCCGGCGAGAAACGATGCGAGGTTGTCGCCCAGGGCGTCGCAGAGATAGCCGCCCTCCTGGACGGCGACGGTGGGCAGCCCGAGGTGCGCCAGCTTGCCGCCGATCCGGCCGAAGCCCTCGGTGGTGACGGCGAGGCCGCCGAAGGGATCGCCCTCGAAGGCGTCGAGCCCCAGGGCGACGACCAGTGCGCCGGGCGCGAAGGCCTGCACGGATTCCAGGCCGCGGTCGAGCGCCGCCAGGAAGGCGTCGTCCTGCGAGCCGCGCGGCAGCGGCAGGTTGACGTTGTAGCCGAGCCCCGGTCCTTTGCCGCGCTCGTCGGCATGGCCCCAGAAGAACGGGTAGAAGCGAATCGGATCGGCGTGAACGGACATCGTGAAGACGTCGGCACGGCGGTAGAAGATGCCCTGCGTGCCGTTGCCGTGGTGCAGATCGACGTCGACGATCGCCACCCGTTGATGCCTCTGCCGCAGGACCGCCGCGGCCACGGCGGCGTTGTTCACGTAACAGAAGCCGCCGGCCAGGTCGCTGAAGGCATGGTGCCCGGGCGGGCGACACAGGGCGTAGGCGCAAGCGGCCCCGTCCGAGACATGGGCCGCCGCCGAGGCGGCCGTGTTGGCGCTCCAGCGGATCGCCTCCCAGCTGTCCGGGCCGATCGGGCAGGCCGTGTCGGCCATGTGA
>Ga0210144_1000594_pt1 | contig 17917 bp, 13 predicted proteins | sample Muzzi_PWA_D2_FD_185532 | JGI IMG/M metagenome (GOLD analysis project Ga0210144, IMG submission 185532) | Wetland microbial communities from San Francisco Bay, California, USA, that impact long-term carbon sequestration - Muzzi_PWA_D2 (SPAdes) | ecosystem: Environmental > Aquatic > Marine >...
CCGGTATCGTAGAAGCCGCCTTCCTCGACGCCGTCCGGCAGCTTGCCCGAGGCGATCGTCTCGAGCGCCAGCGACGCCATCTTGTGCGGATATTGCTGCGAGGTGGCGCCGATGATGCCGGCCTGGACGTTCTTGACGCCCGGGCAGCCGCCGTCGATGGAGACGACGAGCACCGAGCCGTCGTCCTTGCCGACCGCCTTCAGCGCTTCCCACGCACCGGCCGCCGCCGGCTCGTTGATGGTGTAGACGAGATTGATGTCCGGGCACTTCTGGAGAAGCGTCTCCATGGCGGTCCGGCCACCGTCCTCGGCGCCGCCCGTCATCTCATGGCCGCAGATGCGGGGGTCTTCCTCGTCGCCGTAGTGGTTCGGATCCATCACGTCGATGCCGAAGCCCTGCATGAAGCCTTGGTCGCGCAGATAGTCGACGGTCGGCTGGTTCACGGCCAGGTCGAGCATGGCGATCTTGGCGTTGGCCGCCGCATCGCCCATCGTCGCCTTCGCCCACTCGCCGATCAACTCGCCGGCCTTGCGGTTGTCGGTGGCGAAGGTGGCGTCGGCAGCATCGATCGGGTCGAGCGGCGTGTCGAGCACGATCACCATCAGGCCGGCATCGCGGGCCTTCTTGACGGTCGGCACCATGGCACTGGAGTCGCTCGGTACGATGGCGAAGCCCTTGGCGCCAGCGGCGATCAGGCCTTCGACCGCCGCGACCTGGCCCTCGTTGTCGCCGTCATACTTGCCCGCATAGCTCTGCAGCTCGACCCCGAGCTCCTTCGCCTTTTCCTGCGCGCCTTCGCGCATCTTGACAAAGAACGGGTTGCCTTCGGTCTTGGTGATCAAACCGACGATGACGTCATCGGCAAAGGCCGGGACCGCGCCCAGGATGCCGAGCACCACGGCGCCGGCGAGGCCGGTCTTCAACAGCTTGGATTGACTAAGCACATCTTCCTCCCTTTGAGAACAAAGCCATACGATACAGACGCACAAATCCGTATGCCGCCCGACGCCGCAGCTCGGCTTGCCGGCCGAGGCGCCTCCTGCGTCAGTTGGCACCAAACGACATACCCAAGCCGCCGCCGGTGTCAACATTAAATCGAATGGATTTACTTATTGACAGCAATGAGGCGCCAAACCATCGTTCGATCGGACGGGGCGGCGGAGCCGCGCTTCTGGCTGCAGGCAACGCCAACTGAAACTGCTATGACTGCACACGACGAGCGGATTGGGACAGTGAGAGCCGATAGTGTTGCCGCGACCGCCGCGCGGCCGCGGTCCGCCGATCCGTCGCGCGGCACGAACCAAAGTGGCGTCCGCCTCTACAACGAGCGGCTAGTGCTGTCTTTGATCCGCCGGCATGGAAGCCTGCCGAAAGCCGAGATCGCCCGCCAGACCGGCCTGTCACCGCAAACGATCACGGTGATCATGCGCCAGCTGGAGGCCGACGAGCTGGTTATCAAGCTCGGCCGCCAGCGCGGCAAGATCGGCCAGCCTTCGGTGCCGTTCGCCCTCAACCCCGACGGAGCCCTTTCGCTGGGACTGAAGATCGGCCGGCGCAGCGCCGACCTGGTCCTGGTCGACCTCGTCGGCCAGTTGCGCGGATCGCTTCATCACACTTACGCCTATCCGACGCCTGAAGGGATCCTCGATTTCGTCGGCGACGGTATCGCTAGCCTCGTCGCCGGCCTGACGGCGACCGAAACCGGCCGAATCGCGGGGCTTGGCGTAGCCGCGCCCTTTGAGCTGTGGAACTGGGAGCAGGAGATCGGCGCCCCGCGAAACGTGCTTGACCGGTGGCGCAGCTTCGACATCGTTGACGAGATCGCCCGCCGGTGCCGATGGCCGATCTTCTTCTGCAATGACGCGACGGCCGCCTGCGGGGCCGAGCTTGTCCTCGGCAACCCCGGCAATCACCTCGACTTCTTCTACTTCTTCATCGGATCGTTCATTGGCGGCGGCGTCGTCCTCGACGGCAGCCTCTATCCCGGTCGCCGCGGCAACGCCGGCGCGGCAGGCTCGATGCCGATTGCCGCGATCGGTCCCGATGGCCGACTGGCGGCCCACCAGCTCATCCGCACTGCCTCGATCTATCTGCTGCAGAACCGCCTCGCCGCCGGCGGCCGCGACTCGACCATTCTGTGGCGCACGCCCGACGACTGGGGCGATCTTGGCGACCTCCTCGAAACCTGGATTCGCGAAGTCGCCGACGGCCTGGCCTTCGCGGTGGTCGCCGCAACCTCGGTCATCGACTTCCAGGCGATCGTCGTTGACGGGGCCTGTCCGCCGGCCGTCCGCCGCCGCATCGTCGAGCGGCTGAGGACCAGAATCGCGGATTTCGACAGGCAGGGCCTGTCGCCGGTCCAGATCGTCGAGGGGACGATCGGCAGCGGCGCCCGGGCGATCGGCGGGGCCTGCCTGCCGCTTCTCGCCAATTTCGCCCGCGACCGCGACGTGCTCTTCAAAGAGACAATGTGACGCGCATTTGCTAGGCGATACCGAGCGTCACCAAGGAATCACCGGGACCATGATCATCTGTTGCGGCGAGGCATTGATCGACTTCCTTCCCCGCAAGGGTGCCGACGGCGCCGCCGTCTTTCAGCCGTTTCCCGGCGGGTCTGTCTTTAACGTGGCGGTGGCCCTTGGCCGGCTGGGCGTCGAGACCGGCTTCCTCAGCGGCATGTCGCGCGACTTCTTCGGCGAAAGTCTCGTCGACGCGCTCCATCGCAGCAAAGTCGACACCGGCTTTTGCATGTTCAGCGACCGGCCGACCACGCTCGCTTTCGTCTCGCTGACCGACGGGCACGCACGGTATGCCTTTTTCGACGAGGGTTCCGCCGGGCGCATGCTTGTTGACGAAGACCTCCCGGCCCTGCCGACGGAGGTGACGGCTCTGCATTTCGGCTCGATCAGCCTTGTCGCGGAGCCCTGCGGCTCCACCTACGAAACGCTGATGCGGAACGAAGGCCCGCTTCGCGTGACCTCGCTCGATCCAAACATCAGGCCATCATTGATCAGGAGCCGCGACGGCTACCTCGCCCGCCTCGATCGCTTGGTGGAAATGGCAGACGTCGTGAAGCTCAGCGACGACGATCTCGCCTGGCTGGCGCCGGAGGGCGGCTTCGAGGATTTCGCCGCCGGCTGGCTGAAGAAAGGCGCCAAGGTCGTCATTCTGACCCGCGGCGGCGACGGCGCCATCGCCGTCACCAAGACGCTGTTGGTCTCGGTGCCCGCCGTCGACGTCACGGTTGCCGACACCATCGGCGCCGGCGACACCTTCTCCGCGGCGTTTCTTGCCCGGCTCGAGGCCGACCGTTTTCTCGACAAGCAGGCGATCGCCGACCTCAACGAGGAACAGCTGCGCGACCTGCTCGGTTATGCTGCACGGGCGGCGGCGATTACCAGCTCGCGCCCGGGTGCCGACCCGCCCTGGCGGAAGGAGATGGAGTAGCGCGCAATGGAAAGGACCTGGCGCTGGTTCGGCCCGAACGACCCGATCACGCTGGCTCATATCCGCGAGGCCGGCGCCACCGGCATCGTCACCGCGCTTCACCAGATCCCCGGCGGCACCGCCTGGGACGACGCGGCGATCGCCGAACGGAAGGCCGCGATCGAGGCCGAGGGCCTGCGCTGGTCGGTGGTCGAGAGCATCCCGGTTTCCAACGCGATCAAGGCGCGCACCGATCAATGGCGTCACGATGTCGACGCCTGGACGGAAACGCTGCGCGCCCTCGGCCGGGCGGGCATCGACACCGTCTGCTACAATTTCATGCCGATCGTCGACTGGACGCGGACCGATCTCGCCTGGCCACTGAGGTCCGGACTGGCGCTCCGCTTCGACATCGTCGACTTCGCCGCCTATGACGTGTTCGTCCTCGAACGCGACGGCGCCGACGCCGACTACCAGCCGGGGGTGTTGGCCGACGCAGACGAACGTTTCCGCGCCATGACACCGGAGCGGAAGGAAGAGCTGGAGCGAATTATCCTGGCCGGTCTCCCCGGCTCCGATTTCGCCTACGACCGGGCGAAGTTCTCCGACCTGCTCAAGGTCTATGACCGGATGGGACGGGACGAGCTGCTGCAGAGCCTGACCGAGTTCCTCAACGAGGTGGTGCCGGTCGCCGAGGAGAGCGGCATTCGCCTCGCCATCCATCCCGACGATCCGCCGATCCCGCTGTTCGGCCTGCCGCGCATCGTCTCGACCGAGCCGGACGCCGCCGCCGTTCTCGACGCCTATGACGGCCGCTCGAACGGCCTCACCTTCTGCGTCGGCTCCTACGGCTCGCGCGCCGACAACGACCTTCCCGACATGGTGCGCGCCTTCGCGCCGCGCATCAATTTCCTCCACTTCCGCAACGTGACCATCGAGGCGCCGGGCGTCTTCCACGAGTGCGAACACCTGGAAGGCGGCGCCGACATGGTGGCGCTGATCGCCATCGTCCTCGATGAAGAGGCGCGGCGGCGGGATCGAGGCCGACCCGACTCCCGCATTCCGATGCGCCCCGACCATGGCCACCTGCTCGCCGCCGACCCGGTGCGGAACGCCAATCCGGGCTACTCCTATGTCGGGCGGCTGAAGGGGCTCGCCGAACTGAACGGCATCATCCACGCGCTGACCGCCATCCACCAATGACGGCACGCGACAATCCCCGCGGATTTCTGAGATCGCTTCTCGATGCCGCCGTGGCTGCGGCACTTCCCGACAAGGTGGTGCCGCCGCATCTGCCCGATCCGCCCACCGGGCGCACCATCGTCGTCGGCGCCGGTAAGGCGTCCGCCGCCATGGCGAAGGCCGTCGAGGACCACTGGCCGGGCCCGCTGGAAGGCATCGTCGTCACCCGCACCGGCCACGGCGTGCCGTGCCGCCGGATCGAGATCGTCGAGGCCTCCCATCCGGTGCCCGATGCGAAAGGAGAGGACGCCGCCCGCCGCATTCTCGAGCTCGTGTCCGACGGCGGTCCCGACGACCTGGTGCTCTGCCTGATTTCCGGCGGCGGCTCGGCCCTGCTCGCCTTGCCCGCCGAGGGCCTGACGCTCGCCGACAAGCAGGCGGTCAATCGCGCGCTGCTCGCCTCCGGTGCCGACATCACCGCGATGAATACCGTGCGCAAGCACCTGTCGGCGATCAAGGGCGGCCGCCTCGCGGCCGCCGCTTATCCGGCGCCGATGGTCAGCCTCCTCATTTCCGACGTGCCGGGCGACGACCCGAGCGTCATCGCCTCCGGACCGACGGTCGCCGACCCGACCACTTTCGCCGATGCCCGCGCGGTGCTTGCCCACTACGGCATCGATCCACCGGCCGCCGTTGCCGCCCGTCTCGCCGTGGCAAAGGACGAGACGCCGAAGCCGGGCGACGAGCGCCTCTCTCGCTCAAAGGTGGTCATCATCGCCTCGCCGCTGGCGAGCCTCGAGGCCGCCGCCGCCACGGCAAGGACCGCCGGCGTCACGCCGCTGATCCTCGGCGACGCGCTCGAGGGGGAGGCCCGCGAGGTCGGCAAGGCGACGGCCGGCATCGCCCGCTCGGCCGCCGATCACGGCCACCCGCTCCGTCCCCCGGCGGTGCTTCTCTCCGGCGGCGAGACGACAGTCACCGTCAAGGGAAAGGGCCGCGGCGGCCGGAACGCCGAATTCCTCGCCGGGCTAGCCGTCGGGCTGCACGGCGCGCCCGGCATCCATGCCCTCGCCGCCGACACCGACGGCATCGACGGCAGCGAGGACAATGCCGGGGCCGTGATCACGCCCGACACCCTCGCCCGGGCCCGCGCGGCGGGTCTGGACGTTGCCGCGCTGATGGCCGACAACGACTGCTATTCCCTGTTCGCCGCCCTCGACGACCTGATCGTCACCGGGCCGACGCTGACCAACGTCAACGATTTTCGCGCGATTCTGGTGGATCCCGAACCAACGGCTTGATCCGGAGCAGCCCGGGGTTCGATCAGCATGGAATCGCCGAACTCGTGGGTGCGATAGCGCCCTGACACAGCGGCCGCAGCGACGCGGTCAAACACGGCATCGTCCGCGAGCGCCCGGAGCAGCTCGAAATGACTTTCGCCGGCCACATGAATGCCGGTCAGGATGGCATCAACGATGCGGAGCTTGCTCCCCCGGCCGATACGACCGGTTGCCGCCCCTTCTTCAGCCCTGAGATCGCCCGCGTCCGCCGCCGATTCGAGCGCGCGAACCACCGTCGTGCCGACCGCCACGATCCGCCCGCCGGCTCCGGCCACCGCCGCTATCACCGGTCGGTGCTCCGCCGGATCGCATTCATCGTCTTCGCCCAGCGGATCGGCCTGACGCTTGACGAGATCGGAACCGAGCTTGCCAAGTTGCCTGCCGATCGTGTCCCGACGCGTCGCGACTGGGCACACCTCTCCGCAGGGTGGGCCGAACGCATCGATCGCAAGATCGCCGAGCTCGAGCGCCTTCGCGCCGGCCTGACCGAATGCATCGGCTGCGGCTGCCTGTCGATCGACCGCTGTAGCCTGGCCAATCCGGAAGACCGGGCGGGACGCAACGGCGCCGGCCCACGCTATTGGCTCGCCTGATCTCGTCGAGTCCTGCCTCCGAGCAGTCACCGCAGCCAATCGAAGCTTGATGCATCGCCGGCAAGCCGCATAGCATCCAGGCACGAGCGCCGGAGCCTTCCGAGTGAAGGTTGTCTGGTGCTGAAAGATCCTGTCGCGGTTCGGGCAACCGAGATCGCACGGCAGAGGTGGAGCATCCCATTGGCGGGATGCGGCTGAAGGAACCGAGAGCCTGAGCTTTGTCTGGTCGAGATAACACGGAGTCCGGGACGGCGACCGAGCTGGCGGCCGGTCGGCGCTCCCTTGAGATTGTGGACGCGCGGGACTTTGACGCCGTGATCTTCGATCTCGACGGGGTCATCACTCAAACGGCGCGCGTGCATGCCGAGGCGTGGAAGCGCTTGTTCGACGACTTCCTTCACGAGCGCGCTCAACAGATGGACCTGCCGTTCCAACCCTTTGACGTCGGCACCGACTACCCACGCTATGTCGACGGCAAGCCGCGCTTCGAAGGCGTAGCCAGCTTCCTGCAATCACGCGGCATCGAACTGCCGTGGGGCGAGCCGGGCGACAGCGAGGACGCGGCAACCATCTACGGCCTCGGCAATCGCAAGAACCGCTACTTTCATGAACATCTGGCGCGCCAAGGTGTGGAAGTCTTCGAATCCTCGGTGCGCCTGTTGCACGCTCTGCGAAACGCCGGGATCAAGACGGCCCTGGTGTCATCCAGCCGTAACGCCGGCGCCGTACTGGAGGCGGCCGGCCTCGTCGACCTGTTCGATGCGCGCATTGACGGCGTCGACCTCGCGCGACTTCGCCTCAAGGGCAAGCCGGCGCCGGATCTGTTTCTGCTCGCCGCCGAACGGCTTGGCGTCGTCCCGGCGCGGGCCGCGGTGGTGGAGGATGCGGTCAGTGGCGTCGAGGCAGGACGAGCGGGCCGGTTCCGCCACGTGATCGGCATCGACCGCTACGGGATGCCGCAAGCGCTGCGGCAGGCCGGCGCCGATCTTGTCGTTCCCGACCTCGCCTTTCTCAAGGTCGAAGGGATCCCGATTGAAGGAAGCGGGGCTGCCTCGTGACGGACGCGCTCGAAAACTTCTCCGACATCGGGGCGCGCCTCGCCGGCAAGCGGCCGAGCGTCTTCCTCGACTATGACGGGACCCTGACCCCGATCGTCGCCCGGCCCGATCTCGCCGTGCTCAGCGAGGCAATGCGCAGCATCCTGCGGGAGCTTGCCACGCGTTGCAGCGTCGCCGTGGTCAGCGGCCGCGATCTCGACGACGTGCGCAATCTGGTCCAGCTGGACAACATCGTCTACGCCGGCAGCCACGGCTTCGACATCGCCGGACCGGGCGGATTGCGAATCCAGCATGACGAGGGCGCGGCGTTCACCGCCGCGGTTGAGCGCGCCGCGGCTGAGCTTCGCCCGGCCCTGGCATCCATCGACGGCGCGCTTGTCGAGCCGAAGCGCTTTGCCGTCGCGGTGCACTACCGGCAGGTGGCGCCCGATCAGGTGCCGGCGGTCGAAGCAGATGTTGACCGCGTCCTCGCCGCGGTGCCGGAGCTGCACAAGACCCGCGGCAAGATGGTCTTCGAGCTCCGCCCCCGCTTTGACTGGGACAAGGGCAAGGCGGTGCTGTGGCTGCTTTCGGCGCTGAAGCAGGACGACGCCGACACCCTCCCCTTCTACATCGGCGACGACCTCACCGACGAGGACGCCTTCCGCGCGCTCAGCGAGCGTGGCATCACCATCTACGTCGGCCATCCCGAGCACACGGCGGCCCATTACACGCTCGAGGACTCGGCCCAGGTCGGCGCTTTTCTCACCCGACTGACACAGACTTTGGACCATGACGACAGACGCTGACTGGAAGCTTGCCTATGAAGGTTTTGCGCCTGCGGGTGAGGGGCTGCGGGAGGCGCTGTGCACGCTCGGCAACGGTTACTTTGCCACCCGCGGCGCCGCCGAGGAGGCGAGCGCCGATGCCGTCCACTATCCCGGCACCTATCTCGCCGGCGGGTACAACCGGCTGAAGACCGATATTGCCGGCCAGGTGATCGAGAACGAGGACCTGGTCAACTTCCCCAACTGGCTTCCCCTCTCGTTCCGCTCCGCCGATGGTGACTGGCTGAACCTGCAGCGGGACGAGGCCGTCGACTACCGCCAGGAGCTTGACCTGCGCAACGGCGTTCTTCTGCGACGTTTCACCGTCCGCGACAAGGCGGGACGCGAAACGTCGGTCGAAAGCCGCCGTCTGGTTCACATGGGCCGGCCGCATCTTGCAGCCCTCGAGGTGACCGTCCAGCCGTTGAACTGGTCGGGCGAGATGGAGGTGATGACTGCGCTCGACGGGCGGGTCATCAACGCCGGCGTCGCCCGCTATCGCCAGCTGAGCAGCAAGCACCTGTCGCCCGTCGAGGCCGCGCCGTTCGGCGAAGACGGCATGTTGCTGGTGGTGGAGACCAACCAGTCGCGTCTCAGGTTTGCCGAGGCCGCGCGCACCCGGCTCTTCAAGCAAGGCGATCCCCTTGCCGCGAAACGCGAGACGCGAATAGACGAGGGCTACATCGCCCAGCATGCGACGGTGCCGGTGTCAGAGGGCGAGTCGCTGGTGCTCGAAAAGGTGGTCGCGCTCTATAGCGGGCGGGACCGGGCGATTTCCGATCCGGCGCCGGCCGCGGTCGGCGCGGTCTCCACGGTCGGCGGCTTCGACGCCCTGCTGCACGATCACGCGCTTGCCTGGCATCTGCTATGGGAACGCTGCGACATCCCCCTCAAGGACTCGCACCGCACGCAAATGATCCTGCGCCTGCACATCTTCCATCTCCTGCAGACCGTGTCGCTGCATTCGTGCGACCTCGACGTCGGGGTGCCGGCGCGCGGCCTGCATGGAGAGGCCTATCGGGGCCACATCTTCTGGGACGAAATCTTCATCCTGCCGTTCCTCAACTACCGCATGCCGGAGATCTCCCGGTCGTTGCTGCTCTATCGGTACCGCCGTCTTCCGGCGGCGCGGGCCGCTGCGAAGGAGAGCGGCCTCGCCGGAGCCCTCTATCCGTGGCAGAGCGGCAGCGACGGTCGCGAGGAGAGCCAGGTCCTGCACCTCAATCCGCGCTCCGGCCGCTGGACCCCCGACAACACCTACCTCCAGCGCCACGCCAATGGGGCCATCGCCTTCAACATCTGGCGCTACCATGAGGCGACAGGCGACCGTTCCTTCCTTTCCTCCTATGGCGCCGTGATGTTCGTGGAGCTGGCGCGACTATGGGCGAGCCTCGCCACCTGGAACGAGTCGCGGAACAAATACGACATCGCCGGCGTGGTCGGGCCGGACGAGTTCCACGACGCCTATCCGTGGCGCGACACACCGGGCCTCGACAACAACGCCTACACCAACGTGCTGGCGGCCTGGGTGCTGATGCACGCGCCAAAGGTGCTCGAGCTCATTCCGGCGGAAAGGCGGCGGGAACTGAACACGCTGCTGGCGCTCACTGATGATGAACTCGCGCGCTGGGACGATGTGAGCCGCAAGCTGTTCGTCCCCTTCCACCCCGATGGCGTCATCAGCCAGTTCGAGGACTACGAGCGGCTGGAGGAGTTGGACTGGGACGCCTACCGCGCCAAGTACGGCGACATCCAGCGCCTCGACCGCATTCTCGAGGCCGAGGGCGACACGGCGAACCGCTACAAGGTCTCGAAGCAGGCCGACGTCTTGATGCTGTTCTACCTGTTTTCCTTCCGCGAACTGGGCGCGGTGTTCAAGCAGCTCGGCTATCCCTTCAGCGCCAAGACCATTCACAAGACCATCGCCTACTATTTGCCGCGCACCTCCAACGGATCGTCGCTGAGCCGAATCGTTCATTCCTGGGTCCTCGCGCGGAGCGACCGTACCCAGTCATGGCAGATGCTCAAGGACGCGCTGGAAAGCGACGTCAGCGACGTGCAGGGCGGGACTACGGCGGAGGGCATCCATCTTGGCGCCATGGCCGGGACGGTAGACCTCGTCCAGCGCGGCCAGACGGCGCTGGAAATTGCAAAGGGCGTCCTGCATCTCGGACCCTGCATGCCGGAAGAGCTGCAGGACATGCGCCTGAGGCTGCTCTATCAGGGATCGCGGCTGGAGGCCGAGCTTACCCGCCACAAGGTCGTCCTCAGCGCCCCCGACGACTGGCTCGGCCCGCAGAAGATCGGTGTGCGCAATCGCCTTCATGCTTTCCAGGCTGGCGATCGCCTGGAGTTCGACACCCACCTGCGCGGCGGCGGCTGGCGGCCGATCACCCAGGGCGTCAAACGCGGCACCGAGGCCGGAGCGCCCGCGAAGCCCCGCACCCGATCCCGTCGCCGGAACCCGGCCAGTTCAACGTCCTCTGGAACCCCGGCAGCAGAAGGCTGACACCCGGCGCTTCCACGCGACGGATGGCACGACGTGCACCGCAGTCAAGATGGCCGCCCCAAGCGGCGACGCGCGGCCGGAGAGGAGGAGCTCATGGCGTGGTACGACTGGGTGCTATAGTGTGGCGTCCTCTACATGCTACTCGGCACCGATTTCACCCTGAACTGGCTGGGCGGCGTCGCCTTCGGCCGTCGGATCGGGCGCGACTCGCCGAATTTTGTCACGCGCATCTACTACCGGGTATGGGCGTCAACCGACCCCAATGTGCGCGCCGACCAACCCGATGGTCCGACGGCGATCCTCGCCCCCTGGGTAACCATGGTCTGCGTCATCAACGCCCTGGTGAAACTGCTGATCGTCGGCATGCTGCAGGACCAGACGCCCTATCTGGTCCCGGCGGCCTTCGCCTTTCTCCTCCGCGCCGTCATCAAGATGATCTACGGCTCGCAGCTGATCTGGGGGCCGGCTCGCCTTCGCGGTGTTCCGCTCGCCTCGCCGGCCGCGGGTCATCGCCTTACGCCCTGCCTTCGATTGGGTAAGGTCTTGCTTGAACCGGCTCCCGGCCATCGGCGCTTGTCCGTCCGGGATACCAGAAAAGGAAGGGCCCGGCCGTGAAGCCGGGCCCTGCGTTCCCCGCAGAAGGCAGGCGTTACGCCGCCTTCCCCTTCCTGCCGCCCTCGACACGTGGCAGGAAGAGCAACTTGTCGGTGCCGCCGGTGACCTTGACCACCGAGCCGTCGGGAATCTCGCCGGCGAGGATCTTGTCGGCCAGCGGATCCTGCACCTGACGCTGGATGACGCGCTTCAGGGGCCGCGCCCCGTAGGCCGGATCGTATCCCTTGTCCGCCAGCCATTCCCGCGCCGACTCGTCGAGATCGAGCGTAACCTTGCGGTCGTCGAGCAGCTTCTGCAGGCGGGCTAGCTGGATGTCGACGATGGCGCCCATCTCGCTCCGCTTCAGCCGGTGGAACAGGATGATGTCGTCCAGCCGGTTGAGGAACTCGGGACGGAAATGCGCCCTGACCACGCCCATCACCATGTCGCGTACCGCGTCGACGTCCTGGTCCTCACCGAGATTGGCGAGATAGTCGCTGCCGAGATTGGAGGTCATGACGATGAGGGTGTTGCGGAAGTCGACCGTGCGGCCCTGTCCGTCGGTCAGACGCCCATCGTCGAGCACCTGCAGCAGCACGTTGAACACGTCGCCATGCGCCTTCTCGACCTCGTCGAACAGGATCACCTGGTAAGGCCGCCGCCGCACCGCCTCGGTCAGCGTGCCGCCTTCCTCGTAGCCGACATAGCCGGGCGGCGCGCCGATCAGCCGGGCCACGGAGTGCTTTTCCATGAACTCCGACATGTCGATGCGCACCATCGCCGTCTCGTCATCGAACAGGAAGGCGGCAAGCGCCTTGGTCAGCTCCGTCTTGCCGACGCCGGTCGGTCCGAGGAACATGAACGAGCCGATCGGCCGGTTGGGATCCTGCAGGCCGGCCCGCGCACGGCGCACCGCGGTCGACACGGCATGCACGGCTTCCGCCTGGCCGACCACCCGCTTAGCAAGCTCGTCCTCCATGCGCAGGAGCTTCTCGCGCTCGCCTTCGAGCATCTTGTCGACCGGTATGCCGGTCCACCGCGACACCACCTGGGCGATGTGGTCCGGCGTCACCGCCTCCTCGACCATGTCGCCGGCCTCGCGGCCTTTCTCTTCCGCGTCCGCCAGCTGCTTCTCAAGCTGCGGGATGGCGCCGTAGGCAAGCTCGCCCGCCTTGGCGAGATCGCCGGTGCGCTGCGCGCGGTCGAGATCGATCCGCGCCTGATCGAGCTGCTCCTTGAGCTTGGTGGCGGCGACCAGTTTCTCCTTCTCCGCCATCCAGCGCTGGGTCATCGCCTGGCTCTGCTCTTCGAGATCGGCGAGCTCCTTCTCCAGCCGCTTCAGCCGGTCCTTCGACGCCTGGTCGGTCTCCTTATTGAGGGCCTCGCGCTCAATCTTGAGCTGGATGATGCGGCGGTCCAGCTCGTCGAGCGCCTCCGGCTTGGAATCGACCTGCATCCTGAGCCGCGCCGCAGCCTCGTCGACAAGGTCGATCGCCTTGTCCGGCAGGAAGCGGTCAGTGATGTAGCGGTTGGAGAGGGTTGCCGATGCAACCAGCGCCGAGTCGGTCAGCCGCACGCCGTGATGGAGCTCGTACTTCTCGCGAAGGCCGCGCAGGATCGAGATGGTGTCCTCGACCGTCGGCTCGTCGACGAAGACCGGCTGGAAGCGCCGCGCCAGTGCAGCGTCCTTTTCGACATATTTGCGGTACTCGTCGAGTGTAGTGGCGCCGACGCAATGCAGCTCGCCGCGCGCCAGCGCCGGCTTGAGGAGGTTGGAGGCATCCATCGCCCCCTCCGCCTTGCCGGCCCCGACCAGCGTATGCATTTCGTCGACGAAGAGGATGATCTCGCCCTCGGCCGCCTGGATTTCGGACAACACCGCCTTCAGCCGCTCCTCGAACTCGCCGCGATACTTGGCACCGGCGATGAGGGCGCCCATGTCGAGGGCGAGCAGCCGCTTGTCCTTGAGGCTCTCCGGCACGTCGCCGTTAACGATCCTCAGCGCCAGCCCCTCGGCGATCGCCGTCTTGCCGACGCCGGGCTCGCCGATCAGCACGGGATTGTTCTTGGTGCGGCGGGCAAGCACCTGGATAGTGCGGCGGATTTCCTCGTCGCGTCCGATCACCGGGTCGAGCTTGCCGTCCCGCGCGTCCTCCGTCAGGTCGCGGGCGTATTTCTTCAGGGCGTCGTACTGGCTCTCGGCGGAGGCGGAATCGGCCGTCCGACCCTTGCGGATCTCCTCGATCGCCGCGTTGAGCGATTGCGGGTTCACTCCGGCGCCGGCGAGAATCTCCGCCGTCTTGGCGTCCTTCTCCATCGCCAGCGCGAGCAGCAGCCGCTCCACCGTGACGAAGGAGTCGCCCGCCTTCTTGGCGATCTTCTCGGCAGTGTCGAAAACCTTGGCCGTCGGCTGGGCGAGATAGATCTGCCCGGAGCCGCCGCTCACCTTGGGCATCGCCTCCAGCGCCCGCTCGGTTGCGGCGAGCGCCTGGCGGGCGTCGCCCCCGGCACGCTGGATCAGGCCGGCCGCGAGGCCTTCCGGATCGTCGAGCAGCACTTTCAGGATGTGTTCGGGGGTGAATTGCTGGTGGCCCGCTGCCAATGCCCCGGTCTGCGCGGACTGAATGAATCCCCGGGCCCGCTCCGTATAGGTGTCGAAATTCAATTTTCCCTCCTGACCCAAGCTTTCCACCCGGTTTCGGCGTGGAAGGCCCGTTCGAAAAAAATCTTCTCCGTGGCGCCCCCGGAAGGCGCGCCAGTCAAAAAAGCATATGGGGGTCACGGAGCGGCTAAAAAAGGGGGCGAAACGCGATCCATCGCGCCCAGATCGGCTCTCCCGCCCAGCCCTTTTTCACGCGCTTTTCGTACCGTCCCGGCGGATGGGCCGCCAGCAGGGCGTCACAATTCAGCCGTCGTGGTTTGGCTTACCGGCCGGCTCCACGCATTGGATCGCAACCGGACGGATTTTGCTATGTTTCGCGCGGTCGGCCGATGCGCAAACGAGGGCGGGCCGACGCAGACCGGGCGCATTCCTGCGCCCATCGACATCGGGAGATGCTCAGCCATGCGCCTTGCCAGAACCGTTTGTCTTTCCGTCGCCGTCTTTGTCGGGGCCGCCGCTGGACAGGTGGCATGGGCCCAGGAATCGGACACGATCGACCTCTTCGACACCTCCGGCGGCGGCAACCGCCAGGGCCTGCCCGCCGATGCCGAGGCGCTTGGCATGCTGCCCGGCACGGTCGGGGCGGTCGAGCATTTCAGCCTGACGCCGGCGGCCGGCCGGAGCCTGCGCTCCGGCGGCGCGCCGGGCCGCATGCGCATTGCGCTGCCCGGCGGCGGCGCGGTGACCTGCGATCTCACCTCCGACCAGGCGCAGAACGATGTCCAGGTGATGCGCGGCACGACGGCAGGCGGCGACGCAACCGACCACTGCTATCTCCTGGTCAAGGACGGCAAGGTCACCGGCGATATCCAGACCCGGTCGGGACGCTACCGGATCATGCCCGCCGGCCCGGGGAACACCCATGCCATCGTCGAGGTGAGGACCGACGGTTTCCCGGAAGAGAGTGACGTCATCCAGCCGGATTTTCCGCGCCGCAACGACCGCAGCATGCGCAGCGAGCCGCTTTGCGACGTCGCCGGCGCCGGCAACCGCGGCCCGATCGACGTCATGGTTCTCTACACCCCGGCGACCGCGGCGCATGAGGACATGAACGTCGTCGTGGCCGAAGCGATGACGCAACTCTCCCAGGCCTTCACCAGCGACAACTTCGGCGTCGACGTCCACCTCGTGCACAGCCAGGAGGTCGACTACACCGAGGGCGACAATCTCGGCGTCGATCTCGAGCGGCTGAGCGGGAGGGAGCTTGGCTATTTCGAATCTATCCCGGCGCTCCGCGACAAGTACAAGGCCGACATCGTCCACTTGATCGTCGAAGGAAAGGGCGACGCCTGCGGCATCGGCTGGATGGATGAGCCCGGCTACCTCGACAGTGCCGACTACGCCTTCTCGGTCACCGACCGCCGGTGTGCCGCGGGCAACTACAGCTTCGCCCACGAGATCGGCCATAACCTCGGCATGAACCACGACCGCTATGTCGTCGAGGACCCCAGCCCCGTCGACATCAATTTCGGCTACATCTCGCTGAGCGCCGGCCACCGCACCCTGATGGCCTACGACAAGGAATGCCGCGACAAGGGCGTCAAATGTCCGCGGGTGTTGACCTATTCGACGCCCGCCCCGGTGATGGACGGCACCGCCCAGTGGGGCGTCGCGCCAACCCGGCCGAACAGCGCCTACAACCGCGAGATCCTGTGCCGGAATGCGCCCGGCACAGCTGAATATCGCTAACGGTTGGGACGAAGGGCGGCGCGCCTCTTAGTCGTCGCCGGCCGGAGCCTCTACGGCCTCTTCCGCCTGCGGCGGCGCGCTGGCCTGCGGCGGCGGGTTGTTCTGGTCGGCCGACCGGTCCCGGTAGGGACGACGGCGGCGCGGGCGGCTACTGCCACCGTTGTCGCCCTGCTCGCGCGCTGTCGGTTCGGGCTGGGCCTCTTCCCCGCGATCGGCGGCCTCGCCTTCGGAGCGGTCCTCCCCGTTGCCGTTCAGGTAGGGCTGGGGATCGGAAAGACCGAACGCCGGCTGGTCGTCACGCTGGCGGTTCGGCTGACCTTCCGGTCGCCCCTGCTGGCGATCCTGGCCGTTGCCGCGATACTCCTCCTCGTCGCCGCCGTCGCCCTCGTTGCGGAAGTTCTGCTGCGGCTGGGGCATCTGCGCCTGGGCCGCGGCGACGATACGGAAATAGTGCTCGGCGTGCTGGAGGAGGTTCTCGCTGTGCACCCGGTCGCCGGAAGCCTGGGCGTCGCGGGCGAGCTGGGCGTATTTCTCTGCGATATGCAGCGCGGTGCCCCGGATCTTCACGTCCGGGCCATTGCTCTCATACGACCGCGTCAGGGGATTGGGCCCCTTGCGGCTTCGTCCGCGCATGCGCTTGCTTTGCTGTCCTTGCCTCATCGACGGTTCTCTTCCTGCTTCCGAACGGTCCGCGAATCCACTTTCTCTCCAGGCTGCCCCGCGCTATGGCGGCGTTGCCTGGGAACCCGATCCGGTCTCGACACCGCGGGACCGGTAACTGGCCTCTTTCGACGTTGACTCACCCGGTCAAGGTTTCCCGAGCGGGGGTTCCCGCTAAGCTCGGTCCGTCCGTACGACTGGCGAATGGTCCGAACAGACGGACGATATCCACGATCGCGCTTCGTCGGTTGGGAATGTCTCCCAGCCCCCGATGTCACCGGCCCCCGCCTGTGACCGCCGCGATGGATCTTGCCCGCTTTCTACGGCGAGCGGACCGTATCCGGTTCGCGATCGATTTCCAAGTCAAAATTTGAGGTTGCCGGCTGCAACTGGATCACGCGCTCGATTCCCGCAAGATCGCAATGAATGGAGGTAGTGTACCCGTTTTGTCGGCTCACGGCGACGATGCTGTCTGCCTGTCCGAGCCCCACTTCGACGAACGCCGCGCCATTCGGCGCCAGCAATTCCTTGAACGAATCCAACATCGGCCCGTACGCGGCCAGCCCGTCTTCGCCGCCGTCAAGCGACAGATAGGGATCGTGGACCCGGATCTCAACCGGCAGGGCGTCGATTTCCGACGATCGGACATAGGGAGGGTTGGCGACCACGAGGTCGAATCGCCCGGCGATCGCCGAGGCCCAATCGCCGACGATGAAGGCGGCGCGCGCATCGAGCCCGAGCCGCAGGGCATTATCGCGCGCCGTTACGGTCGCCCCCTCAGCAATGTCGACGCCGATCCCGGTGGCCGCCGGCAGTTCGGCGAGCAGCGCGAGCAGGATAGCCCCGGACCCCGTGCCGAAATCGAGGAGGGTGAGCGCGTCCTCGCTCCGCCCGGCGGCATCGATCGCAGCAAGCGCCGCTTCGACAAGCGTTTCGGTGTCCGGCCGCGGAACCAGCGTGTCGGCCGACAGGCGAAACGGCAGGCTCCAGAACTCCTTCTCGCCGACGAGCCGGGCGACCGGCACACCGGCGATCCGCGCCGCCGCCATGGCGAACACCGCCTCCTCGACACGCTGCTCGATCGCCGCCGTGTCGTGGAGCACCACCTCGTTCGCCCGGCAACCGATGGCGTGGCCGACGATCGCCCGCGCATCGAGGTCGGGCGTCCCGTCACGGCCGTCGGTTGCGAAGGCGGCGGCAAGCCTGCCGGCGACCCGGCGCCGGAGATCGCCAACTGTCGCCGGCGGCACGGCAGCGACCGCGGTCATTCGGCCCTAAGCCTGTGTTCGCCGCGATAGCGGTGCTGACTTGTGAAGGCCGGCGTGCCAGCTTTCACGGGTCGCGGCGGGATGGGTATGGCTTTCATTCGCGCTGTTCTCCATGGCTCAGGCGGCATGG
>Ga0210144_1000596_pt1 | contig 17875 bp, 14 predicted proteins | sample Muzzi_PWA_D2_FD_185532 | JGI IMG/M metagenome (GOLD analysis project Ga0210144, IMG submission 185532) | Wetland microbial communities from San Francisco Bay, California, USA, that impact long-term carbon sequestration - Muzzi_PWA_D2 (SPAdes) | ecosystem: Environmental > Aquatic > Marine >...
GGCGCCGATCCGCGCGCCGATGTTCACCGCCATGCCGCCGACGTCGTCGCCGATCAGCTCGACCTCGCCGGTATGGATGCCGGCGCGCACCTGCACGCCGATCGCGGCGAGCTCGTCGCGGATCGCGGCGGCACAGCGGATCGCCCGGGCTGGCCCGTCGAAGACGGCGAGGAAGCCGTCGCCCAGCGTCTTCACCTCGCGGCCGCGGTGGATCGCGAGCTGCCGCCTGACGATCGCGTCGTGGCGCTCGAGCAGATCGCGCCACGCCCGGTCGCCCAGCTCGGCGGCCCGCTCGGTCGAGCCGACGATGTCGGTGAACAGCACCGTCGCCAGCGCCCGCTCGGGATCGCGCGCCCTCTTGCTGCCGGTGAGAAACTCCTCGACCTCGTCGAGCAGCGCGTCCTGGTTCCCCACGATCGGCAGATGGTCGGCGCCGTCCAGCTCGACGTGGCGGGCCAGGGGGATCTGCTCGGCCAGATAGGCGGCCTGCCGCGCCGGCACGATTTTGTCCTCCTTGCGGTGCAGGACGAGGGTCGGCGCGCCGATGCTCGACAGGGCCGCCTGCACGTCGAGCTCCCGGTAGAGGTCGATCAGCGCGATAGCGCCCGCCGGGCTGGTCCCGTGACGGAGGATGCGTCCCCACCAGCGTTCGAACTCGGGGTCGCCGTCGCAGCCCGGCGCCCAGATCCGCACGCCGAGCGGCCCGCCCCATTCCTCGCGCAGCATCTTGGCCCAGCGATCGAGCGCATCGTTCGGGATGCCCAGGGTGTAGGTGGGTGAGTTGACCATGCGCGCGTAGGTCCCGTATAGGACCAGGGACGAGACCCGGTCAGGGTAGGTGGCCGCGAATAGGGCCGACATCGGCCCGCCCTCGGAGATGCCGAAGATCGCCGCCCGCCGGCAGGCTGCCGCCTCCATCACAGCCCCCAGGTCGTCCATCGAGTCCTCCAGGGTCGGTGGATCGGGGGGCCGGTCGGAAAGCCCCTGCCCACGCTTGTCGTAGACGATCAGGCGGGCGAAGGAGGCGAGGCGGCGCAGGAAGCGGGCCGCCGGCGGATACTCCCAGAGCAGCTCGACGTGGGAGACGAAGCCGGGCACGAAGATCAGGTCGAGCTGGCCTTCGCCGTGCACCTGGTAGGCGATGCTCACTCCGGACGATTTGACGTAGCGGGTCGGGGTCTCCATCCCTGGAACCTCCGAGCCGACTGTAGCGCCACGCCGCGCCGCGGGCACGATCAGTCGCCGGCTTCGGCGCCCGTGCTGGTGGTGAGGCCCGAGGCGGCACCGCCGGAGAGGACGCGGCGGACCAGACCCGGGGCGAGGATGCGGGCCGCAACGGCGAGCGCATAGGGGCGCGGCACGTAGCGCTCGGCCGCGCCGCCCAGACCAGCCTCGACGATCGCCTCGGCGACCTTCTGCGGCTCGGAGACGAGCCGGCGGGTGAGCGCCTTTTCCCGCAACTCGGTTGCCGGGAAGCCCTCGGTGGCGACGAAGCCGGGCAGGACCATGCCAACGTGGACGCCGTGCGGGCGCTCCTCCAGGTGGAGCGACTCGGTCCAGCCGATCAGCGCGAACTTGCTCGCGGAGTAGGCGCCGCTGCCGGCGCGCGAGACCCTGCCGGCAACGCTCGCCACGTTGACGATCGCGCTCGGCGCCGAGGAGCGCAGCAGCGGCAGCAACGCCTCGGTGAGGCGGAGGACGGCGTCGAAGTTGAGCTCCATGTGGCGCCGGACGTTGGCGTAGCCCTCGTCGGCGAAGTTGGCGCGCCAGGCCGCGCCGGCGTTGTTGACGAGCAAAGTCAGCCGGCCGCCCCGCGAGTCGACGTGGGCGCGGACCCGCTCTGGCGCCTCGGGCTCGGTCAGGTCGACCGCGACCCAGGTCGCCTCGCAGGGCAGCGACTCGGCGAGGGCTCGCAGCCGCTCCTCGCGGCGCGCGACGAGGATCAGCTCGGCGCCGGGCTCGCGGGCGAGCCGCCGCGCGGTCGCCTCGCCGATCCCACTCGAAGCGCCGGTGATGAGCGCGCTCAGCCCACTCTCTGCCATGCCCGCAAGGCTAGTCGAATCGCCATCGTGCGGATGCTCGTTCGACCCGACATACTGACCGGTCCCGATGGCCGAAACCCCCCCCATGCTCGAGAAGCTGCTGCGCGCCGCAGCCCCGTCCGGTCACGAGGGGCCAGCCGCGGGCGTCTGGCGCGAGGAGGCAGCCTTCGCCTCGCTCGGCACCGACGGGCTCGGCTCCTCGATCGCCCGGATCGGCAAGGGCGCCCCGCTGCTAGCAGCGGTCGGCCACATAGACGAGATCGGCCTCGTCGTCACCCACATCGACGAGAAGGGCTTCCTCTGGGTCTCGCCGATCGGCGGCTGGGACCCACAGATCCTGGTCGGCCAGCGGGTCGCGGTGCGCGGACGCGAGGGCGTCGTGCTCGGCGCGGTCGGGCGCAAACCGGTCCACCTGCTCGACCCCGACCAGCGCAAGAAGGCGGTCGAGCTGAAGGGGCTTCACATCGACATCGGCTGCGCCGACCGGGACGAGGCCGCCGCGCTGGTCCGGGTCGGCGACCCGGTGACGGTTGCCGCCGAGCCCGCCCGCCTTGCCGGCGAGCGCCTCGTATCTCGCGCGATGGACAACCGGCTCGGAGCTTATGTGGCGCTGGAGGCGCTGCGGCGGTGCCACGAGCGCGGCTCGCTGAGCGGCAGCTTCGCCGCGGTCGCCGCCGTGCAGGAGGAGATCGGCCTCTACGGGGCGCGGACCTCCGCCTTCGAGCTGCGTCCCGATCTGGCGGTGGCGATCGACGTCACCCACGCCACCGACGTTCCCGGAATCGACGAGAAGCAGCTCGGCAGCCATCCGCTCGGCTCCGGCCCGGCGATCGGCCGTGGCTCGACCCTCTCGCCGAAGGTCTTCGAGCTTCTGGTCGAGACCGCCGAGGAGGCCGGGATCGAGCACACGATCGGCGCCAGCGGGCGCAGCACCGGCACCGACGCAGATGCGATCCAGATCTCCCGCTCGGGCATCCCGACGGGGCTCGTCTCGATCCCGCTCCGCTACATGCACTCGCCGGTCGAGTTGGTCGACCTCGGCGACGTCGAGGCGGCGGTCGAGCTGATCGCCGCCTTCGCGGCGCGGCTCGAGCAGGGCGTCGACCTCAGACGCTGACCATCACCCGGTCGCGCCCGGCCGCCTTGGCCAGGTAGAGCGCCGCGTCGGCGCAGCTGACCAGCTCGTCGGTGTCGACCGACCCCGGTCGGGAGACCGCAACGCCGACGCTGAGCGTCACCGACACGCCGACCGGGCGGCGCTCGCGCACCGCGCTGCGTAGCCGCTCGGCGATCTCAACCGCGCCGCTTTCGCCGGCTCCCGGCAGCACGACGAGGATCTCCTCACCGCCGACGCGGTAGATCGAGTCGCCCGCCCGCAGGGCCGCCCGCATCGTGTAGGCGACGTCCTGCAGGACCGCGTCGCCGGCCGCGTGCCCGAGCCGGTCGTTGACCCGCTTGAAGTGGTCGAGGTCGCAGAGCAGCAGAGCGTGCGAGAGTCCCTCCTCCTCGCTCGTCGGCAGCCCGTCGAGCTCGCCGAGCCGCTGCTGGAGGGCGTTGCGGTTGAACAGGCCGGTGAGCGGGTCGAGGGTGGAGCGACGCCGGTGAGCCCGATCGGACTCAACCAGGGCCCCGGAGAGGAGCACCGTGCTGAGCACCAGGGCGACCGAGGCGATCACCTGCTGGTGGTGTTCGGCGGCGGTCGCCGGATCCTGGCCGTAGGTGCTGAGCAGCAGCAGCGCCACGACGTAGACGGTGCCGGCCACGATGCCGCGCGGCTCGAAGCGGGCGCCGAGCGTCACGGCGGGCAGCGCAAACCACATCAGCACCGGGCTTGCGGCGCCGCCGGTGCTGAGCACGGCGGCGGCCAGCAGCAGCGGCAGGATCCCCCACGCGGCGCCGACCCAGACGGCGGGGCGGTCGCTGTTGTGCATGAAGCGATCGGCGACCGCGAAGCCGGCCAGACCGACGAACAGCGGAGCGATCCACCACCATCCGACCTCCGAGCCGATTGCGATCAGCGCCGCGGCGAGGATCGCGAAGGAGGCGAACCGGTACGGCCGCAACCTGATCTCCATGTCGCGCAGGCGCTCGCGACGGGCGTCGGCGCGGATGGCAACCAGCGACTCCTTCGGCCCGGCGTCGGCCGCATCGCCCGCCGGCACCCGCAAGCGCGATCTTCCTGCGGCCAGTGTCATCTGATGGACATCGACCCGGCGGAGTGCAGACTTGAGGTTGCATTGGAGATTCCGCGTAACGAGCGAGGTCCGCGCGTGCTCAGTCGACCAGCTGCAGATCCTTGGGCAGACCGCTGAGGTTCCGGCAGCCGGTCTCCGTCACCACCACGAGATCCTCGATCCGCACCCCGAGCTCGCCCGGCAGGTAGACCCCCGGCTCGATCGTCACCACCTCGTTCGGCTCGAGCACGTCCTCCGAGCGGGGCGAGACGCGGGGCGCCTCGTGCACCTCCAACCCCACCCCGTGGCCGAGCCCGTGGCCGAAGCGCTCGCCATGGCCGGCTGCCGCGATCCTCTCCCGCGCGACGCCGTCCAGCTGCTCCCCGCCGATCCCGGCGGCGACCGCGTCCAGCGCCGCCGCTTGCGCCGCGCGCACCGCCTCGTAGACCCCGCGGGCCTGCTCGCCGGGCTCGCCGGTGGCGAAGGTGCGGGTGCCGTCCGAGCAGTAGCCGTCAAGCTTCGCTCCCAGGTCGAAGACGACCAGCTCGCCGCCGCCGATCTCGCGCTCCCCGGGCTCGGCGTGCGGCAGGGCCCCGTTCGGCCCGGCGGCGACGATCGCCGGAAACGACGGGGCGCCGCCCAGCTCGCGGATCCGCGCTTCGGCGACCCGGGCGACATCGCGCTCGCTGCGTCCGGCCAGACCGCACTCCAGGCTCCAGCGCCAGACCTCGTCGGCCATCCCCGCGGCAGCCGCGATCGCCTCGAGCTCGGCCTGGTCCTTGACCCGGCGCAGCCGCTCGACAGCGCCACCGGCGGCGACCGGCTCAGCGCCCTCCGGAAGCTTTGCCCGAAGCCGCTCCAAGAGGCGGACCGAGACGTGGTCGTCCTCGAAGCCCACCCTGCCGTCAAGCCGCTCGGCGATCCCGCCCAGCCAGTCGTCCTTCACTGTGACGACCTCCCAGCCTTCGACCTCCGCCTCGGCGCGCTCGCCGTAGCGGAAGTCGGTGAAGAAGAGGCGGGTCTCGGGGCCGCAGACGCAGGCGCCGTTGGTGCCGCCGAACCCGGTCAGGTAGCCGACGTTGACGATCTCCGTGACCAGCATCAGGTCGAGCTCGCGCTCCGCCAGCCCGGCGGCGAGCCGGTCGCCGCGCCCTCTCACGAGCCCGAGACGCCCAGCTCGGCGGCGAGGGTCGCGAGGGCCTCGCCGTAGCCCTCCGGGCCCTTGCCCGAGACCTTCTCCAGCACCAACCCGTCGAAGACCGATACGCGGCGCCAGTCCTGGCGCGATTCGACGTCGGAGAGATGCACCTCGACGATGGGCAGGCCGGTCAGCTCGAGCGCGTCGGCAATCGCCCTGCTGTAGTGGGTCCAGGCGCCGGCGTTGATCACGATCGCGTCGGCCAGCTCCGGCGCCCGGTGCAGATATTCGGCGAACTCGCCCTCCGAGTTCGTCTGGAAGAAGATCGCTTCCAGCCCCAGCGCCCGGGCGTCGCGCCGGATCCGCATCTCCAGCTCGCTCAGCGAGAGGCCGCCGTACACCTCGGGGTCGCGCCGCTCCAGCACGTCGAAGTTGACCCCGTGCAGCACCGCGACGCGGTTGTGGGCGCTGGTCATTCGAGTAGCTCCCTCACGGCAGCCTCGACCTTAGACGGATCGAGAATCTGGCCGGTGCGAGGTTCCCCGGGCTCCGAGAGCAAGACGAAGCCGACCCCGGCCGCGGTGCGCTTCTTGTCGCGTTGGAGGGCGTCGAGGATCGCATCGAGGTCGACGGCTCGATCGAGCGCGACCGGAAGGCCGTGACGACGAAGCGTCGCCTCGACCTCCTCGCGCAGCTCCGGCGCCTCGGAGAGCCGCAGCGCCGCCAGCAACCCCAGGCCGATCGCCTCGCCATGGAGGTAGCGCTCGTAGCCGCTCGCCGCCTCGATCGCGTGTCCCACGGTGTGGCCGAGGTTGAGAAGCTGGCGCTGCCCGGAGTCGCGCTCATCGGCAGCGACCACCTCGCACTTGTAGCGAGCGCAGGCGAGAACGACGTCAGCGAGGTCGCCGGGGTCCAGCGACTCGATCGCCCGCACCCGCTCCCAGAGCGCGCCGCCGGCCAGCAGCCCGGTCTTCAGGACCTCGACGAAGCCGGCGGCCAGCTCCTCGCGCGGCAGGCTGAGAAGAGTCGCCGGGTCGGCAAGCACCGCCGCCGGCAGGTGGTAGGCGCCGGCGTAGTTCTTGCCCTCGGGCAGGTCGACCCCGGTCTTGCCGCCGTAGGCGGAGTCGACCTGGGAGACCAGGGTGGTCGGCACGTGAACGATCGGTACGCCTCGCTGATAGAGATGCGCACACAGACCGCCAAGGTCTCCGACCACCCCGCCGCCGAGCGCGACGACGTGGTCCTCGCGGGTCATCCCGCCGCGGGCCAGCTCGCGCAAAGCCGCCTCGGCCTCGGCCATCGACTTGGCCCGCTCGCCCGGCTCGACTTCGATCCGCGCCTCGAGCGGGGAGAGGCGGTCCGCGTAGAGGGGCCCGACGGCGCTGTCGGTGACGCAGAAGCGGCGCCCCTCCAGCGGCCACCAGCTCGCCTCGAGCAGGCCGGGGCCGACGAATACCGGGTACTCGCCGGAGGCGCTGGCGGCCCACAGCAGCTTGGTCCCGGCCGGAAGCTCGGCGAGCGCGCGGATCGCGGACAGGGACCGGGCCACCTGCCCGCGCTCTCCCTGCGGCAGGACCGCGTCGGCGAGCGACTCGTAGATCGACTCCCGTTCGACCAGCAAGGCATCGAAGGGGGCGCGCTCGCGCGCCAGCGGCCGGTCGCTCCCGGTCACCCGCTCCCACGCCTCGGCGGCGTCGACCTGCAACCAGACGACGATGTGGCGGCGCAGCGCCTCGCGCACCCGCGGGGAGAGCACGCTGCCGCCGCCGAGCGCGATCGCGCCGCCGTCGGCGCCCTCCAGCAGCGTGCCGACGACCTCGGCCTCCCGTTCCCGGAACGTCTGCTCGCCGTCCTGCTCGAAGGCGTCGGCGATCCGCTTGCCCAGCTCGCGCTCGATCAGCTCGTCGGACTCGGTTGTCGCCAGGCCGGCGGCGCGGGCGGTATCGAGCGCCGCCGACTTGCCGGCCCCCATGAAGCCGATGAAGACCACAGCGGGCCGCCTCACCGGTTCAACCCCGCCAGTCGATGCGCTTCTTGTAGGCGCCGAGCGCGGCCAACACGTCGTCGATGTGATCGCCGCCGAACTTCTCGCGGTAGCAGCGCGCCAGGGTGAGGCAGACCATCGCCTCGGCGACCACCGCGGCGGCCGGCACCACGGTCGAGTCGGTGCGCTCGCGCAGCGCCTGCGCCGGCTCCCCGGTCGAGATGTCGACCGAGCGCAGCGGCTTGGTCAGGGTGGAGATCGGCTTGATCGCCGCCCGCACCGAGAGCGGCAGGCCGTTGGTCATCCCGCCCTCGAGCCCACCGGCGTGGTTGGTCTCGCGGTGGTAGCCGCGCTCCTGCGACCAGAAGATCTCGTCGTGCGCCTCGGACCCGGGCCGGCCGGCGACCTCCCAGGCTTCGCCGATGGCGACCCCCTTCACCGACTGGATCGAGGCGACGGCGCCGGCAAGTCGGCCATCGAGCCGCTCCTCCCAGGAGACGTGGGAGCCGAGCCCGGGCACGAGGCCGAAGGCGCGCACCTCGAAGCTGCCGCCGAGGCTCTCGTTGGCCTTGCGCAGGCGGTCGATCTCCGCGACCATCGCGGCGCTCGCCTCCGGGTCGAGACAGCGCACCGGGTCCGCGTCCACCCCGTCGAAGTCCTCCGGTTTCAGCTCGGCGCGCTCCGGCGCCTGCACCGAGGCGATCTGGGTGACGTGGCTGTGGACAGTGACGCCCAGCGCAGCGAGCAGCTCCCGCGCCAGCGAGCCGGCGGCGACGCGGGCGGCCGTCTCGCGGGCGCTGGCCCGCTCCAGCACGTTGCGGACGTCCCGGTGGCCGTACTTCTGGGCGCCGACCAGGTCGGCGTGGCCGGGCCGCGGCAGGTGCACCTCCTCGATCTCCGCCTCGACCGGCCAAGGGCTCATCCGCTCCTCCCAGTTGGCGTAGTCGCGGTTGGCGATCAGCACCGCTATCGGGCTGCCGAGGGTGCGGCCGTGCCGCACCCCGGAGCGCACCTCGACGGCGTCGGACTCGATCTTCATCCGGCCACCGCGGCCATGGCCGAGCTGGCGCCGCGCCATGTCGCGGTCCAGCGCGGCGCGATCCAGCTCCAGGCCCGCCGGCATGCCCTCGACGATCGCGACCAGGCCGGGGCCGTGCGACTCGCCCGCGGTCGTGAAACGGAAGCGCGTGCTCATGCCGGCAAGGCTATAGGCGGGCCCGCGCTGCGGCGCGCATCGTGTCGAGGGGCGGCTCGCGGCCGGTCCAGATTTCGAGCGAGAGAGCGCCCTGGCGGACCAGCACCTCGATGCCGTCGACCGTGCTCGCCCCCGCGGACTCGGCGGCTGCGAGCAGCCGCGAGCGCTGCTCGCCGTAGACCATGTCGACCACCGTTTGGCCGGCGACGAAGCCCTCGGCTCTCAGCGGCAGCTCCGCAAACGGGTCCTCGCCGCGCAGGCCGGCCGTGGTCGAATTGACGATCAGCTCGTAGGCGGTCGGGTCGGGCGCCGGCACCGGCCTCCCCCCCAGCTCCTGGCAGAGCTGGCGGGCGCGCTCCCCCGTGCGGTTCCAAACGTCTATCTCGGCTCCCTGGCGCAGCAGCGCCCAGACGACTGCCCGAGCGGCGCCGCCGGCCCCCAGCACGAGCGTCGGCCGACCCTGTGGCGAAGCCGGCAGCGCCGCCAGCAGGCCCTGCGCGTCGGTGTTGTCGGCGCGGACCTCGCCGAGCGCGAAGCTGAGCGTGTTGGCGGTGCCGATCTCTCGCGCCGTTGCGGAGGCCGTATCGGCGAGGGCGAGGGCCGCGGCCTTGTGCGGGACGGTTGCGTTGGCTCCGACGAAGCCCTCGTCCGGCATCGCCCGCACCCGCGGCTCGAACCCCTCCGGGGCGAGGTCGATCGCCTCGTAGCTCCACTCGCCGGCCAGACCCAGCTCGGCCAGCGCCGCGTTGTGCATCGCCGGCGAGCGGGAATGGGCAACGGGATGGCCGAGCACGGCGAGGCGCTTCATCGCCCGGCTCATTCCTTGCAGGTGTCGGGCGATTCGCCGCCGGCCGCTTCGCGCGCTTCGTTGTAGCGGGCGGCGTCGGCTTCGAATTCGGCCGCGGTCTTCGAGAAGGCCAGCTTGCCGCAGGTGCCGGGCTCGGTCACGTAGTACAGGTAGTCGCGCTTGGCCGGGTGGGCGGCCGCTTCGATCGAGGCGAGGCCGGGGCTGTCGATCGGCCCCGGCGGCAAGCCGGCGTTGGTGCGGGTGTTGTATGGGGAGTCGATCGCCAGTTCGGATTCGGTCAGCGGCTTGTCGTAGTTGCCGGTCGCGAAGCGGGTGGTCGCGTCGATTCCCAGCGGCATCCCCTCGTGCAGGCGGTTGTAGATGACCGCGGCAACCAGCTTGCGCTGGCTTTCCAGCGCCGCCTCGCGCTCGATCATCGAGGCGATCGTCACCACGTCGCGCGTGGTCAGGTTCTTCGAGCGTGCGTAGCTCATGTCGACGCCCTCGATCCGCCGCTTGAAATCCTCGAGCTGCAACCGCACCAGATCGGAGGCGGGGGCGCCCTTCTCCAGCTCGAAGGTGTCGGGGAAGAGAAAGCCCTCGCGGCCCTTGCTCGCCTTCAGGTAGCTGCCGCGCAGGCCTGCTTCTTTCGCGACTGCGGCCGTCTGCCTGCGATCGTAGCCCTCGGGGATCGTCACCGTGACCGTCTTCATTTCCACCGGCGGAGGCGTGCTCGTGTGGAAATGCCGGTAGGCGGCCGCCGCGCCCACCGCGAGCAGGGCGAGGATCGCGACGATCGCAGCCAGCGCCAGGCGCCGGCGCCGTCTCACCGTTCTCGCGCGCCCCGCTCGCCGATCGCGGCGCATCCGCTCTCGCTGGGCCACCGCACTCGGGCCCTCAGCCATCGTCGCCGTCACCTTCGAGCGCGGCTCGACCGGCCAGGTAGCCTTGCAGCAGGTGCGCGGCGGCAAGCGAGTCCGGCGCCGCGGCGGCGCCCTCGCGCCTGCTCGTCTCCGCCATCCGCGTCGTCAGGCGCTCGTCGTAGGTCTCGACCGGCACATCGAGCAGGGCCTCGAGTTCCGTCGCGAAGGTTCGCGCCAAGGCCGCCTGCGCCCCCTCCCCACCGCTCAGGTGCAGCGGCAGGCCGACCACGACGCGCTCGACCTCGTGCTCCTCGACCAGAGCGGCGACGGCGCTCGGGACGGGCGGCTCGATCAGCGGCAGCGGCGTCGCCAGAGTGCCGCTGGGATCGGAGATCGCGCAGCCGATCCGCGCCGTGCCGTGATCGAGGGCCAGGACCCGCACTAGGCGAGCGCCTTCTCGATCGCCTGGCGCGCGGTGGCGAGCGCCTCGTCGAGCTTCTCAGGGTTCTTGCCTCCTGCCTGGGCCATCTCGTCTCGGCCACCGCCGCCACCGCCGACGATTGGCGCGATCTCATCGATGATCGCCGCCGCGGAAAGACCGCGCGAGATCGCCTTCTTGGCCATCAGGGCAGCGATGTGGGTCTTTCCAGACCCCTTCCTTCCGATGATCACAGCGGCGTTGCCACCGATCTTCGACTGGACGCGGTTCGCCAGCTCGAGCAGTTGCTTGGAATCGTCTAGCGTGACTTCTGCGGCTACGACCCGAAGGTCGCCGACCTGCTCGGCGGCGTCCGCTAGCCGCTCCGCCTCGCCGGCAAGGCGCTGCCTCTCCGCCTTCTTCGCCCCCTCCCCGGCCTCGCGCATGCGCTCCGCGGCGCGCCTGGCGCCGCCCAGCGGATCCTGCGGCGCGCCGAGCAGTTCACCGACCTCGCGCAGCCGCTGCTCGCGCCCCCGGTACCAGTCGATCGCGGCCGGACCGGTCAGCGCCTCGATCCGCCGCACGTTCGCCGCGCTCGACCCCTCCGAGGCGATCTTGAAGATGCCGAGCTCTGCGGTGTTCGAGACGTGGGTGCCCCCGCACAGCTCGCGCGAGACCTCCTCCACCTCGACCACCCGCACCCAGTCGCCGTATTTCTCGCCGAACAGCGCCATCGCGCCCAGCGCCTCGGCCTCGGAGCGCCCCATCTCCAGCCAGCGCACTGGGCGGCTCGCCTTGATCCAGCCGTTGACCCGGTCCTCGATCGCCGCCAGGTCCTCTGCTCCCAGCGCCTGCCCGTGCGTGAAGTCGAAGCGAAGCTTGTCGGGGCGCACCGCCGAGCCGGCCTGGCGGACGTGGTCGCCGAGCCGCTCGCGCAGCGCCGCATGCAGGAGGTGGGTGGCGGTGTGGTTGCGCATCGTCGCGTGGCGCGCCTCGCGGTCGACCAGCGCCTCGACCGCGACCCCCGCCTTCACCGCGGCGGTCGGCTCCACCTCCAGGGCTTGGTCGTCCCCGAGGCGGTACACGTCGACGACCTCTGCCTCTCCGCCCGCCCAGCGCAGCAGCCCGGAGTCGGCGACCTGGCCGCCACCCTCGGCATAGAAGGGGCTCTCCTCGAGCTTGACCAGCATCCGGCCGTCGTCGGGCGAGGCGGCGGCGAGGCCGGTCGTCGCGCGCAGCGTCTCGTAGCCGACAAAACGCGTCGGCGAGGACTCGGCGGCGAAGGCGATCACCTTCTCGTGGCGGTTCTCGGAACCGTGCGCGGTGGCAGCACCGACCCGGGCCCGCTGGCGCTGCTCCTCCATCAGCTCCTCGAAGCCGGCGTCGTCGACCGAGAGACCCCGTTCGGCGAGCAGCTCCTTGGTCAGGTCATAGGGGAAGCCGTAGGTGTCGTGCAGCTTGAAGGCGTCGGCGGCGTCGATCCAGGAGGTCCCCGACCCGCTCGCTTCGGCGACGAGGCACTCGAGCAGGTCGGTGCCCCGCTCCAGGGTGCGGCCGAAGCTCTCCTCCTCGTCGCCGACCCAGCGGGCGATGGTCCGGCGCTCGGCCACCAGCTCCGGGTAGGCGTCGCCCATGATCTCGATCGCGCGCTCCGCGAAGCGGCCCAGCCAGGGCGCCTCGAGGCCGAGCGTGCGGCCCTGCTGGATCGCCCGCCGCATGATCCGCCGCAGGATGTAGCCGCGGTCCTCGTTGGAGGGGACGACCCCGTCGGCGATCAGGAAGGCGGCGCCGCGCGAGTGGTCGGCGACGATCCGCATCGCCCGCGTGACCGCGCCGCCCTCCCCGTAGCTGCGACCCGAGAGCTCCTCGGCGAGGTCGACCAGCGGCCGCAGCAGGTCGGTCTCGAAGACCGAGGAGACGTCCTGGAGGATCGCCGCCATCCGGTCGAGGCCCATGCCGGTGTCGATGTTGCGCATCGGCAGCTCGCTCAGCTCGCCGTCCTCGCTCAGGTCGTAGGTCATGAATACGTGGTTCCAGAACTCCAGGAAGCGGTCCGTGTCGTCGCCGGGTCGATCGCCGGCGGCGCCGAAGTCCTCGCCGCGGTCCAGGTAGAGCTCCGAGCAGGGACCGCACGGCCCGCTCGGCCCCGCCTGCCAGAAGTTGTCCTCGCGGCCGAGCCGGACGATCCGCTCGTCGGGCACCCCGACCTCCCGCCACACCGCAATCGCCTCCTCATCGGGTCCGAGCCCCAGCTCCTCGTCCCCGCCGAACACCGTCACCCAGATCCGCTCCGGGTCCATCCCGAACCCCTGGGTGGACAGCTCCCAACCCCAGGGAATCGACTCCGCGGTGAAGTAGTCGCCGAAGCTCCAGTTGCCGAGCATCTCGAAGAAAGTGAGGTGGCGGGCGGTGTTTCCGACCTCCTCCACGTCGGTGGTGCGGAAGCATTTCTGCACGTCGGCGAGGCGCGGGGCGGGCGGCCGTTCGCGGCCCAGGAAGTACGGCTTGAAGGGCTGCATGCCGGCGGTGGTGAGGAGCACCGAAGGGTCGTGAACGGAGGGCACGAGCGAAGCCGAGGGCACGATCTCGTGCCCTCGCTCAGCGAAGAACGAGAGGAACGTGTCGCGAATCTCGGTGGCTTTCATGCCCAAGGGAGCCTAAGACAAGGGCTGACGCCCGTGGATTTGCACCGTTCGTGCGGTGACCGGACTCTCCCTAGCCTTGAGTGGATGACCCCGGATGCCGAAACGGTACGGAGATGACCAGGCACACGGACCAGCGTCTCGCGCGACGCGCGACGCGCGGCGACGGGCGGGCCTTCGAGGCGATCTACCGACGCTACGGCCAGGATCTCTACCGCTTCTGCCTGGCGATGGTCAGCAACCCGCAGGACGCCCAGGACACGCTCCAGAACGCGATGCTCAAGGCGCTGCGGGCGCTGCCCGGGGAGGAACGGCGCATCGAGCTGAAGCCCTGGCTGTACCGGGTCGTCCGCAACGAGGCTGTGGAAACGCTGCGCCGGCGTCGCGACAGCGCCGAGCTGGCGCCCGAGCAAACCGTCGACTCGCGCGAGATCTTCGACACGGCCGAACAGCGCCAGCGCCTGCGCGAACTGCTCGCCGACCTCTCGGAGCTGCCGGAGCGGCAGCGGAGCGCCCTGGTGATGCGAGAGCTGTCGGGCCTCGGCTTCGAGCAGATCGCCCGCGCGTTCGACACCTCGGCGGCGGTGGCGCGGCAGACCGTCTACGAGGCGCGACTGAGCCTGCGCCAGATGGAAGCGGGGCGTGAGATGCGCTGCGAGGGGGCGATGCGGGAGCTCTCCGACGCGGATGGCCGGGTGACCCGGCGCCGCGAGCTGCGCGCTCACCTGCGCAACTGCCCCAGCTGCCGAGCTTTCCGCGAGGAGATCGCGGAGCGCCGGGGCGAGTTTGCCGCACTCGCCCCGCTTCCCCTCGCTGCCTCAGCCGCCCTTCTACACGGCCTGCTCGGCGGCCAGGCAAGCAGCGCTGCGGGGACGGGCGCAGCCGGCGTTGGCGGGGCGGTCGGGTCGGGCGCCGGTTCCGCGGTGGCGACCCCGGCGATCGTCAAGTCTGTCGCCGTGATCGCGGCGGCCGCGGCGGTCGGCGCCACGGCGGCGGACCGCAGCGGGCTGATTGATCTCCACTTTCCGGCGGACGGCCAACGGGCGCAGTCCTCGCGCAGCGGGAGCGGCGAACCGGTCGGCCCGCAGGCAACCCACGGGGCCGGGGCTGGCGCAGCGGCGAAGCCGGGTGCACCGGTAGAGGCGGACGCAGGCAAGGGACGGCGCACCCCCTCGGGCAAGTCAGCCAATCGCTCTTCGGCCGCGACGGCGGGCGCCGGGACCGGCCCTCGAGACGAAACCGATACGCCCGGTGCCGGCGCCGCGGACCGGCCGGCCGCCACCCGGAGCGGGAACGCGGCGCCCGGCCACTCCTCCGGCTCGCACGACGGAGGCCGTGGACACTCCGCCCCGAACCAGAAGGGGCCGCCTGAAGGGCTGCCCGAAGCGGCAAACCAGGGGCAGCAGGTCTCGACCGCGCACAAAGCGCCGCAGGCCAACCCCTCTCCGGGTCCGGGCTCGGGGGCCGCGATACCGCCACCCGGACCGCCGGCCTCGGGCCAGGGTGGCGGGGCCCCACCCGTCGACTCCGCTCCGCCGCCCAACGACGATCCGCTCGCCGGTCCGCCGCCCGGCCAGGGTGGCCCGCCATAGGGCCGGCTCTCCGATCCAACGTCCGTCCAGGGAGCGGCCGACCGCGCGCCTCGCGGCTGACGGGTGGGTCGTTGCGCCGTTCTTGAGCGGCTATGAGCTTCTGGTCAGCCGTACTCGCCTACTTCGGCCATGGCCCGACCACAGACGCGATGGTGCCCTGCCCGACGATCGCCTCGCCGCAGAGCAGCACCGCGGCCTGCCCGGGCGAGGCGGCGTCGAACGGCTCTTCGAGCTCGACCTCCAACTCCCGGTGACGCCCGCTCGCGGTCGCCGCTAGCGAAGCGGGGACCGCGGTCGCCCGGTAGCGCAGCTTGACGCCGTCGACCCGCTCGCCATCGCGGTGCAGGATCACGTTGCGGATCCTCACCCGCCGCGTCGCCAGCTCCTCGCGGGTGCCAACCGTAACCGTGTTTGCGGCCGCGTCGGTAGCCAGCACGTAGAGTGGCTCGTCGGCTGAGACGCCGATCCCGCGGCGCTGACCGACGGTGAAGTTGTGGTGGCCGCGGTGGCGGCCGATCCCGCGGCCGGCACGGTCGAGAACGGCGCCCTCGCGCTCGCCCAGGCCGCCGTGCCGGCGCAGGAACTTCGCCTTGCCCTGACCGGCGAGGAAGCAGAGGTCCTGGCTCTCCGGCTTGCGGGCCACCGAGAGCTCGTGGCGGGCGGCGATCTCGCGCACCTCGGACTTGCTCAGCTCGGTGAGCGGAAAGCGCAATCGGCCGAGCAGGCCGGGCGGCAGCGCGGCGAGCATGTAGCTCTGGTCCTTCGAGCGGTCGGAGGCCGCGGCCAGCAGCGGACCCCGGTCGTCCTCGACGATTCGCGCGTAGTGGCCGGTGACCAGGCGGTCGGCACCGAGTCGCTCGGCCAGGTCGACCATCGCGGCAATACGCACCTCGCCGTTGCAGACGATGCACGGGTTGGGTGTGGCGCCGGCGCCATAGCCGGCGAGGAAGGTACCCACTACCCGACGACGGAACTCCTCCTCGAGGTCCAGCGTCAGGTGCGGGATGTTCAGCGAGTGGGCAACGGCGCGCGCCCCGAGCACCGCCTCGGGCGAGCAGCAGGCCTTTGCCCCGTCGGTCTCCGGGTCGGCCCATAGCTTCAGCGTCACCCCGACGACGTCCGCCCCTCGCTCACGTTCGAGCAGCGCCGCAACCGCGCTGTCGACCCCGCCCGACATCGCCACCAGCACCCGGCCGGGCCGCGGCTCGGCCAGCCGCTCGGCCGCCGCCGCGGCGCCGGCCAGCGCTCGGTGCAACGCGTCGGCGGCGAGCTGCGCCGCGTGGCGCTTCGCCGGCGTCAGGCCGCCGATCGCCGCGTCGACCTCCTCGGTGCCGATCCGCGCGACGTCGATCGCCGCTTCCCCCTCGACCATCTCGGCAACCGCGGCGGTGGCCGCTCTGGTCGCACCGCAACCCTCGGTGTCGACGGTCACGGATGCGATCCGGCCGTCTTCGAGGACTACCGAGACGCGCGACAGATCGCCGCAGGCCGCACCGCCGGCAGCGCCACTGAAGGCACCGTCGGGCGGCGAACCCAGCCGACTCTCGTCCCGCAGGTAGCTCTCGAACAGGTCGCGACTCATGGCAGGTCCATTATGCGCCGCAAATAATCGAGGCTCCAGTCCGCCGTTGCCGCCCCTGGCTTTGATCCCTTGAAGTGAAGGGCGGGCGCCTCCTCGCGATCCCACGAGACCGAGAGAGATCGGCCCCCAAGCCGTTTGTGTTGGGTCAAACGTTGGGACGGCTCGCGCACGGGCTCGAGCCTCGGAGCAACCGTAGCACTGCGGCTCAATCCATGTTGGACAGCAGGAACTCGGCCTCGCTCCAGTCTTCCGGCCGCACCCGCAGGGCGATGTCGCCGCGGCCGAAGCGGTCGATCGGCCAATCGGCGGTCAGCGCCGCCTCGATCCCAGCCTCTTCCAGCGCCTGGTGCCAGGCCCGCGCGGTCCGCACGTCGCCGAAGTCGCGCACCACCTCCCAGGGGTCGAACCGGGGATCGTCGACGTGAACCGGCGTCGCCCCCGGGCCGGGCGCGAAGGCGCGACGGAGCCGGTCGATCAGCCTCATCGCTCGCCAGGCGCGGTCAATGCCCCGCCAGGCCCGGCTTGTGCAGAGCGATACCCAGGTCCCGCAGCTGGATCTGGTCGACCGGGGCGGGGGCGCCGGTCAGCGCGTCGGCGCCCGAAGCGGTCTTGGGAAAGGCGATCACGTCGCGAATCGAATCGGCGCTCGCGATTCGCTGGACGATCCGGTCGAGCCCGTAGGCGATGCCGCCGTGCGGCGGGGCGCCGTAGCGAAGCGCCTCGAGCAGGAAGCCGAAGCGCGCCTCCGCCTCCCCGGGATCGATCCCGAGCGCCGCGAAGACCTGCTGTTGCTGCTCGGCGGTGTGGATGCGGATCGAGCCGCCGCCCATCTCCTGTCCGTTCCAGACCAGGTCGTAGGCGAGCGCGCGCGCCTCGCCGGGCCGCTCGGGGTCGAAGTCGCCCGCCGGCGCGGTGAAGGGATGGTGCAGCGCGTCCCAGCGATCCTCGCCCGGGTTCCACTCCATCAGCGGCCAGTCGACGATCCAGACGAGGCGGTCCTCGCCCGCCGCGATCAGCTCGAAGCGCTCGGCCAGCTCTACCCGGAGCTGGCCGAGCACCGCGTCGGCGACGCGCCGCCGATCGGCGACCAGCAGCAGCAAATCCCCCTGCTCGGCGCCGAGCAGCTGGTTGAGGGCACGCAGCTCCTCCGCGCTGAGGAACTTGGCGGTCGGCGAGCGCCAGCCCTCGCCCTCGCGAAACGCCCAGACCAGCCCCTTCGCCCCCAACTCCTGGGCACGGGCGATAAGGCCGTCCAGCTCCGAGCGCGGCAGCTCCCGTCGGCCCGCGTTCAGCCCCCGCACCACCCCCCCGGATTCGATCGCCGAGCGGAAGACCTTGAACTCGGTCTCGGCCAGGTCCTCGGACAGGTCGACCAGCTCGAGGCCGAAGCGCATGTCCGGACGGTCGGTGCCGAAGCGGTCCATCGCGTCGTCGTAGCCGAGCCGCTCAATCGGCGGG
>Ga0210144_1000597_pt1 | contig 17874 bp, 18 predicted proteins | sample Muzzi_PWA_D2_FD_185532 | JGI IMG/M metagenome (GOLD analysis project Ga0210144, IMG submission 185532) | Wetland microbial communities from San Francisco Bay, California, USA, that impact long-term carbon sequestration - Muzzi_PWA_D2 (SPAdes) | ecosystem: Environmental > Aquatic > Marine >...
CGGACCCGCCCGGCTTACGGTCAGCCTTGTGACAGCCGGTCGTAATGCCGGCGGGCGGGCTTGCGGAGGCCTCCCGGGACGTTCGGACCGTCGTCCTCTCCGGACACGGGTTTCCCCTTGCCGGTGTCCGTTACCGGACACGCCGCGGGCGCCGCACCAGCCGATGTCGGGTGTTCCCGATATCGGCCACTCAAAAGAGTTCGCTCCACGCAGATGACGCCTCATGAGCGCGCCCCTCGGTGAGCGAGGATGCCGGTCATGATACGGGGCCGTGAGCGAGCGGGGATAACTTCTTACTTGTGCCCGGTGGCAGTGAGCGGTCGGAAGATGGTCGGTTTTGCCTGGCCGCACGCCACCAACCGTCGTTCACTCCGGCCACGGCGCCCGTTGCGGCACAAGGGTCTCAGGGAGGGTCCTTGTCGTAGACCTTGATGCCCGGCGGGAGTTGGACCCAAGGATGTCTGCGACAGTCGTAGACCGAGTCTTCGGGGAGAGGAAAACCCGGATCGGCGAAGGCGCCCACCGCGACGGCGACAGACGACTGTTCGCGACCTTCTTCGGTGTGGAACACGTTTGTCCCGCAGACAGGGCAGAAGCGGAACCTGAAGCTGGCGCCCTGGTCACCGACGCGAACGTATTCGGTTGCGGTGCCGAAGACCTCATACGGAGCCGCGAAGGCGGCCAGCGCTGCGAAGACGCTGCCCGTCCGACGCTGACAGGCGAGGCAATGGCAAACGCCGACCCCGAGCGGTTCGCCCTGGACTTCGATCCGCAGCTGGCCGCAGGAACAAGAAGCCGTTCGAGAACCCATTCAGCACCTCGTCGGATATTCGTCGCTCCCCCGCCTTGACGATTGAGGTCCGACAGACGCGCAGCGTCAAGACACGGGAAGCGTGGGAAGCAGCCATCGTCCCAACCGGGGCGCACTCTCAAGCTCCGGCAAGGCGGGAGCGAGGCTCAGCCTGAGGAGGTGGCGGAAAGGCGATCCTGTGTCTGCCGCCGCTGGAGCACAACGTAGGAGAAACGCTGGGTCGCGCCGGCCGGCGTCACGTGATCCTCGCGCCGACCCGAGACCAGTGCGAAGTCCGGCCCGAGGCGGGCGGCAAGGGTGGCCGGACTGTAGCGCTGGACCGGCAGGCCGCTGCACCGTTCCGGCCCGTCGAGCGCGAAGGTCGCGATGATCACGATGGCGTTCGGCGCGGTCGCCTCGGTCAATGCCCTGATGTAGGCGTCCTGCCGCGCGGTGTCGGTGAGAAAGTGGAACGCAGCCCGGTCGTGCCAGACGTCCCAGCGCCGTTCCGGTGTCCATTCGGTGATGTCGGCGGCGATCCAGGCGACCTGGCCGGCTTTGCCGCCAAGCCGTTCTCTGGAACGCTCCAGGGCGGCCTCGGAAATATCGAGCACCGTGAGGTCGTGGTAGCCGGCGGCGAGGAGGTGGTCGGTCAGCGTCGAGGTTCCGCCACCGATGTCGATGATGACGGCACGACGGTCCGGCGCGGCGGCGGTGATCAGGTCGAGCGACACCTCCGGGCGCGGCTGGTGCCAGCTCACCTCGGCGTCGGCTTTGGTGGTGAACACACGCTGCCAGTGGTCGTGCGCTTCGCTCATTGAACCCAGTCGATAGTTGAGCGCATCACGGAGCAGCCTCCTCGATCTCCGCCCGGGTCGGGAAGCTCGGCTGGGCCCCTACCCTGGTGCAGGCCAGCGAGCCGGCGACGGCGGCCCTCGCCATAGCCGTCTTCAGGTCGGCGCCCTGGTCGACCCAGGCCGCCAGCACGCCGACAAAAGTGTCGCCGGCGCCGGTGGTGTCGACCGGGGTCACCGGAATGGCCGGCACCCGCACCAGCCCCTCCGGTCCGCTCGCCATGGCGCCTTCCGCTCCGAGCGTGGCGATGACCGTCCGGTCGAGGCGGCGGGCAAGGGCCCCCACCACTGCCTGATCGCCGTGCACGGCAAGCCCAACGTGACGGGCGAAGTCCGCCGCTTCGTGCTCGTTGACGATGATCACCGAAACCGGCGCGAGCTCCAGCGGGGTGAGCGGCGTGAAGGGGGCGATCGACAGCACCACCCTGGCGCCGGCGTCATGGGCGACGCGCGCCACCTTCATGCTCTCCTCGTAGGGCACCTCCATCTGAAAAAGGAGGGTGTCGCCCGCTGCGAAGGCATCGGCCGGGACCTGATCGGCGCTGGCAGTGGCGTTGGCGCCCGGCGAGACGACGATGGTGTTCTCGCCCTTGTTGTTGACGGTGATGATGGCAACGCCGGTGGTGCCGTGACGGCGCGCAACGCAAGTGAGGTCGACGCCGGCGGGCTCGAGCTCGATCAGCGCCGTCTTGCCGATGTCGTCGTCGCCGATGGCGCCGACGAGGCGGACGTCGGCCCCGGCCCGTCGCGCGGCCAGCGCCTGGTTGGCGCCCTTGCCGCCGGGAATGAGCTGATAGTCGGAGCCGAGCACGGTCTCGCCGGGAAGCGGCGACTTCGCCACCCGGGTGACGAGATCGACGTTGATGGAGCCGAAGACGGTGATCATGCGGGGTTCGCGCGTCCGCTTATCGTTCCGTGAACGGGACGCCGCCCTTGGCCTTGCTGTCTTTCGGCGATTCGACGATCTGCACCGTGACCACTTCCGGCTTGACGCCGAAGTTCTTCACCATGGCGTCGGTGATGTCCTTCATCAGGCCCTTCTTCTGCTCAGCCGAGCGGCCTTCGACTACATAGACGATGATCTCGGGCATGGTCCCCCCGTCGCGGTGTTTCGATCCAAGCCATAGCGGCGGCCGGGCGCCACGGCAATGCGTCCCGGTTGGACCGGCCCGGGACCTGTGGTTCAAAATCTCTGGACGGCTGCTTTTTTGCTGCAGGTGCGAAAGGGTGTTTTCGCAGGCGCACAACGACGCTAAAACCATGGCGCCGGCAAACTTCCAAGGGGTGAAGGGTGGCCATCACAAAGATCCTCGTCGCCAACCGATCCGAGATCGCCATTCGCGTCTTCCGCGCCGCCAACGAGCTCGGCATGAAGACGGTCGCCGTGTTCGCCGAGGAGGACAAGCTCGCCCTCCACCGCTTCAAGGCGGACGAGGCGTACCAGATCGGCCGCGGGCTCGGGCCGATCGAGGCGTATCTGTCGATCCCCGAGATCATCCGGGTGGCACGCGAGTCGCGGGCGGACGCCATCCATCCCGGCTACGGCTTCCTGTCGGAGAACCCCGACTTCGCCACCGCCTGCGCGGCGGCCGGCATCACCTTCATCGGCCCGGCGCCCGACACCATGCGCCGGCTCGGCGACAAGGTGTCGGCCCGCGAGCTGGCGGTCTCGGTCGGCGTGCCGGTGATGCCGGCGAGCGAGCCGCTGCCCGACGACAAGGCGGAAATCGCCCGGATCGCGGCGGAAATCGGCTATCCCCTGATGCTGAAGGCGTCGTGGGGCGGCGGCGGTCGGGGCATGCGGGTGATCCCCGACGAGGCGCGGCTTCTCAGCGAGGTCGAGGCGGCGCGGCGCGAGGCGAAGGCCGCCTTCGGCAGGGACGAGGTCTATCTCGAGAAGCTGGTCGAGCGCGCCCGCCATGTCGAGGTGCAGATCCTCGCCGACCAGCACGGCGGCATCGTCCACCTGTTCGAGCGCGACTGCTCGGTGCAGCGGCGGCACCAGAAGGTGGTGGAGCGGGCGCCCGCCCCCTATCTCGACGACGACCGGCGCCGGGAGCTCGCCGGCTATGCGATCGAGATCGCCCGCGCGGCGGACTATGTCGGGGCCGGCACCGTCGAGTTCCTGATGGACGCCGACACGCAAGCCTTCTACTTCATCGAGGTCAATCCGCGCATCCAGGTCGAGCACACGGTCACCGAGGAGGTGACCGGCATCGACATCGTCAAGGCGCAGATCCACATCGCCGAAGGGGCGCGGATCGGCGAGCCGGCCTCCGGCGTGCCGCCGCAGGACGGCATCCTCCTCAACGGCAATGCGCTGCAATGCCGGATCACCACCGAGGACCCGGAGCAGAACTTCATCCCCGACTACGGGCGCATCACCGCCTATCGCGGCGCCACCGGCTTCGGCATCCGCCTCGACGGCGGCACCGCCTATTCCGGCGCGGTGATCACCCGCTTCTACGATCCGCTCTTGGAGAAAGTGACCGCCTGGGCGCCGTCGCCGGAGGAGGCGATCGCCCGCATGGACCGGGCGCTCCGCGAATTCCGCATCCGCGGCGTCGCCACCAACCTCGCCTTCCTCGAAAACGTCGTCAGCCACCCGGCTTTCCGCGCGGCGAGCTACACCACCCGCTTCATCGACGAGACGCCGGAGCTTTTCGAGGCGGTGGCGCGCCGCGACCGGGCGACCAAGCTCCTCACCTACATTGCCGACGTGACGGTCAACGGCCACCCCGACACCCGCGGCCGGACCCGGCCGCCGGAGGAGGGACTGGTGGTGCCGCCGCCCCACTTCGACCGGCCGCCGGCTGATGGCGCCAAGCAGCGCCTCGACCGCGACGGCCCCGAGGCATTCGCCAAATGGATGCGGGGCGAGAAGCGGGCGCTGGTCACCGACACCACCATGCGCGACGCGCACCAGTCGCTGCTGGCGACGCGGATGCGCACCTTCGACCTTGCCGCCATCGCCGACGCCTATGCGCGGGCGCTGCCGGGGCTGCTGTCGCTCGAGTGCTGGGGCGGGGCGACCTTCGACGTCGCCATGCGCTTCCTCACCGAGGATCCGTGGGAGCGGCTGGCGCTGATCCGCGAGCGGACCCCCAACATCCTCCTACAGATGCTGTTACGCGGCTCCAACGCGGTCGGCTACGCCAACTATCCCGACAACGCGGTCCGCTATTTCGTCAAGCATGCGGCGGATGCCGGCGTCGACCTCTTCCGCGTCTTCGACTGCCTCAACTGGGTGGAGAACATGCGGGTCGCGATGGACGCGGTGCGCGAGGCGGGCAAGCTCTGCGAAGGGGCGCTCTGCTATACCGGCGACATCCTCGACCCCGACCGCGCCAAGTACAGCCTCCGCTTCTATGTCGATCTCGCCCGCGAGCTGGAGCGGGCCGGCGCCCACATCATCGGTATCAAGGACATGGCGGGGCTGTTGAAGCCCGCCGCGGCGACCAGGCTGGTCTCGGCGCTCCGCGACGCCACCGACCTCCCGATCCACTTCCATACCCACGACACCTCGGGAGTCTCGGCGGCGTCGGTTGTGGCAGCGGTCGAGGCCGGGGTCGACGCCTTCGACGCGGCGATCGATTCGATGTCGGGCCTCACCTCCCAGCCCTGCCTCGGCTCGCTGGTCGAGGCGCTTGCCGACACCGAGCGGGACACCGGCCTCGACGTCGCGGCGATCCGCCGCATCTCGTTCTATTTCGAGGCGGTCAGGGCGCAGTATCGCGCCTTCGAATCGGACCTCCGCTTCGGCGCTTCCGAGGTCTATCTCCACGAGATGCCGGGCGGCCAGTTCACCAACCTCAAGGAGCAGGCGCGCTCGCTCGGCCTCGAGGCGCGCTGGCACGAGGTGGCCCGCACCTATGCGGAGGTCAACATGCTGTTCGGCGACATCGTCAAGGTGACGCCATCGTCGAAGGTGGTGGGCGATCTGGCGCTGATGATGGTCGCCGGCGACATCACGGCGAAGGAGGTGGCCGACCCGAACAAGGACATCGCCTTCCCCGAGTCCGTCGTCCAGATGATGCACGGAGACCTCGGGCAACCGCCGGGCGGCTGGCCGGCGGCGATCCAGAAGAAGGTGCTGAAGGGCGCCGAGCCGATCACCGTCCGTCCCGGCTCACTGATCCCGCCGGCCGACCTCGACGCAGAGCGGGAGGCGGTGGTGGAGAAGATCGAGCGTCCGGTCGACGACCGGGAGCTCGCCTCCTACCTCATGTATCCGAAGGTGTTCATCGAGTTCGCGCGCGCGGCCGACACCTACGGGCCGGTCTCGGTGCTGCCGACCCCGGTCTATTTCTACGGCCTGCCGGTCAGCGAGGAGATCCTCGTCGAGATCGAGCGGGGCAAGACGCTGGTGGTGCGCAACCAGGCGATCAGCGAGACCGACGAGGACGGCTTCGTCCGCGTCTTCTTCGAGCTGAACGGCCAGCCGCGCGTCGTCAAGGTGCCCAATCGCTCGGCCGGCCAGGCGGTGGTGCGGCGGAAGGCCGAGGAGGGCAATGCCCTCCACGTTGCGGCGCCGATGCCCGGCGTCGTCTCGACGCTCGCCGTGCAGACCGGCCAGCAGGTCAAGGCCGGCGACGTGCTCCTCTCCATCGAGGCGATGAAGATGGAGACGGCGCTCCATGCCGAGCGCGGCGGCGTCATCGGCGAGGTGCTGGTGCATCCCGGCAGCCAGATCGACGCCAAGGACCTCTTGGTGGTGTTCGAGGAGTAGGAGGCTCCTCGACATTCGCGGCAAGGCTGGCGGCGTCCCACGGTCGTGACGCCGTGACAACCGTGATAGGATAACCGCCCTTTGACGAAGGGCGCGCGACGCGGGAGCCACCCCAATGAGTGGTCTCAAGTTCACCGAGGAAGCGGCTCGTCGGCTGGAAGCCGTCTACCTGACGAGCGATGTGATCGCCCAGCGGGCCGAGATCTTGCGCAAACTCGAACCCGCGGAGGGCGACAGCGTCATCGATGTCGGCTGCGGGCCGGGCTTCCTTTGCGAGAGCGTCGCCTCGGCGGTCGGACCGTCCGGCCGGGTCACGGGAATCGACATTTCGCCGGACTTTGTCCGTCTGTCGGAGAGCCGCAATTCCCATGCCCGCGTTCGGTATCGGGTCGGCGACGCGACGCGCCTCGATGGGCCGGACTCAAGCTATGACGCGGTCGTCTGCGTCCAGGTGGCGGAATACATTCCAGATGCCGACAAGGCTCTCGCGGAATCGCTTCGTGTTCTGAAGCCCGGGGGCCGCGCGGTGTTCGTTGCCACCGACTGGGATGCCGTAATTTGGCATTCGGACGCCCCCGAGCGCATGGCCGCTGTCATGAAGTCGTGGGAGGCGCATTGCGCGCACCCACGACTTCCGCGCTCCATGTGTTCGCTGCTGCGCAATGTCGGCTTTGCTTTGGGCGCTGTGACCGTCTTTCCCATCCTCAATCTGGAATGGGGCGACGAAACCTACAGCAAGGGACTGAGCAAGCTTGTGCGCGCCTTTGTCTTGCGACGCGGTGAAATAGCGGAAGCCGATTTGACGGCATGGAGCGAAGAACTCCAGCGATTGAGCAGGGAAGGCCGCTACTTCTTCAGCAGCAGTCGTTTCATCTTCGAGGCGTCGAGGCCACTGTGACGCGAGGCGAAGACCCGTCCTCGAGGGTAGCCAGCGGCCCGTGATCCTGACCTCGGTCGATCGAGCCGATCCGCCATTGTCTGAAACGGGTCTAGCCGGCGAACAGCGCCTCCAGCTTGTCGAGGCAGCCGTTCCAGCCCATGACGTGCATGTCGCGCACCGCCTCGACCGCGAAGCGCTCGTGGGTGAGCACCAGCTCGGTTCCCTCGGCGTGCGGAAGGAACATCACCCGCACCCGCGTCGGATCGCCCGGTACGATGTTGACGCTCCATGTGTAGACCAGCTCTTCCGGTGCCCGGACCCGCTCGAAGGTGCCCTCGATCCAGGTGATCGATCCGTCCTGTTCCAGATTGGCGATGCGATAGGCGCCGCCCTCGCGGAGGTCGACATGGGCCTCGGGGCAAGTGACCGGGCCGGGTCCCCACCACTGCTTCAACGATTGAGGGTCGGTCCAGGCGGCGAACACCGCCTCGCGCGGCGCGCGGATCACGCGGGTGAGCGTCAGTGCGGTCGGCTGCATCGTCAGGTCTTCCGCTTCTCGACGAAGGAGGCGAGGCGGTCGATCCGGCTGCTCCAGAAGCGGCGGTAGGCGCCGATCCACTCCTCGGCGGTCGCCATTGGTCCGGCGTCGAGCACGCAGGACTGGACATGGCCGTCGCGCTCGCGGCGGATCAGCCCGGCCCGCTCCAGGACAAAAAGATGCTTGGAGACGGCGTTGAGCGACATGCCGTGGGGCTCGGCAAGCTCGGTCACCCGCGCCGGGCCATCGGCGAGCGTTCTCAGAAGCGCCCGGCGCGTCCGGTTGGCGAGCGCGTGGAAAATCTCGTCGAGCCGGTCCTCCTCGGCCAGATCAGTCATCTTGTCCTCAACCAAATGGTTGACATCAGGCGACGAAGGTCCTAGTGAAACTCCTCAACCAATCGGTTGATTGCATACGGGCGGTCGATCGAGATGTCAAACGGGAGCATCGCCATGCCGATCCATCAGGAAGTGACCATCAACGCCAGCCCCGAGGCCGTCTACGGTGTGCTCACCTCGTCGGCGGATTTCGAGCGCATGACCGGCGGGCGGACGGCGAAGATCTCGAAGGAGGCCGGTGGCGCCGTCAGCCTGTTCGGCGGCGATATCGCCGCGCGCAATGTCGAGCTCCTGCCGGGCAAGCGAGTCGTGCAGGCGTGGCGGTCAAAGGCCTGGCCGGAGGGCGTCTATTCCCTCGTCAGGTTCGAACTGGTGCCCGACGGCAAGGGAACGAAGGTCGTCTTCGACCAAGCGGGCCATCCGGCCGAGGCCGAGCAGATGCTGGAGGGCGGCTGGCACCAGATGTACTGGCAGCCGATGAACGCCATGCTGACGGACAAGAAATAAGCCGGTCGCCGGCAGGCATACGGGCTATCCGTCAAACGTGCCCCACATCGCGTGGAAATGATGCAGGGGGCCATGGCCTGAGCCGACGTCGAGGCGGTCGGCGGCGCGAAGTGCGCCGGTGAGGTAGGCCTTGGCCTTGCCGATCGCCTCGAGACGGGGCAAGCGCGGGAGCAGCGCGGCGATCGCGGCGGACAGCGTGCAGCCGGTGCCGTGGGTGTTCTTGGTGGCGATGCGCGGGGCGCGAAAGGTCTCCAGCGTCTCGCCGTCGAAATAGACGTCGATGCTCTCGGGGCCGGCGAGGTGGCCGCCCTTGAGGAGCACCGAAGCGGCGCCGAGCGCCTTCAGCTCGCCAGCCATTTCGGTGGCGGCGGCGATGTCCGTCGGTTCGTCAACGCCGAGCAGGGTCGCCGCTTCCGGCAGGTTGGGCGTGACGACCTCGGCGATCGGAATCAGGCGTTCCCGCACCGCGGCGACGGCGTCTTCCGAAAGCAGGCGGTCGCCGCCCTTGGCCACCATCACCGGGTCGAGGACGATGTGCCGCGCCCGGTGCCGCACGAGGGCGTCGGCGATGGCCGCCGCAATCTCTGCCGTTCCCGCCATGCCGATCTTCACCGCGTCGACCCGGATGTCGGCGAAGATCGCGTCGATCTGTTCGGCCACGAAGCCGGGCTCGATCAGCCGGACTCCGGTGACACCGCGGGTGTTCTGGGCGGTCACCGCCGTCACCGCCGCCATGCCGTAGGCGCCGAGCGCGGCGAAGGTTTTCAGGTCGGCGGCGATGCCGGCCCCGCCGCTCGGGTCGACACCAGCGATGGAGAGGACATTGGGAATCACGCCGCCCTCGCTGCATCCGTCGCCCGGCGAAGGGCTGCCGCGGCGGCTCGCGGATCGGCGGCGGCGCAGATGGCGGACACCACCGCAACGCCGGTGGCGCCGGCCGCCATGAGGCCGCCGGCGTTGCCGGCGTCGACGCCGCCGATCGCGAGGACAGGAACGCTCAGCTTCGTCGCGATGGCCTCGAAGCCGGCGAGACCGAGGGGCGGCGTGGCGTCGGCCTTGGTTGCCGAGGCGAAGACGGGACCGAGACCGACATAGTCGACGACCGCGGAGTCGACGGTCTCGAGGTCTTCCGGCCCGGTTACCGAAAGGCCAAGCAGTGCGTCCGGGCCCACCATCGCCCGAGCGGCGGCCGGATCGCCGTCGCCCTGGCCGATGTGGACGCCGTGTGCGCTCGCCGCCAGGGCAACCGCCGGTCGGTCGTTGACGATGAGCGGGACCCCGAGCGGTGCAAGATGCGCCCGCAGCGTCCGCGCGGTGTCGATCATCTCGCCGTCGCTGCACGTCTTGTCGCGGAGCTGGACGACCGTGACGCCACCCGAAACCGCAGCAAGCACCGTCTCGACGAGGCCGCGATCACGGCACATGGCCGCGTCGGTGACCAGCATCAGGGAGAGGTCGTGTCGCGTCGTCACGCCCAGTGTACTCCTGCCGCAAGTGCCGCGTCATCGATGCGGTAGAGCGCGTCGATCAGTGCCACCTGGAAGCTGCCCGGCCCGTTGGCGCCGACGATCGCGGCTTCCGCAGCGATGCCGATGGTGGCGAGCCCGGCTGTGGTTGCGTCGAAGGGATCAAGTCCGGCGCCGAGGAAAGCGCCGATCAGGGCGGTCGCCATGCAGCCGGTGCCGGTGACGCGGGCGAGCATCGGGTCGCCGTTGGCAAGGCCGGTCATGCGCTCCCCGTCGGTCACGTAGTCGACCGCACCGGTGACCGCGACGACCGCCCCGCTGCTTCTTGCCAGGCGCCCGGCCGCGTCGCGCGCAGCGTCGGAGCCCCTGGTGCTGTCGACGCCGCGCGCCGAACCGACCTCGCCGGCGAGCGACATGATTTCCGAGGCGTTGCCGCGGATCACCGACGGCTTGCGGTCGATCAGGCGGCGGGCTGTCTCGGTGCGGTAGGCGGTGGCGCCGGCGGCGACGGGATCGAGGATCCACGGGATCCCCCGCGCATGCGCCGTCTCGGCGGCCGGCTCCATCGCCTCGACCCAGTGGGCGGAGAGCGTGCCGATGTTGATCACCAGCGCCTGGGCCAGCGGCACGAACTCGGCGGCCTCCTCCACCGCGTGCACCATCGCCGGCGAGGCGCCGAGGGCAAGCAGCGCGTTCGCCGTCGTGTTCATGACGACGAAGTTGGTGATGTTGTGAACGAGCGGGGTTCGGGCCCGCAAGCGTTCGATGGCGGATTTGAGATCAGCTTGTTCCACGGCGTCCTCGCTTGGCGTGGAGCCGCGGCCGGCAGGCCGGATATGTCTTGTCCTTATGCCGGCTGGTGACGGCTCCCTGCGCTGGCATTATCCAGATCAGGTTCGACGGGTATGTTCTCAGCCCGTCGTCAAGGACGAGCACCCCGTATCACCGCGAACGACAATAGGACGATGAAGCGGAGCGTCAAGCGCCGCACAACGCCGCGTCAGCCGCCGAGCCTGGCGAGATCGCACCAGCCGGCGCGGGCGCGGCCGTCATAAGGACGGGCGAGGCCGGTGGCGAGCATGTAGGCGGCGACATCGGTACCGTCGTCCGTCTCGATGTCGGCAAGCACCCGCCCGGCATACTTGCCGTTGGCGATGTTGGTGAGCCGGACCGCCCGGGCCTCGGCCATCCTCGCCAACGCCGACCTCGCCGCCTCGGCCATCACCTTCTCGCGCTCGCAGGCGCCGTGGAGCTCCGGCGTGTCGATGCCCCGCACACGCGCGTTGACGGTCAGCCGCTGGCCGAGCCAGATCGTCGCCTCCACGGTGAGCGTGTCGCCGTCGATAACACGAACCACCCTGGCCGGGACGGGACCGGGGATCACCTCGGCGGCGTTCGCCGCGCTGATCCCGGCCAACAGCGCGCATATCATCGCGCAAAGGGTCGCAAATCCAGGCCACCCGGTGGGCGGCGGTCGCTGGCGGGCAGGTCGTCTCAGGCGCTGCGCGAGCATGAATGAGCACCGCAAATATGAATTTATTCCTGATTAGCAGCAACCACTACTGATCGCAAGGGCGGGGCATATACTATTATAGATTGTAGATCCCGTCACGTTCGCTTTTGCGGAGAACGAGCTGATCCGCTTAGGCACCACTTTCGGCGGCGCGGGGCGGAAGGCGGCGCGTCGGCGCCGCCTTCCCGGCTTGGTCAGTGCGGCCGGTTCTGGCGGTTCTCGATGAGGTCGTCGACCACCGCCGGATCGGCGAGGGTCGAGGTGTCGCCGAGATTGCCGAAATCGTCGGCGGCCACCTTCCTCAGGATGCGGCGCATGATCTTGCCCGAGCGGGTCTTGGGCAGGCCCGGCGCGAACTGAATGAGGTCGGGCTGGGCGATCGGGCCGATCTCCCTGCGCACCCACTGCACCAGCTCCTTGCGCAGCTCCTCGCTCGGCGTCTCGCCGGCCATCAGGGTCACATAGGCGTAGATGCCCTGGCCCTTGATGTCGTGCGGATAGCCGACCACCGCCGCCTCCGACACCTTGGGATGAGCGACCAGCGCCGATTCCACCTCGGCCGTCCCCATGCGGTGGCCGGAGACGTTGATCACGTCGTCGACGCGGCCGGTGATCCAGTAGTAGCCGTCCTCGTCGCGGCGGCAGCCGTCGCCGGTGAAATACATGCCCTTGTAGGCGGAGAAGTAAGTCTGCACGAAGCGCTCATGGTCGCCGTAGACGGTGCGCATCTGGCCGGGCCACGAGTCGGTGATGACCAGATTGCCCGAGCCGACGCCCTCGATCAGCGTGCCTTCCGAATCGACCAGCGCCGGCTTGACGCCGAAGAACGGCCAGGTGGCGGAGCCGGGTTTGAGGGGGGTGGCCCCCGGCAGCGGTGTGATGAGGATGCCGCCGGTCTCGGTCTGCCACCAGGTATCGACGATCGGGCAGCGGCTGTCGCCGACGATCCGGTAGTACCATTCCCACGCTTCGGGGTTGATCGGCTCGCCGACGGTGCCGAGCAGCTTGAGCGAGGCGCGCGAGGTCTTCTTCACGTGCTCGTCGCCGACGCCCATCAGGGCGCGGATGGCGGTCGGGGCAGTGTAGAAGATGTTGACCTGATGCTTGTCGACCACCTCCCAGAAGCGCGACGGAGTCGGCCAGGTGGGCACGCCCTCGAACATCAGCGTCGTGGCACCGTTGGCGAGCGGCCCGTAGACGATGTAGCTGTGGCCGGTGACCCAGCCGACATCGGCGCTGCACCAGAACATGTCGCCGTCGCGGTAGTCGAAGATGAGCTGGTGGGTCAGCGCGGCGAAGACGAGATAGCCGCCGGAGGTGTGAAGGACGCCTTTCGGCTGGCCGGTGGAGCCCGAGGTGTAGAGGATGAACAGCGGATCCTCGGCGCTCATCGCCTCCGCCGGGCAGTCGGCCGAGGCCTGCTCGACCACCTCGTGGTACCAGACGTCGCGTCCCGCCTGCATCGGCACGTCGTTCTCGGTATGCCGGACGACGATAACGTGGTTGACGATCGCCCCCTCGCGCTCGGCAATGGCAATCGCCTCGTCGGTGTTGGCCTTGAGCGGCACCGTGCGGCCGCCGCGGCGGCCCTCGTCGGCGGTGATCACGTAGCCGGAGCGGCAGTCCTCGATGCGCCCGGCCAGCGCTTCGGCCGAGAAGCCGGCGAAGACCACCGAGTGGATGGCGCCGATGCGGGCGCAGGCGAGCATGGCGAACGCCACCTCCGGGATCATCGGCATGTAGATGGTCACCCGGTCGCCCTTTTTGACGCCGTGCGATTTCAGGACGTTGGCGAGCTTGCAGACGTTCTCGTGGAGCTCGCTGTAGGTGATCGTCCGGTGCGGCGCCTTGGGGTCGTCGGGCTCCCAAAGGATGGCCGTCTGGTCGCCGCGCTTGTCGAGGTGGCGGTCGATGCAGTTGGCCGAGACGTTGAGCTCCCCGTCCTCGAACCACTTGATCGTGACGTCGAGAACGTCGAACGAGGTGTTCTTGACCTTGGTGAATGGCTTGATCCAGTCGATGCGGGCCGCCTGCTCGGCCCAGAAGCCGTCGGGATCCTCGATCGAGCGCTTGTACATCTCATCGTATTTCGCACGGTCGACGTAAGCGCGCTTGGCCCATTCGGCCGGCACCGGATGCACCGTCTCGGACATCTTCTTCCTCCCGTTCACCCCTTGTCGAACGTCCGGCGCTGCCGGACTCTTCCGCCTCTATAAGCCCGCCAGCGACGCGGGATGCAACCCTCTGGCCGCGATGCACAATGCCGCGCTCAAAGGCCGCCGAGCTTGCAGACCCGCTTCCATTCCGCCTCGGTCACCGGCTGCACCGACAGGCGCGACAGGCGCACCAGCGCCATCTCGGCAAGCGCCTTGTCCGCCTTGACGTCGGCGAGCGTCACCGGTTTCGGCAACGCTTTTATGGCGGCGATATCGACGCACTCCCATTTGCCGGTGTCGTCGGTGGAGTCGGGGTGGGCCACCTTCACCACCTCGACAATGCCGACCACCGCCTTCGCGTCGCCCGAGTGATAGAAGAAGCCCTGGTCGCCTCGTCTCATGGCGCGCATGTTGTTGCGGGCGGTGAAGTTGCGGACGCCGTCCCATTCCTGGCCAGCCTTGCCCTTCTTCACCTGCATGTCCCACGACCACGTCCCGGGCTCCGACTTGAACAGCCAGTAGGCCAATGGCTCCCCTCCTCAAATTGCGAGGATTTCTTACGCCGTCCCTTCGCGAAGCGGAAGGGCCGCTTCGGCTCTGCTCAGCCGGCTTCGCGCTTCAAGGGGCGCGACATCAGGCTTTCGGCGGCCGCGTCGACGGTCAGCTTGCCGGACAGGATGCCGACTACAGCATCGACGATCGGCATCGAAATCCGGTGGCGGCGGGCGAGGTCGCGGGTGACGGCCGCCGTCTCGATGCCCTCGACGAGGGGATGCGGGGTGGTGAGCGGGGCGCCTTCGCCGAGCATCCGGCCATAGGCGAAGTTGCGCGACTGGGTGCCGGAGCAGGTGAGCACGAGGTCGCCGAGGCCCGACAGGCCCATCAGCGTCTCCGCCCGCGCGCCGAGCGCGTCGCCGAGGCGGCGAAGCTCGGCGAAGCCGCGGGCAACCAGGGCGGCAAGCGCGCTGGCGCCGAGGCCGCGGCCGGCGACGACGCCGGCGGCGATGGCGAGCACGTTCTTCACCGCGCCGCCGATCTCGACGCCGACGAGATCGGTCTCGGCATAGGGCCGGAAGGTCGGCCCGGCGAGCGCGTGGCAGAGCGCCAGCGCCAGCGGCTCTTCGGCGGCGGCGATGGTCACGGCGGTCGGCAGCCCGCGCGCCACGTCGGCGGCGAAGCTCGGGCCGGAGAGGACGGCGGCGATGGCATTGGGGGCGGCTTCCGCCATCACTTCGGTCATCCGCTTGGCCGATCCGCGCTCCAGTCCCTTGGCGCAGATCACCACCGGATGGCCTTCGGCGATGTAGGGCGCCGCGATGGTGGCGACGGCGCGCACCGCCTGGGCCGGTACCGCCAGGAGCACGAGGTCGGCGCGGAGCGCCGCGCCGATATTGGTGGTGGCGGGAATGTGGTCGAGGCGCACGCCCGGCAGGTAGCGCGGATTCTCGTGACTTTCGTCGATCGCTGCCACCGTGTCGTGATCGCGCGCCCACAGACGTACTTTGCGGCCCGCCCGCGCCGCGACCAGCGCCAGTGCGGTGCCCCATGCGCCACCGCCGAGGATCCCGACCGTCTCGATCACACCTTGGCTCCCTTCGCTCCCTCACCAAGCACGGGATGCGCTAGTTCATCAAGGGGCCAGCGCGGCCGCGCCGGCGCGTCGAGCGCATCGACGAGGCCCCGCGCCAGCCGCTCGGCGCCGGCCCAGGCGATCATCACCGCATTATCGGCGCACAATCGCGGCGGCGGTGCGACAAGGCGGAAACCATGGCGCGCCGATTCCTCCGCCAGCGATGCGCGGATAGCGCGGTTGGCGGCGACACCGCCGGCGATCACCAGCGCCGGGTCGGCAAGGCCGGGATGGGTATCGCGGAAGCGCGCCATCGCCCGGCGCGAACGGTCCGCCACCACGTCGACCACCGCCGCCTGGAACGAGGCGGCAAGATCGGCGACGTCGCGATCCGCAAGCGGCGCAATCTTTTCGGCGGCGAGGCGGAGCGCGGTCTTGAGCCCCGACAGCGAGAAGTCCGGCTCGGGCCTGCCGATCAGGGGGCGGGGCAACGCGAAGCGCGTCGGGTCGCCGGCCCGCGCCGCCTCTTCGATGGCGGGGCCGCCCGGATAGCCGAGGCCGAGCAGCTTCGCCGCCTTGTCGAAGGCCTCGCCGAGGGCGTCGTCAATGGTGGTGCCGAGCCGCCGATAGCGGCCGACATCGTCGACCGCGACGAACTGGGTGTGCCCGCCAGACACCAGGAGAAGAAGGTAGGGGAAGGCGAGCTGGTCGGTCAGCCTCGCCGTCAGCGCATGGCCTTCCAGGTGGTTGACGGCGACCAGCGGCTTTCCCGCGGCAAGCGCGATCGCCTTGGCGGTGGTCAGCCCGACGATGACGCCGCCGATCAGCCCCGGCCCGGCAGTGGCGGCGACCGCGTCGATGTCGGCGAAGCCGAGACCGGCCTCCCGCATTGCCGCCGCGATGACGCCGTCGAGGGCTTCCACATGGGCGCGGGCGGCGATCTCGGGGACGACGCCGCCGAAGGCGGCATGATCGGCGATCTGGGAGAGGATGATGTCGGAGAGAATGCGTCCGCGGCCGTCAGGCCCGCGTTCGACGATCGCGGCGGCCGTCTCGTCGCAGCTCGTCTCGATGCCGAGGATCTTCATCTTGGTGCCTGATCCGAGCGCGCGACAGGTTGACAGGGCCGACCGGCATTGCCATCGAATGACACCATCCCGCTAGCGCTGTCTGTCGCGCCAGTGGCTGTCACACGAATGACCGAGCCGTCTCGAAAGCCGATTTCGCTGCGGCGAAACGCCCCTAACATCCGGACCCCGCCTTTGCCAACCACCGCCATCCGCATCGGCACCAGAGGGAGCCCGCTTGCCCTGGCGCAGGCGGAGGAGACCAAGCGGCGCCTGGTCGAGGCGGCGGGCATCCCCGCGGAAGCGATCGCCATCGTGCCGATCCGCACCACCGGCGACCGCATCACCGACCGGCCGCTGACGGAAGCCGGCGGCAAGGGGCTGTTTACCAAGGAGATCGACGAGGCGCTGCTCTCCGGCGCCATCGACATCGCGGTCCATTCGGCCAAGGACATGCCGACCCGGCTGCCCGACGGCCTCGTCATTGCCGCCTGTCTGGAGCGCGAGGACGTGCGTGACGCGTTCCTGTCGCCGGTTGCCAACGGACTCGCCGACCTCAAGCCGGGCGCCGTGCTCGGCACGTCCTCGCTCCGCCGCAAAGCAATGGCGCTCAGCCTCCGGCCCGACCTTCGCGTCATCGACATGCGCGGCAACGTGGAGACGCGGATGCGGAAGCTTGCCGACGGCGAGGCCGACGCCACGCTGCTCGCCCTTGCCGGATTGCGGCGTCTGGGGCTCGCCGACCACGCAAGCAGCGTGCTCGAGCCGGACCAGTGGCTGCCGGCCGTCGGCCAGGGCACCATCGCCATCACCGCGCGGGTCGATGACGCGGCGGGACGGGCGCGGCTCACCGCGATCAACCATGGTCGCACCGAGGCCGCGCTTGTCACGGAACGGGCCTATCTGGCGGTGCTCGACGGCTCGTGCCGGACGCCGATCGGCGGGCTGGCGCGGCTTGCCGGCGATCTGATCGAATTTCACGGGATCATAGTCAAGCCGGACGGGTCGGAGGCCCACCGGGTCACGCGAAGCGGTCCGGTTGGCGATGCGGAGCAGATCGGGCGCGAGGCGGGCATGGAGCTTGCCCGCCGCGGCGGCCCCGGGTTCTTCTCCGGATCCTGAGATGCGGCTTCTCGTCACCCGCCCGGAACCGGACGCGAAGGAGACGGCGGCTGAGCTCGAGGCGTTGGGACATTCGGTGCTGGTCGAGCCACTGACGCGGATCGTGACCCTGCCGCCACCGGAGATCGCCTTCCCGCCCGCGGCGATGGTCTTCACCAGCCGCAACGCAGTGCGGGCGGCAGTCGACTGGCCGCAGGTCTCCGGCTGGCGGGAGACGACCGTCTTCGCGGTCGGCGAGAAGACGGGACAGGCGGCGCGCGAGGCCGGCTTCACCGACGTCCGCATTGGCGGCGGCGATGTGGCGAGACTTGCCGAGACGGTTGCGCATGCGCTTGATCCCCCGG